>OVEP010003800.1_pt2 | contig 12635 bp, 11 predicted proteins | sample 1779801 | NCBI WGS metagenome assembly OVEP01 (sample SAMEA3914791, study PRJEB12502) | metagenome | biome: forest; material: soil | place: Canada | collected 2011-07-03 | depth 0.1 m
CGAGAACGGCAGCAGCGTCGCGCAGACCAAGAGGAACACCAGCGTGAGCGCGACCAGCAGGATAGTCAACGCGATCTCGTTAGGCGTCTTGCCACGTTTGGCGCCTTCGATCATGGCAATCATGCGGTCGAGAAAGGCCTCGCCCGGATTGGCGGTGATGCGGATCACCAGCCAGTCCGACAGCACGCGCGTGCCGCCCGTCACCGACGAAAAATCGCCGCCCGACTCGCGGATCACTGGTGCCGATTCGCCGGTGATGGGCGACTCGTCGACCGAGGCTACGCCGTCGATCACCTCGCCGTCGGCGGGAATCATGTCGCCGGCCTCGACCAGCACGATCTTGCCGGCTACCAGTTCGTCGCTCGGTACAGGGTAGAACGCGCTGCCATGGCGCGGCTCGTCGAGCACCTTGGCGAATACCCGTTTGCGCGCGGCCCGCAGCGCCGCAGCCTGGGCCTTGCCGCGGCCCTCGGCGAGGGCTTCCGCACCGTTGGCAAACAGGACGGTGAACCACAGCCACACGGCCACCGCGAAGATGAACCCGGGCCGCGCCTCGCCCTGGCCAAACAGCGCCTGCAGCCACAACAGCGTGGTCACGATGCTGCCGATATAAACCACGAACATCACCGGGTTTTGCCACTGGGCGCGCGGCGATAGCTTGGCGAAAGCGTCGCCGAGCACGCTGCTCCAGCGCACGCGCGCGACGGACGCGTGAACGGCGTCCTGTACGGGCATGGCAAATTCGTTCTGTACATTCATACGGGACCTCTGCTTACTGGACGGCGGCCGATGGCGGGGCCGCCTGGGCGTCGAGCGCCAGATTGAGTTCGAGCACGTTCACGCGCGGATCGCCGAGTACACCGAGCTGGCGAGGCTTCGTATGCTGCTCGACGAGCGCATGGACCTGTGGTTCGGTAAGGCCGCGCGCGCGGGCAACGCGACCCGCCTGGGCGAGCGCGTTGGCGACCGAAATATCGGGATCGAGACCCGACGCCGAGGCGGTCACGGCATCGACCGGCACCGGCGCGCCCGCGGCAAGGCCGTTCTCTTTGCGCCAGGCTGCGGCTCGCGTCCCCACCAGGTCGATCAGCGCTTTGCTGGTCGGCGCGAGATTGCTCGCGCCGCTCGACTCGGCGTTATAAGCCTGCGCGATCGACTGCGAGGGATTGCTGGGATCGGTGCCGAGCGTCGCGCTGGGGCGAGGATGGAAATAGCGCGGCTGGACGAAGTCCTGGCCGAGCTGCGCCGAGCCGACCGCGGCCCCGTTGCGCACGATCAGGCTGCCGTTGGCCGCGCCCGGCATCATCACCTGGGCGAGGCCAGTGGTCAGGAGCGGATAGGCGAGGCCGGTCAGCAGCAGATAAAACACAGCCGACACCAACGCCGGGCGGACCAGGCCGCGCAGCGCCTGCGCGGGGCGGTTTGTCAGATCGATGGACGCGCTGGCAGCCGGCATCGTGCCTTGACGATTCGTATTCATGGAGTGTCCTTAGAACAGTTGACCGCTCGTCAGCATCAGATGCTCGACTATCGGGCCCAGCGCGAGCGCCGGGAAGAACGTGAGGCCACCCACCAGCACCACCACGAATACCAGCAGGCCGGTGAACAGCGGTGTCGCAGTCGGCAAGGTGCCCGCGCCTTCCGGCACGCTTCGCTTCATGGCGAGCGAACCCGCGACGGCCAGCATGGGCAGCAGGGTGAAATAGCGGCCAAACAGCATCGCGAGACCGATCGTCGTATTGAAGAACGGCGTGTTGGCGTTCAGGCCGGCGAAAGCCGAGCCGTTGTTGGCGGTGCCGGACGTATAGGCGTACAGCACCTCGCTGAAGCCGTGCGGCCCGAGGTTGGCGAGGCTCGCCGGCGTGCCCGGCCACAGTGCCGCGAGCGCGGTGAACGCGAGGATCGAGAGCGGATGCGCGAGCACCGCGATCATCACGAGCTTCATCTCGCGCGCCTCGATTTTCTTGCCGAGAAACTCGGGCGTGCGGCCGATCATCATGCCGACGAGGAAGACCGTCAGAATCGCAAACGTGATGAGATTGATGAATCCCACGCCGTCGCCGCCGAACACATTGTTCAACATCATCTCGGCAATCGGGATCATGCCGCCGATCGGCATCAGCGAATCGTGCATCGCGTCGACCGAGCCGGTCGTGGCCGCCGTGGTCACGCCGACGAACATACTGGTCTGGCCGATACCGAAGCGCAGTTCCTTGCCTTCCATGTTGCCGCCGGCCTGTAGCGCGCTGGGCTGCTGGTCGACGCCGAACGATGCGAAGTGCGGATTGCCGCCGCGCTCGGCGCCGTAAATCAGACCCACGCACACCACGAACATCACCGCGAAGGCCGCAAAGAAGGCCCAGCCCTGACGACGGCGCAACAGCATGCTGCCGAAGGTATAGGTCAGCGCCGACGGGATCAGCAGCATGCACAGCATGTGCAGCGTGTTGGTCAAGGGCGTCGGATTCTCATAGGGATGCGCGGCGTTCATGCCGAAGAAACCGCCGCCGTTCGTACCGATATGCTTGATCGATTCGAGGCTGGCCACCGGCCCCATCACGATGTGCTGTTTGGCGCCTTCGAGCGTGGTGACGACCGCCTCGCTGGTCAGTGTCTGCGGCATGCCCTGCCAGACATAGACGAGTGCCATGAGAAGCGAAAGCGGCAACAGCACCCGGTACAGCACACGCGTGAAGTCGACCCAGTAGTTGCCGATGTCGGCCGTGTTGCGGCGGCTCAGGCCGCGGATGAAACCCGCGCAAGCAGCGACGCCGGTAGCCGCGCTGATCATCATCAGAAAGGTAACGACCGCCATCTGCGAGAAGTTTGAGAGGCTGCTTTCCCCAGAGTAGGACTGCCAATTGGTGTTGGTCACAAAAGACGCCGCCGTATTGAAGGCCTGATCGGGCGTTTGCGAGGCGCGCTGTAACGCATCGAAAGGCAGCAGCGCTTGCACGCGCAGCAGCAGATAGCCGAGCAGCATCATGGCCGCATTGCTAAGCAACAAGGCCATGCTGTAGCGCAGCCACGACATACGCTCGCCCGGATCGATACCCAGCAGGGCGTAGGACCAACGCTCCGGCGCGCTGTGGCGCTCGCGGGTGAACACCCGCGCCAGCCATTTGCCCATCAGCACGGCCAGAACCGTCATCGCGGCAAAGAGCAGGATGAATTGAACGAGATCGTCGAGCATGTGAGTTTCCTCTCTCTCAGATCAGATCCAGACCGACAACGAATCCGGCGGTGAGCGCGAAGAACACCAGGGGCACAACGAGGAAGATAAGGTCGTTCATAGGTCTGTCTGCTTTTTTAGAAAATGAAAATTGCCGGCGTGACCGGTCAGAATTTTTCAGGCTTGATGAGCGCGTAGATCAAATAGGCGAACAGCGCCGCGCTGAGAATGCCGGCCAGTGCGGTCATGAGCTGTGCCCTCCACCGTGGCCGACATGGCCGGGGCGTAGCGGGCCGGAAGCGCCACACGTTGTGGCGGCTGAGGAAAGGAAATAAAGCGCGGAACGCATATGCGGGCTCACGTTGGGAAATTGACCCGCACTGTACTTAAAGCGATATAAAGACGGCGCTGAATTTGGCGGCGCGTAGTTAAGGCGGCGTTAAGATTGGTTGAGCTAACCCGCTGACGAGCGAGCCGGTGGCCGGTCAGTGATGTCGGCTTCGGCACATGAGTAATCATCGCTGTTCACTCGCTACGAATTAAGCAAGAATAGCGACTGTTCGCTCAAATCCTGCGAGTGCATCTTCGCCACTCGTCGCGTGATCGGCGGATCTGCCGCACGTTCAGTTCGCCGTCTCTTCCTGATTCATTATTCTCTGCGGATATTCCATGAACCAAAGATCTCCCCGTATTGCGGTTATAGGGGCGGGTGTCATCGGCTTGTCGGTGGCACGTTCGCTCGCTTTGCTTGGTGCGCAAGTATCGATCTTTGAGCGTTCGCATCTGGGTTCGGGTACAAGCAGCACGACCTTCGCGTGGATTAATTCGAACGGAAAGAATCCTGAAAGTTACCATGCGCTTAACTGCGCAGGCATGGCGGAACACGTAACGCTGCAAAATGGCAGCCCCACTGAAGCCCGCTGGCTGGATGTGTGTGGCACCTTTGAATGGGCGGTCTGTCCGGCTCAACAAGAGCGGCTTGGCGCTCGCGTGCAATCGCTGAAATCGTTGGGCTACCCGATACAGGAAGTCTCGCACGGCGCCTTGCAGAAATGTATCCCTGAGTTGCGCATCGATCCGCGTAGCGGAGATATCTGGCATTTTCCTACGGAGGCGCTGGTATCTCCCTCGGTATTGATGGCGCGCCTTTGGTCAGAGGCACAACGCCACGGCGCGGTTTTGCGCGAGCATATCGGCGTGGTCGATGTCGCGGAAACGCCGGAGGGCGTAACGCTTCAGCTATCGACTAACGAGCGCTGGCAGGGCGACTATTGTGTCCTCGCGACTGGACGCTGGACGCCCGAACTGATCTCGAGCTTGGGTGTGTCGTTGGCCATGATTGATGCCAACCGACCCGACAAGCGCGCATGCGGTTTCCTTGCTTCCACCGATCCGCAATTCGTTCAACTACGCGCCAATATCATTAGTCCGGATATGAACGTGCGTCCCGACGGCGGTGGGCGCTTGCTGCTACAAGCCCCTGACCTTGACGATCGAGCCGATCCCGCTTATCAGGCCGCGGTGGAGGGATTCATCGGACAGGAAATGCTGACGCGTTTGCGTCGTCTATTTTGCAACACGGATTATGCGCGGATCGAGAAGCTGTCGGTCGGTCAGCGTTCACGTCCTGCCGATGGGCTCCCCGCTGTGGGCTTCGTAACGGGGCAGCAACGCGCTTACGTTGTCGCCACTCACAGCGGCATGACACTCGGCCCCTTGCTTGGCCGCCTGGTCGCGGAGGAGTTGGTACATCAACGCAGAGATGGCTTGCTCAACGACTATTCGCCGGGCCGCTTGATCAACCGTGACCCCAAGGATTTCTCACCGATCTCGACCATCCACTATCCGGCGGAACAGTAAGCGAAATATAGATGCACGGGAACTAGGCGTAAAAGCGTAGTGGGCGGAACTCCTGCAATTGGGTCGTCTCAACCCCGTCGAGAACCTCAATCGACAGCAGTTGCCCTATCGCCGGTGCCGACGTCATACCGCTGTGCATTGCCGCAACATGGACATTTTTGTACTTCCGGCCACGCCCCATAATCGGATATTCGTCCCTCGGCATGACTCGATATCCCAGCGTCATATAGTCAAGCTCAATGCCTCGAGTGCTCGGGAGGACCTTCGTTACGTATTCCAGCAGTTTGGCTCCAAATTCTGGAGTCGGCGTCAGCGACCCGGTGTCACCAAAATTTGAACCGGTTACGATTCGACCGTCCGGATTCTGCTTGATATCGGCGCCAGAGGGCATCAGCACCTGATTGACAAGCGGCGGTATGGGTTTGCTATGAGCCAAGATCCCTCTTGACGTCCGCAATGGCACGGGGATCTCCGCCTGCGCACCCAGACGGGTACAGTCGTTACCGGCCGCGATCACAATATGGTCCGCCGGGAAATTGCCCCGATCCGTTGTCACTCCAGTCGCTTTTTCATTCTTGAAGTTCAGGTTGGATACGTTTGCTTTTACCAACTTGACTCCCGCTTTCGCCCCCGCCTCAACCAGCGCGAGCGTCGCCGCGACCGGATCCAGCGTACCGTCAATCGTCGAATGCCAGCCGGCGCCGAAGTCTCCCGTTACAACGCCGGGCACCAACTTCAACAGATCGTCGTGAGTCATGTTCTCAATAGGATAACCCCACGGTTGATGAACGGCTGTCGTGTAGTTGAGATTGTCGATCTGCTTCTGATCGAGCCCGCACCAGGCGATTCCGCCACCCCATTGAATCTGCAGCGATGGCCCGATCTCCAACTGCAAGCGGCGCCATCCAAGGATTCCCTCGTAATTCAGCGCATAGTAAGAAAACGGTGTTTTGTTGTTGGCGTTGATCCATGCGAATGAATTGCGCGTTGTGCCAGACGCCGGCGCTTCTTTCTCGAGAAGCGTAACGTCGGCGCCGCGCCTGGCGAGATGGTAAGCAATCGATGCACCCATGACGCCGCTGCCAATGACGATGACCTTGTCATCAGGGCGGGCGGCCATGCTGATCGTAGGCAGCGCGCCTACGAGAGGGGCTGCAAGAAACGGGAAAAATTCTCAGCGGTTCATATGTCGTCTCCTCTTCGCTTTTTAAATGAGAGCTGTGCTAACGGCCCTTCAAACATTGCGTGCCTCACACGCAACAAAGCTTAAGGCTTCTATGACGCGAACCCAGTCCGTCAAAAATTAACTCTATAATTTTTGGTTATACATGTTCCTTGATAGGCGGACTAGCGGCTTCTGGCAACACGCCCCCCCGCCGGGCGGCGACTGCGCTTGCGCGCGGCGGCTTCGTCTGCCTTTTCCGCTGCAACGCTTAGCGCGAGTTTGAGTGCTTTCTGGTCACGGTCAAGCTGCATTCTCATGTGCCGCATGAACTGCCGCGCGGTTTCCGTGAGTGGCGTACCGGGGCGAAATACCAGTATTCCGGTGAACATGACCTCGACGTCAATCGGCTTCACGACGAGCCCCCGCTCTGCAAAGTCCAGCGTCACGATCGGATGAGCGATGCCTATACCGACTCCCGCGAGCGCCAGTTCGCATACCGTATGCGAGTAAGGCGTCTCTACGACCGGCTTGAGGCGGATTTCGCGCGCTGTGAGCTGTGTTTCCAGGCGAAGCCTCGTGCTGTCTTCGGGATTCAGCGCGATGAAGGGAAATTCAGGCAGGTCCGCGACAGCGATAAAAGGACGCGCGGCCAAAGGATGATGCCGGTTCATCACTGCCACCCCCGGCATGCGCACGAATTCCGAGTGTTCGAGGCCGGCCATCGACATCTCGTCGGACATCAAGCCGAAATCCACCTGGCCCGCCGAGACCTTCTCATGCACTTCGCGCGAGCTCATTACCTGCAGCGATATTTGCACGTTTCTGGACGGCGCATCGAACGCCGCGATGACGCGAGGCAGAAAGCCTGTGCCCAGTGCCGGCAGACAGGCGATCGCCAGCCGCCCCAATCCGTAGGATCGCAAACTGCGAATTCGATGCTCGATGACCTCGAATCCGCGGAAATATTGGTCTACCTCCCGCATCAGGGCGACGGCTTCCTGGGTAGGAACGAGCCGGCTGCGTACGCGCTCGAAGAGCGCGAAGTCCGCCATGGTTTCCAGACGCCTGATGGCCTGGCTAACAGCTGGTTGCGAAATGCCGAGCAGGGCTGCCGCTTTGCTCGTACTTCCCGCGTTCATGACTGCCCTGAACACCTCGATATCGCGGATTCTCATAACCTGGACTTATTGACCTAATTATTTCCGATGTTGATGGAATCTTGCGCGAAAGTAAACTGAGCTCATCGATCCACCACCAGGCAATCACCGAGAGCATGATGACCAGTACTACCCAGAAAGTGCCGCAGCCGTTTCGCAGCCTCTCGCCCGCCGTCATGCGGGCATCCACCGTCGTATTCGATTCTCTGGCCGAATTTACGCGCCGTAAGGAGCGGCAACCGGACGGTTACAGCTATGGCATCACGGGCACGCCGACGGCTCGCCAATTGGAGCATCGCATCGCCGAGCTCGAAGGCGGTGCGCATTGCGTGGTGACACCCTCCGGTCAGTCCGCGCTGATGACGACCGTCATGGGTTTCGTGCGTGGCGGCGATCATCTGCTTGTGTCCGCTGCCTGCTACGGCGCGCTAAAGACGTTCGCACATAACTGGCTTGCGCACTTCAACGTCGAGGTCGAACTCTATCCGCCGGCAATCGGGGACGAGATAGAGAAGCGCATCAAGACCAATACCCGCATGATCTGCATAGAGTCGCCGGGCACGGTGACGATGGAGATGCCCGACATCCCGGCGATCGTCGAAGTCGCGAAACGTCATGGCGTAATGACGATGATGGACAACACCTGGGGAAGCCCGCTCGCCTTCAAGCCGCTCGAGCACGGCGTGGACTTCAGCATCGAAGCGGCGACGAAATTTTTCGGCGGCCATTCGGATCTGCTGGTGGGTTGCATCAGCATGAACGACGCGGGTTACTACGCGACCGTGCGCGAGACGCAGAGCATTCTTGGCCAGCAGACCAGCCCCGACGACTGCTTCCTCGTGATGCGTGGTCTGGAAACCCTGAAGGTCCGTTTCGCCGCCCAAAGCGCCGCGACGCTGCAGATCGCGAGCGAACTGGAACGCCACCCGGAAGTGAGCAAGGTACTGTTCCCCGCGCTGCTGTCCGACCCCGGCCACGCCATCTGGAAGCGGGACTTTTCGAGCAGCGGCTGTCTCTTCTCACTGATTCTTCAGCCCGCGCCGGAGGCCGCGTTCAACGCGTTCTTCGATGCGCTCCAGCATTTCGCCATCGGCGCGAGCTGGGGGGGCGTGCATAGCCTCGCTGCCTACTATCCGGCCCCGTTGCAGGCCGAGCGCGCGTTCCCGCTGACCGATCAGCCCATCGTGCGCCTTTCGATCGGGCTGGAGGATCCGGCGATGCTACTTGCAGACCTGAATGCTGGTCTCGATGCATTCAAACGAACCCGCGCAGCCGCTACGTAATATTTTTCCATTCAACTGACCTGGATGAGTGAGTACGACATGAAAACAATCAATGGATGGGGACGCGCTATCACGATAGTGAGTTTCGTGGCGCTTTGCATGGCATTCAGCTCGCCCGCTACTGCGCAAGCAGCAGACCTGCTCGCGCAGGCGAAGGCGAATGGCATGTTGCGTGTGGCCAACACCCAGAGCAGTCCGCCGTGGAGCATGCTTGACGAAAATAATAAGCCTGTCGGCTATGACGTCGCGATTGCAAAGGAAGTCGGCAAGCGCATTGGCGTGCCGAACGTCGTGTTCGTCGCCGATTCGTTCAAGAACTTCGTGGAAGGGCTGAAGACCGGCAAGTACGACCTCGTGATGAACGATCTCACACCTACCCCTGAACGCGAGCAACAGGTTGATTTCGGCGATCCGTACGGCGTGGAGGATTTCCGCATTTTCGTATCTGCCGGCAACGCGGATATCAAGGGCAAGGACACGCTTAAAGGCAAGCGAGTAGGCGTGGCCACGGGATCCAGCAATGAAACATGGGCACTAGCGCACCTTAAGGATTCCGATATCCGTTCATACGATAACGGGGGGCTCGTCTTCAACGATCTCGGCAGCGGGCGTATCGACGCGGTGATTATTTCTCACTTCGGTGGCATGAAGTACGCCAACGTCAACCACTTGCCCGTTAAGGAAGTGGGCGAACCGTTGATCTATCAGCTATCGGCGCCGGCTATGGTGAAAGGCCAACCGGCCCTGCGCGCAGCGGTCAATAAGGCGATCTCGGACATGATGGCTGACGGGACGATTCAGGCGATTGCGAAGAAGTGGGTTGGGCGCGATTACGATATGGTCGGCACGATTGCCAAAGCCAAGGCGCAGAAGGAGTAGTCATGATCGAACTTTTCATCCGCTCGCTGCCGCTGTTGAAGAGCGCGGTGCTGATGACACTCTTCCTCGGGTTATCGTCGTTCGTGCTGGGTTCGACGCTGGGGTTGCTCGTCGCGCTGGCCCGTATCTCGAGCATCGGCGTACTGCGCGCGTTCGCATTCGCATACGTATCCATCTTTCGTGGCACGCCACTGCTCGTGCAGATACTGCTTATCTATTTCGGACTACCCCGTTACGGTCTGACACTTGACCCCGTTCCCGCCGCGCTCCTCGCGCTGACGCTGTTTTCGGCCGCGTATCTGAGCGAGAATTTCCGTTCCGGTATCAACGCCGTGGACAAGGGCCAGTGGGAAGCCGCGATGTCGTTGGGTATGAGTTACTGGAAAGCCATGTCGCGGGTAATTCTTCCTCAGGGTCTACGTATCGCGATTCCGCCTGTCGGCAGCCGCATGATTGCACTCATCAAAGACACATCCCTGGCCTCGACTATCACGGTGGTAGAACTGACCCGCGTGGCCGACCAGGTGGGCGCATCCACCTTCCGCTACATGGAAATGTTTCTGATGGTCGGTCTCATCTACTGGGGCATCAACCAGATTCTCACGATAGTCCAGACCGTCCTCGAGAATCGCTTGTCGAGGCGTTTTGTATGAATACGGATATCAGGACGATTGAAGTCCGAGGACTTTCAAAGACTTTCGGCGACAACCCGGTGTTGCGCGGCGTCGATTTCAGCGTATCGAAAGGCGAGGTTGTCGTTGTGATGGGTCCGTCCGGATCGGGCAAGACAACGCTACTACGCTCACTGAATTTCCTCGAAATGCCGGATGCCGGCAGGGTGACTGTGTGCGGTATTGACGTCGAATGCACCGGTTCATCGAAACCGTCACGCGAGCATCAGAAGAAGATCCGCGCGATTCGCCAGCGCACGGCAATGGTGTTCCAGTCGTTCAATCTCTTTCCGCACAGGACAGCACTGGAAAACGTGATGGAAGGTCCGGTCAGCGTCAAGGGTGTTCCTCGCGCGCAAGCGTCGGAGCGCGCAATGCGTTTGCTGACTCAGGTTGGCCTGGTCGCGAAAGCCAACGAGTATCCCGGACGGCTATCCGGCGGTCAGAAGCAGCGCGTGGCGATCGCGCGGGCGCTTGCGATGGATCCGGAGGTCATATTCTTCGACGAGCCCACGTCTGCTCTCGATCCAGCGCTGCGAGAGGATGTCCTGACCGTCATGCGGGACGTCGCCAAACAGGGCATGACCATGCTGATCGTCACGCACGAAGTGCGGTTTGCGCGAGATGTTGCGGATCGGGTGGTTTTCATGGACGGCGGCGTGGTTGCTGAAGACACGACACCGCAAGCCTTCTTTGGTGAGGGCAGCAGTCCACGCGTAAGGCAGTTCCTCCATCTGATCGAGACTTGAGCGTTGAGTACGCCGTGACAGATCGTCTCGGCGTACTGCCGGTCGGCTAGCGCTGCCACCCACGTACGCTGCGCAATCGCGGAAGATCGAGGCGTTCTTCGACGTCCATCGGCAGTTGACGGAACGTGCCCGCGCTCGGATTGCCGTGAACGCGCTGGGCGTCAACAGACGAGCTTGCAGGGGCAGTTCGGTCGTGTTCATGTGCGCCTTGCGCTGGCCTGTTACGGTGCTGATGCCGCAGTATGGGTAGGATGAAGGGTAGGCCGTGGCCGGGGTGTGCACGGTCCGAACTTGGCGAGGTTTTCCGAGCGGTTGTAGGAGTCTGGTGCCTTCCGCCAGGACGCTTCTGGAGTGTTCCGGGGCATCTCTTCGACACCCACAATCCGCCGATTTAACGTGGCTTCGTGCGAATCCAGCACGACCTGGCGCAACTGCGGCAGCGTGCTACTTGGTGGCGGCTGGCCAGTTTTTGTTACTCGCAGACCGGTTCAGCGCGACGTCCAGTCGTCGGCTTCGCTTTTAAGTAACGGGTGCTCGCAAGTCATGCGCGTTCGTCGTGTATTCGGCCGAAGCGGACGTCCGCAAGCCGTAAATTTTTTCGCTCGCGAGTGGCGGCTTACGCGACGAGCGAACGATCTGAAGCTGTCGACCCATCTCCGACACTTCAGAGTCGAAAACTGGATGCCAGAGTAGCCTTTGGGCGACCGCTTACAGGCGTCGGCACCTTCGTCGCTCTCGTGTCGTCTGGCCCGTAGAAGGCAACCGTTGCTACCGGATAGCCGCAGAAGCCTTTGCGACGTGTTTTCACAAACTTGTCCCGGTACCACTGAGCTCTGAATGTCATGCCCTCTCCCTCACATGAGTTGCCGGCTGACGTAAGCGGCATCGCCGAAGTACACAAAGCGTACCAACTATTGACGCTTTGGCCGCGCGCCCGGCAGGCGGGTCTGGGATGTAATGGCTGCGTTGGCTGAGCAAGGGGTGTTCGAAGCATAGATGCGAGCAACCGCGTTGGAGTGACTCACACCGGTCAGTGCGCGCCGGCTGCATCGGCGCCACCCGCTCCCTTCCCCGGCCGGGTGATCCAGATAAGTGGAATGATCAGGAGGAAGATGACTGCCGAGATGTAGAAGATATCGTCAAGCCCCATCATCGCAGCTTGGGTGTTCACTGTGAAATCGAACATCGCATGGGCGGACTGGGTGTCCAGGTGCAGCAGCGACTGCGTCGAGCCGATTTGCTGGTTGAACACCGGATTGTCGACGCTTGCCTGCTCAGTGAGGCGTACGTGATGCAGGATCGTGCGGTTATTCCACTCGGCGCTGGCCAGCGACGTTCCCACGGCACCGCAAAATATCCGTGCGAAATTCGATAGACCGGCCGCTGCCGGAATCCGATGAGGCGGTTGACCGGACAGGATGATCGCCGTCAGCGGCACGAAGAACATCGCCATCGGAATGCCTTGCAATAGCGTCGGCAACACGAGATGCCATGTGTCGATCTCGATCACGTATTGCGAACGCATGTAGAACACGATGGCAAAGCCGATGAAGGCGAGCGTCGCGATGATGCGCGAGTCTGAGCGTGGCAGCAAACGGCCCATTACCGGCGAGAGAATCACGGCGAAGATGCCGAGCGGTGCGGTCGCGAGCCCCGCATCGACGGAGCGATAGTTTAGATACTCCTGCATCCATTGCGG
>OVEP010000427.1_pt3 | contig 12610 bp, 10 predicted proteins | sample 1779801 | NCBI WGS metagenome assembly OVEP01 (sample SAMEA3914791, study PRJEB12502) | metagenome | biome: forest; material: soil | place: Canada | collected 2011-07-03 | depth 0.1 m
GCCGGGTTGAGCGAGGCCACCGCGTCCACCAGCAGCGCGTCCTTGTTGGGCCAACGCCGGTAGACGGTGTTCTTGCCGACACCCGCGCGCGCCGCGATCGCGTTGATGCTGATCGCGCCGAGGTCGGTGCCCTCGTCCAGCAGGTCGAGGGCGGCCTGCAGGATGGCGTGCTCGGCATCCGCGCTGCGCGGCCGCCCCCGGGTGGGGCGGTCGGGCGGCGGGGGCGGGTCAGTCGGCAACGGGCACCTTCTCGTCGGTACGGGCCTGGGCGGGGACTGCGGCGGCCGCGGGTGCGACCTGTGCCAGGGGGTTGCGGCCCGGCAGCCAGAGCAGGGCGATCACCACACCGATGGCGCCGGTGGCCACCGAGCCGGCCACGGCCAGGTGCATGGCGTGGACGAAGGCGTCCTTGGAGGGGCCGAGGAGCGCGTCGGCCCGGGGGCCGGCCTTCTCCACGAACGCCTGGGTGGCGGTGATCGAGCTCGACAGGTCCTTCACCGCGCCGGGCTGCGCGTGCAGCTGCGGGACCCGGTCGAGCACGGGAGTGATGTTACTGCGGTAGGCGGAGGTGAGGATCGAACCGAGGACGGCGACGCCCAGCGCGCCACCGACCTGGCGGACGGTGTTGCTGATGGCCGAGCCTTCGCCGGCCTTCTCGCGCGGCACCGAGGCCATCACCGCGGCGGTGGCCGGCGGCATCACGTTGGCCATTCCCATGCCCATCACGAAGAGGGCGACCTCCAGCAGCCAGATCGGGGAGTCGGTCCCGGCGAAGAAGTAGGAGGCGAGCGCGGCGGTGACCAGCGCCATGCCGCCGGAGGTGACCGCCTTGTGGCCGAAGCGCTTGACCAGGCCCGCGCTGCGGGAGGAGAAGATCAACTGGGCCACGGCCAGCGGGATCAGCAGCACACCGCACTTCAGCGGGGAGAAGCCGCGCACCGCCTGCATGTAGAAGGACAGGAAGAAGGTCATGCCCATCAGAGCCAGGAAGACCAGGCCGATGACGGCGACGGCGGCCGAGAAACCCCGGTGGCGGAACAGCTTGACGTTGAGGGCGGGGTGGTCGGTCTTCCGCTCCCACAGCACGAACAGCACCAGCAGCAGCACGCCGAGGGCGATGATCCCGAGTGCCTCGGGCTTGAGCCAGCCGATGTCGCCGGCCCGGATGATGCCGTAGACGAAGGCGGTGATGCCGGCGATCGACAGCGGCACGCCGACCGGGTCGAACCGGCCCGGCTTGGGGTTCTTGGAGTCGGGGACCAGGAAGAACATCAGCACCAGCGCGGCGGCCACGATCGGGATGTTGACCAGGAAGACCGAGCCCCACCAGAAGTGCTCCAGCAGCACGCCGCCGGTGATCGGGCCGATGGCGATGGCGATGCCGACCGCGCCGGACCAGATGCCGATGGCCTTGGCGCGCTCCTTGGGCTCGAACACGTTGGAGATGATCGCCAGCGTGGTCGGCATGACCGCCGCGCCGCCGATGCCCATCAGGATCCGCGCGCCGATCAGCTGGCCCGGCGACTGCGAGTACGCCGAGGCCAGCGAGGCGATGCCGAACACCACCATGCCGATCAGCAGCATCTTCTTGCGGCCGATCCGGTCGCCGAGGACGCCCCAGGTGAACAGCAGCCCGGCAAAGGCCAGGGTGTAGGCGTTGGTCGCCCACTCAAGGTCGGTCTCGGAGGCACCGAGGCCCTTCACCGGGTCGGCGATGGTCTTGAGGGCGACGTTGAGGATGCTGGAGTCGAGCACGACGACCAGCAGGCTCAGCACCAGGACGCCGAGTATCAGCCAGCGGCGGCGATGCACCGTGGGGTCGACAGCGGGGGCGGACATGGGGGCTTCCAATCGTCGATATTACGAGACTCTGAGGTCTCGGAAAGAGTACACCAGTTTTCGAGACCGCAGAGTCTCGTAACTCGGGCGGGTGGTTGGACGGCCGGACGGCCGGGCGAGCGGCTGCCGGGGTTCGGCGGTGGCGGCGGCAGGTTTCGGGGGCCATGACAATGCTTCGCGGGCGATCGGGCAGCAAGGTGCCAGGTCGGGCTGCGGGTGCTGCGGTGGGGGAGCGGGCGCGGTTAGCGTCCTGGTGTCTGCCGCAGCGACCGTCCTCCGGCCGAGGACGGGGCTGCATCGCGCGTTCCCTGTACGAGGAAGGAATTCCCATGAAGGTCCTGCCCCGCACACGTCTGGCGGTCCTCGCCGCGACCGCCGTGATCACCGGTGGCCTGCTGGCGACCGGTGGCGCCGTCCAGGCCGCCACCGTTCACCCGGACACCGCCACGCACGCCGGAATGACCTGGACCGTGGCCCAGCAGCAGTCCAACGGCGAGGTGCATGTCAGCTACGACGCCACCACCAACGCCTACCAGGGCGACACCCCGGCCACGGCCGTGCTGCCGGTGCTGTGCCTGGTCGCCAACAACGCTCCGGCGCCGGCCGACATCACGCCCGGCTTCTACGCCGGCTGGGGTGAGGGCTGGGTCGGCCTGACCCCAGCCGTCTCCGGTACCACGCTGACCAGCGAGGCGACGGCGGACGCCCTGTGCGCCAGCGACTTCGGCACCGGGGCCAAGGAGGCCGAGTTCCACGACGGCCACTACGGCACGGGCCTGGCCAGCACCGGTGGTTGGTCCTTCTGGGCCTACGGGACCATCCCCACCGGGGTCCGGTTCTGGGTCGCGATCGACGACCAGTCTGCCAACCCCTGGGACTGACGCCGGAGTTGAATGCCTGACCCGGATCTGACCGGGCCGGGCCGCAGTCCCGCCCCCGTCCGCTGCGCACCCGCGCGCCGGGCGGGGGCGGGCCCGCTGCGGCCAAAAACCCTCTGCTGCCGCGCCGCCGCGATGCGTACCCTGATATGACATGACATCAGATGGCTTAGGCCACTTACCCGTTCAGTCCGTTCTCGGGAAGCCCGCAGTCGGCGAGCCGGTGCCGTTGCTGGGCGCGGGCGCGATGCTGGGATTCCTGGAGCGGGCCGCCGCGACCATGGCCTTCGAGTGCCTCGCGGTGCTGCCGATCGACGACTGCACCACGGTCAGCCCCCGCGTCGCCCCGCGCCTGTACCAGCGGGCGCTGGCCGGCGGGGTGCGGGTGCGGATCCTCTATCCGGAGCAGGCCCGCAGCAGCAAGGGAGTGCGCGACCACGCCCGGCGGACGGTCGCCCAGGGGGCCTCGGTGCGAACCGTGGCGGCGCCGCCGCCGAACATGTTCATCTTCGACCGCAGGCTGGTCCTGCTGCCGATGGACCAGGGCGACCGCAGCAAGGGTTCGGCGCTGATCGGGGACGACAGCGTGGTCTCGGCCCTGCGGCACTCCTTCGACCAGGCCTGGAGCACCGGCGAACCGCTGGGGGAGTCGGCGGACCAGGGTCCGGAGCTGACCGACACCGAGCTGCGGCTGCTGCGGCTGCTCGCCGCCGGCAGCACCGACGAGCGGGCCGGGAAGCAACTGGGCATGTCGCTGCGGTCGGTCCGGCGGATGACGGCGCGGCTGATGGAACGGCTGGACGCGGTCAGCCGCTTCGAGGCGGGCTGCAAGGCTGCGCGCAGGGGGTGGCTCTGAGACCCGGATTCGGCCCGGTCGATCGACCGGCTGACCGGTGACCGTGGTCGCCGGGCTCCGGCGGCTGCGGTCGCCCGGGTTCGGCGACATGTTCCGGGGTGTGCTGCGGCACCGGCCGCCCGGACCCGGCGCGGAGGAGCCGCGGGTGCGGGCAGTGGCGTTCCCCGGTGAGGACCGTACCCGGGAGCGGTTCCAGCTCGGGGCGCGGCCGATGCTGCCGGAGACCACCTGCCAGCTGGTGCACGACGAGGCGATGCTGGAAGCAACTGGACGCTGTACGACCTGTCGGACCGGCTGCGGCAGAAGGGCCGGCTGGTGCCCGCCTATCCGCTGCCGGACGACCTGCCGGACGACCTGCCGGACGACCTGCCGGACACGGTCCGCTCCGGCTTCCACCGCTGAGGCCACCGGAGCTGCTGGTCAGGGGTCCGATCAGAGGGCGTCGCTGTGCGGCTTCCCGGTGCCGCGCAGGGTCATGTACGGCTCCTGGTCGACCGGGTGGCCGTTCCCGACGGCGCGCTGGCGGTCCAGCTCGGAGTTGATCTCCGCCCCGAGCAGCAGCGCCAGGTTGGTCAGCCACACCCAGATGAGGAAGGTCACCACCGCCGCCAGGCTGCCGTAGACCCGGTTGTAGGAGCCGAGGTGGGTGGCGTAGAGCGCGAAACCCGCCGAGGCGGCGGCCCAGGACACCACCGCGACCGCGCCGCCGGTGGTCCCCCAGCGGAACGGCTGCCGGGCGTTGGGCGCCGCCCAGTACAGCAGCGCGACCAGCAGGCTCAGCAGCGCCATCAGCAGCGGCCACTTGCCCCACTGCCAGGCGGCGACCGAGGCCTGGCTCACGCCGAGGGCGTGGCCGACCCGGTTGGTCAGCACGCCGCTGACGATGACCAGCCCCATGACGCCGGTCAGCAGCACCAGCGCCAGCACGGTCAGGCCCACCCGCAGCGGCAGCAGCACCCGCAGCGGGCGGCCCTCGGGGACGTCGTAGACGGCGTTCATGGCCCGGATGAACGCCCCGGCGTACGCGGAGGCCGACCACAGCACGCCGAGCAGCCCGAACAGGCCCGCCGCGACGTGCTGCCGCTGGAGGTTGGCCAGCAGCTGGGTGACCAGGTCCCGGGCGGGGCCCGGCGCGAGCTGGCGGACGTTGCGGATCAGCGGCTCGGTGGCCGAGGGCCCGATGGTCCCCAGCGCGGAGATGACCACCAGCAGGGCGGGCACCAGCGAGAGGACGGCATAGTAGGTCAGCGCGGCGGCCCGGTCGCCGAGGTTGTCCTCGCGCAGTTCGCCGAGGACCCGGCGCATCGCCTGGCGCCGCCCGCTGACCGCGTTCCAGCGGTCCGCGCGCGGCGCGGAGGGCTCGGGGCCCAGGTCCGGGACCTCACTCGACGCGCTCATGGCTGCTGCTTCCCCCCCGGCTCCCCGCCGGGACGGGTCGCAGCCAGGGTAGCCGACCCCGGTCCGGGACCGGCTGCCCGCGCTCAGGCGTCTCTCGCTCAGGCGTCTCTCGCTCAGGCGGCGCGGGTGACCGTCACCTTGAGGTGCTTCATGATCGGCTGGTCGCTCTGGGTGCTGAAGTCGACCAGCGCGCACAGCACGTTCAGCTCCGGCATGTAGCCGGCCGCGCAGCCCCGGGGGATGTCGTACGGGACGGCCAGGTAGCCGTGGACGGAGCGGGTGCTGCCGTCCCGGGCGGTGCTGGTGATGTCGACCGGGTCGAACTCGGCGACGCCGCGCTCGCGCATGTCGTCCGGGTTCATGAAGACCAGCGTGCGCAGGTTCCTGATGCCGCGGTACCGGTCGTTGTCGGAGTAGATGGTGGTGTTCCACTGGTCGTGCGAGCGCATGGTGCCCAGGGCCAGGGTGCCCGGCGCCGGGACGACGTCCGGCAGCGGCGCGGCGGAGAACTCGGCGCGGCCCGAGGGGGTGAGGAAGACCAGTTCGCGCGCGGGCTGCTTGATCCGGAACCCGAGCGGCAGCCGGACCCGGCGGTTGAAGTCCTCGAAGCCGTCGAGCGCCCTGGCCATGGTGTCCCGGATCCGGTCGTAGTCCTCGATGTACCACTCCCAGGGGGTCTCGCTCTTCGGCAGCGCGGCCCGGGCGATGCCGGCGATGATCGCGGGCTCCGAGAGCAGGTGCGGCGAGGCCGGGCGCCGCATCCCGACGGACAGGTGGACCATGCTCATCGAGTCCTCGACCGAGGTGCTCTGCACGCCGTGGCGCTGGTGGTCCTTCTCGGTGCGGCCGACGCAGGGCAGGATCAGCGCCTGGCGTCCGTGCACGATGTGGCTGCGGTTCAGCTTGGTGCTGACGTGCACGGTGAGCTCGCAGGCCCGCAGCCCGGCGTAGGTGTACGGGGTGTCGGGCGCGGCGAGGGCGAAGTTGCCGCCCATGCCGACGAAGACCTTCAACCGGCCCTGGTGCATCGCCTCGATGGTCTTCACGGTGTCCATGCCGTGCTCGCGCGGCGGCTGGATCCCGCAGACCTCGGCGAGGCGGTCCAGGAAGGCGTCGCTGGGGCGGTGGTCGATGCCGCAGGTGCGGTTGCCCTGGACGTTGCTGTGGCCGCGCACCGGCGAGGGGCCGGCGCCCTCCCGCCCCAGGTTCCCGCGCAGCAGCAGCACGTTGACGATCTCGCGGACGGTGTCCACGCCGTGCTCGTGCTGGGTGACGCCCAGGCACCAGCTGAAGATGCTGCGGTCGGCCTCCCGGTAGACCCGGGCCGCCGTGAGGATGTCCGCGCGGCTGAGGCCGGACTGGAGCTCGATCTCCTCCCATCCGGTGGCCTCGCAGAGGGCGCGGTACTCCTCGAAGCCGGTGGTGTGCCGGTCGATGAACTCCTGGTCCAGGGCCTTGGGGTCGGCCGAGGACTGTTCGAGGATCACCTTGGCCATGCCGCGCAGCAGCGCCATGTCGCCGCCGATCCGCGGCTGGAGGTTCAGCGTGCTGGTTCTGGTCGACTTGAACAGGGCCATGTCCACGAACTCGTGGGGCACGATGGTCCGCGTGGCGGCGGCCTCCACCAGCGGGTTGACGTGCACGATCTGCGCGCCCCGGCGGTGCGCGTCGGCCAGCGCGGTGAGCATCCGGGGCGCGTTGGAGGCGGCGTTGACGCCCATGATGAACAGCGCGTCGGTGGCCTCCCAGTCCTTGAGGTCCGCCGTCCCCTTCCCGGTGCCGAGGGAGGCCTGCAGCGCCCGCCCGCTGGCCTCGTGGCACATGTTGGAGCAGTCGGGCAGGTTGTTGGTGCCCAGCTCGCGCGCCATCAGCTGGTACAGGAAGGTGGCCTCGTTGCCGAGCCGCCCGGAGGTGTAGTAGGCGGCCTGGTTCGGGTCGTCCAGCTCCCGCAGGGTGCGGCCGACCAGCTCGAAGGCGTCCATCCAGCTGATCGGGACGTAGTGGTCGGTCTCCGGGTCGTACACCATCGGCTCGGTGAGCCGGCCCTGGTCCTCCAGCGCGAAGTCGGTCCAGTCCTCCAGCTCGGTGACCGTGTGCGCGGCGAAGAACGCGGCGTCCACCCGCTTGCGGGTCATCTCCCAGGTGACGTGCTTGATCCCGTTCTCGCAGATGTCCAGGTGCAGGCCCTTGGTGTCGTCCGGCCAGGCGCACCCGGGGCAGTCGAAGCCGCCGTTCTCGTGGTTCATCCGCAGGATCGCCCGCGATCCCGCGGCGACCGTGCGCTCCTTCACCAGCAGCTGGGTCACGCTCTTGGCCGCGCCCCACCCGGCGGCGGGGTGGTGGTACGGGTGGAACTCCGGGGGCGCGGCGGGGACGGCTCCCACGCTGGGTTCCAGCGGTTCCGGCCCCGGCTGCTGCGGTCCCGGCTGCGCCTGCGGGGCGGTCTGCTGCTGCGGGTCACCGTTGGCGTCCAAGGTTCCCAACCCTCCACTGTCCGGTCCTGGGCCGAGGATCAGTTCGGCGTGGTCAGCGTATTGCCGCCGCCCCAGGTTCGCCAGGTGTGCCCGCCGCACCCCGCCGGCGCCGAACGTCCGGAGAAACAGCAGGTCAGACGCGTGATCGCAGCCCGTCACGGGGGCTCGGTCCCGGCTTGCGGACTCGTGGGTATCGGGCTTGAGTGGGTAGTAGTCCGGCGCCCCCATCGAGGAGGAACCATGGCCCACCACAAGTCCAACAAGGCGGTCGAAGGCAACCCCGACACCGGGCACGGCGGTGGTCTGCCCCGGCGTCCTGACGAGGAGCAGCTGGAGGAGCGGACCGAGGAGGAGCGCGAGGAGGCGGGCCTGGACCCGGATGCCGAGGAGAGCTCGGACGCCCAGTACGCGGACGAGGAGGCCGAGGTCGACCGTCAGGTCGGGCGCGGTGAGATCGCCACCGACGCCGGCTCCCACCGGAAGGACCGCGAGAACTTCCCGCCGACCGGCTACCCGAGCTGAGCGGTGGTGTCGCTGGCGACTCCAGCGGCTCGACGGCAGACGGGTGAGGCGGCTTGACAGTGGGTCGGCCGGGAACCAGAGTGGCTTGGCGTAATGAATGTCATGTTCGTTATCCACTCGCTCCTGCCAAGGAAGTCCCATGTCACTTGATGTCTCCCCGCGGTTGCTGGCCAAGGCCGAGCGGGGCGAGGTGGACGAGGCCGAGTTCGTCGACACCGTCCGCAGCTCCCTGCCGTACGCCTACGACCTGGTCGCCGACCTCTCCGAGCGACTGGCCGCGGGCGTTGAGCCGTTCGCGGACAACACCACGCCGCCGCCCAGCGAGGCCGAACGCGGGCAGCTGCTGCGGGCGTTGGCCAGCGACGCGATCCGGGGCTCGCTGGAGCGCCACTTCGGCGTGCGGCTGGCGTTCATGAACTGCCACCGTGTCGCCGTCTTCCGGCCCGGCGGCGAACAGGGGCAGCCGTACCGGGCGTTCACCTCGGAGCGCTCGCAACTGCTGAACCAGTCACCGGAGTTCCGGGACTGCTGAACGCCGCGCGGCGGCGGGCCGCTCCTGGCCGCGCTGTTCCTGGGCGGGCTGTTCCTGCGTGGGCTATTCCTGCGCGGGCTGTTCCTGGGCGTGCCGGACGGCGTCCAGCACGATGTGGGCGACATGGGCGTCGGTCAGGGTGTACTCGATCTCCCGGGCCTGCCGGTGCGCGGTGACTATCCGCGAGGTCCGCAGCACCCGCAGGTGCTGGGAGACCAGCGGCTGGCTCACGCCCAGGGCGGTCACCAGCTCGTGGACCCGCTTGCCGCCGTCGGCCAGCTCGCGGACGATGCCGACCCGCACCGGGGAGGCCAGCGCGCGCAGCAGCTCGCTGGCGGCCTGGAGCTCCGCCAGGGGTTCCGTGCGCGGTCCGGACGGCTCGGGCGACGCGGGTCTGGTCATATGCGCAAATTAACATATGAAAACGACGGTCGGATCCGTCAGTGGTCGTCCCAGTGGCCCTCGTGCGCCGCGTGGTGGTGCCCGTCGTGGATGTAGTCGGTGTGGTCCCCGTGCGGCACGGCCACGTGCCCGCAGTCCGGGCCGTGCTGGTGGGCGTGCGCCTCGTGGGTCACGTGGGCGCCGCTGTCGCACTCGTCGACGTGGTCGCCGTGCACCCGGTGCAGGTGGCTGTCGTGCGCGTAGTCGGTGTGGTCGCCGTGCGGCACGGCGACGTGTCCGCAGTCGGGCCCGTGGGTGTGGGCGTGGTCGGGGTGCGTGCTGTGGTCGACGGCGGTGGGCATGGCTCTCACTCCTCGGGTCGGCATGCGGCGCGTGCCGACGGCTGTGGCGACGGGGCGGACAGGACAGGACAGGGAAGACAAGACGGGACAGACAAGACATCACCATATGCCGATACCTGCATGTCTGCTATCCGGCGGCGCCGGTGGAGGCCCGGGGCACCAGCTGGGTGGCCAGCTCGATGTGCAGGGTGTCGACGGTGTGGCCCTCCAGCAGCCGGGTGAGCAGCGAGACGGCGAGGCGGCCCATCTCCTCCAGCGGCTGGCGGACGGTGGTGAGTGCCGGGATGGTGCTGTGGCTCAGGCTGCTGTCGTCGAAGCCGGTGACCGAGAGGTCCTCGGGGACCCGCAGGCCGCGCTCGTGGGCCGCGCGCAGGATGCCCACGGCGACCTTGTCGTTGAAGCCGACCAGGGCGGTGGGCCGGTCCGGCAGGTCGAGCAGCTCGCAGGCGGCGCGGTAGCCGTGCTCGGTGCTGGGCTCGACGCTGCGCCGCAGCCGGGGGTCCGGCAGTGCGCCGGTCTCGGCCAGGGCCGAGGTGTGGCCGACCATCCGGGCCTCGCTGGCGAGCCATTCGGTGGGGCCGCCGATCACCCCGATGCGGCGGTGGCCGAGCGCGGTCAGATGCGCGGTGATGCTGCGTGCCCCGGTGAAGTTGGCGGCGGAGACGGAGGCGACGTCCGGCGGCAGCGTGGTCCGCGGGTCCACCACGACGAAGGGGAAGCCGGTCGCCCGCAGCGCCTGGAGTTCGGCGCCCGGCTCCGGCGGCAGGATCAGCACCGCCCCGGCGATGCCGGGGTCCTGGCTCAGGCCCGGCAGCACGTGCGCGGCCTGGGCCGACACGCCCGCGCCGAGGATCATCCGCCGCCCGTGCAGGTCCAGGGTGTCGGCGATCGAGGTGACGATCACGCCGAAGTAGTCGCTGAGCACGTACGGGCAGCGGACGTAGACCGCGCCGTCCCGGGAGCCGCGCCGGACCGGGGCGGGCGCGCCCAGGCGCTCGACCGCCCGCCGGACCAGTTCCTGGGTCTCCGGGGCGACCTGCACCCTGCCGTTCAGCACCCGGGACACGGTCGCGATGGAGACGCCCGCCTCGGCGGCGATGGCGCGGACGGTGACGTGGGTGGCCCGTGGCCTAGCCATGTGTTACAGCGTTTCGTTTCATGGAGCGGACCCTACTCCATGATCCTCAACGCCGGGAATCCGGCCTGAAAGCCCGGGAATTCAAGGGGTGGCGGGATGTGAAAACCCTTGACAGTGCCCGGTCACTGGCGCTTATCTGTGTTTCGCACGGTTTCCAGGAAGTGTTTCATTCTGTTTCATGGATGCGGGTTGCCAAGTGGTGCTCCGGTCGCGGCGGTGGGGTCGCGACTTGCGGGGTCGAAGGCCCGCTCCGCCGTCGGCGTCGAAACGGCGCCGGCGGCGGGTTCCCGGGATCCGCGCCGCACGGGAAGCAGCGGCCGGTTCGGGGGAGCGTCGTCCGGCGCCCCTCCGGACCGGCCGTGCCTGAGCAAAGAACGCCTGAGTGAAGTACGCCTGAGTGAAGGAAGGACTCCTTTGTCCCGCATCTTCCACATGACGCGCACCAGGGTCATGACGCGCACCAGGGTCGTCCCGGCGGCGATGGCCGCCGCCGCGCTGGTCTCGGGCTCGGTCATGGGGCTGGGAACCGCCCATGCCGCCACCGGCGGGGCAGCCGTCTCGGTCTGGGAGACCACGGCCGACCAGAGCCAGCTGCTCGCCCCGCAGACCGGCGCGGTGTTCGCGCCCGGCGGCGGAACCGGCAGCGAGACCATCACCGTCAACCCCGCCACCAGCTACCAGTCGATGACCGGCTTCGGCGCCTCGCTGACCGACTCCTCGGCCTGGCTGATCGCCAACTCGCCGCAGCGTGACGCCATCATGACCAAGCTGTTCGACCCGAACCAGGGCATCGGCCTGGACTTCCTGCGGCAGCCGATCGGCGCCTCGGACTTCTCGCTGTCCACCTACAGCTACGACGACATGCCGGCCGGTCAGACCGACCCGACGCTGGCGAACTTCTCGGTGGCGCACGACGACAGTTACATCATCCCGCTGCTCCAGCAGGCGCTGCGGCTCAACCCGTCCACCACGGTGATGGCCACGCCGTGGAGCCCGCCGGGCTGGATGAAGACCAGTGGCTCGATGATCGGCGGCACCCTCAACACCGCCGACTACCAGGCCTATGCGAACTACCTGGTCAAGTTCCTTGAGGCGTACCAGGCGCAGGGCGTGCCGGTCTCGCTGCTCACCGCGCAGAACGAGCCGGAGTACTCGCCCGCCAACTACCCGGGATCGACGCTGACGGCCAGTCAGGAAGCCACGCTGATCGGGGACTACCTCGGCCCGGCGCTCAAGGCGTCCGGGCTGGGAACCAAACTCCTCGCCTACGACCACAACTGGAACGACACCAGCTACCCGGAGACCATTCTCGGCGACCCGACCGCCGCGCAGTACGTCTCCGGCGTCGCCTGGCACTGCTACGCGGGCGACCCCAGCGCGCAGACCACCGTGCACGACGCCTACCCGGGCACCGACACGTACTTCACCGAGTGCTCCGGCAGCCAGTCCGCGAACACCGCCGACACCTTCGCGGACTCGCTGGACTGGCAGACCGAGAACCTGATCATCGGCGCCACCCGCAACTGGGCCAAGTCCGTGGTGACCTGGAACATGGCGCTGAACCCGAGCGGCGGCCCGTCGATGAACTGCACCACCTGCACCGGTGTGGTGACCGTCGACAACACCGCCGGGACCGCCGCCTACAACGCCGAGTACTACGTGCTCGGCCAGGCCAGCAAGTTCGTCAAGCCGGGCGCGGTCCGGATCGGCTCGAACACCTTCGGCTCCGGCGACGTCGAGGACGTCGCCTTCCAGAACCCGGACGGCTCGGACGCGCTGGTGGTGCTCAACTCGGACACCGCCGACGCGCACACCTTCAACGTCTCGGAGAACGGCCAGGCGTTCACCTACACCCTGCCCGCCAAGGCCGTGGCGACGTTCACCTGGACGCCGGGCACCAACGGCGGCAGCGCGATCAACCCCAGCGCCTGGTACCAGGTGGTCAACACCAACAGCGGCAAGTGCGTGGACGCCACCGGCGGCGGGACCGCCAACGGCACCGCCGTGCAGCAGTGGACCTGCGGCAGCGGCAACACCAACCAGGAGTGGCAGTTCCAGCCCACCGACAGCGGCTTCTACAAGGTGGTCACCCGCAACGCCCCCAGTGAGGGCTGGGACGTGACCGGCGGGGCCGGGGCCACCGGCGACGGCGTCCCGATCCAGTTGTGGAGCTACGGCGGGGGCAGCAACCAGCAGTGGGAGCCGGTGCTCAACGCCGACGGCAGCTACA
>OVEP010008586.1_pt3 | contig 12610 bp, 16 predicted proteins | sample 1779801 | NCBI WGS metagenome assembly OVEP01 (sample SAMEA3914791, study PRJEB12502) | metagenome | biome: forest; material: soil | place: Canada | collected 2011-07-03 | depth 0.1 m
TCGAACGGCACGCCGTCGTCGCTGACCAGCATCACGTGGTTGGCCGAGCCGCTGCCGCCGAGGCCCTTGGACTTCAGCAGCGGGATGATGCCGGTGTCCGGCGCGGACCACTGGCTGTAGATCGCCTTCAGCTGGCTGCCGTAGGCGTTCACCGCGTTCTGGGCGTCGGTGACGGCGGTGGCGTCGGTCCAGACCGTCGGGTCCTTCAGCACCTTGAGGTTGGGGTAGTTGGCGGCCATGCAGGAGTCGAAGGCGTTGCTCCGGTCGGCGCCGTTGGAGGAGGTCAGGTCGCCCTCCAGCTCCAGCACGTAGCCGGAGGTGGCCTTGGAGCCGATGTAGGCGCAGGCGTCCTGGCCGTAGGTGGTGTTCGAGGCCCGGACGACCATGTAGACGTGGCCGACGCCGACGACGGTGTCCACGGTGACCAGCTGGACATGGTGCGCGGAGGCGTAGGCGATGGCCGGGCCGAGGCTGGTCGCGGTCTCCGGGTTGACCACGATGGCCTTGGCGCCCTCGTTGACCAGGTCCTCGATCTGGGTGTTCTGCTCGCTCGCGTCCGCGCCGGCCAGCAGCGGGCCGATCAGCTTGATGTGCATCGACGCCGCGTACTGCTTCTCGTAGTTGATGTAGGCGGCCCAGAAGGCGGTGTTGTTGAAGGTCAGATCGACCCCGATCGTGATCTGTCCGGACGCGGAGCCGGACGAGCCCGAGCCGGCCGTGGTACCCGCGCTGGAACTGCACGCGGCCAGCAGCAGGGACGCACCCGCGACCACTACGGCCGACTGCAGACGACCTGTCACTCTCATGGCATTCCAATCACGAAGCTGGGTGGTGGTGTGTTGGGAGGGACCCGCCTCCGGGGCGGACGGGGATGCTGATCGAAGTCGCTGCCTCGACTGCGGGCAGCAGTTGACGTCGGGTCAATGTTCTCGATGTGTAGGCAGACAGACATACGGACGCCCTGTCGGCCGTGCGTCCTCACGGCCGGATGGTGAGGACACTACGAGCAACCCGCCGCCTCGACAAGACCACTCATCGGACGAATCTAAAACGTGATGCGTCCCGAAAGGCCCCCATGGGCCATGAGCAGCGAAGATCGAAATCGTCCCGCTCCGGGGCGAACCGGTTCCTCGTCAACCGGTCCGTACCAGGACGAGGCCCGGCGGACGGCCGTGGCCACGCACACCCGGGGCACGTGCGGGCCCACCGGCGGCCGGGCAGCGACAGCGGGGCGAGTCATCCGACCTGCGGGACCGAGAGCCCCGCCGGAGCCCGGTCGACCCGGGGAACCCCACCCCGGCCATTCCCTCATCAAACCCGTGGATACATCCGATGAATCGCCATGATCATCGGCCTGGGCGGTCCAACCCGGACGGCTTGCCGCGCCGCAGCGGGCACAGTGTCCGCACGACCGTCCACTCAGTACCATGATGAACCCGGGGGCGACTGCCCCGAGGACCTCGGCGAGGGTTCGGCGAGCGTTCGAAGAGGGTCCAGCGAGGTTCGGCGAGGGTTCGGCGAGGGTTCGGCGAGGGTTCGGCGAGGGTTTCGACGGACCGGCCGGGATCCCGCGAAGGGTCCGAGCCCGGGTCCGAGGCGGGATCCGACGAGGGGTCCGAGAGAGGCGGAGGCGGCGGATGGCCGGGGAACGCAAGGACAACCGGATCGAACGCGGCAACCGGACCCGGCAGCTAGTCCTGGACCGGACCGTGCAGATCGCCTCGGTCGAGGGCCTGGAGGGCCTCTCGCTGGGAAGGCTGGCCGGTGAGCTGGAACTGAGCAAGAGCGGGGTCTTCGCGCTCTTCGGCTCCAAGGAGGAGCTGCAGCTCGCCACCGTACGCGCGGCCATCAGGATCTACGCCCAGTACGTGGTCGGGCCGACGCTCGACATCCCGCCCGGTCTCGACCGGCTCCGGCAGCTGTGCGACAACTGGATCGCCTACTCGCAGCAGCGGGTCTTCCCCGGTGGCTGCTTCTTCTACTCGGTCACGGCCGAGTTCGACGCCCGTCCCGGCCCGGTGCGCGACGCGCTGGCCCGCGCCCGCCGCTCCTGGCTGGACTTCATCGAGACCACCATCGAGGAGGCCCGCGCCGCAGGCGAGGTCGCCCCGGACACCGACGCCCCGCAACTGGCCTTCGAGCTGGTCTCGTTCCTGGAGACGGCCAACGCCGAGTCCGTCCTCCACGACGACCCGAGCAGTTACGCCAAGGCGACCAAGGCCGTCCGCAGCCGACTGCGCTGGGCGGCGACCGATCCGTCCCTGGTTCCCCCGGACCCGACCCCCACCGCGTAGCCGGCCCGGGGGAACGCGCGTCGCGCCTCAATGCACCCGAATGCACCCCAATGCACCCCAATGCACCTGAATACACCTCAGTGCACCTCAGCGCATCGCGACCTCGGCGGCCAACCCGTCCGGTTCGCCGTGCCGCTCCCCTCCCGCCTCCCCGGCGGTCCGCGCCGTCACGAAGTCGAGCACCTCGGCAACCACCGCCGGAGCGACCAGGATCCGCCGGTGGCCGAGGCCGCGCGTACTGACCAGCCGGGCCCGGTCGCCGTACGCGGCCACGATCTGCCGCCCCTGGTCCGGCGAGACCGTGTCGTCGTCCTCGTCGTGGACGACCAGGATCGGCAGCGCGACCTCCTCCGGCCGGTGCACCACCGAGAACCGCGCCCAGATGTCCGCCTCGCCCGGGAACATCTCGCGCTCGATCCTTCGCCGCAGCTCCCGCTCCAGCGGCGCCCGCAGCCGCAGCGCCGCGCAGAAGGCGTCCACCACCAGGCCGAAATCGGCGACGCCGCCGATGGTGGCGATCCGGCCCGCCCGCACACTGCCGCGCAGCGCGAGGAATACGCTGACCACGCCGAGCGAGTGGGCGATCACCGCCTCGAAATCGCCGTACTCGGCATGGAGTTCGGCGAGAATGTCGCGGAACTCCAGGACGGTGGTGGTCGAGCCCTCGGAGTCGCCGTGTCCGGGTGCATCGAAGGCCAGCGGGCTGTAGCCGCGATCCAGCAGGGCGTCGACGAATGCCGACAGTCGCGAGCCCCGCGACTCCCAGCCGTGCACCAGCAGCACCGGCCGCCTACCGTCGCCCCACTGGTACACCTTCACCGGGCGACCTCCGGCATCGATCGTCCGAACCAGCGCACGCGCCATCACCGTCCGTTCCCCGGTGCGGATCCGGCTCCTCCCCCGTGGGAGCCGGAACAGCCGCAGTGCCCCCTTCCCGGCCAGCCGCTTGGACACCAGTGACGTGCCGTTGAGAGCCGACCGGACAACTGCCGCAGTGACATCCATGCCACGTCCTCCAGGGATCGGCCGGTGATCAGCCAGATATTAGCACGACCGTTCGCACAGTTTTGTTGTGACCGGGCGTCACTGCGTCCCGCATACAGGTGATTTCGTAAAGAAGTTCGTATTGAGTGCAACCTTGCAGCTCGGAGCGGCGTGTTGAGGTTGGGACCGGTGTGTCTCGGCTGCTCCACTGAGCGGCGAGTCCTCCTGGTCCTCTCCGATGAAACCAAGTAACAGCAGGGATGAATGATGCAGCAGACACGTCGTAGGCGTCTGGCCGTCGCCGCGGTCCTCGGTGGGGTCCTCGTCGGCAGCGCGCCCATGCTCAGCGCTCCGGCCTTCGCCGCGCAGCCGAGCACCGCTGCCGCCAGCTCCGCCCCGGCGAGCGCGCACTCCGCCGTCAACCGCGACTCCATCGCGGACACCGTGATGCGTGACATCGAGGTGGACTACGCCAACGCCCACTGGAACTGGACTGCCTGGAACGACAGCACCCCGGTGGCCTTCGGCAGCGGCCAGGACAACTACCAGTGCGCGGAGTTCGTGGCCCGCTCGCTCGCCGCCGCCGGCCTGATCCCCGGACTGGGCCCGAACGACCCCCAGTCCGACTACTTCACCTACCACGCGCCCAACGGCGAGGTCTACGACCTGCTGCTGATCTCGCCGCTGCCGCAGTACCACAACCTGTCCGACTACCTGGCGGACTCGGGCATCGGCAAGGACATCGGCGACCAGCCGCAGCTGGCCAAGCCCGGCGACATCGTCGTCACCTACGCCGGCCTGAACGGTGAGGCCAGCCACACCGGTCTGATCGTCACCCCGCAGACCGCGACCAGCGAGCCGCTGGTCGACGCCCACAACAACGCCCGGCTCGACTACGGATACCACTACTACGCGCCTTCGCACGTCGTCCAGCTCGTGCCCAACGCCCTGGTGGAGGTCTGGACCTGGGCAGCGGAGGAGGAGCTGATCCACGGTCCGCAGACCCAGCCGACCGCGCCCACCACCACGGTGCCGCAGAACCGCCTCTTCGCCACCCCCGGCTACAGCGACCCGGCCGGCCCGCAGGTCTGATCCGGTAGAACTCCGAGCCTGCCCGGGGCGGACCACCTCCCCGGGCAGGCTCGGTGACACCCGCTCGGGCCCGTCGACACCCGCTCAGCAGCGCGCGGCCCCGTCCGGCCACACCCGGACCACGGTCATACCGGCGGCGCGGGCGTGCTCCACCATGTCGCCGGTCCCGCCGCGCACCGTCGAGGGCACTCCGTCCCAGACCGCCACGAGCTCGTCGGCCCGCTCCAGCAGCAGCGCATTGGCCGCCGCGTAGGCCTCGGACCCGGCGTGGTCGAAGGGCATCACGATCACCCCCGACGCCTCCGCCACCAGCCCGTCGAAGACCTCCGCGTGGTCGGGCCCGACCGTCGAAGCCCGGTAGTCCTCCGAGGGGACGACCGCGACCAGCTCGCCGCCGACCGCGAGCACCGCCTCCGCGAAGAGGCTGTCCGCGCCCTTGGCGATGCACGAGATCCCGGTCAGACTGCCCTCCGCAGCCCGCGCCCGCAGCAGCTCCAACAGCGCGGTGCGGACCAGTGCCACGGTCGGTCCGGTGAGGTGGAGATGGCCCGTCACAGCCAGCACAGCCACGGAACCCCCTCGGTCCGCTAGTCGGTCGCTCGCCCGGTGGGTGGCTCGGTGGGTCGCCCGCTGTCCGGCGGCCTTCGGACAACCTTCGGAGCGTAGCGCCGACCAGCACCGGAGGGCCAAGCCCAGGTCGGCAGGGGTGCGCTTTCCGGCCCCCGCCGACACCAAACCCACCCGCCCCGCCGGTCGCACGCCCACCCGGGGCACCCCGCGCGCCCACCCGGTCCCGCTCAACGACTCACCGCAGGCGGGGCACCCCGGGCAAGTACTCCGTGTCCCCCGCCCACGGTCCCGTCACCACATGGGCCGGAACCCGATGCCCGGCCGGCCGCCGTGCGCGCTCAGCGCGCCGGGCGCACCTCCAGGCCGGCGGCCCACTCCGCGAGCTGCCGAAGGTGCTCGGGCAGCAGCCCGGTGCTGGGACTGACCGTGATCAGCAGTGCAGGGGCGGGATGGTGGTCGGCGACGAACGCCCGGTCTGCGTCGGTCACCTGGTCGTCGATCCAGGCGAACGCCCGTCCTCGCGCCCACTCCACGACCGTCGGCGTCTTGAAGTACAGGCTCTCGTCGACGTCCCGGGAGTCGACGTCCTCGAAGGAGATGTACTCCAGCTCCGGCAGCCCCACGCGGGGACCGATCCACTCGTTCGCGTCGGCCTCCCAGGTCGTGCACCAGACCAACTCGTACGGCAGCGAGAGCAACTGCGGTCCGTGCTCGGGCGTGAGCCACACCCGGAGCGGCTGCAGCGGCTCCTCCCAGCCCGACGGGCGCATCACATGCAGCGCAAAGCCGTCCGGGCGCTCCTCCGGCTCCGCCGCATACGGGTTGAGCGGCCCGTCGACGTCGATGAGCAGCAGCGGCCGTGCGTCGGTCATGGTGGACCCCCGGAGTCGGACAGGTAAGCGGTGAAGGGCCTCTGTCTACCGCATCCCTGGTTCCCTCGGCCATGTGGTCGATCCCGACATCGGCGTGCCTACCAGCCGATATCGACTACTGGTCGGCGAATTCGGCGTTCGCCTTCGCGGTGACACGGGCGAGCGCGCGGGCGGCGTTCTCGCGCTCCTCCGCCGGAAAGTCACCGTACAGCCGCTCGGCCAGCTCGGCGTAGGCACGGAAGCAGGCGTAGGGGGATTCGACGTGCGGCAGGGGATCCGCCGTCATCTGCGCCGTGGCCCGTTCGCCCTCCGCAGCGCACCGCCACTCGGATCCCAGCATCGGCGGCCCCGCCGCGTGCGACACGAGTCGATCAGACGCCGGGCAGCTCGCCGGACTTCACCGCGTCCACGAACGCCGACCACGCCGCAGCAGAGAAGGCCAGCACCGGACCCGACACATCCTTGCTGTCACGTACGGGGACGGCGTCGCCGAACGATACGTGGTCCGCTTCGATGCAGTCGCCGCCGTTCTGGCCGCTGTACGTGCTCTTGCGCCACTTGGCCTGAGCCAGGTCGAGGGGGGTACTCATGACCGTGTCTCTCCATTGCTTCGCTTATCCACTGGGCCGAGTCGCGCTGGTTGAGCGTGCTCGCGGAAAGCACATCATAGATTTGCCGGTACTTGCTGATAATTGACAGGTCGTCGTTCAGATAGCCGCGCTCCGCGGACTCGCTGTAGAGCCACTCCGCCCCGTCCGGCATGGTGATCAGGGACAGCGGCATGTCGGGCGGCCGGAGATCTGGGAAGTCGATCGGGGCGACCTGGATGCAGATGTTGGGCCGCTTGCCGATGGTCAGCAAGTGCTGCAGCTGCTGCCGCATCACGCCCGGACCGCCGACTGAGCGCCGGACCGAGCTCTCGTTCAGTACCACGATCAGCAGCGGTCCGTCCTCGTCCAGGAATCGGTCCTGCCGACTGAGGCGGCCGCCACGCGCCCGTCCAGATTGTCTGCGGATTCGCGGCGCAGTAGCGTCCTGGCGTAGGCGTCGGTCTGGACCAGGCCTGGCAGCACGTCGGACCCGAATACCCGGATCGCAGAGGCCTTCTCATCCAGGGCCGCCCGACGCTCGAACCAGTTGGGGTGGTTCTTGGGTGCTGTCCAGTCTATCTCCGCCCACATGGCAGCCAGCAGACCGCCCGTCTCAAGCACCCGGTCGCAGGCGACGGCGAATCCCTCAGACGGAGCGCGGGTGCCTGCCTCCACCTTGGTGACCATAGACCGGTCGAAGTCGATCGCCGGCGCCAGGGCGTCGGCCGTAAGCCCCGCTGTCTCCCGGAGCCGCCGCAGGAGCTTGCCGAACACGGCCGCAGTGGTGTCCGCCGCGTGGCCCAATCTGGATGTCCTTCGCCGAGCCACGGCAACTCCTTCGCACCGAAGTTGGACCGACCGACATTCGAGTCGGGACAGATCCCCCCTGTCCCCGGTAAATCCTGTTCCCCCACCAGTCGCTGCGGAACCATTGGAATACGGACAGTGATATTCCCGGAGCCAGGAGCGAATATTGATGGACGATCAGACCGAAGTGCGACCAGGGGCAGAGTCGGCCGGCGACCACTCTGAGGCCGCCCATGCAGCACAGTTGCGCTTCTTGGCCGTGATGCACCGGCTTCAGGTGCCGGTGACCGCCGGCACCGTCCGGCCGATGCCGAACGGCGGGTACGGCGTACGCTTGGGCACAATCGGGACTGCGGCCCTCGACCGGCTCGCGACCCTGCTGGAGGCTGCTGCTCTCGCGCACCGCATCGACGCGGCCGCCGTCGCCGAGAGCGGGTGCGTGGAGTGAGCCGGATGACGCTCACGGTGCACCTGCTCAACGCAGCCACCGGCGAGCAGACCGAACTTCCGCACGTCGACCCGAGTCCGCTCCCTTCCCCCCGGCCTCAGCCAGAGCTTCCCGCCGTGCACGTGTCCACGTTGCCTGCCCAGGGGCCGCCGAACCGCCCCAGGACGAGCAGTAGCCTTCGCTTGCCCCGGCTGCAGGTCAGCGGTCGAGCTCGGATTGCGCACCGGCGGCATTGGCAGAGCCGATCAGGTCGGCGCTCCAGGGGTGTTCGCCCGCTCGGCAGTGATAGCAGTGGGCAACGACGTTGTCGTGGTTGTACCACTCGTGGGCTCCGCAGTCCCGCTTCCCCTTCGCGGCCACCTCCAGGTTGAGGATGAACCACGGCAGGTGCACGCGGATTCTGCTGCGCCACCGGTACTTGCCGATCCGTGTCATGCCCGGAGGCTAGTACTCGGGCGGCCTGCCGGTCGCGGCGTCTCGGGGCCGTCGTAGTCGATCGTCGCCATCCGCAGCTTCCCCGCGAAGCGGGCGAAGGCCGTCTCGTCGATCGGCCCGTGCGCGGCCACGCTGTCGCGAGCGTGCCCGCGTAGCCGCTCCACACTCCAGTTACCGTGAGTGACCCCGATGATGCGCTCTGGCAGCCTGTCCTTCAGTGACAGCTGGTAGAGCGCGGGCAGCAGCATCTTCTTGGCCAGATCGCCGGTGATGCCGAACAGGACCATCGCGTCACCGTGGCCCGAAGTGGTCCTGGTCATCACGTCCCGCCTTCGCGTCCCGCAGCCGACGCCCTGGCCTGGGCGGGCCTGGTCCGGGCGGGGCCCATCGGTTGCCTCGGGGTCCCCTCGATCCCGGTGTGGGCGCCCGACGGCCGGCTGTCGTGCGGTGGTCGCCCAACAGCGGCAGCTCGCGCCCCGGATCGATCCGGGGCGACCGGCCGTGCACAGGGCGTGAAGCTGTGCAGCAACGGCACCGAGCAGCGTCCCTGGCCCCGCCGCCCACCGGTACCCGCGTCTTCCCGCTCCGGCCTCACAGCCCTCACAGCCCTCACAGCAGCAGCCTCGGGCGGACGGACTTCCGCGAACGAGCTTCCAGCGGCGTCGCCGGTTCGGCCCAGGTCCGCTTGGAGCGGCTTGGTCCGCGCAGGTCCTCGCAGATCCTCACTGGTCCTCGCGGTCCGGCGGGTGATCGTCCCGTCGTCCCTCTCGATCTCTCCCCCGCGCCTCTGGTCCATGGGGGGCGACTCCGGCACTCATTCCCGAGTCGGCCGCTGTGCCCCTCAGGGGCGTGCGACAGGTCGACTGAAGCAACTGACGCTACGCGTCTCAGCGATCCCGGCGACGGCCCTCCGCGCCGGGCTGGCGACCGGACTTGAGTGCCCTGACGAGGCGGATGATGAGGCTGATCAACATGGCGGAGATCCTTCCGTATTCCGCAGTTTCACTGCGGTTCTTCCCCTGACAACAAGCTACGTCGGGGCCGTTCGACCCACGTCGGCCCAGGGGTTGAGGGACGGGTGGAGAACCGGTGGACGGCCTGCACCCGCGCCGGATCGACCGTCGTCGGCCCGGTACCACCACGCCGGCGTCCTCAACTGGCTTGCAGTTTCGATGGATCGCACACGCGACCGGATCCTGCTCGGTAGGGTCTGACAATTCCTCACCACCCAAGGAGACCCGTGCTTCGTCGTTCCCTCGCGGTCATAGTTGCGGCTGCCGCGTTCGCGCTGGCCCCGGCCGCCGACGCGATGGCAGCCACCTCGCTGCCCGCCAACAACACCGCGCACACCTGCGTCCGTCACACCACGGGCCTGTGCGGCTGGACCCACCGCCAGCGCCCCGCGAACAAGCGGGAGACGGCCCAGTGCCGTGACTACTCGATCAGCTACAGCGCGCACTCGTCCGGGACCTGCTCCTACCACCACGGCGTGAGGTACTGGTTCAAGTAGTTCGCCAGGCAGCACGGTCCCGCGCCCGTCGCGGCGCAGCGACTCGGCGATACCCGGTCGCTACCGCCAGGGCCTGGCAGCAGCCCTGCGAGGCGGGGGCCGGGCGCTGGACCATCGCAATGCCGAGGGATGCCTGCGGCGGCACGGCCGGGCTCCTCAACGCCCGTTCCAACCTCCGTCGCAGGGACCCGTCCACGGACCGCAGCGTGGGCGCAGAGCGCGCCGGTCGGCTGCCGACCCAGGGTCGCACCGGGCGCGTGGTCGGGTGGCACGGTCGGCAGACGCGCGGGGCCGGCGAGGCGCTCGGCCTGGGGTCCACTTCCCGCGACCCGCTCCCCCGTCGTCCTTCGCTGGAGTAGCCTGCGCCGCGTGATATCGAACGAACGTATGATCCAACGCTCACCGTCGATAGCGGCACCCTTGGAGGGTCCGGCCGGTGGCACCGCTCTGCCGCGCGATACCGACCTCCTCTGCGTTCCGGCCCATCCCGCCATGGGTCCGGTCGAAGCCGGCGTCGAGTTGCGGCGCCTCTCGAACGGGGACGTCGTCGCGATCGGCTTCAGCAGTCCCCGCCGACTGGTCGCCGCTCTCGGCCCGAACCAGCCCTGGATCGGCCTTCCGGCCCTGCTGTTCAGCGCCCTGGCGGACGCGCTGCGGGTGGACCGCGTGCTGATTGACCCCGTGTTGGATCCGGGCTCCGCGCGGTGGACCGCACAGGATGTGCGGGACGCCATCGAGCAGGTGGTCTGAGTGGGCGCCGGCTACCAGGTGGTCCTGCACGACCTCGCGAACGCCGCGAGCACCTTCACCGCCCAGTCGGCGGAAGTCCAGTCCCTTCAGGGCATCCTGTCACCTGCCCCGGTTGAGACCGGGGATCCCACCCTGGACACCGTCCTGCGGGACCTGCTGATCTCCATCGGCGCCATCCACGACGGCATAGTGAAGCAACTCGCCGCGCACGGTTCGGCGCTGAAGACCTGCCACGACAACTACAGCGGGAGCAACGCTGACGTGGCACGGCTGTTCCAGACCATGATGGATGCCTACACCTGACGGGGACGAAGATGGCGGAGATAGCGGGCGACATCGGCGGCCTGAACGGAATCAGGTTCCAACTCGGACAGGCCAAGGACCCGCTGGACGATGTGGTCAACGCCATCGACGGCGTGGTGTCGCACCTCGTCGGCGATACCGGGTGGAACGGCGACGCAGCCAGTCTGTTCACCGGCGCCTGGGAACAGGACGCTGCGGCCACCAGCATCCTGGCGTCGAACGTCGCCAGTGCCTGCGCCACACTCGCGACGCTGAGCGGAGCGCTGGCTGCGGCCCAGAGCCAGTGCGACAACGCCGCGCGACCGGCCGCAGCAGCGGGGGTCAAGTTCGACGCCTCCGGCGATCCGGTGCCGGGGCAGCAGCTGTCCGGAGCCGTAATGACGGCCTGGAACACCTACCAGGGAGCGGTTGCCGCCGCCCAGGCCCAGGCCCAGCAGGCCCGCGAGGACGCCAAGGCGCACCTGTCCGCCATGCTCGCCATCCTCGACCCGACCGCCAATCCGGACCTGCTGGGGTCGGCGGAGGGATCGTCGATCGCGGCCCTCATGCACGACTATTTCTACCTGCCCACCGGCCGCAAGCAGGCGACTCTGGCCAAGGACATCGGCTCGCTGCAGAGTTACTACCGGGACCTCAAGATGGGACAGACCCCGCTGACCCGGCGTGAAGCGCAGTTGGCACGCGCGGACATCCGGCAGGTGGTCAAGTCACTCACGGCCGAGCAGGCGGCGGTGGAGACGCTGGAGGCCGAGAAGCTCAAGGGGAAGTGGTTCAACACGACCATCTCCGACCTGCTGGACGAGGAGAAGGTCGACAGCCGACTCATCAAGATCGGGGACCAGCTGCCCGTCCTGGACGTCCTCGCCGCGACGCTCGGGACGTACGCCCAGGCCAAGTACGACCACGAACTCGGCTGGAGTTGGCCGCACGCGGTCGCCGTGGACGGCGGCGCGAACCTCCTGGGCATCGGCGCGGAGATCCTGAGCGCCGAGACCGGACCGTTCGCCCCGATCATCGGGTACGCGACCACCTCGCTGTTCAGCGAGTACACCCACAACGTGCCGTGGGACCTGGACGTGCATAATCACGGAGTCGTCGCCGGTGTCGGCCTTGGCGTCGGGCAGGGCTTCAAGGACCTGTGGAACAACGACGTAGTAGGCGCCGGAAAGCAGATCGGTGAATCCGCGGAACACCCCGTCGCGGCCGTCAAGAGCCTGTGGCACAGCATCTTCTGAGTCAGGCGGCCGTGCCCACCCACCGATCCGGGAGAGCAGAGAATGTCATCCAACAGCGAGTGGCTCGCGAACCTGCTGCGTGAGTGGTCCCGGCGCGACCACCTGCAGCGCCGCGAGTGGCTCGTCCAGTCCTACGCGGCGACGAACCACGGGGAACCGGAGATCGGCTACCTGGGGCGAACCTGGGTGACCCGAGGCGCCTCGTACTGGACCCGACGGCTGGCGCTGACGTTCGCGTACTTCCTGCTGGCCGCCTTCATCGGCTCCATGTTCCTGAGCCTGGGCCCCTACCTGCTCTTCAGCCGTGACTACGCGTTCAACGGGCACATCCCGCTGATCGCGAAGATCGCCCTGCTGATCGTCTGGTACGCACCTGCGGCAGCCGCCTACCTGATGATGTACCGCTCCCTGGTCCTGTACGGCTTCCGCCGGGATCGGCTGCTGGACGGCCCGGCCCCGACCGGGTTCCTGGCCGGCCGGCTGCTCATCCTGCTGGCAGTACCGTTCCTGTCCATCGCCGGCGGACTGCTGCTGGCCATGTTCACCGCGACGCTCCGCGCCCAGTTCCCGGGCGAGGGCGCCGCCCGCGCCGCGCAACGCCTCTACGCGGACGAGCAGCGCTCCCGGGCTGCGGTGCGGCGCGGTTCGTCGAAGCAGCGGAAGCGCGGCCGCTGACGGCGTCGCGCGCGCCGCGGGAGGCGCGCTCGCTCGCGCCGCGCC
>OVEP010001568.1_pt2 | contig 12588 bp, 15 predicted proteins | sample 1779801 | NCBI WGS metagenome assembly OVEP01 (sample SAMEA3914791, study PRJEB12502) | metagenome | biome: forest; material: soil | place: Canada | collected 2011-07-03 | depth 0.1 m
CGGCGCGGCAGCATGCCCTCGTCGGCGACGGCCTTGGTGTAGCGGTTGATGGCGTTGTGGAAGGCCAGCAGCGAGGCGAGGGTGCTGCTGAGGATCAGCAGGTGCATCACGTCGGTGGCCCCGGAGCCGACGTAGGTGGTCATCTCGGCGAAGACCAGCCCGGCGGTGTCCTTGGCGGCGGCGGCCTGGACCTCGGCCGAGCCGTAGCCCTGGATGATCGTCCAGGCGATGAAGCTGTAGAAGATGCCGAGGAAGGCCACGGCTATGTAGGTGGCGCGCGGGATGGTCCGGCGCGGGTCGCGGGCCTCCGAGCGGTAGATCGCGGTGGACTCGAAGCCCATGAAGGCGGCGAAGGCGAAGACCATCAGCGAGCTGGTGCCGCCGTTGAACACGTGCTTCGGCGCGTAGGACTGCAGGTCCAGGCCGTGGGCGCCGCCCTTGAGCAGGATCGCGGCGGCGAGCACCACCAGGATGCCCGACTCGGCGACCATCAGCACGGCCAGCAGCTTGGCGCCGAACTCGATGCTGCGGTACCCGGCGAACCAGACCAGGGCGACCCCGGCCAGGGCGTAGACCGGCCAGGCGATGTTCACGCCGAAGAGCGACTCCATCGTGCTCTGCGCCACGCTGCCGAGCAGCCCGTACATGCCGATCTGCACCGCGTTGTAGGACACCAGCGCGAGGATGGCGGCGGCCACGCCGGCCGGTCGGCCCAGGCCTCGGGTGATGTAGGCGTAGAACGCGCCGGCGTTGGTCACATACCGGGACATCGTGGTGAAACCGACCGCGAAGACGGTCAGCACGATCCCGGCGATCAGGTACGCGGACGGCGCACCGATGCCGCCGACCAGGATCGCGTAGGGGGCGACCCCGGCCAGGATCATCAGGGGAGCGGCAGCGGAGATGACGAAGAACGCGATGTCACCGGTCCCGAGCGTCCCGCGGCGCAGCTTTGGCTCCATGGGGGCCTTCCGTGGTTCCGTGGGGGGAGGGGGTTAACCTAAACCGATTAGATTTAGGTTTCGGGCACCATATCCCTGGTGGGGGCATACGCCAAGTGACGTAGGTCACAGCTGTGCCCCGAGTGGTGGGCCGAGAGGAGAGCACGGTGGCACGTCCGAGAACAGCACTGCTGGACCTGGAGCGGATCACGACCGCTGCGATGGACCTGTTGGACGAGACCGGTGACTTCACCATGCCCGCGCTGGCCGCGCGCCTGCACGTGCAGACCGCCTCGCTCTACCACCACGTCGACGGCCGCTCCGGCGTGGTCGAACTGCTGCGCACCCGGATCGGCGAGGAGATCGTCTCCGCGCCGCACCCCGAGGAGTCCTGGGAGCCCGCGATGCGCTCCTACGCCTACTCCTACCGCGCCGCCTTCGCCGCGCACCCGCACGTGGTGCCGCTGCTGACCACCGAACCGATCCGCTCGCCGCAGGTGCTGGCCGGGTACGAACGCATGGTGGCGCTGATGGAGAAGGCGGGGTTCCCGCTCCCGTCGGTGATGACCGCGCTCACCGCGCTGGAGAACTTCGTCCTCGGCGCGGCGCTGGACCTCGCCGCGCCCGAGGTGATGTGGGCCGTGCCGCCCGGCCTCAGCGCCGACCGCCTCGCCGCCGCGCTCGCCGCCCAGCCGGCCGAACCCACCCGCGCCGACCGCGCCTTCGACTTCGGTGTCGACCTGCTCCTGCGCGGCTGCGCCGAACTCCTCAACACCAGTACCGGACAAGCAAACTGACGCCCAGTCGGCTGCCGCTGCCGGGGGCCTCTGGCGGCGGGGTGGGGCGGGTCCCATGCTGGCCGTCCCCACCAGCAGAGCGAGCCTGTCCACGATGAAGAGAACCACCACCCCGCTGCCGCTGCCCGAGCACTTCACGCTGGAGCAGCCCGGGCGCCGGGACCCGGCGAAGGAGTCCCGCAGGGCCGTCGTGGCGCTGCTGCTGGTCGCCCTCGCGTTGACCACCGGCGCGTGCTTCACCGGGACCTTCGCCGCCCGGGACGACGCCCGGCTCAACGCCTACCGCGCCGCACGGCCCTGTCCGGCGGCGCAGGGCGAGTCACCGGCCGCCGACTGCCTGGCCGAGGTCACCGCCACGCTCAGGAGCCGGTACTACAGCCAGTCGAAGCCGTCCTACCCGCACGTGGTCCTCGCGGGCATCGCGGCCTCGCCGGTGGACGTCATGCTGCCCGACACCGACGACCCGTTGGCGGACGTCGCCCCGGGCGGCAGCGTCCGGGCCACCGTCTGGGAGGGAACGGTGCTGCGGGTGTCCGGCGGCGGCGAGAGCGAGAGCACGCTCGCCGTCCCGGTGCCGACGAACGTGTCCGTCCCCCTGATCGGCGCCCTGTTCACCGGGATCTACGCCCTGCTGGCCGGCTACTTCCTGCTGCTGACCCTGCTGGCCGGCCTCATCGCCGAAAGGTTCGGCCGCCGCCCCCGGCTGGTCGACTACCCGCTGCACTTCGCCTGGCTGCTGCCGGTGGTGGGCTTCCCGGTGTTCGGCGTCATCGCCGTCGCGGGGGATCGCGGCCCCGATGCCATGGCGACCGCCTTCACCGTGTCCGCGGTGGCCGCCGCGATCGGCATCGCCGTCGTCCGCCCGGGCCGGCCGCGCCGCCCGCGCCGCCACCCGACGGTGAACCTGCCCTCGGCGACCACCCCGTACGAGTGAGGGCTTCTCCCTCACATGTGTGAGTGGTTGAATACACACATGAGCAAGGAACGAACCCGCCAGCTGTCCACCGCCGAGGAGCGCCGGGAGACGGTGCTGCGCACCGCCATCGGGGCCTTCGCGGCGCGCGGCTACTGGGGCACCACCACCACCGAGGTGGCCAGGGCGGCCGGCATCTCCCAGGCGTACGTCTACCGGCTCTTCCCGAGCAAGGAGCTGCTGTTCGCCGCCGTGGTCGAACACTGCTTCGTGCAGGTGCGAGCCAGTCTGGAGACTGCTGCCGCCGAGGCCGACGGCAGTGCGCCGGAGCTGGTACTGAAGGCGATGGGTGACTCCTATGCCCGGCTGATCAGCGACAACGACCTGATGCTGATCCAGCTGCACGCCCAGGCGGCGGCGGTCTCCGAGCCTGCCGTGCGCGAGGTGGTCCGCCGGGGCTACGCGGGGCTGGTGGAGTACGTGCGCGGCGCCTCCGGCGGCAGCGACGAGCAGGTCCAGCAGTTCTTCGCGGTCGGCATGCTGTGCCATCTGATCGTCTCGATGGGCCCGGACGACGTGGACGGGCCCTGGATGCGGACGCTGTCCGCGGGTGTCACGCACTACTGAGCGCTGAGAGTGGGGCGCTGGGCGGGGTTGCGGGCGGGCATGCGGCCCGCCGCTCTTCGGCGCACAAGGCGGAAAGCGCCGCGCTCGCGGCCCGCACCAGCACCAGGACCGTCCTGGTCACCGGTCCGCTGCTGCTCGCGGCCGGCCTGGCCGGGGGCTGATCAACACCACCCAGCAGGTCGGCGGCGCCGTCGGGCTCGCCCTGCTGAGCGTCGTCGCCACCGACCGCAGCGGAGCCGGTTCAACGCTCGCCTCGGTCAACAGCGGCTACCAGGCGGCATCCACGGCTCCTGGATCCCGGACAATCCCACCGGGTGACGTCCGGTCGGTCCGGGGGCGGTCTTGCCGGCCCCCGACCTCGACCTGGGTGAACAATGACTGCCATGACGTCAAGGACAGTCCGCCCCAGGTGGTGGTCCGCGCTCCGGAGCGGTGCGTGCTTCTTCGTGGGCGGGAGCCTGGGCACCCTCGTCTACCGGCTGGTGTCGCACCGGATGCACGGGCCACTGCCATGGGGCGGGCTGATGTTCGGGGTGGTCGTGGCAACGATCGCCAGTGGGTTGTTCTCCGGAGGCCGGCAGCGCCGGCGTTGAGCCACGCCCGGCTCAGGCTCCGGTGGCCGCCCACTGCTGGAGTACCTCCCTGGTCGCCGCGTCGGCCGGGAAGAACATCTCGACGGTGAGCTCGAAGAGCGTGATGTCGAGCGGCGTCCCGAGCGTGCTCATGATCGTGAAGAAGGCGAGTTCGTGGCCGCGCGTGGTCACCTTCCAGGTGATCACCGGCTGGACGGGATCGCCGTCCGGGAGCCGGGACCACGAGGCCTGCGGTGGCAGCCCCGGCCAGGTCCGCGCCTCTTCGAGCAGCCGCCGAAGCGCGGCGTCGTCGGTGCGCGCGGCGGTCAGCTCAAGGTTGCGCAGCAGGTACGGCGACCAGTCGGCGACGTTGCCGCTGCGCCCCGCGAGTCCGTCGGGATGGAGCGCGATCCGGAAGACGTTGGGCTCAGGTGCCCGCAGGTGCTCCGGGAGCGAGGCGGTGAGACGACCGGCCGCGCGGTTGGCGAGTTGGATGTTCCAGCAGCGGTCGACGGCCACCGCCGGACAGGGGTCGTGGGCGTCCAGGAGCTCCTGGAGGGAGGCGCGGACCTGGGCGAGGGCCGGGGCGTCCAACGAGGAGTGCGGATAGCGCGGCGCGTGCCCCGCGGCCAGCAGCCACTCGTTGCGCTCGCGCGGTGGCACGCCCAGGTGCGTGGCGATGGCGAGGAGCAACTCGGGGCTGGGCCTGGACTTTCCGAGCTCCACGAAGCTCAGGTGGCGCGGGGAGACGCCGATGTCGAAGGCCAGGTCCATCTGGCTGTAACGGGCCCGCAGCCGCCGCTCGCGCACCAGCGGCCCAGCGGTTCCGCGTGCTGATCCCATCACCCGAAACTACCCGGGCCGCCTACGCGGGACCAGTACCTCACAGGTATTCGAAATCAGACAGCGGACGGCGCACGATGGCTCGGCCGGAACCACCCGGCGAACGCCAGAGAGGCCGAGCCATGCCGCACTTCGCAAGCAACGACCGCACGTTGATCCATTTCACCGACTGGGGTGACCCGGACGGAAGGCCGCTCGTCCTGGTCCACGGATACGGGTCCGACCAGACGATGTGGGGAAACCAGCTCCCGGCCTTCCTGGACGCGGGACTGCGCTGCGTCACCTACGACCGTCGCGGCCACGGCCGGTCCGACGTGCCGGGCCGGGGGTACGACCTGGACACGCTCGCGGCCGATCTGGCCGCGCTCGTGAACCACCTGGACCTGCGCGACGCGGTCCTCGTCGGGCAGTCGCTCGGCGGCGCCGAGGTCATTCGCTGCGCCTCGGCCCAGGTCGGGGACCGGACGGCCGGCCTGGTGCTGAGCGCGCCCAGTTCCCCGGCCCTGCGGGGGACGCCCGACAACCCCGCCGGGGTGGACGACGCCGTGTGGGAGGCGGCCCGCCAGGCGATGGTGGCGGATGTGGGGGCGGTGATCGAGGCCACCGACACCAAGGACTTCTTCGGACCCGGCCACTCGGTCTCGGCGCTGCTCGCCGACACGGCCCGGCGGCGGTTCGTCGACCTGCCGCTGCCAGTGCTCCTGGCGACCTTTGACACCAACGTCAACGTGGACCTGCGGGACGATCTCGCGCGCCTGACGAAGCCCACCCTCGTCATCCACGGCGACGCCGACGTGAACAACCCGCTGGACCTCACCGGCCGCCCGACGGCAGCGCTCGTCCCCGGGGCCCGCCTGGTCGTCGTGGAGGGCGCCGGGCACGGCCTCTACTGGAGCGCGGCGGACCGCTTCAACGCGGAAGTGCTCGACTTCGTCCGCGGCCTTCCCGACCGGCCCTGAGGCACTGGACTACGCTACGGCCCTGAACAGGACCCTGCACCCGGTGGGAATGTCGTGATACGTAGCACCAAGTGGGCCCTCGTCGCAGTGGTGGGGGGCGTCGCGCTCACCGCCGTGGCGGCGGTCGCCGCTGTCCACTGGTGGACCACCGCCATGCGTCCCAGCTCCGACACCGCCTTCGACCAGGCCCTGTCGACCGCCCGCTCCCGGGCACTCGGCATCCGGACCCGGTTCCAGGCAGCCGGGCTGAGCGGAGGGACCGCCCCGATGTCCCTGGCCCGGTCACTCGTCGCGGGCGCGGATCTGACGCCGAGCGACCAGGCGTCGGTCTTCGCCAGCCAGGCGGGGCCCGACAGCTACTCGCTCTCCTTCGCGCTGGAAGCCCATGGCACCGCCGAGCAGTCGCTCGACGGCGGCCAGGACTGGGAGGAGGCCCACCTGTGCCTGAAGCTGAGCTGGCGGCACTCGACCGGCGACGCCACGCTCCAGGACACCACCTGCCCCGTCGCGCTACGCCCCTCCGATGAGGGAGGGCCACCCACCAATACCTTCAGCATCAGCAGGCTCCACGGTTGACCGACGGAGGTCAGCGCTTGTCGACGGTCACCAGGGTGTCGATGTCGGCGTTGACGATGCCGCGTTCGCCCGCGACCAGAGTGTCGCTGAGCTGGGTCTGACCGGTGACGGTCGTGCCGGTGAGCAGGCGCAGCCGCAGGTGGAAGGTGGCGGTCTGACCTGTGGCGAGGCCGTGGCCCAGGACGGGCAGTGTGTCGTCGCGCAGGGTCGTCCAGTGGCCGTCGCTCCACAGGTCCACCGCGACCTTCGGGGTGCTGCCCAGCTTGCCGTCGACGATCAGCGCGCTGGTGTCGAGGTACTCGGTGAGGGGCCCGGCCAGCGCCGCGCCGGTGCGGTTGGTGAGCGTCAGGGTGCGGTAGGCGGGGGTGCCCAGTGCCAGGTTGCCGGTACCGGTGATGGCCCCCGTGACCGGGCCGCCCGTGTGGGCGGCGCCGACGCGGAAGACCAGGGTGCGGCTCTGCCCGCCGCCGGTGCCTCGTAGGAGGACACGTCGGCGACCTGTACGGCCATGCTCCCGTCGAGGACTTCAACGGCTGCGCGTAGCAGCAGGGCCGGCACGGGCCTCGCCCGGAACGCCCATTGATCACGGCTCAATACCCGCCCAGGTCAGGTCCCATCCCACGCATCGCCTGGCGGATGGCTTCGACGCGGGAGCGGAGTTCTTCGGCGCCGGTCTGGTTGCGGAACGTGTCCGGTGGCTCGTGCCGGCACCCCCGGCAGAGGCCGCCGGGCAGGGCGTCGGGGCGACCCGGGACGCCGCAGAGCGTGCATTCCATGATCCGGACCAGGATGTGCTGGGGCTCGTCGCTCATGCTGTCCTCCAAGGGTTGGACGGGTGCGGGCGGCATCTTGGCGACAAGTCGCCTGCGCGCCAACGCGCCTGCGCAGTGGACGGTTTGCGGCAGCCCGGCGGTGAGGGCTGTGGTCATGTGGGCGGGAGTGGCCCCGTGGGCCAGCCACTCGGCGGCCAGCCCTTCCAACTCCTCGCACTCCGAGGCCGACAGGGCCATCCGGCCGTCCGCGCGGCCGAGGGAGGCCAGGGCCTCGTACGCTTCGGAGCGCGTCGGCCGGGTCAGGACGCCTCGCCGCTGCGGCTTGGGCTGTGGCCTCGGGCGGGGGCGCTCTTCCGAGTGAAAGTCCGGAGAAGGGCTCGGGTGTAGCCGAACTGACGATCCATCAGTGGGGACGGCGGCGAGAAACCGGTCCCACCAGGCCTCGTCGCGCGCGGTGCGCGAGAAGTAGGTCCGGTACACCCAGCGGATCCGCCTCCCGCCGGCGTTCTCCAGGACCCGCCGCAGGTGACCGGCCGCGCCGAGGGCGCGCAGCGCCGAGCGTACGGCCTGCTGGCCGTAGAGCGGCTGCTCGCGGGCGAGGGTCTTGGTGTCGATGGCCGCGCCGTCCGGCAATCGGTCGATGAAGGCCGCGAGGTACGCCTCGCGTCCGGGCAGGTGTGCGAAGTCGCCCTCGCGGCGCGGGCTCTGGTCCGGCGCGGATCGTTTTCCATAGCCCGGCGCGGCCATGGCGGCAACGTATGGACGTGTGTCAGCGCTAGTCTTGTCAGTAGCCACGGGATCGGCCTATCTCGATCGTGCTGGTTAAACCCCCGTCTGGTGTCGTAAGCACCGGCGGGGGGTGTCTGTTGCTGCGCACGCTACACGCCGACAGCGCAGCGTGGCGACCTGGTTACGAATAGTCATACTTGCAGGCGCACGGGCCCTGGGAGGGAGGGTGGGTGGGTTGTTCAACCCACCCATTCAAAACAAACGCAGCTCGCCGTCAGCTGCTTGAGCTCCGGGCCGCGAAGGCAACGAACTCCGCCCAAGCCGCAGGGGAAAAGGCCAGCTCCGGCCCAGTCTTGTCCTTCGAGTCCCGGACGTGAACCGTCCCGGGGCAGGAAGCGACCTCAACGCAGTCGCCACCCCCGGTGCCGCTGTAGCTCGACTTGGCCCAGGAGACAGCAACCTCGACGCACGCGCCGCCTTGGTCGTTGCTGTAGCTGGACTTGAACCACGTGAGCTCGGTGCCCATAGTTCCTCCGCCACCCTCCTGATGAACCCTGCTGACTCCTCAGCACTGAGGGACTGCGTCCGGATCACGCCATGGCGCTGGGTGAGGGGCGCTTACTTACGGGGTCGGCGTGCAGGACCCCCGTCTCTTGTCCCTCCACATAGGCGAATTGTTCGTGATCCAGGTCTCCAGCGGGATCAATGAGCCGCTGAGTCCTGGATACGCCGCACGATTGGCAGGTAGAACCTGGATGGCGACGTTGCGCAGCGTTCCTGTCTCCAAGAGGTGACAGCGCGTTCGCACGCGGTCACCCAGTCGGATGCGACTTCGACGGTGCCGCGGGGGCTCAGCGCGGCAATCCGGTCGAGCGTGGAGGTGGTCAGCAGGTGGACCGGCGCGAAGTCGAAGAACGTACCCTTCGGGGATCCGCCACCAAGGCGGCTGACGGCCGGGGGCACGTGGGCGCCCACGCCGCCGCGCAGCATCTCCTCGGGTTCGGCGCGCTCAAGGGTCGCGTCGGAGGGCGGGGTGTCGGTCAGGGTGACCGGCTGGCCCAGTCGTTGGGAGAGGACGTCGTCGATGTCGGCGTCGGTGCTCCAGATGGCCTTGCCGTCCGTCCCGGTGATCCGCACGCCGGAGTCCGTGGCCACCGCTGACAGCGTCAGCAGGTCGCGCCACAGGCGGGGATTCTTCGCGCTGACGACTCTTCCGGTCCGGCTGTGGACCAGGGCGGGGCCCGGTCCCGCGAGAGGCCGGTCAAGGTCACGTCGCCCGCGCCGATCTCGGGCGGTTCCCCGTCCAGGTCTTCGGCCACTTTGCAAAGTCTGGTGCTTTGCAAAGCAGTTGGTCAAGGTGAAGGGGGAAAGGAGAAGGCCGTACGGGCCCACTTTCGGGGACCCGTACGGCCGTTGCTCACGTCATGTCACGTCACGGCCGTGGCCGGACAGGTACTGCTCAGGCGCGGTACGCGATCAGGCCGACGGAGCCGGTCACCTTGGTCGCGGCGTGGTTGCCGGTGGCGGACATGGTGTAGGTGCCGTTCGGGGCGCGGAAGGCGATGGTGGCGCCGTTGGACGAGAAGGTCGGCTCGGTGTAGTTGGTGGTGGCGTGCGGGGTCAGGTCCGTGACCGCGTGGTTGGTCACGTTCTCCTCGATCAGGTGGTCGTGTCCACTGACGGAGCGGACGAAGACGACCTCATCGCCGTTGGGCGACAGGGCGGCCTCGGAACCCCGGCCGAGGCCGGTGGTCTGCATCCGCAGGTAGGCGTCCGCGATGTAGACGTCACCGGTGCGGGTGTTGTCGAAGACGAAGGAGCCCTTGCGCTGGGCGATGTTCGTCAGGTTGGCGCCCGCGTTGGCCCAGTTGGAGCCGTTGAGCCCGTTCAGCACGTACGGCTTGGCGTTCACCCCGGTGGCCGGGACCCACTCCAGCTCGCTGAAGGACTTGACGGCGGCGGTGAAGATGAGGTTGTTGCCGGGGTAGTCGCCGACCACCGTGGACGGGGAGGTCTCCCAGGTGGGGTGGGAGAAGGCGACGCCGGCAGGGGCCTTGACCGCGACCACGCGGCCGGAGCCGTCGGCGTTGGCGGTCTCCAGGTTGCCGTTGCTGTCGACGAAGACCGCCTTGGTGCCGGCCGGGTTCCAGGCGAGGTCGCGGACATCGGTGTGGAAGTTCACCGACTTGCCGTTCATGTAGACCCACGGGCTGCCGTTGCTGATGGTCAGCTCGGCGCCCTGGGCGGCGCTGGCGGCCGGGGCGGGCGTGGCGGCGGAGGCCAGGTTGGGGATGAGCGCGGCTGCGGCGGCGATGACGACGGCGACGGCTATGCGGTGGCGACGGCGAGCAGACATGAGGTGTCCTTCAAGATGGCAGGATCGGGAGTCTTCGCCGGAGCTGCTCGGCTGCGATCAGGCATCTGCGTCTGCGGCCCGTTCGACTGGTCGTTGCTCTGTGCGATGGGTCAAGTCTGGCGACGAAAGATCCCGGCGCTGTGCGCCTGATGTCACAGCGGTGCAACAGGGCTGCTCACCTCTCCCAAAGGAGCTGCGCCTATTGGCTGTTGTCGACCGAGTCGTACCCTTTCGACCATGTCGGAGCAGGGGTCGTCATGGAACGGGAATTCATGGAACGGGAATTCATGGAACGGGAATTCATGGAACGGGAACAAGGCGGCTTGGCCCGGCAGCGTCGGCGGCTCGCCCGGCAGGCGCGCCGTACCCGGCGGACGCTGCCGCCCGATCCGGTCGAGCCCTCGCTCGCCCTTCGCCGCATGCGGCTGGGGATGGGCTACCGTCGGGTTCGGGTGCTGATGCCGCCACGGAGGCGCCAGCCGGCGAAGAGCAGGGCGATGACGAAGACGACGCACCCGACGACGAGGAGCCACAGGAGCCCCTTGATGATCGCGCCGAGGAACCCGAAGACGACGGCGATCAGCAGGAACAGCAGGAACCAGACCACGGGAGCCTCCTCGTGACGTCGTCTTCCGAGCCTGCCGCAGCCGATGCCGACGCGCATCCCGGGCTGCTCCGCCTGGTGCGCTGCCGGCTGTGCCGCCGGCCGCTGCGGGAGCCCGAGGCCAGGGCGCTCGGGGTGGGGCCGGAGTGCGCCGAGACCGAGTTCAGGGCCCGGCAGGGCGGCATCGAGCAGGAGCCGCTGCCGGGGCTGTGACCTGCGGTTGCGCGGAGATCAGGGGCGCGTCGGGCGGTCGAACCGTTCGCGGGACTCCTCGATGTGGTCCAGGTACTGGCGGGTCCATGCGCACATGCCGTAGACGGTCTGCCGCAGCGCCTGGCCGGCGTCCGTGAGCGTGTACTCCACGCGTGGGGGCACGGTCGGGTAGACGGTGCGCTGGACGAGTCCGTCGCGTTCGAGGCCGCGCAGCGTCTGCGTGAGCATCTTGTGGCTGATGCCCTCCACCTCGCCGCGCAGTTGCGTGAAGCGCAGGGTGCGTTCGCCGAGGACGGTGACCACCAGCAGCGTCCACTTGTTCGCGATGCCGGAGAAGATCTCACGCGCGAGGGAGCGGGCACGGGTCACGTCGGCGTCCTCCGAAACGCGGCTGACCTCTTCGGTAACCACCAGGTGCCTCTCTTTCGGAAAAGTGCGCTCTTCCCGCTGACCTCTTCACTCTCCTACGGTGCCTGGGTATCCACAAGTGACCGTAAGGAAGCGCCATGACCATTCTCAAGACGTACGCACGCCTGTGGACCGACGACTTGGACACGTCGCTGGCACTGCTGCGGGAACTGACCGGCGCGGAACCCGACCTGCGCTTCGCCTTCGACTCCGTCGAACTCGCGGCGATCGGTGACTTCCTCGTCATCGCGGGGCCACCCGCGGAGTGCGCCCGCTACTCCCATGCCAGCGCCACCGTGATCGTCGACGACCTCGACGTCCTGGCCGGGACGCTCGCGGCCGCCGGCGCCGAGATCACCACGCCGGAGGGCAGCGGCGCCACCGGCCGCTATCTGTACGCGCGGCATCGCGGTGGCGCGGAGGTCGAGTACGTGGAATGGGTTCCGGAACTGGTGGAACGCATCGTGCGCGCGTAGAGCAGACGGTTCCCCGGCAGCAGGTGCGCTGCCGGGGAACCGTCGTCCTTGCCAGGTATGACCATTGACGCTGCGTCAGCAGGTGAGGTTGTTGCCCGGGGAGACGCCGAGGATCGAGGTGAACGCCTCGTAGTCGTTGACCCGGTCCTGCATCTCGGCGGTGTTGCCGCCGTTGCACTCGACGCTGCCGTTGATGGCGTTGATGGTCTGGCCGAAACCGGCGCCGTTGACCATCGCGTCGTGCGCGGTCATGGTTCCGGGGCCGGTCTGGGTGTCCCAGTACCAGAGCGCGGTCTCCCAGGAGATGGACGCGTTGGTCGCGACCAGGCCGGGGTTGTCGAGCAGGTCGACCCCGAGCGCGTTGCCGGCGGCTTCATAGTTGAAGTTCCAGCTGATCTGGAGCGGGCCGCGCCCGTAGTAGGCGTAGGTGCCGGCCGGGCAGCCGTACGACTCGCTCGCGCAGTAGTCCCCCGACTGGTCGATCTCGCTGACGTAGACCAGCCCACCGGTCTCGTGGTCCACGTTGGCGAGGAAGGCGGCGGCCTCCTGCGCTTGCACGGTGGCACTGCCGGTGGTGGCGAAGCCCGGGTAGGAGCTCAGCGCGGCCACCAGCCCGCTGTAGGTGTAGAAGGAGTTCCGGTTCGGGAACATCTGGTCGAACTGCGCCTCGCTGACCACGAATCCGCTGGAGCTGCCGCCGCCCGAGCCGCCGCCGGAGCCGGTGCAGCTGTAGGGGGACCAGTACCAGGTGCTGATGGTGGGGTCGTAGCCCGGGTTGGCGTTGGTGGCGATGTAGTACTG
>OVEP010016055.1_pt1 | contig 12563 bp, 8 predicted proteins | sample 1779801 | NCBI WGS metagenome assembly OVEP01 (sample SAMEA3914791, study PRJEB12502) | metagenome | biome: forest; material: soil | place: Canada | collected 2011-07-03 | depth 0.1 m
GCGTCGTAGGAGGGCGCCTGCGTGAATCTGGTTTATGCCCCTCATCCGCTTTTCAAGGCGCATGTCGATGTGATCGGTCGCGACCGAGCGCCGGTTTTGGTGATCGATAATTTTTGCAGTGAGCCGGGGCGCCTGGTGGAGGCCGCCGAATTGGCTTTCGCACGCGAAACGCGCCGGCGTGCTGGATTCCCCGGCCTTGTCGCGGCGGCTGATCAGACATTTGCCCGTTCGACGGTGGCGCATCTCATGCCAATCTTGTGCAAGACGTTCGGGGTCAGTGGAAGGGTCCAAAATGGCGGATTTGACTTTCAACTGATGACGTCGCTCCCAGAGGACCTGTCGCCCGCTCAAATGAGGCCGCATTACGATGTGCCGGACACAGATGTTATCGCCTCCGTCCTCTTCCTTTGCCGGCCGCCGTTTTTGGGAACCGCCTTCTACAGACATAACGCGTCTGGTTTTGAAGTGATCTCGCCGGAGCGGGTCGCGACTTACGAAGCCGCATTGGCGCTCGAAAGCATTGGGGCTCTCGAAGGCATTGGCGCTCTTGAAGGCAACGGGGCGAAGACAGGCTATATGACCGGCGACACAGCTGAGTTCACGCAGATTGCCAATTACGGCGCGTCTTTCAATCGCATGATCTTGTTCTCGGCGGCCAATCTGCATTCGGGTTGCGCGGTCCGCGATCACGGTTTTAGCTGCGACCCCAAGGTAGGGCGGCTGACCGCGAACCTGTTCCTCAAGTTCGCGAAATAGTCGAGGTCCTTGCGGCCAAAGGGTGTTCAGATCGAATGCACGGGAGGAATGCTTCGTGCCGCGGGAGGGTCTCTGCTGATCTCAGGATACCCGTTTTAAGGAGAGCCAGGTTTTTTTGGATGTCGCCCAGGGGCAACTTGTCAACGAGCGGGTCGTAGCCGCGGGGCATGATGTCCTGACCAACCATGACGGCGAGCCAGCTATCTTCCCCGAACAATTCATCCTGAAAGCGAAACAGCCGGCCTTTGGATTTGAAAAGCTCCAGGCGATGCTGCAAAGTTTCCGGAATGTCCATGTCACGGCATCGCTGCCAGAAGGGCGTGTCGTCGCGACGCGTGGCCTTATAGTGAAGGACAATGAAATCGCGGATATTTTGAAAGTCCCGCGTACTGCCTAAATTATATTCATCGATGTCGGCTTGCGAAAAATCCATGTCCGGAAATAGCAAGATGAGACGAACGATGCCCATCTGGATGAGGTGAATGCTCGTCGATTCCAAAGGCTCGATAAACCCGCTAGACAGACCGATGGAAACGCAGTTCTTCACCCAGGGCTTGGGCCTGTGGCCGGTTTTGAAGTGTATTAGTCTGGGGTCTGCGCGTGGTGCGCCTTCGAGCGTCGAAAGCAGCCTGAGCCGTGCCGTCTCTTCGTCGATAAATTCACTGCAAAAGACGTAGCCGTTGCCCATTCTGTGCTGCAAGGGAATGCGCCAGCGCCAGCCACTGCCGTCCGCGGTCGAGCGGGTGAAAGGCGACGGCGGTCCCGTCAACTCTGACGGCACGGCCCAGGCCCTGTCGCACGGCAGATATCTCGACCAGTCCTCGAACGGCGAACCGAGCGCCTTGTCGATCAAAAGACCGCGAAATCCGCTGCAGTCGACAAACAGGTCCCCCGCGATCTCGCGCCCGTCCTCAAGCTTTACGTTTTCAATGAACCCGTCGCGGCCCCGCTGGCGCACCTCGGCAATCTTGCCCTCGACCCTCGACACGCCCCTGGCTTCGCTAAACCGACGCAGGTAGCTGGCGTAAAGGGAGGCGTCGAAATGAAAGGCGTATCGCATCGACGATGTGATGCTGTCACCCCGGCCGCTCGGACGGCTGAACCGTCCCATCCGCGCCGCCACAGTGCAGAGATTGTAATCGCCTAGATCGTCCGATATCGGCTTTTCCGCTGGCCGGGCCCGCGAATGGATCAGGCGCAGCCAGAGCTGATGAAATTTGAATTCGGGTGTCTCGCGTCCGAACGTCCCGAAGGGGTGGAAATACCGGTCTCCTGGACGAGCCCAGTCGACAAACTCTATGCCCAGCTTGAACGTCGCCTGGGTCTCGCGGATGAACTCGTTTTCATCGATCCCCAGCAGACCGTTGAACGTTAGGATCGATGGAATGGTGGCCTCGCCGACGCCGATCGTGCCGATGTCGTCAGATTCAACCAGGGTCACCTGCGTACGGCCCGGCGGAAGCCTGTGCGCCAGTGCGGCTGCGCACATCCATCCGGCGGTGCCGCCGCCGACGATGACGATGCGCCTGAGGGCCCGGTCGGTCTGGGGCGATGTCGCGTCGGGCATGATTTTCCTTCTCTCGACTTCAGGCTTTCGATGTCAGGCGGCGGTCTTTGGCATGAAGCCGTGTTGACGAACCTGTTCGATCAGGTCGCGATGCCTGGGCATTATTTTGAGCGCATAAGCGCTTTGTTTCTGAATATTGGCGAATTCGGCGCGTGCATCGTCGAAGAATTTAAGGGCGCCGATGCGGTCGCCAAGATCCGTCTTGAAGCCCATGCCGTACAGCACATATTGCCAATTATGCTCGGTAAAAATGTCGTGCTTCAGGTCAACGTCAAGGAACGAGGGCGGGCGATATCTCCACGTCTCCAGCCGCGCGGCGAGGCTCTCGGAAATCGAACCATAGGCCGTATTGTCGGTCCAGAAGTCGCTGTCGCGCCGCTGCGTGATGCAGTAGTGTAGCTTGATAAAGTCCAGGACGTGTTTATAGCGCTGGTTCATCTGGGCATTGAATTGTTTGGCCCCGAAATCGATCGGCCCAGCCCACGGGAAGAGACCGCAGAATATGACCGAGGCGATTTCGGCAAAGCCTATTCCAGTCGCTTCCAGAGGCTCGATGAAACCGCTCGACAGTCCGATGGCAACACAGTTCTTGTGCCACTGGATATGCCGGTAGCCCGGTTCGAAGTTTATCAGGCGTGAGTCCAGACCGTCGGCCTGTGAGCCGATATACCGCCGCAGAACCTGCTCGGCGCGTTCGTCGGTCGTGTGCGCTGACGAATAGACGTAGCCCACGCCACGCCGGTTCGTCAGCCCGATGTCCCATGTCCATCCGGCCTCCTGTGCGGTCGAGATCGTATAGGACGGGATGGTGGCGTCATGTGTCCTGTAGGGCACCTGGATGGCCACGGCGCGGTCAGTGAACAACTGGTCCCGACAGGACTGAAACGGTATGTTCATCGCCTTGCCGATGAGTTGAGCGCGAAAGCCGCTGCAATCGATATAGATGTCCGCGGTTTGTTCTCCATGCTCGCGCGTCATAAGGCTGGCGATGGCGCCGTCTTCTGTCAGTCGAACCTCGTCAACCGTGTCCACGATGCGCTTGACGCCCTGCTCCAGCGCGCGTTTTCGCAGCACAACCGAGAAAGCCGCCGCGTCGAAATGATAAGCGTAGTTCAACGGGGCGGCATAATCGCCGTGCGTGATGAGCTTGGGCGCCCGCGAATCATAGACGACGGAGGCCTGAACGGTGCTGGCATCCGCCCAACTGCGGTTACCGGCGACGCCGGCCAGCCAGTAGGGCAGGAGGTCCAGGCCGCTTGATTGCTCAACGATTTGAAAGGGATGCAGATAGTGCTCCGATCGGCCATTTGTGGGGGGAACCCGCCAGTCGACAAAACGTATGCCCTGTTTGAGCGTGGCGTTGGCATCGCGGATGAGTTCGGCTTCGCTCAGCCCGATGCGGCTTAGCGTCTTGCGAATACTGGGGAAGGTTCCTTCGCCAACGCCGATCGTTCCGATATCCGGTGATTCAATCAGGGTGATCTTTACGCCGGTTTCCAGGTTGGCAGACAGCATCCGCGCCATATAGGCCGCCGATATCCAACCGGCGGTGCCTCCACCCACAATAATGATGTTCCTTGGCACTGAAGACACCTTTCAAGCCTATCGACGTTACAATATTTGAGATAGGGCGAACACAAAGGCCTCCCGCTGGTGCGGGAGGCCTTCCGAGTTCGAACCCTACTAGTAGGACAGGTGTATTGCGAGTTCGGCGCGCCGATCGACGTCGAACCAGCTGCGGGTCGCAAACACGTCCGTCAAGATTTCCATCTTGGTCTTGGCGATGGCGCCAAGGATATTGGTCAACTGCAACGACACCTTGATGTTGTCGTTGACCTTGTAGCTTGCGCTTCCGTCCAACTCCCCAAAGGCGTTGGCATAGAGGGGCAGCGCATAACAGATCGTGCCGGCAGCGCAGCCATATTGGGCTGGCTGACCCGCGAAGGCGTAGCTGCCTTCAGTGCCGTTGCTGGCCGTGCTCGTCAGATAATCACTGCGCCAGCTATAGGCCAGACGCGCGTCCCAAGGTCCTTTGTCATAGAGGAGGTTGATGTTGAAATTGTCCTTCGACAAGCCGACGATCGGCACATTGCTGATCTTGTTGCCGTCCATGCCAAAGGCCAACTGATCGGGCGAATTGCTATTGACGCGGGTATAGTTGGCTTCAACGCCTATTCCGCTCCATGCGCCCGGCAACTGGTCAAAGAAAATCCGGCCACCGATTTCCAAACCGTTCACATTGGAATTTTGCTTGGCATTGGTGTCCTGGTTTTCCGTGATCTGGCCCGATACCGTCGTCGGCGTGGTGGCTCCGGCTTCAATAACCGGCTCGCTTTGCGTGAAGGCGACCTGGTTATAGATAATCATATCCTTGATATCTTTGTTGAAGATATCGAGGTGCGCTGTCAGCGAGCTGCTCGGGTACCACTCGAACGACAGATCCTCATTGGTGGATATCTGAGGCTTCAGCTCCGTCGTAAAGCTTCCGCTATACCCACTGAATATGCCGGGTAGGCTTTGGCTTAGCGCAGAACTGTTGTTGGGGTTCACGATGCTCGATGCGGGCGTGAGGCTACCGCCGGCCTTGTCGTCGGTATAGCCTGGTGGGCTGATCGTCTGGTTCAGCGCCAGACGGATGTAGAAGGTCGGCGAGGGCTTGAAGTTGAAGTTAATCGACGGAAGCGCCCGGATATAGTTGTTATCGCCGTGCACCGGCGTGCTCGTGGCAATGCCGGTATAGGTCAGAGGCTCAGCAGCCCCCTTAAGGCCGGCGATGTACGCATTAACCGCCGCGGCATTGCCCCCCATCGTCGCATAGGACTGATTGGCGTCGGCAGCATCGAGGTAGAAGTTGCCGCCCGTATTCGTAACGTACACGCCGTCGGACGCCACCGTTTCGGAGACGACGCGGAGACCCGCATTCCCCGTGAAGGCGCTGCCGAACCAGCTCGTATCGCTGCCGAATGTGACTTCTCCGTAAATGTCGGCCGTCTGAATGCGCGTATTTGTGATCTGGGGTGCGCCCAGAGCGCTCAGAGGCGTATTCGCTGTATAGCCTTCACCCGACCCATAGGTGGTGAAATCGTGCGCCAGGCAACTGGCGCAGATAACGGTTTGGTGGGACGAGAAGATATAGTTGCCGGGAACCGCGATCTTGCCGCCGAAGAAGTTCGGGAAGGTGTAAACACCCCAGTCGGCGGCCGGAGACTGGGCGACCGTCTTTTGGGCGCCATCCCACGACTCATTGATCGCGGACCACCAAGTCCCCGTAAAATTGTCGGTTTCGGCGCGGTCGGCATAGCGAGCGCCGACCTTGACTTCCTTGAAGAAGCCGTCGCCGACCTGATAATCGGCGTCCAGATTGAGCGCGGTCATATGGGCGTGGTTCTTCTGCACGTTCCAGATGATGGAGTTCGGCGCCGCCGTATTGGCCGTCGTCAACAGGGTGGATGCGTCGGTGATGGTGTTCGTCGGCAATCCGTTGTTGCCGATATTCATCGTCAGCGTCGTCAGGTTGACGCCGGCGCCGATGCCCATGCCGTAGTCGTCGCTTTCAGCCCAGGAATCGACATATTGCAGAGCGCCGGCCACCTTGAGCTTATCATTGACGAGCCAGGTGAACCCCTGGCTGAAGTCCGTCGTCGTATTATCGCTCGGCGTATAGTTGTTGGCGCTGCCCGGCGTCCAGGTCACCGGATTGCCCGGCGTGCTGCCGCCCGCCGCGATCGTGCCTGAGGTGAATACGCCGTTGACGTCATAATGGGCGTTGCTGGCGACCGGGTTGGCAAAGGACGCATCGGCAAACACCCCGCCGCCGCCATTTGAGGTCTTGTAGTTCGACGAGAAGGCAGTCTGCCAGATCGTCAAATTGTCATTGGGTCTCCACTGGAACGCTTCGTAATAGCCGGTGCGCTTGCGGTCGAAAGTGTCATTGCCGTAGTCGAACCCGCCCGGAACATAGGTGGTCTGAGCCTGGGCGCCCGTTCCGCTGACTTCCTTGTAGAAGGGCTCCGTCCGCATGAAGCTGTCGGCCGATTGATATTCGGTATGAGCGACGTCGACCAAAAGGCCCATCTCGCCCAACGGCGTGTCCCAGCGGTCCGTCAGCAGGACAGAAGCCGAAGGTGCCGACTTCTTGACAAGGTCGCCATAGCTGTCGGAGATCGTCGCGTCGATTTCCGGCTTCTTGTAGTCGAAAGGCATGCGGGTGCGCAGATCGATGGCGCCGCCAAGGCCGCCTTCGATCAGGTCGGCGGAACTCGCCTTGTACACATCCACAGCCGCCATCATTTCAGGCGTAACCTCGCCCCAGTTCAGGCCGCCGCCGCCATTGGCCGAGAACACTTCCCGGCCGTTCAACAGGCCGGTGACACCCGATAGGCCGCGGACCTGAATTCCTGACCCTTCGAACGAAAACTGGTCGGGTGAACCCAGGCTCGCGAAGCGTACCATGGTGACGCCCGCGACGCGTTGCAGCACTTCGGTGATCGAGGTGTCCGGCAGCTTGCCGGCTTCGTCGGCAACCACCGAATCGATGATCGTGTCGGAATTCTTCTTGCGCTCCGTTGCCGTCTGCAAAGCCTTGCGCCGGGCCGTGACGACGACGACCTGATCGTCGGACTTCGCTTGAGGCTGGTCGGTGGGCGTAGGTGCGGGCGTGGTTTGCGCCATAACCTGCACGGCGGCGCCCAATCCCAAAGCGAGGATCGACGCGCCCAGCATGAGGCTGCGCGACTTACTGATAAGTTGCATTATGTTGCTCCCTTGAAATTCCGGCTTCCTGGCTGGCTTTCGCACTCATTCTCCGGAATGCGTGATTTTGGTTTTAGACCGACGAACGAATGCGAGCGGCGCCCGCATGGGCTCATCAGTCACCTTGTCATATTGTGTGATAATAAAATTGACAAGGCTGTCATGGGTCCGGGTGCGATATCGCTATCAGCGCGTTGCGAGGATGCAACACGATGACTGAAGCGTAAAAATTTCGTAGGTGAATGAAGGCGGTGTAGCGCTACCAGGTTTCAATATAAATGAATATAATCAGTATATTGTTGGGAGCTATATGAAAATATGCTATTTCGCGGTATTCCCTGACGCTTCGGCCGTTCACCCTGTTGCGATGCAGCGACGCTTGCCGTTGACCGAGCCTGTTTCGATTGTGCGTCTAAACCGCGGCGTCCCATGTGTGAGCTTCGATCATGCGAATCGCATTTTGGAGAAGCCTGCGCGCGCATTGCTCGGCTTCGTCGGGGCGACGCCCAACTATGGCGTCCAACAAGTCATGGTGGTAGTCGAGGCTGATGCCGCCGGCGCGTTGGCTGACACCGATCGACATTTCCAGGGCCGCTTTGATGAACGCGCTCAGGCGCCAAAACACGTCGTTTTCAGCGGCCCGCAGAATGGCGATATGAAAAGCAACGTCCGCCGCGCGAAGCTTTTCAGGCGCGCTTTCGAATCGCGCCATGTCGGCATATCGATGTTCAATCTCGCCGATCAATTCGGGGTCATTGCATTGTGCCGCCAGGGAGGCGGCCACGGGTTCGATCGCCAGTCGCATATAGGCAAACTCGAGACACATTCGCTTTGAGGGTGGGCGAAGGGCAAGCCACGTGCTGACGTCAGGATCGAGCAGGTTCCATTCGCTTATCGGATTCACCCGGGTCCCAAAGCGTTGACGGGTAAAGATCAGGCCCTTTGCGGTCAGCAGCTTTATCGCTTCTCTAATAACCGTCCGGCTGGTGCCATACTCGTCGCACAGCTCGCTCTCGCTGGGCAGTGGCGTCTGGTCGTAGGCGCCCGTCACAATGGCCTGACCAAGCTTCATATAGGCGCGCATGGACATGGTCATTCCGAGGGGAAATTTCATATGCATCCGGACTGCCTGCTGGGTCCATGGAATAACTGAGGTAGGAATGGCCCAACTCTGTACCTCAGAAGGATTTGTAGATGAAGATCCGGCTTTTTATAAGCGAAATCTTACCCATTCCGTGGATTGGTCAGACACTGGGACGGATTCAAATCCTCGCGAGCGCGCTTATCCCGTTGGCGGGAATAAAGTTTTGGGCTATGTTCAAATTATATGACAATAGTACAAGGGGATGAAATGCTTCGTTTGAATGTGGCTTGGCGTAGCGCTGTGTTTGCGGCCGGTGCGCTCGCGGCTATGCCGGCCTTTGCCGAGAATCCGATATCTAACCGGTTCAACGCCGATCCATCGCCCCACTATTTTGCGGGGCGCTTCTATCTCTACGCGACCGACGACCAGGCCAATTCAGGCAAATATTGGGATTCGACCGATTGGCGCGTTTTCAGCTCGTCCGACCTGGCTCACTGGGTCGACGATGGTTCGTTTCTCTCGGTTTCGACGTTCAAATGGGCGAGGGCGGACGCCAAGGCCTGGGCGCCTGAGGCCGCCTATCGCAATGGCAAGTACTATTTCTATGCGCCGGTCGGCGGCGACACGATCGGCGTGGCCGTCAGCGCCAAGCCTGAGGGCCCTTATGTCGATGCGCGCACAGATGCGCTGATTGACAAGGCACGTGACGCCAACGCCGGCGACGAGCCAATAGATCCCGCTGTGCTGATCGATGACGATGGGCAAGCCTACATGGTCTTTGGGACGCGCGTTCCCAAAATCGTCAAACTAAAGCCGGACATGATCCACACCGATGGGCCTATCCGGAACATCGAGATCGACGGGTTCCCCCAGGACGATCCCAAAAAGAAGTATGGCGAGGCGCCGTTCCTTCATAAACATAATGGTCTGTATTATTTCAGTTTTTCGACGGGTTGGCCTGGACAGATCGTCTATGCGACGTCGAAGACTCCGCAGGGGCCCTACGTCTATCGTGGGGTCATTCTAGACTATCTCAAGATTTCGACGAACCATCAGGCCATATTCGAATACGCCGGTAAATCGTATCTCTTCTATCATGATAATCTTCTGCCGGGCGGTGGCGACTTCCGGCGCTCCATTGCGATCGACGATATGACCTATGGGCCGGACGGCGCGATCAACGAAGTGACGCGGACGAAGTCAGGGGTGGCGCCGGTCACCATAACGCCGGCTTCGCAAAGCGCTCGGTAGGAGGGGGGACGATGAATAGACGTCAACTGATGATGGGGACAGCCGCGCTTGGTGGGAGTCTCGCGACGCAATGGCCCACGCCGAGCCAGGCGCGCGCAGCAAGTGCCGGTCAAATATCGGCCTCGCCACGTGAGGTCCTTTCGCTGAATGCCGGATGGCGCTTCCACGATGGCGACATCGCCTTTCCCAAGGTCACCGGGCACGGCTGGACCTATGCCAATGCGAAGGCCGGCAACGCTCAGGGCGCTGCATCGACCGAATACGATGACAGTGAATGGCAAGACGGCATCCGGTTGCCCCATGACTTCGTGATCGCTCAACCCCTTACCCGTGACGCCAATCCGTCCCAGGGCTACAGGCCCAGGGGCATCGTCTGGTATCGCAATCTTCTGCGCTTCGAAGAGGCCGATCGCGGCAAGCACATCGAGATTCAATTCGAAGGGATCGGCACGCAGGCGACCATCTGGTTCAACGGCACGCTGATCGATCATAATTGGAGCGGCTACAACTCCATCTATCTCGACGTCACGCCCTTCGTCACCTATGGCGGCCATCTCAATTCTCTGGTTGTCCGTGACGATGCCGACCAGATGCAGGGATGGTGGTACGAGGGTGGCGGCATCTACCGCGACGCCTGGGTCGTCAAGCGTTCGGCGACCCATATCGTCACGGATGGCGTGTTCGCTCATCCCATCCGGACAACGGACGGATGGGAAGTGCCCGTAGAGGTCACGCTCAGCACGATTGCCAAGTCCGACCAGACGATTACCGTGACCACGGACTTGCTAGACGCGGATGGCCGGGTGGTCGTCAGCGCCCAGGGTAATGCCGTCGTCAAGGCGCTGCAGACGGCCGTTCTTCCCTTGACGCTGACGTGCGCCCTGCCGCACCTGTGGACATTGGAAACACCCTATCTCTACAGCGTGGCGACGCGCGTGGTCGAAGACGGGCGAATTCTCGATGAAGTCGTCACGACCTGCGGCTTTCGCACGCAGCGCTTTGACGCCGATCATGGCTTCTTTCTCAACGATAGACACGTCAAGCTGCAGGGCGTCTGCCTCCATCAGGACCATGCCGGGGTCGGCGTCGCCGTTCCCGCCGCCTTGTGGGACTATCGCCTGACGCGCCTCAAGACGCTTGGCTGCAATGCGATCCGATGTGCGCACAATGCGCCCGCGCGCGAATTTCTCGACGCCTGCGACCGCTTGGGCTTTCTGGTGATGGATGAGAACCGCGTGTTCAATCCCGCGCCTGAGCACATGGCGGAACTGCAATGGATGGTGCGTCGCGATCGCAACCACCCCAGCGTCATCCTGTGGTCGGTGTTCAATGAAGAGCCGATGCAAGGGACCGAGGCCGGTTATGAGATGGTGCGGCGCATGCGCGAGGCCGTCCGCGAACTCGATATGTCGCGACCGGTCACCGGCGCGATGAACGACGGGTTGACCGCACCTGTGAACGTTTCCCAAACCCTCGATGTGATCGGATTTAATTACCAGCAAGATGCCTATGATGCCTTTCACAAGGCCAACCCGCATATCCCGATGACCTCGTCGGAAGATACGTCTTCCTATTCGATCCGTGGCGAATATGCGACGGACGAGGCCCGCCATATCAAGGGGGGATTTGATACGACCGCCGCGGAATGGGGAGAGACTCACCGCGGGGCCTGGAAGGCGATTGCTGAGCGCGACTATATCGCCGGCGGCTTTGTCTGGACCGGCTTCGACTATCGCGGCGAACCCACGCCGTATGTATGGCCGACCAATTCGTCCTTGATGGGGATCCTGGACACGTGTGGTTTTGAAAAGGTTCCGGCCTTCATTCACCAGGCGCAATGGGTAAAGACCCGTCCGGTCGTCAATATCGCCATTCACTGGACCTGGCCGGGTCGGGAAGGACAGTCCATCAAGGTCATGGTCTGCGCCAATACCGAAGAGGTCGAGCTCAGTTTGAACGGAAAGCGCATCGGTCGCCAACGGGTCGACCCGTTCGAAATGAACTTTTTCGACGTTCCCTATGCGCCGGGCAGGCTCCAGGCGGTTGGGATCACCGGCGGCAAGACCGTCGCGACCACCCTTTGCGAAACCGCGGGTAAAGCGGTCGCCTTGCGCCTGACGCCTTTCAAGCCCACGCTTCTTGGCGACGGCGTCGATGCCATGCCGGTCAATGTGGAAGCGATCGACGACCACGGTCGGGTCGTTCCCGATGCGGCACATATGGTGGTTTTCACATCCGATACTGTCGAAATTCTCGGCGTGGGCAACGGCGATCCCAATTGCCTCGAACCCGACAAGGCCAGTCAGCGGTCGCTGTTCCACGGCATGGCCCAGGTGATTATTCAGTCAAAACCCGAAAGCGTCGGGATGGCTACGCTTACGGCGGCCGCCGAAGGCCTCAAGCCGGGCAAGGCGACGGTCTCGCTCGAGGCGCGACCGGCCCCGCCACTTCAGGTCACCGAAGCGCCCGTGCAGACCCTGGAAAACTGGTTCCGTGCGCCCTTCGCGGACACGGCGCCCGATCCGACGAGCCGACCTGGCGCGGGCGATAATAACAGTTGGCAGTGGTTCCGAGCCGGCACGCTGCTGCCCGCGGCCGGACGCACGGGCTTTTCGTTATGCGCGGTGAGTTTCACACCCTTTGCCCGAGGCCAACGCAAGGGAGGGCAGGTCAATTTCTTCGGCATTCGCGGTCGCGCCAAGATTTACATCGACGGGCAACTGGCCGGATCAAAGAGCGATGACACGGCCGGTCCGTTGTCAGTGGTCTTGCCGGCGGGAACCGGTGAGCGCCGCCTGGTCGTTATTTTCGAGGCCACGCCGGAGGCTCCGTTCGGCTTTTCCGATGTCATTCAGGTTGCCTCGAACTAAGGCTCGTCAAGTCCATGCAACGTCTTCCTCGCTTGATCCCAGAGTTACGGACACTCTTCTGGTGCGCCTTGGCGGCGCTTGGATGTCTCGCCACGCCCGCCATCGGACAGGATCGCACTGAGCGCGATCTGAACCAGGGGTGGCATTTTCAGCGCGCCGACCCGAGGGGCGCGGAAGACGTATCCTTTGATGATAGCGGTTGGGAAAGCGTGGTGCTCCCGCACACCTGGAATGCTCACGATGGCGAGGCTGGCGGCGCCTATTATCGCGGGCCCGGCTGGTA
>OVEP011218203.1_pt1 | contig 12551 bp, 8 predicted proteins | sample 1779801 | NCBI WGS metagenome assembly OVEP01 (sample SAMEA3914791, study PRJEB12502) | metagenome | biome: forest; material: soil | place: Canada | collected 2011-07-03 | depth 0.1 m
CGGACCCGCCGCGAGCCTGCAGATCGCGGCCAGCGACTCGGCCTCCGGCCAGACCCTCAGCTACAGCGCCAACGGACTCCCCACCGGCCTGTCCATCAACACCGGCACCGGCCAGATCACCGGCACACCCACCACAGCGGGCAGCTACACGGTCACCGTCACCGCCACCGACAGCACCGGCGCGACCGGCAGCACCGCCTTCAGCTGGACGGTCAACCCCGCCGCCGGCTCCTGCACCGCCGCGCAGCTGATCGGCAACCCGAGCTTCTCCACCGGCACCGCCGCGCCGTGGAGCGCGACGTCCGGCGTGATCGCCGACAACAGCAAGGAGCCGCCCTACGTCGGCAAGTACGACGCCTGGCTGAACGGCTACGACTACGCCACCACCGACACCCTCTCCCAGGCGATCACCGTCCCGGCCGGTTGCGGCACCTACGCGCTGAACTTCTGGATGCACATCGACACCGCCCAGACGTCCACCACCACCGCCTACGACACCCTGACCGTGCAGGTGCTCAACAGCTCCGGCACGGTGCTGGGGACGCTGGCCACGTTCTCCAACCTGAACCACAACACCGGCTATGCCGACCACACGTACAACGTGGCCGCCTACGCCGGTCAGACCGTGACGCTGCTCTTCACCGGCGTCCAGACCTCCACCCGCGAGACCTCGTTCGTCATCGGCGAGGCGAACCTCAACGTCAGCTGAGACTGGGGCAGTTGAACCGGCGGTAGTCGAACCGGCCCGGCCCTCAGGCCCGGCCGTCGGGGAGCAGGCTCTCCGACGGCCGGGCCGTTGCCGTTCCCGACTGACGCTACGTCAGTCCATGGCCACCCAGCCCTGGGTGGGGCTGGTGGTGGGCGAGTTGGTCACCACCGTCGAGCCGGTGGCGGTACCGGTGGTGTCGAGCACGTTGCCCGTTCCCTTGTTGGTGATGGTGATCACGCCGGTACTGCTGTTCTGGGTGACCACCCACTCCTGGTAGACGTCACCCGGGGTGTAGGTGTTGGACACGGTGACCGGTCCCCCGGCTCCGCTGCTCTCGGTCAGCGTGCCGTTCTCCTGGGTTCCGGTCCAGCAGTTGTCGTAGATCCTGACGGTGCCGTCCGTGTTCGTGGCGAACTGCCACTGCTCGGAGGTGTGGGTGTTCCACCAGGTGTTGATGTCGGCGCCGCCCCCGGCCGGGGCGCTGCACTCGCCGTTGACCTCAAGGACGTTGCCGGAGGAGCTGCCGTCGGCGATGGCGTGGTAGCTTCCGTCGCCCACCAGTGCGGGGGTGACCGTCTGCGGCGGGTTGCTGATCCGGAACATCGCCACACCGTCGGGCGCGACACTCGCGCTGATGGTGCCGGAGACCGTGCCCGTGCCCTTGGTCCACAGGTTCTCGTAGTCGTAGACCGAGCCGTTCAGCCCGAGCGAGCTGAGGCTGGCGCTGATCGTCGCGGTGTTGTTGGGATCCTGGTTGAGCAGCAGCACCGCGGTGTCGCCGTTGGACAGCGTCCGCCTGAGCACCACCGGTGCGGTCGGGCTGCTCGGCGGGCTGCCGACCAGGGTGGCCGGCTGGCCGAGGGAGTCCTGGTCGACGGCGATGACGTCCTTGTTCTCGTAGATGGCGAGGCTGTCGGCGTTGATCCCGGTGGACCAGGTGTAGCCGTCCTGCGTCTGCTGGGACTCGGCCGCGGTGCGGAAGTCGGCCCCGGAGATCAGCGGCGAGGCCATCATCGACAGCACGGACATCTCGGTCTGCGACTCGGTGTCGGTGAACGGCGCGTGGCAGGTGCAGGTGTCGGTGACGCCGTAGTCGCCGTAGACGTCCTGCCAGCCGGTGAACATCATGTCCATGTCGTTCCAGCTGCCCGGCCGGATGTTGGACGCGTACTGCAACGACGTGCCCAACTGGCCGTCGTAGAAGACCCCGGTGATGTCACTGTCGCGGTCGCCGCCGATCCGGCAGAGGTTGGCGACCTGCCCGCACCAGACCCCGGTCGGGGCGTAGCCGGGCGCGTCGTACTGGGAGGTGCCGGCGGCCTGGACCACCGAGTCGGACAGCGCCGGGTCGCTGGGCGACTCCAGGTAGGGCACGCCGCTGTGGGCCGGCTGCGCGGAGACGCTCAGCACCAGCTTCGGCTTGCCCTGGGCGGCGGAGGCGGCGTCCAGCGCCTTCTGGAAGGTCTGCACGCGGGCGTAGATGGACTCCGTCAGCTCCTTGCCCTCCCCCTGCATCCCGTAGTTGTGTCCGTCCGGGCCGGTGATCGCCGGGCCGTAGGGACAGTTGTCGAGCTTCACGTAGTCGACGCCCCAGGAGACAAAGTCGTTGGCGTCGGTGGTCTCGTGGCCCAGGCTGCCGGGGTGGCCCTGGCAGGTGACATAGGTGTCGGTGGTGTAGAGGCCGAACTTCATGCCCTTGCTGTGGGCGTACCAGGCCAGGTACTGGATGCCGTTCACGGTCTGGCCGTTGACGGTCTGGTCCGGGAAGTTGACCGGGTTGGGGATCAGGTCGCCGGAGGTCGGGTCGTTGCCGCTGCCGTCCAGGCCGCTGACCGGGTTGCCGTTGGCGTCGTACAGCTGCATGGCGCCGTACTGGTTCTTCACGATGTCGCTGGTCTGGCCGCTGCGGTGGAGCAGCGACCAGCCGTCGTCAATGGTCACCGTGTTGTAGCCGGCCGCCACCATGCCGTTGGCCGACATGAAGTTGATGGTGTCGACGACGTTCTGCTCGGTGACGTTGGTGCCCAGGCTGTTCCAGGAGTTCCAGCCCATCGGCGGGGTCAGCGCCAGGCCGTTGTCCAGCGGCGGGGTCACCGCCGCCGTGGCCGCCGCCGGGGTGGCGGCGATGCCCTGGGGTGCGCCGACCGTCGCCGCGATCGACATCGCGGCCGAGAGCGCGGCCACCGTGCCCAGTCTCAGCAGGCGGGACCGGGACAGACCCGGCCAGGATTCAAACATTTTACAACACCTTCCGCCCAATGGGACGCGAGCCGCTACACCCCATCTGACATGCGAATGCCTTTGCCGCATGCGGGACTTCGACGGGAGGGGCGGTGCGATCGGCTGCGCTTGATGATGTTTGTAATTATTTGAATCTGTTGATACATGTCAATGCTCGTGACGAGATTCCCTTCATTCCCCTACCGCCTCGTGGATCAGCGGCGACCTGTCCGCGCGTGGGCCGCCGCGGCGATCACCAGGTCCTCCCAGGCCATGCCGACACTTTTGAAGAGACAGGGGCGCCCGGTCGGCGGCGCCACCGCGCCGGTCACCAGTTCGGCCAGGTCGGCGTGGACGTCCCCGGGACTGAAGCGGCCCTCGGCGAGCGGGATCAGCAGGTCCCCGGCCTCACGCAGGGCGGTGGCCCGGTCCTCGACGACCACGGCCGCCCGGGCGACCAGGGCGCTGTCGGTCTCCCGGGCGTCCGGTTCATGCGAACCGACGGCGACGACCACGGCCTGCGGCGACACCTCCGATCCATCGAACAGCGGGGTCCTGGCGGTGGTGCAGCAGCAGATCAGGTCGGCCTCGCGCACCGCTCCGGGCGACCCCGGCCCGGCTCGCAGCCCCGCCCCGGCGGCGACCGCGAGCAGCGCCCGGAGCCGGTCGCGGTCGCGGGCGACCACGGTGACCCGCCGCAGCGGCCGGACCGCGGCCAGGGCCCGCAGGTGGGCGTGGGCCTGCGGACCGGCCCCGAAGATCAGCAGATGTTCGGCGGTGGCCGACGCGATCCGCCGAACCGCCAGGGCGGAGACGGCCGCCGTCCTCAGGGCGGTGAGCGCGGGGGCGTCGAACAGGGCCAGCGGGAGCAGCGTGCGGGCGTCCAGCAGCAGGCAGGTCCCGGTGATCCGGGGCAGGCCGAGGGCCGGGTTGCCTGGGGCGACACCGGCCAGCTTCACCGCCGCCCGGTCACCGAACTGGGCCGTCATGACCAGCAGTTCGCCGCCGGGGAGCGGGACTGAGCCGCGGCCGGGTCCGGCTGCGGGGTCGAGGCCCTGGCGCAGTGCCGCCTCCAGGGCGTCGACGGCGTCGGCCGGGCCCAGCAAGCTGTCCAGGGTCTCCGCGTCGATGATCGGGGGTTGGCGGTGGCCGCTCACCGCAGCACGAACCCGGTGCCGAGTCGGTCCTGGGGGTCGAGGACGAAGCGGTGGAAGCCGGTGAGGTGGGCACTGCCGGTCACCTCGGTGACCAGGCCGCGCGACGTGCGGTGCAGGGCCCGGGCGGTGAAGACGGTGTCGATGAGGGATTCGTGGCGCAGTTCCCGGTCCGGCGCCAACTGTCCGCGGGCGTCGAGCAGGGCGAGCCGCGCGGAGGTCCCGGAGCCGCACGGCGAGCGGTCGACCTGGCCGTCGGCGAAGACGGTGACATTCCGCTGCCGCAGTGCTCCTGACGCGTCGTCGGGGAGTTCCTGATGGAAGATCACCCCGTAGACGCCGGAGAGCCGTTCGTCCAGCGGGTCGACGGTGGCGGGGTGGCCGGCCAGCGCGGCCCTGATCCGGCGGGCGGCCCAGATCAGCCGGTGCAGGTCCGCCGGGGCGGCCTCCAGGCCGAGGGCGGCGGCCGGCAGTGAGGCGTAGCACGCGCCGGCGTGGACCAGGTCGACCCTGGCCTGTCCGAGGCCGGGTATCTCGACCTGCTCGTCGAGCGCGGTGACCCGGGCGGGGACGTTGCGGAAGGACACCGCCGTGGTCCGGCCGGCGGCGCGGTGCACGGTGGCGGCCACCCGGCCGGAGGGGACGTCGATCCTGACCTCGACGCTGCCGTCGTCCGGGGCGGCGACCCGCCCGGCCTCGACGGCCCAGGCGCCGAGCGCGATGGTGCCGTGCCCGCAGGCGGTGGAGTAGCCGTCCTTGTGCCAGAACAGCACGCCGAGGTGGGCGCCGGGGTCGTCCGGCGGCACCAGGAAGCCGCCGTACATGTCGGCGTGACCACGCGGTTCGTGGCAGAGCAACCGCCGCACGGTGTCGAGCGCTCCGGCGCCGGGGGCGCCGTCGGGGTCCAGCGCGAGGGCCCGGCGTTCGGCGACGGTCTCCCCGGGGATGTCGACCACGCCCTCGGTGACGATCCGGAACGGCTCTCCGGCCGTGTGGTAGTCCACGCAGTCCACGGACGCGGGGGCCAGGCCCAGGGAAGAGCTGGTACTCACAGCAGGAACCCTCCGGGGGAACGGGTCGATCGGGGCAGCGTGCACCACGCGCCCGGTACCGGGCGGCGGGCGAGGTCATGGCGAGGTCATGGCGAGGTCATGGCGCGGCCGGCCGGGGGCGGGCAGCCAGGACCGGGCAGTTGGGCATGCCCGCCCCTCGACCAGCAGTACTATGTCACGCGTCACCTTGCTTGACCAGGATGTGGCACGTCACGTTCTCAGGTGATCCTGGCGCGGCGTCAGGGAGGTACCGGTGCCGCCCGGCCCCAGGCACGAGACCGGGTGGCACCGGCGGTCAGGGGGCGGCCGTGGGCAGCACGCGGCTGCGTCCGACGGCGCCGAGCCAGGCGGCGGAGGGCTTGGGGGTGCGGGTGAAAGTCTCGCGGTCGACGGCGATCAGGCCGAAGGTGGGCTGGTAGCGGCCCCACTCGTAGTTGTCCAGTGCGCTCCAGTGGAAGTAGCCGCGGACGTCGATGCCCTCGTCGAGCGCGTCGGCGAGGGAGTCAAGGGCACCGGTGGTGTAGTGGATGCGGCGGGTGTCATCGGCGGTGGCGATGCCGTTCTCGGTGACGATCAGCGGGGTGCCGGGGGCCAGGGCGGCACTGTGGCGCAGGGCGTGCCCCAGCGCCTGGGGGTAGTGCTCCCATCCCGTGAGGGTGTGCTCCGCGTCGGCGGGGACCGGAAGTGGGCCGTTCGGGCCGATGCGGGTGCGGGTGTAGGACTGCACGCCGAGCCAGTCGTCGCCGCGGGCGGCTTCGAGGAAGACGTCCTCGCGCGGGTGCCGGATCGTCGCGGTGAGATCCTCGGCCCCCGGCTGGGGCTGGTACACCTGGTTGGCGACGGACCAGCCGGTACTCACGTGCGGGGCGAGGGACTTGACCGTCTCGACGGCCCGGGCGTGGGCGCGCACCAGGGCCTCGGTGGTGGCCCCGTCCGGCACCGTCAGCCCGCTCGTGGGCAGCGGTTGGCCGGAGGTGTGGGACCGGTACAGGGTGGCCATGGAGGCGACCATGTTGGGCTCGTTGATGGTGCACGCGTGCGCCACGTCGGTGGCGTAGACGGGTGCTGCCGCCGTGAGGTAGCGGGCGAACAGTTCGTCGGACCCGGCGGCGGCCCAGCCGCCGCGCTCGGTGAACCACAGCGGGGTGGTGAAGTGGTGCAGGGTCACCATGGGCCGCAGCCCGCGTTCCAGCGCGCCCTCGACCATGCGCCGGTAGTGCGCGACGGCCGAGCGGGAGAACTCGCCCGGGGCCGGCTCGATCCGGGCCCACTCGATGCTGAACCGGTAGTCGGTGAAGCCCAGTCGGGCCAGCAGGTCCATGTCCTCGCGCCAGCGGTGGTAGCTGTCGCAGGCATCGCCGCTGGGCTCCTTGATGTAGGGGTTCTCGCTGTGCTCGAAGAACCACCAGTCGCTGTTGGTGTTGCCGCCCTCGATCTGGTGGGCGGAGGTGGAGGCGCCCCACAGGAAATCCTCGGGCAGACGTCGTGCGTGCTTCATGGGCTGGTTCTCTCCTCCGTGAAGGGGTGCGGGAGTGGTCGCTTCGGTCAGCGGACCCGGCGGATGGGTGCGATGCACAGCGCGCCGGTGAGGGAGAGGGCGATGCCCAGGACGAACAGGACGCGGTAGCCCAGGGCTGGGACGAGGGCGACCGCGATCAGTGGGGCCAGGACCTGCGGCACGGTGTTGGCACTGTTCAGCAGGCCCATGTCCTTGGCCCGGTGCCGCGCGTCCGGCAGGACTTCGGCCATGAGTGCCTGGTCGACGGCGATGTACACGCCGTAGGCGAGGCCGCCGATGACGACGAAGGCATAGAAGGCGGGCAGTGTGGGCGATACCAGGGGTGGGACCATGGCGAGGGCCACCAGCGCGGCGGCCCCGATCACGAAGACCTTGCGCCGTCCGAGGCGGTCCGACCACGGCCCGGACACGCCGATCGCCGCCACGGACACGAGCGCGATCAGCACCCCGGATGCGGCGATGACGCCACCGGCGCCCTTGGTCGACAGCCCCACGTAGTCGGTCAGCACGTACAGCTGGTAGACGAGCACGCACTGCAGACCGAGCATCGTCAGCAGTCGTCCGCCCAGCGCCCACAGGAAGTCGGCGTCGCGCGGCAGCAGCGGGTGCGCCGGGCCCGCGTGGCGGGCCGACGCGTCCTCCTGGGGGTCGTCCCGCCGGGCATGGGAACGATCGGGGGCGCCGAGGAAGACCGCGAGCGCGCCCGGGACCATCACCCAGGGGATCCAGCGCAGCCCGTACGCCGGGGCGGCCACGAGCAGTCCGGCCGCGACCGTCCCGGCGCTCTGACCGAGCAGTTGGCCGGCCCCGATCCACGACGACGCCTGTCCGAGCTGCTTGTCCGCGACCCGGTCGGCAAGGATCGCGACCAGTGGGCTGACCATGGCGTTGAGGGAGACATGGAAGCAGACCCACAGGCCGACCATGCGGGGGAAGCCCGGAGCCAGGGACAGGGCGGACAGCGAGGCCGCGGCCCCGACAGAGCCGAGGAGGACCCACGGATTGCGCCGTCCGAAGCGTGACCGGGTCCGATCGGACAGCACTCCGAACAGCACGTTGGCGAGCATGCCGACGAGCGCGCCGACCGCCGCCAGGACGGCGTAGCGGCTCAGCTTCGTCTGCGCGTCCATGCTCCCGAGCAGGGACTGGATCAAAGGAGCGGACGCGGCGACAGGCATCATCCAGCTGAGATGGGCCAGGCACAGGATGGGGCCGAGCCGTCCGAGCTTCGGGGCGCGGGCGGGGCTCCCGGTCGGCGCGGGCTCGCCGGTGTCCGGCGGGGTGACGGTGGACATGGTCAGCTCCATTGCTGCTCACGCGGATCGGCGAGGGTGCGGGCGGGCGACGGTGCCCGGCGGCGGGGCGGGTTGCGCCACGGCCGGGCGAGGCTCCCGGCCGTGGCGCGGCGTGCTCAGCCCTCGGTGGCGGCGCGGGCTTGCTCGGTGGCGGCGCGGGCTTCCTCCGTGGCGGCGACCAGTGCGGCGATGTGGGCACGGGTGACGCCGGCGAGGAACGCCGGTACCCGTGCCAGCGGCAAGGCGGCTGCCATGGCGGAGATCTCGGAGCCGTCGAGGTTGACCGGCACGGGCGAGTCGGCCAGGTCGGCCTTGATGGCCGCGATGAGCAGCGGGCCGCCGACCGGATCGGCCAGCCACTCGCCGATCGTCGACTCGGCGACCAGTCGGTGCGGGCGGGGTGTGCCGGCGCAGCGCACGCCCGCGCGCAGACGCAGGTCGCGGGAGGAGGCCCCGATCCGCAGTTCGAACTCGCCCGGATCGACCGTCCATCCGCTGTCGCGCGGCGACCAGTAGGCGAAGGACCGCTCGTCGAGTTCGAGGGTGACGCGGGTGCTCTCACCCGGCTCCAGGAAGACCTTCTCGAACGCCTTCAACTCGTGGACAGGACGGCGCAGCCGCGACACGGGCTGGTGCACGTACAGCTGCGCGACCTCGGCTCCGGCCCTCGATCCGGTGTTGGTCACGGTGAAGCACGCCGAGAAGCGGTTCGGGCCGGCCTCGGTCACGGCGAGATCGCCGTAGCCGAAGGTGGTGTAGCTCAGGCCGTGGCCGAAGGGGTAGGCGACCGCCGTGCCGAGGGTGTCGTAGGAGCGGTAGCCGACGAACAGGCCCTCACCGTGGTGGACGTGGCCGTCACCGCCGGGGAAGTGCAGGTAGGAGGGGGAGTCCTCCAGGCGCAGGGGGATGGTTTCGGCGAGCCGCCCGGAGGGGTTCGCGATGCCGAACAGCAGGTCGGCCAGGGCCGATCCGCCGGCTTGGCCCAGCAGCCAGCCCTCCAGCACCGCGGTGGCCTGGTCCTGCCAGGGAGTCATCTGCACGGTGGCGCCGTTGGACAGCACGACGACGATGTCCGCGCTGACCTGTGCGACGGCGTTCAGCAGCGCGAGCTGGTCGGCGGGCAGCAGCAGGTCGGTACGGTCGAAGCCCTCGGACTCGGCCGACTCGGGCAGGCCCAGGAAGAGCAGTACCTGTGCCGCGCCGCGTGCGGCGTCCACGGCCTGCTCGACGAGCTGCTCGTCCGGGTTCCCGTCCAGGGTGAAACCGGGGGCGAAGCGTATCCGCTCGGGGTGCGCCACGGTCGCGCGGATGGCCTCCAGGGCGCTGTCCACGCGGTTGGGCACCACGTGCGAGCTGCCGCCGCCCTGGAACCGGGGCGTTTCCGCGAAGGCCCCGATGACAGCGAGCGCGGTGCCGGCGTGCGGGTCCAGCGGCAGCAGGCCGCCGTCGTTCTTCAGCAGCACCGCCGACTCGGTGGCGGCGGCCCGGGCCAGTGCGTGGTGCTCCTCCACGCTGATGGCGCCGTCGGCGGCCCGGGGGCCCGCGGTGCGCTCGATCAGCTCCAGGACCCGCCGGGCGGAGGCGTCCAGGTACCGCTGGTCGAGGTCACCCGTGCGGACGGCCTCGGCCAATGCCTGGTCCGCGCCGGACGGCGGCATCTCCAGGTCCAGCCCGGCTTCGAGCGCTGCGGCACGGTCCGACACCGCGCCCCAGTCGCTGACCACCAGGCCGTCGAATCCCCACTCACCGCGCAGCACCTCCGTCAGCAGCCAGCGGTTCTGGCTGCACAGAGTGCCGTTGACCGCGTTGTAGGCGCACATGACGGTGGTCGGCCGGGCGGTGGTCACGATGTGCTCGAAGGCGGGCAGGTAGATCTCGCGCAGGGTCCGCTCGTCGACCTCGGCGCTGACCCGAAGACGGTCGGTCTCCTGGCTGTTGACCGCGAAGTGCTTGAGCGAGGTGCCCACGCCGAGCGACTGCACACCCGTGACCCAGGCCGCGCCGATGCGCCCCGCGAGCAGCGGATCCTCACTGACGTACTCGAAGTTGCGCCCGCCCAGGGGCGAGCGCTTGATGTTGACGCCGGGCCCCAGTACGACGCCGACCCGCTGGGCTGTCGCCTCCCGGGCGATGGCCCTGCCCACCTGTTCCACCAGGGAGCGGTTCCACGACGAGCCGAGACCCACCAGCGGGGGGAAGCAGGTGGCGGGCACGCTGGTACCGATCCCGAGGGCGTCTCCTCCCTCAGGCTGTCTGCGCAGGCCGTGCGGGCCGTCGGCGAGCATGACCGGCGCGATTCCGGCCCCGGGCAGCGCCTGGGTGTGCCAGAAGTCGCCGCCCGAGGTCAGCGCCGCCTTCTGTTCCAGCGTCAGCTGCTTCGGGGGCTTCGCGTGCTCGCTGTCGTGCATGTCGTTCCTTGTCTGAAGCCGGAGACGGGCCCCGGAGGGCCCCGAGGAGGCCCCGGTGTGTCGGGGAGGGGCGGGCCGAGCCGACAACCTGCCGCGAGAGGCAGCCGGGGGGCCGGTCAGGTCAGCATGGATTCAAAAACATTGAGTGTCAATGTTTTGAGTGCCCGGTCCACTCGACGACCTAGAATCGCCTGGTGACCAGCCGCAGCCCCCGGGGCCCCTACCGCAAGACCGTCGCCAGGCGGGAGCAGATCATCGACGCCGCGCTGGCCGCCTACGCGGAAGCAGGCAGCCGCGGGGTGTCCGTGCGTGACATCGCCCAGCGCGTGGGCATGACCGACACCGGGGTGATGCACCACTTCGGCAGCCGCGAGGAACTGTTCACCGCCGTCCTGCGGGCACGCGAGAAGGCCGACCGGGCCGCGTTCGGGGACGTCAGCGGCGACCCGAAGGCCGCCCTGGAACTCCTGGCCCACAACGCCACGACCCCCGGCCTGGTCAAGCTCTTCCTCGATGTCGCGGCGGCGGCGGCCGAACCCGACCACCCGGCACATGCCTTCTTCACCGAGCGCTACCCCCGCCTCCGCGAGAGCGTGGCCGGGCTCATCACCGACTGCGTCGAGCACCGGCAGGACCCCGGTCCCCCGAACCTGCGGCCGGACGCCGACTGGGCGGCGCGGATCCTGCTGGCAGCCGTCGACGGCCTCCAACTCCAGTGGCTCCTCGACCCGGACATCGACATGGCCGCGGATGTGGCCACGCTCAGTCAGGTGCTGCTGGGAGTCCTGCGGCGGGAGCCGTGAGGCTGTTGACCCTCACGCGGCGTCAGGCCGCATAGTCGGTGCCGTGGAGGATCACTGGACCGTGGGACGCGTGGCCGAGCTGGCCGACGTGAGCGTCCGCACGCTGCATCACTATGACGGGATCGGGCTCGTTCGGCCTTCGGCGCGGACGGCGGCCGGGTACCGGGCCTACTCGGCGGTCGACGTGGAGCGGCTGCGCGAGGTACTGGCCTATCGGCGGTTGGGCTTCGGGCTGCGGGAGATCGCGGAACTGGTCGGCGACCCGTCCACCGACGCGGTCGCGCACCTGCGCCGACTGCGCGACCTGCTGCTGGAGCGGCGCGATCGCGCCGACGCCATGGCGGCGGCCATCGACCGGGAACTTGAGGCACGAGCGAAGGGACTGAGGGTGACACCGGAGGAGCAACTGGAGATGCTCGGTGCACGACTGTACGACGCGATCGGCGGCGGCTACACCGCGACACGGCGTACCGAGCCGCGGATCGCCGCGCAGATCTGGGAGGCGCTCGGGGACGCGCGGACGGTGCTGAACGTCGGGGCCGGCACCGGCTCCTACGAGCCTACCGATCGCGACGTGACCGCGGTGGAGCCGTCGGCGGTCATGCGGGGGCAGCGGCCCGCCGGCTCGGCGCCCTGCGTGACCGCCGCTGCCGAGAGCCTGCCGTTCGAGGACCGCTCCTTCGACGTCGCGATGGCCGTCTCCACCGTCCACCACTGGGGGGACCCCATAGCGGGGCTGCGCGAGATGCGGCGCGTGGCCCGCCGCGTGGTGGTGCTCACCTTCGACACCGACGAGCCCGGATGGCGGGACCGGTTCTGGCTCACCCGCGACTACCTGCCCGAGTTCGCCGCCGTCCTCACGGGGTTTCCCTCGCTTGCCGGGATGGCCGACGCGATCGGCGCCCGCGCCGAACCGGTGCCCATCCCGTGGGACTGCGCCGACGGCCTGTTCGAGGCCTACTGGCGCCGACCGGGGGCGTATCTGGAGGATCAGGTGCGCCGTGCGATGTCGGTGTGGACGAGGGTCGGGCCGCAGGTCGAGCAGCGGGCGGTGCGCAGCCTCAGCGACGACCTCGACTCCGGCCGGTGGGCCGAGCGCAACAGCGGCCTCGCCGACCTGGACGCGGCAGATCTCGGCCTCCGCCTGCTCGTCGCCTGAACCGCGTCGTGGCGCCAGTGTCATGGCGGCCTGCGGCGAGTACTCCCGCCGGGGCCGGGGCCTGGCATACGACGACTCCCCCGGCGCCGCGCGGGCGCCGGGGGAGTCGTCGGTGAGCGGGTGGTGGGCCTGGCGGCTCAGTACCAGTTGTGGGCCTGCCAGAAGCTCCAGGCGACGTTCGGGCTGCCGTAGGTGGAGTCCATGTAGCCGAGGGCCCACTTGATCTGGGTGG
>OVEP010005869.1_pt4 | contig 12541 bp, 14 predicted proteins | sample 1779801 | NCBI WGS metagenome assembly OVEP01 (sample SAMEA3914791, study PRJEB12502) | metagenome | biome: forest; material: soil | place: Canada | collected 2011-07-03 | depth 0.1 m
GTGACCGGGCGCACCTTGGTCAGCGAGACGGCGTGGTCGAATGCCGCCTGCGACAGCTTGGGATCGCGCGCCTCGACCAGCGTTGCTGCGCTCGTCACGACCAAGAGGTCCAGGGTGCGGGCGACGTCCAGCCACACGGTCATGTCCCGGTGTCGGCGGGAGAGCTTGGAGAGTGCCTCGCTGTCGAGAACGAGGGTTCCGCTCACGCGGCGTCCGCCCCTGCGACGTCACCGCGGTGGGCAGCGTGATGAGCACGGATACGCTCGGCCCTTGCAGCAACCTCGGTTGTATCGACAGGCCCGTGTTCAGCCTCGGCGGTGGCGATGTACTCGTCGATGGCTTCGCGCTGGAGCTGCCGTTGCACGGCCTCCTCAATGTAGGAGGAGACTCCCTGCTTCCCGGCGCGTGCGCGGATCGCCTCCAACGTCTCGGCACGCAGGGAGACGCTGGTGACTCGGGTCTTGCCAGAGCGCGGGGTATCCATGCACCAAAGTGTAATACATCACCTATCAAGCCCGTTCCTGATTCGGGCCGCGCCGGAATCGTCGACGGGAGCTGATAGGAGGGCGGGCGTGAAGTTCCGGCTTCAGGCGGCCCACTGGCGGTAGGCCTCGATCCACTCCGAGCCCGCCCGGCCTGGGGTGGGCAACGGCAGTTCAAGGATCCCGATCGCCTGCCGGGTGCGGCCGCGAGAGCACAGCGCCGCGGTCCGACCGTCCGGCGCGAGGTCGACACTGCGGACAACCACCTCGACTCCGAGGACTGTGGTGGTGAACGGCACGGTCAGGTTCTCCTCCAGCATCGCGAACAGGCCGGTCAGTTGCTCGTCCCCGTTGTAGGCGTCGACGGTGGCTTCATCAATCATGGCGTCGAGTTCCGAGTTTCGGGGCGGTGCCCACGCTGACCGCCGCCGCGACAGTGACGCAGAGTATGCGTTTGGGTACACTCGCGACGTCTGTCAATCCTCGTTCACCCATCACGTCCTGAGCTGCGGAAACGCCTGCCTGGACGTTCTGGGTCCCACTCGGCTCAGATCGGGATGAGGCGGACGCGTGTGCCGCAGAGCTTGGCCATGTCGTCGACGTCCGAGGTGAGCAGGGCCACTGGTGCCGGCTGGCGCAGAGCCATCTCCGCGACCGTCGCATCGATGGCGTACTTGTGACCATGGAGACCGGTCTGCTTCAGCAACTCGGCCGAGGCTCGCGCGGCCTGTTCAGTGACCGCTTCGATCTTGACCTGCGAGAGCACCCAATTCAGCCGAGGGGTGTTCACTCGTGCGTGCATGACCTCCACGATGGTGTTGGCACAGACCACCAGGTCGGCCGCCATGGAGTGGAAGGAGCGGATCATCGCCAGCACCCCACGGTCCTGTGAGATCCAGGCGGATACCCCTTGAGAGTCCAGCACCACGGTCTCCACACGTTCGCTCACGCGGCGTCAGCCGCATTCGCGGAGCCGGCCGAGCCGAAGATCCTTGCCTGCGCGGCGGCGAGTTCCTCCTCGGTGAAGGCACCGTGCTGCTCCTCGTAGCGCCGCAGTTCCTCGCCGAGCAACTGGTGCCTGATCTGCCGGGCGACCGCCTCAGCGACATAGCCCGAGACGTTGTCCGTGAGCTTCTTCAGCTCCGCCACCTGTTCAGTGGGCAGGGTGACCGTGATCCGGGTAGTAGCAGCCATGAATCAAGCATACTGCGGTATGCCTCATGTGCGACGGACTTTCGCGGGCATAGCGTCGGCGGTATGCGTCTGAGTACTGTGATTCTGCCGATCCACCGCTGGTCCGAGGGACGGAAGGTGTGGCGGCGGGCCGAGGAGCTGGGTTTCCACGCCGCCTACACCTACGACCACCTCTCCTGGCGGTCCTTCCGGGACGAGCCCTGGTTCGGGGCGGTGCCGACGTTGACGGCCGCGGCCTGCGCCACCGAGCGGATCCGGCTCGGAACGCTTGTGACCTCTGTCAATCCTCGTTCACCCATCACGGCTTGACCTGCGATGATCTGCGTCGGCCGAAGCCGACGCAGGGTCAGAAGGGGCTCATCTCATCGAGGACGCGCGCTGCGAGGTCGATGATTGCCTTGACCTTTGGAGCGTCATTGGCCACGTCCTGGGCTTCGATCTCGGGTGAGTCGAGATCCGCGTACTCCGCCTGATTCCGGCGTCGGCGCATTCGGTCGAAGGGCCTGAGAGCCGCCCCGAGAGGCGGGTCGAGCTGCGCACTGACGGCTTCGAGGACCGCGATGTGGCCACCGCGACTGGTAGGTCGTAGCCCTTGGTTCTCCAGGACCGCGACCAGTGCTTTGCGCGCCGCGTCGTACAGCAACTGGTACGCGCCGATGGCGTCGATGGCAACAATCGCCTGGGCAGCGGTCAGATGGTTCGATGCCTGGGCGAGGAGGTTGTCGGCCTGTTCCCGGCTCGCGGGTACCCGCTCCAACTCCTTGCGCGCGAGCATGCCTTCCAATGCGGCGCGGCCTTGCTGCCACTTCATTCCCTGCCCTTCCTTTCGAAGGCTTCGAGTCGGACCGTCGGCCGGCTTCGGACGGACGTGAGAAACGGGTCCGCACCCGGATCGCGCCAGCGCTCGGGCGATACCCGATGGACGTTGACCTCTCGGCCGAGAAGCCGCTCGGCTCCGCGTGCGGCCTCGTACAGCTCGTCCTCATCGGGGTTCCCGACGACGAGAACGTCGACGTCCTTGGGTACCCCGCCACGTTCTCCGGAGTAGCGGGCAGCCCAGGAACCGTAGATGTGGGCTTCCTCCACGCCGGCCAGTGGCAGCACCAGATCCCCGAGGACCGCGATCGGGCCGTAGGTGAGAGAGAAGAGCTCGGTCAGCGGGGCCGCCAGTCGTCCGTCGACATTGGCCCGCAGCAGGCGGAGGTTGCCGTGGCGTCGCTCTGTGATCAGCTCTGCCTCGGCCAGCCGGTCCGCCTCCCGGCTCGCGGTCGCGCTCGAGACTCCGAAACGGGAGGCGATCTCCGTAAGTGAAGTCTCTTCCTGTGGATGCAGATACAGCCAGGCCAGCAGCTCCCCCAGAAAGGGGGTGCGCAGGAGCGGCAACAGCGCAGACGGGGGACCTTGCATAACTTGAAGAGTAGCTTGCAACTTATGCAAGTAGCCAAGGCGAGAGTCGCTTTTCGCTCTTACGGGTGAGCATCAGGAGGTCAGCGCCCGAGACCGGGCCCGCTTCTGCTTTCCGAGCCTGGCGCTACCGCTGCTCTCCCCGAGCGCGAGCTCACTGAGGCGGGTGCCGATCACCGAGACACCGGGGCGGGGCGCATGCTCGTAGTACCAGGCCTTGCGTTGACGAAGCAGTGCCTCGCCATGCTCGGACCAGCTGAACTCCGGCTTTCGCAGGATCTTCCTGAACACCGTATCGACTGTCTCCGGGTGGGAGGTAGCGAGGCGGCGCAGTGGTAGCGGGGCGATTGTCCGCTCCCGGAGGTAGGCACGCAGCGTGTCGCTGTGCGCCTTGCTGGTCGTGAGGGCGGGATTGGCGAAGAGGTCTCGCAGCATCCCGTAGTCCGGGTAAAAGTTCATTCCGTCTACGTCGTCGTAGATGACGCCCACGGTGTCCGAGTCCGTGAGTTCTTCTGGCAGTTCGAACAAGGGCGAGTCCACCCGAGGCAGGCGCCTGCCTCGGGTCTTGACCGGTGATTTGGCGAGCACGGCCTCCTGTCGGTGCCGGTAGTAGGCGTTGAGCCGTGCTTCCGCCTCGGCGGGGGACAGGACCAGCTCGTCGCCTCCGCAGTATTCGATGAAGGCGGCTCTGTCCTGTCGCATCTGTTGCCAGCCCTGTTCGACCTTCTCCGGGTTGCGGAAGACCAGCTCCGGTTGGCCGACCGCCAGTTGAAGTGCGGCCTGAGCGATCCCCGAAGCATTGGATTTGGGGTAGTACGACAGCGCTCCGGAGACGAGCCAGACTCCGTCGGCCGAGTGGACGGGCACGAGTCGGGCGAGCAGGAATCCTCCTCTGCTCATCCCACGAAAGGTGGCCCTCCCGACATTCGAGTATGTGTGGTACTCAAGGTCGTCGATCAGGTTGAGGAGGACGACCGCATCGCCGTCCTTGCGCTCAACCTCGAAGATCCCCTCCACCGGGTCGCGCCATCCGAGCAGCATCTCTCGGTCAGCCTCAATCAGGTCCCGACGTCCGGCGACAAACCGGTCCACCACAGTCGTCCCGTTCGGCAGGCGGTACTGCAGGGCGAAGTGGTCAATGATGTTGATCGCCCGGCCCTCGTCCAACTGCCGCTCAGGACCGGCAGCCTCCAGCAGGACGGGCGTCAACCAGCGATCAAAGCGCGCACTCTGTGTGAAAGCGACCAACTCCCCCTTCAGCTCAGCACTGCGCTCGATGAGGGCGATGAGCGACTGTTCGTCGTCGCTCCGGTTCGCATCGCTGGGACTGCGGGCCACAATCTGCCTTTCCGTGCAAGCCGATTCGAGGGCGGGCGGGCAATGCCGGCTTCAGCCGGCCCACTGGCGGTAGGCCTCGATCCACTCCGAGCCCTCCGGGCCGGAGGTGGGCAACGGCAGTTCCAGGATCCCGATCGCCTGCCGGGTGCGGTCGCGAGAGCACAGCGCCACAATCCGACCGTCCGGCGTGAGGTCGACGCCGCGGACAACCACCTCGACTCCGAGGACTGTAGTGGTGAACGGCACGGCCAGGTTCTCCTCCAGCATCGTGAACAGGCCGGTCAGTTGCTCGTCCTCGTTGAAGGCGTCGACGGTGGCTTCATCGATCATGGCGTCGAGTTCCACCTTACCCAACGTACTCATGGCACTACCGTAACGGTCTCGAAGGCAGTGACGACACGCCTTCCGGAACCTGGTTCGAGAACGCTTACGTCGGGTATTTAGCCGAGAGACCTTCCCGTCGCTTCCACCAGGACAGTGGTGGCTCAGAAGGAACCCCGCCTACGCAGCCCGACGCTGCTGCTCGGAGTTCGAGTCGGCCTACCGCGTGCCCGTACGCCCCCGGTCGCGCTACGACGACGCCCTGTCCGAACAGGCCGCCCCAGGCCTCACACCGACCGAAGCATGTCTGTCCCTCCGGGCTTCGGACCGCTATGCCGCCGGCGTCGACGGCCTGTTCCTGCGTGCCGTACGTGAGGCCTTCGGCCTCGACCGCAAGGAACCCAGAGCACTCTGGTCATGGCTCACCGGCGAGAGCACCGACACCGAACTCCGGGCAGCCCTCCGTCTACACCTAGCACGGCCACGGCCGCCAGAGCTCCGCTCCATGGGCACGGCTGGCTACGTAGTCGATGAAGTCAGCTGCGTCGAACTCGGATTTCTGGGGCGTGGCTCGACGTCAACCCAGCGTCCCGTACAACGTTCAGGCCCGCCAGCATTTCATCCGTACGGGGGCAGAGCCGCGTTCCCAGGCGTGTACGGTCCCGTAGGGTCGGATTCATGCGTCTAAGCACTGTGATTCTGCCGATCCACCGATGGAGCGAGGGGCAGAGGGTCTGGCAGCGGGCCGAGGAACTCGGTTTCCATGCGGCCTACACCTACGACCACCTCTCATGGCGATCCTTCCGGGACGAGCCCTGGTTTGGGGCCGTGCCAACTCTGACTGCTGCCGCGACGGCTACTCAGAGTATCCGACTGGGCACACTTGTAACCTCGCCCAACTTCCGTCATCCAGTGACGCTGGCGAAGGAGCTCCTGACTGTCGACGACATCTCGGGCGGTCGCCTGTCGGTGGGGATCGGTGTGGGCGGCACCGGCTTTGATGCGACGGCGTTGGGACAGGAAGAGTGGACCGCGCGGCAGCGGGCAGACCGGTTCGACGAGTTCCTGCCGCTACTGGACAAGTTGCTGACGCAGGACTCGACCACCGAGGAGGGCACGTACTACTCCGCCGTCGAGGCCCGGAACATTCCAGGTTGTGTGCAGCAGCCCCGGGTGCCCTTCTATGTGGCGGCCACCGGCCCGCGGGGGCTGAAACTCGCTGCCGAATACGGCCAGGGCTGGGTCAGCTACGGTGACCCGCGCGGCCCTGCCGACGTCGCCGTCGAGCAGGCTCCGGCCGTGATCGAGGCCCAACTCGGCAAGCTCCGCACCGCTTGCGAGGCTCAGGGGCGGGACTATACGGCGCTGCGCAAGGTGCTGCTCCAGGGCTCCACCGCCGAGCAGCCGCTGCAGTCCCTCGACGCGTTCGTCGACTACGCCGGCACCTACCAGGCGCTGGGCATCGACGAGATCGTTATCCACTGGCCGGTCCCCGACTCCATCTTCGCCAATGACCTGACCGTCTTCGAGCAGATCGCCACCGAGGGCCTCGCCCAGCTCGGCTGATCAGCTCGCCGAGAGACGTTCCCGCAGGTCAGACCGTGATGGGTGAACGAGGATCGACAGAGGTCACCAGCGTGCCCAACGGGATCCGCTCCGTCGCCGTGGTGGCGGCCGTCAGCGTCGGCACCGCCCCGGACCACGGTTCGTCCAGGAACGACCGCCACGACAGATGGTCGTAGGTGTAGGCGGCGTGGATCCCGAGCTCCTCGGCCCGCTGCCAGACCTTCTGCCCGTCGGACCAGCGGTGAATCGGCAAAATCGCTGTGCTCAGTCTCATGGCACCGCGCCTACGATGCGGTGGGCCACCTTGCGCCTTCTCTTCTGATTCCGGGAGGGAAGGCGCAGGAGGAATGATGGAACTGCTCTCAGTGAACCAGGCAGCAACCATTCTCGGCGTCGACGACTCCCGTGTACGCCAGCTCCTGCGAGCCGGGATTCTGGAGGGCCAGCAAGTCGGGGGGCGATGGCGGTACGCATCCCCCCGAGTGAAGCCTGGCCGTTCCTGCGATCCGGCCCCGAGGTGGCGGCGGAAGGCATTGACGCGCCGGTCTCCGTGGTGGCGGCCGACCTGCTGGACATTCAGGAAGACCGCGCTGAAACTGCCGCCGCCGACTTGCTGCGGCAGCTCCGAGCCTGTCTCCTGCAGGAGCGGCGGGTGGCCGAATGACCAGCGCAAGGACCGCTGTCGTGATCGAGTCCGACCTCATGACCAAGCCTCTGGTGGACCTCTTGCTGCGTGGTCTGGAGCACAGTGGAACCCGCCCGGGCCGACTACGAGCTCAGGGCGTCGGAGGGCTCGGAGCGCGACGGGTGACCGAGGCTCGGCCGGGACAGCCGCAGTGGCCGGCCCCGCCGGAGTGGCCGGCCCCGCCGACGCGCTGCTCAGCAGGTGGAGCCGTGCGGCTAGGCCTGGTCGAGGGCCGCCCGGAGGTCGGTGTCGGTGGTCCTGCCGGTGAGCCACGACCAGAGGGCCCTTGAGGCCTTCCGGTCGAGGCCGAGGGCTTCGCGGGCGGCGCGCAGGAACAGGCTGTCCGTGGCGGCGACATAGTGGTTCGAAGCCCGGAGGCGGAGGCACGCCTCGGCCGGCGTGAGTCCGCCGGCGACCAGTCCGGACAGCTCGGCCACATCGTCGTCGAAGCGCGACTGGGCGCGGACGTGCACGCCGTACGCCGACTCGAACTCCGCACAGAAGCTCCGGGCCGCGTAGGACGGGCTGCTCCGCAGCCACCACTGGTCGCTGGGGAACGACGGGAACGAGTCCCGGTCCAGTACCTTCCGGACGTCCAGGTCGGTCCGCTCGATCCCGGCACGGAACGCGTCCGCCGCGGAACCGGTCAGCTGCGGCAGTACCTCCGAGACCAGCGTCCGCATCGTCAGGTCGTTGAGGTAGTCCTCAAGGTCCCAGGGATAGCCGGCCAGGCAGTCGGCGGCGAACCGCTGCCATCGCTCCGAGACCTCCCCGGGGGAGGCCTCGGTACGCCAGCCCTTGTCGACGAAGGCCTGGGCGAAGCCTCGGTCGAACCCGCTCCCGCTATCTCCCACTCTCGTTCTCCATGTACTTGACTGGGTCGTCCGGCCGGAAGAAGTTCGTGATCTTGCCGTTCTGTCCGATCACGAGCCGGCCTGTCGGTGTGTGCAGTCGAAGGATCGCACCGTCGCCGGAGCGGGTCACCTCGCGGATCTGCGGGGTCAGCGGGCCGTTCATCAGGCCTTCGGCATCCTGCTCGTACCGGCTGAAGCCGTCATCGTCGTCGTCCTGGTCCTTGTACTCGGGCATGTCGGCGGACTCGCCGGGACGTTTGCCCTGCCCGAGGACATGCTTGTCGTACTTCTCGTCGATCTTCGCGGGATCCCATTTCATGGGTGCGTGCGGGGAGAGACCGAGCGGGTCGGACCAGGTGTGCGGGTTGTGGACGTAGGTGTCCGGATTCGGCGCCGGAGCGAGGCCGAGCGGATCCGGGGTGGCGTAGCGGGCCGTCTCGGGGTCGTAGTACCGGTGCAGGTTGTAGTGGAGCCGCGTCTCGGGATCGAAGTACTGGCCGGGGAAGCGCAGCGGGGTGTAGGCGGCACTGTCCCGGGGCCAGGTGGTGTTGCCCCAGAGGGTCTTGGTGGCCTGCCAGGAGACGCCTTCGGTGGCCGGGTCGACCAGTTCGGTGGGAGCGCCGGCGAGGTCGGTGACGATGGCGAAGAAGCGCCGGTCGATCCGGTCCTGCTCGGAGGTCCGGCTGGTGATGGTCTCGGTCTGGGCCAGCGGACGCCATCCCCGGTGGTCCCAGCTGAGCGTGTAGGGACCGGGAAGGTAGGGGGCGTGGGTGGTCTGTTCCGCGAGGTGCGAGCCGTCCCAGGTGAACTCGACGCGTTCCTCGACCGCCGAGCCGTCGGCGGTGAGGCGCTCCTTCGAGATGCGGCGCCCGAGCGGGTCGTAGCGGTAGCGCCAGGAGGTACCGTCCGGGGTGACGACGCCGGTGAGGCGGTCCTCGGAGTCCCAGGCGTAGTGCCAGGTGTCCGGCTTCCTGGACAGGCGGGTCTTCTGCCGGACGACGGTGCGGCCCGAGGCGTCGTACTCGTAGCGGACCCGCCCGGCGGTGGCCAGTTGGGTGCCCTCGTAGGTGCGGGCGCCGAGCGCGGCATCGGCCGCCCCTCCGGCGGGCCACCGGGCATCGACGAGGTTGCCGGTCGGGTCGTAGGCGTAGGTCTCGTTCCAGTCCTCCGCCCGGACGGCGGTGACCCGGCCGGTCCGGTCCAGCTCGAACGTGCGCTCGGCGGCCGTCCGGTCGGTGATGCCGATCAGGCTTCCGTCCGCCTGGTAGCGGTAGCCGCGCTGCCGCAGGGTGGCGGAGCTGCTGCGGAGGCTCTGCGCGGTGAGCCGGTGCCGTCCGTCCCAGGAACTGCTGAGGGTCACGGATCCGCCGACGGTCCGCTCGCACTCGCGCCCGGCGGCGTCGTAGCTGAAGTCGAGCGTTCCGCCGGACGTCGCCAGCCCGGTCGCCCGACCGGCGCCGTCGTAGGTCCAGTCGCTGGTGTGCCCGGTGGGCATGATCCGCCGGGTCCGACGGCCGAGGACGTCACGATGATGGACGAGAGTGCGACCGTTGACGGTCTCGGTCAGCAGGTTGCCGAGCGCGTCGACGGTTCGGGAGAGCTCGGCATCCGGATTGGCGGCACCGATCAGGTGTCCGGCGGCGTCGTACGCGTAGGTGCTGACCCGACCGTCGGCGTCCTTGGCGACGACCCGGCCGAGCCGGTCGTAGCCGTACCGGGTCTGCCGGCCGCGCGGGTCGGTCACCTCCGTCAGGCAACCGGACGCGTCGAAACCGTAGTTGACCGTGCGTCCGTGGAAGTCGCACTCGCTGACGACCCGTCCGGCCGGGTCGTACGCGTAGGTCCACTGCCGGCCGAGCGGGTCGGCGACGGCGACGAGCCGCATGTTCCGGTCGTAGCCGAAGGAGTGGCGCGCGCCGTCGGGGGTGGTGCGCGCGGCGAGCGTCTCGAAGTGGGTGTACTCGTAGGTGGTGGTCCGGCCGAGCTGGTCGGTACGGGCGAGCATGTTCCCCTCGCCGTCGTACGTCCAGCTCTCGGCGGCGCCGTCGGGAGTGGTCCGGAGGGCCAGCCGGCCCTCGACGGTCCAGGCCATCCGGGTGACGCCACCGAGCGGATCGGTGACGGCGGTGGAGCGGCCGAAGGCGTCGCGCTCGAACCTGGTCGTCGCCCCGGTCGGGCCGGTCACCTCGACCGGAAGGCCGGCGGCGTCGCAGCGCAGCCGGGTGACCCAGCCGAGTCCGTCGGTGACCGACGCCAGGTGGCCGAGACCGTCGTACTCGTACCGCGTGACGGCGCCCAGCGGATCGGTGAGCGTGGTGCGACGCCCGTGGTCGTCATAGGTCTGCCGCCAGGTCGCGCCACCGGGAGCGGTGACGGTGGTCGGCAGACTGAGGGAGTGGGCGTAGGCCGCGTCGCTCCGCTCGCCGTCGGGGCGGGTGACCGATATCAGGTCACCGGCCCCGTCGTAGGTGTAACGGGTGGTGTGGCCGAGGGGGTTGGTCTCCGCGAGGAGTCGGTCGTGGAAGTCCCGTTCGTAGCGGGTGGTGTTGCCCAGCGGGTCGGTGATCGCGACTATCTGGTGTCGCTCGTTGACCTCGTAGGCGGTGGTGTGGCCGAGGGCGTCGGTCTCCGTGTGGGTCCGTAGGCCGGTGTCGGGGTCCGGGTCGCCGTAGCGGAAGGCGAAGTGGAGCGAGCCGTCTGCTCCGCCCTCGTCCAGCACCCGTCCGGCCGCGTCGTAGACGTACTGGTAGTGGCTGTCGTTGCGGTCGGTCCAGGAGGTGATCCGGCCCCAGGCGTCGTTGGCGAAGCGCATGGGCAGGCCGGAGGAGTTGTGGACCTCGCTGAGGTGGCCGTCGGTGTAGCCGTACCGCAGCAGTGACTGGTCGCCGCCGTCCTGGGCCGCGCCTGCGAGCAGGAGTTCGGTGATGCGTCCGTCGGCGACGGTGACCAGGAGTCGGTATCCGCCGGAGTGGGTGATGGCCTGCGGGGTGCCGTCGCGGTCGTAGGCGAGGGTGTAGTGGTCGCCGTTGCGGTTGCCCAGCCTGGTCAGCAGGGCTTCCCGGCCGCCCGGTTGGACGGTGAACTCGCGGACGAGACCGCTCGCGCGGTCGGTGAGGGTGTAGCCGCGCTCGCCGTAGTCGACGCTCAGGTCGCATCGGGCTCCGGCGGTGGCCCGGACCGGAGCGCCGGGGTCGGGGTGGGGGTAGGCCTGGGTGCGGCGGTCGGCGCCGAGGTGGACCACGCCTTCGTCGTCGATCTCCAGGCGTTCGTCGAAGGTGCAGACCCAGCGGCGGCCCATCCAGCGTCCGGCCCGGTAGCCGGACTCGAAGCAGCGGGTGAACTCCAGCGGCAGGCTTCCGGGCAGGAAGGCGTCCGTCTGGTCGATGAACATCCGGCCGGTGGCCATGTCCACGGGCTCACCGCCGTCGCAGACAGCGTCCGGCGGACGGCCGGCGTCGTGCGGATCCGATACCTGGTCCCGACCGCTGCCACTGGGCTCGTCCCCGCGCGGTGAGGGGGCGTCCGGCGTGCCGCCCTCGGCCGGGTGCGGGTCGGTGACCTCGGTCCTGGGGTGCTCACCGGCCTTGCCGAGGTCCTCGACCGTCTTCGCCTCGTTGTCGGCGGCATGGTCGGCGACCTGCCCGGTCTTCTCCTCGGTGTCCTTGAGGATGTCGTGGTAGCCAGTGGCGAAGTCCTTGGCCAAGCCCTGCTCGGCCTTCTTCGCCGCGTCCTCCAGCGCGTGCGCTATCTGCCCGCTCACGCGGCCCGCACCGATCCCGCGTCCGCACGACCGTCACCGCTACCGCGCATCCCCACGCACCCCCGCACGCAACGCCCACTCGCCGAGCCTGGCGGCTGCCAGGCTACCCCGACCCCGGTCGGTGGGAGATCAGGGTCGGCCAAGGGTGTTCACCGATGGTCCGGACCGGCTGGGGGCCAAGAGACTGGGCCGGTGCCCAGCAGGGCTGCGAGCCCCGCTCCCGTAGGCCGCCAAGGGGTGTCTGCGGGGGGCGTGCGTGGATCCACCCGTCAGCGGGACGTGTGTCGCGGTGCCCTGCCTCCCGGGCCGTCGGTCCTGGAGACCAGCGGTCCGTCCGGGGCGTCCGCACCCGACTCGACCCGTCTCCGCCGAACCGAAGGAGTGTCCGTGAAGAGTCCGAGGCTGCTGTCAGGCCGAGTGTTAGGCCGCGTCCTCCGACGCGTGGACGGCGGTGGTGCCCGTCGTCCGCGCCGATGGCTGGCCGCCACGGCCGCCACGTTGAGCCTGGTCGCCTGGACGCCCCTGCCGAAGGTCGCGACGGCGGCAGCCGATCCGGGGTACCGGGCCACGATCGTGCAGACCGCCTACGGCATCCCGCACATCACCGCCGACGACTTCGGCTCCCTCGGCTTCGGCTACGGGGTCGCCTTCGCCGGTGACGACCTGTGCACCATGGCGGAGGACTACGTCACCGTCGAGGGGCAGCGGTCGCGGTTCTTCGGCCCCGACGGCACCTATACGTCGACCGGCGGCAGTACCGCCGACAACCTGGACAGCGACTTCTTCTGGCAGTCCGTGATCGACAGCCGGGCGGTCCCGAAGCTGCTCGCGGTGCGGTCCGGCCCGAGCGCCGTCCAGCCGGCGCTGCGACAGCTGATCACGGGCTACGTCGACGGCTACAACCACTATCTCGCCTCGGTCGGCGGGTCGGCCGGGG
>OVEP010097470.1_pt1 | contig 12535 bp, 6 predicted proteins | sample 1779801 | NCBI WGS metagenome assembly OVEP01 (sample SAMEA3914791, study PRJEB12502) | metagenome | biome: forest; material: soil | place: Canada | collected 2011-07-03 | depth 0.1 m
TTGAACTGCACCGCCGCCTGGCTATGCAGCAGGGTGGCGAACAGGCCGCCGTGCACATAGTCACGCGGGAACAGCCGTCCGTTCATCAGCGGCCAGTCGTTGTCGACCAGGCCGGCATGGTTGCCCGCCACCAGGGCGCCGAGCAAAATCTGTAACGAGATCAGGGCCGCGAGCCAGATGCAGGCCACGCGCCAGGCCGGGGATACGCCCCACACCGGCCGCGGCTTGCCGCTCCAGGCCTCCCAGCCGCTCCAGACCGCGAAGCTGTAGATCGCCAGGGCCAGGCCCAGGTGCGTGGCCAGCCGCTCGGGCGCCACGTACAGCAGCTTGGTCAGGCCGCTGGCCACCATCCACCAGCCCACCAGCCCCTGCAGCGCGCCCAGCCCCAGCAGCAGCCAGCAGCGCCACACCAGCCGGCGCGGCACCCGCTTCAGCGCCAGGAACACCACCAGCGGCACGAAGAACACCAGGCCGATCAGCCGCCCCAGCAGCCGGTGCGTCCACTCCCAGCCGTAGATGCCCTTGAACTCGGCCAGGGTCATGGTCGGGTTGACGTAGCGGAACTGCGGAATGTGCTGGTACCGGGCGAATTCCTCGGCCCAGGCATGAGCCGACAACGGCGGCAGGGCGCCGCTGATGGGACGCCATTGGGTGATCGACAGGCCCGAGCCGGTCATGCGGGTCGCGCCGCCCACCACCACCATGGCCACGATCAGCAGGGCGACCACGTAGAGCCACGCCGCCACCGAACGGGAGCGCTCCCTATTGTAACTCCAGCGCATGCAGCTCCGACCTCGTGCGGCCCAACCCAAGATGATGCGGGGTTGGCCGCTGTTAGACCTTGGCGCTCCGGGCGTCCATGCGTGCGGTCACGCTTGGAAAAATTTGGGCGCGTTCAAGCGGCGAAACCGCTCACACTTTCGCCAAACGCGCTCCGGCGCAAAGGCCGCGCCGAAAGCTGCAATGCCGGCTTGTGATGGCGCTGGATTCGCCGCTATTGGCCCCATCATGCCAGCCAGAATCCGCAAGTTGATCGGCGGCGTCGGGATCCTCGCCTTCCTGATCGCCTACGCCGTGGTCATAGCCACCCTCGCCGGCCACCTGCCCGACAATGCGCTGCTGAAGCTGGTGTTCTTCGCCCTAGCCGGGATCTGCTGGGGCCTGCCGCTGATCCCGTTCATCTCGTGGATGAACCGCGGGCGCTGAGCCTTCGGGGCGCAGGTGCTGCGGGCTTCGAGACGCGGCTTCGCCGCTCCTCAGCATGACGAAGGTTGCTGAACACCCACGCGCGTCATCCTGAGAAACCCCAAAGGGGCGTCTCGAAGGACGCAGCGCGCCAGCCAACCCGCAACAATTTTTTGGATTTGGACCGCCCTTCCGGGTGGACCGAAGCCTTGGCCTCAAGTCCACCGCGGAAGATGGTCGGAGCGACAGGATTCGAACCTGCGACCCCTTGACCCCCAGTCACGGCAGAGAGTGTAGCGGGCCATAACCTCACGTCACATTGAACTCCGGTACCCGTTGCGTTTTATGGGATTTCGTGGAACGTCCCATCACGGTGCGTAACTCTGAAGAACGGCTTCAGCGTCACCTAACCCGTCACCTGACCAATGACTAAAGTCGTTCTAAACGATAAATCGATTAGGCGAGCCCCTCCCCCGTCCGGACAAATCGAGCTTTGGGATAGCTACCTTCCCGGCTTCGGGCTCCGGATCAGCGCCGGCGGTTCGCGCACCTATTTCGTCATGCGGAGAGTCTCCGGGAAAATGGTGCGCCGAAGCGTTGCCAAAGCCCCACCCCCGGAATCCCAACCCGGCGATCGCCTCGCCAATGGGGAACTGTGGCCGGCAGATGCCCGCGACCGCGCCCGGACGCTTCTCAATGAGCTCGCCAGGGGCATCGACACCAAACGCGAGGAAAAAGACGCCGCCGACCTCGTCAAGCTCGAATTGGCCGCCGCTGAAGCCCGAGCCGCCGACGCGGCGAGACGGACGTTCGCAGCTGTCGCTGCCGCCTATTTCGCTGACACTAGCAAGCGCGGCGGGGCGCGACTTCGGACGCTTGCCGAGCTTCAACGAAAGGTCCGGGTGGATTTGGCAGACTGGGCCGACAAGCCAATTGAGAGCATCACGCGATCTGACGTAAAAGCGAAGCTCCGCGAGAAAGCGCTCACCTCTCCGGTGTCGGCCAACAGACTCCTGGCATTGATACGGCGCATCCTGCGGTGGGCGGCACGCGAAGATCTGATCTCCGCCAATCCCGCATGGGAGGTCGACGCTCCGACAGAAGAGGTAGAGCGAGACCGCGTGCTCACACTCCAAGAACTCACGAGCATTTGGAAAGCCGCAGACGCCCTGGGGTATCCGTTCGGAGGGCTGACAAAGCTGCTCATCCTCACAGCCCAGCGCCGAGGAGAGATCGCCGGGCTGAGATGGTCCGAAATCGACGGTATGGTTTGGAAGTTGCCAGATGACCGAGCAAAACGAGGTAAAGGCCATCTGGTGCCCCTATCTCCGCTGGCGCTTGACGTTCTCAATGCCCTCCCCCGCCTCGACGGCCCGTCAGGGTTCGTGTTCACGACGGGCCGTAGAAAACCGGGCACCACAATCGAAGCCGAACCCGTTCCGGTTGCAGGTTGGAGCCGCGCAAAGCGACGCCTGGATGACCTAATCGCTGCCGCCGCAGCTAAAGAGAACGGGGTCTCGCACGAAGATCTCACCAAGCCCGAGAAGCTTGCAGCTTATCGGCTAGCAGATTGGACTCTTCACGATATCCGCCGAAGCGTGTCCACCCACCTTCGGGACAGCGAGGTAATGGGGCCAAGCCGAGTCGATCGACTGACCGTGTCAAAGATCTTAAATCACGCGGAAGGAGGAATGACCCGCATTTACGATCGCTACAGCGCCGATCCCGAAAAACGACAAGCCTTGGATGCTTGGAGCGATCGCGTGAAGAGGCTTCTTGGCCTCAACATCATTGATTTGGCCGCCGGGGCAACGTGCGCTTCCTAGGGCCGTTTGACATCCGCTTCGAGCTGACGAAAGAGACTTTTGAGGCGCTAGCCAGCCTCCGCGATGCAAGTGAGGGGAATTTTTCCCGTCTGGCGGAGAGGCTACGCAAGGGCGTTCAGTTATGGGGGGAGGAGCGCCTACTCGCAGCGAGCGCACTATCAGGCCAAGTCCGGCGAAGTGCGCACCGACCACGAAAGGCGGAGACCACTGAGACCCGCCACGAGGTGGCGCTGTTCGTTCTGATGCGCGAGGCCATCCACGGCGAGAAGCGCGAAGCAGCGGTTGAATGTGCCGGCGCCCACTTCGGTTTCAAACGCCGCTACGTCTTCAAGGCATTGAAGGAGCTATCCCTTGACCCAAAGCGTGAGCAGGCAGCACGCGGGCTTGCTGACACCGTAGCGCGTATGCACCGCGCGCCACCCACCATCCCTCTCCCCGTGCTCAAGGTGAAGCTAGAGGACTTTTAACCCCCCACCGGTGCACCGAACCGTGGGCGTTCGGTGCACCGCTTCTTCCGAGACAGGCCGGACGTGATTGGCAACATACAGTTACGAGCCGTCACACGAAGAACGCGAAAATGCCAAAGCAGCTTCTCCGATACCGAGATTTGGAACATTCGGGAGTTGTCGCAAACCGAATGCAACTGTCCCGGCTGGTTGAGAAACAAGGCTTCCCCAAAGGATTCATGCTCTCCGCAAACACCCGAGTTTGGGACGCGGCCGAGATTGAGGAATGGGTAGCGCGACGACGCTCTGGAGCACGTGAACAGTAAATACATCTCCACCTAAGGCCGAGGCATCTCGGCCCGCTTCGCGTCGTCGGAATTAACGGCAGGGCGCGAGGCGGCATCGACTACTGTGGGACGCGGTCACAGTCGAAGCGCAGTCCGAAGGATCGAAGCGCGACCGCCGGCGGGACGCACCGTCGCAAGTAGCGATCACGCCTGGCCAGCGCTCGTGTGCCAGGTGCCTCGAAGCGGGGGGTCGGCTCGGGGAGCTGGTTCTAAACCGTGGAGGGCCGGACCGTCCCGAGGCTCGCTTAAGCGGCCCCGGGACGGTTCGTCCACCGCCTCTGGCGAAAGATCTCTCAAAGAGCTGGAGGAGAAGGAGGAGAAGGAGCATCTCAGGCCACGCCTGCATCCCTCAGCACCTCAAGATATCCGACCAGCCGCAGCGTCATGAAGATCCCCAGAGACCACACCCTTGAGGGTGCCAGGGCTCACCCTCGGCGAAATGCGTGTAGATATTGGACGACTGATCGTCCCTTGGCGCGGGCAACTGTAGCCCGTGTGATTATGACATCGTGTTGGATTCGCCGATGCACCACCCCACGATTAAGCCCAGCGTCCGGGACGCGCCGAACCTCATCGGCGGGGTCGATTACCAGGCGCTCGTCAGCCTCCTTGCCTGGCTGAACCTGCGTGAAGACGAGCACCTCTTTCTGGAGGTGGTGGAAGACTACTTCCAGCACGGGCCGTTGGGCTCCCAAGCGGTGCAGGTGAAGCACAAGCGCGCCACCTTCACTCTCAACAGCGAAGACGCTCGGCAGATGATCGTCGCAGCCTGGGAACGGGAAGCCGGCGTGGTGACCACCTATTGGTCCACCGCTCGACCAGGGAAGGATATGCCGCTCTGGCGGCGCTTCAATATGACGGGGGTCGCGCTCTGGGCGTGCGCAGCCGAAGGTGACGATGCGGCACTGGAAGGTCTGAGGGATGTGCTGAAGCGCCGGCGCGGCTGGCCCAAAACGTTAGCGGAAGCCCTTGAGCAGCTAAGCCCTGCAGATCTTCGCGAGCAGTTATTCAGACGATTACACTGGGAGCTCGAACGCCCCTCCGATCTCAGGCTTAACGAACAGATTCGCCGGATCGCCGCCGAGCGTGTCGCCAGTCGCACTCAGGCACGCGCGCGCTTGGCGGCGCAACTCGTTCCTGCCGCTTTGCGTGAGATCTTCAATAAGGCGAAGCGCCGAAGCCCTGAGGATAGATACCTCAGCCACCAGGACCTCGAGCTGCTCATCGAAGATCAGCTCGCTGCGGTACAGACCCAGAGCCGGCTCGCCGCCGGAGCCGAGCAGTCTTTGGGTAGACTTGGCCTTGGAATTGTGGCCCAGCACGTCGCAGCGCTAAGCGCGGCGGCGGCGGCGGCGGAGAGCCGCACCCTGGATCAAGCCCGAGCGCACATAGCCGTTGGCCGCTTCCATACCGCCGCGAAGGTGCTGGACGGTTGGCCGACTGCGCTCGACACCAATCCTGAGGCCCTAGGCGCAATGCGCCGCTTGCGTGCGGAGGTGAGCCTGGCGCTCCGTGACGCAGAGGGCGCAGCCGCCCATGCTCAGCAGGCCGATGAGATCGATGGCGCTCATGACGACCGCTTAAATGTGCGCATCGAAGCCGCAAGCGATCTCGAGGCGGCCCGGCGTCGGGCATCGACGCTCCAACCCGAAGACCTCTGGCTCCAGCTAGAGTTGGCGCTGCTGGCCGGCGATATCGAAGCCGTGGCGGCCCTGCTGGCCCGCGCGCCTGCAAGCGACTGCGACGGGCCTTACGAACATCCGATCCGGATCCTGGCCTACGCAGCCTGCGGCAAACTGGATGAAGCCCTGCACCTCGCCGACGCCGCTTGCGCGAAGGCCGACAGCGCGGCGCTGCGACAGACCGCGGCGTTCCTACACTACGCTGCGGCACTGGCCCCAGGCGTTGAGGTCAACTTTACACGCTGGCCAGCCCCGATCGATCAAGGCCTAGTCCGCCAGCAGGCGGAGGCCCTGGCGCATCTGCGTGAAGCCGCCAAACTGTTCGAGGCCCTCGCGCTGACGAGTGACGATCAAGTCCGACAGCACGACAGCCAAATATGGCGCCTAGCCTGCATGATCGACCTTCCCGAGATGCGACCTGCCGCGGAAGATTTAGTGGCGCGCCTCCTGATGGGCGACGCTCCGCATCCGGGCGCGGTTCACTGGGCGCTTGCCCGGGGCCTACCTCTCGACATCGCCGCAGTCGAGACCGCGCTGGACCGGCAGATCGACGCCAGCGCCGCCGATGCTGAGACAATCGTCGCGCGCCTAGTGCTGCTGTTGAACCGCGGAGCCGACGCTGAGGCCCGGGCCCTTTTGCAAGCTCAAATTGACTGGTTCGCGGGTGCCGATCGCGCACTTCTGGACGACTGGTCTCGCCGGCTGAATCCGACTGGCACAGAAGATCCTCTCGTAGCCGCTATCGCTAAGGGTAGGCGATCTAACGACTGGGCAGCGTTGCGCGCAGTCGAGTTGGGCAGCCTACCCACGACACAACGTTTCATGGCCCTGGAAATCCTAGCTGCGGCGGGCCAATGGGATGCGGTCGTCTGCCACGCCGACTTCCTGAGCGGGTTGGGAACGGCCGTCAGTGTACGGCTTGCAGTTTTGGCTGCGAGCAACGTGGGAGACCTGCGCTCAGCGCTGGCGATGATCGAAACCCACAGCAAGGTCTTCGAAGGTGCAGATCCCCCCGATCCGTTGACCGAAATCTACATCGACGCGCTGACCGAACAAGGCCGCCTCGCTGATGCGCTTGCCTTGCTCGAGGTCTGGGCGCCGAAGCAGACCTCGCCTCAAGCTCGCCTCGCCGAGGTGCGGCTTTTGCTTACAGCAGGGGATGTCGAACAAGTCGCTCTCAAGGCCGCGCAGGGACATTTCACCGACCTCCCGGTGCCCCAACGCTTACAACTGGCAAACGCCATCGCGACAGCCGCTCCGGACCAAGCCCGCAGCCTGCTTGCGGGGGTGGACTTCACCAGGGCGCCGGTGGCGCTGGCGCCAACTGCCTTTGCGGCGGCGGAGCATGCTGGCGTAGATCCGAAAACGCGGCGTGCGATCCTCGATCGCCTGTTCAGCGCGGAGGCTGAGGCAGCCGGCGTCATTGTAGCGGTTAAGCTGGATGATCTCCGCAATCTGAGCGAAGGCGCCTCCGAACTTCCCCCCCTCCAACCCCCGGCACGCAGCGAGACGCCGCCCCTAAATCTTCTCTCCGCGGGCCGCCTCGGTCAGCTCTTCGCCCACCTGCTCACCGACACCCGCGCAGGCCACGACTTACTCTTGCGTAGCGCCGCGGCGCAGGCGCCCCGTCCCCTCCGCGAAGGCACCTTACGGCTCGATATCACCGCCGCACTGACCGCCCATGCTCTAGGGCTTTGGCCAAAACTGTCGTCTGTAACCGACGCGCTAGAGATCAGCGCCTCGCTGCCGGGACTTTTGCATGAGATCGAGGGGGACCTCCGCCCGAAACAAGCTGAACGGCGCCGGGCCATGGCCAAAGTCCTGGCTGCAGTGGACCGAGGTGCGTTCTCAACCCTCAGCCCAACGGCCGTTCGAGTGGACGTCGTCCGGGAAGATCTAGTCGCGACCTGTGGTGATGTCCTGGAGGCACTAACCACTTTAGGCAAGCTGACCGCCAGCGAAACCGAAACAGCCAGACTCGCCCTCGGCCAGCGAGCAGCCCCCACCGGCTTGGATCTCGGAGACGGCCGGCCCATCGCCATAACATTGTTGGCAGCGGTTGAGCTTGCGGCAGGGAATCTGCTCGAGGCTGCACTCGAGCTCGGGTCCATCGGCCTCCTTGGCGAGGGGCTGGAGGCGGCGCGCCGCGAGCACGCCCAGGCGCTTCGCTTCGAGGCCGCGGCGGAGAAGGTGGCGGAGCTGAGGCGTTGGCTCCTGCGCGAGATTCGCGAACGACGCGTCCGCACCTTGCCTCGGCACGAAGGAAGGGCCGAGCAGGGGCCGGTCCTGAGCACCCTTTGCGATCTCGCCGCGCCCGGTAACGCCATGGTGTGGGTAGAAGACCGAGTCCTGCACCTGCACGAGACCTTTGAGGATCGGCCGTTGGTCGAGGCCTTCGATGTTCTGCACCATCTAGCCCGCGCTGGCTGCTTGACCCAGCTAGAGCATGACGAGGCGCTACGGCGTCTCCGTGAGGGCGGTGTTCGCTTCCTTCCGGCCCACACCGACGAGATCCTCACCCTACTGAGGGCGGCGCCTATCGTTAGGGAGGCCGTGGTTGAAACGCCGGAACTGGCCGCCGTTCGACGCGCCTTCGCACGCGACGTCGCTGGCGAAAACTGGCTGCACCTCACCTCCGCAATGGACGCTCCGGCCACGGAGAACGGCTTCCTACTGGAGCTGCACCGCAAGCTCGCCCGTGCTCTGCGGGACGTCTGGAGCGCGACGGACGCCAGCTCAGCACAGCGACGCGCCTGGAGCGATTGGGCGCTCCAGGCCTTGCGTTGTGACCGCTTTGAACGTGCCCCAATCAATCGGCCGATAGAAGCTGAACGCAAGGGAATGTTCGAACTCCAGTTTCTCGCCTGGATGGATCTCGGCTTGCAAGCCGGACCTCAGGTCGACCGCCGGGACGCTTATCTTTGGGCCTGGGTCAGGCTGATCGCCCCGGAATTGCGCGGGGACCCGCGCCTCCGCGTGAGTCTGGCTGCACGTTTCGCCCGCTTCTGGTCCGAACCTTTTGTGGACGAAACGGGCAGCCCACTGCCCGAAACTGCCCGTAGCCGCAGGGAGCGGCTGCAACTTTGTGCCGCGGCGATGGCGGACATGCCAATAGCGATGCGGGGCTGGCTTCTGGACCAACCAGACCTTCGCGTCCTGCTGCGCCCTTTCCTGAGACGGCCAATCACCTTCGGCCCTCTCACTTTTCCGGCAGACGCTGTGCTGGAAGTGGTGCAACGGGTCCAAAAAACGGGTCGCGCTCGGAACTTAGAAGTGGAGGGGCAGCAGCTGCGGGTCAGCCGCGCCGGGCGCGGCGTACAGATCGAAGCCGCGACGAAGTCGAAAGTGCGCATCGACGGCGAACTGTTGAGGCTGATCACTGGAGCGCCCGACGAACGGCACACCGCTACCCTGCGGCTGACCGAAGGGCTCGACCTTCCGGCAGCGGCCATTTCTGCCCGCATTGAACAGATCGTCGCGGGGGAGACAGCATTCGATCGCTTGGTCGGCGTGTCCGATCTAGTGGCCGCTAGCGTCGAGGGCCGACTGCAAAGGCTGCGTGAGGCGGCAAGTGCCGGAGAACTCTCGGTCGATCTGCTGCGCACGCCCGAGCCGAACAGTGTGCGGCACTGGCTACGTTGGACAGAGGCCGGGCCCGACTGCGCTGCACTTTCCGAGCTCCTGCCCAACGACCGGTTAAGCCGCGTGGGCGGGTTGCCCTGGACGGGATTCGACGCGGTTTTCGCGGACGATGAAGCGGCCGATCTCGCCGGACAGCCTGACGCCGATTCCTCGCCTATTGGGCAGCTTTCTACCCTTCGCCTCGCAGCGCGGGGAGAGACCGCCAATCGCCTAAAAGCCCGGATCGAAGCGCTGATGGATCAGTTCGAACGCTTGGGGGGTGCGTTTGTTGATTTTATCGCCTGCCTCCACTGCCAAGCGGACGAGGACGAGGCCTGGCGAGCTACCGATCCGGTCTTTCGAAGCCTAGCCATGTGGGCATGGGCAGATGCCCTTTGGCGCCTACTGCGGTCGATGGGCTACGATCCCCTCGACTTGGTCGCCTTCTGGCAAAGCAAACTTGGTGACAGAGTCCGCCAAGTCGTGACCCTCACAAACCCCTGCGCGTCCGCGCCCGCGTGGGTTAGTGCGGGCCGGTTGCTGACCTGCGGCTTGAACAGCGCGCTGGGCGTGCGCGGCGCAGAGCTCTGGACGCCCGAGTTAGGCGAGCGGATTTCAAAATTCATTCTTGCTGAGGCGCGGCGAACAGGGCTGCCGCCGCTCGGCCCACTCGAGCTGAGCCCCGACGCCGCCCTCACTTGGTTGGCCGAGCGCACCATGTTCGCACCAGCGGCGGCGCCCGTCGGGGCCGCGGCCCAGATCGAGGCGATCGAGCAAGCCAAAAACCTCCATGGTTTGGTGCAAATGGTAGCCGCTGGCCCGGATGTCCTGACAGTTGAAGCCGCGATGACCCTAATGACCCGCATCCGGCGAGAGACGGGGCGTGCAAACGCGACGAAATCCGCCGCGTTACTAGTCCGCCACACCAGCTTGGCGGTCTCGGCCCTGACCCGACGCGGACCGCTTGGAGAGGCAGAACGCGACATCATCGTCGAGACCATCTCCCAGGTCGCCAGCTTGCTCTGTAACAATGCTAAAAAATCGGGGTCGCGATCCGTCATCCTGGCGCTGCTGTTCGGCGCCCTTGGAGACGATATGGACGCGGCAACCCAGATTCTAGGCCGCTTGTTCGACGGATTCGCCGATGAGCCCCGCCAACTGATCTATCAGATCACCACCAACTACCTGACGGCCCTGCCGTTCGAGCAGCGGACTAAGATCTGGAGAGAGCACCTGCGACAGCGAAGCCTGCGATGAACCTTGTGCGGCCGCCCCATACATTGCCGGGAAAGGGTCGCTCATGCTCGCGGCCCCTCCGCGCCCATGCCAAGTCGCGCACCGGACCACACGACGGCCAACCTAAGTCAATATCGGAAGCCTAGTAGACTCCCGCTCGGATCAGTGTCGGTGAGTCTCAGGCGAATGGCTGCGGTGTGATCGAACCCGGGCGAGAAATCGCCAGTCGGGACCATATCTGTGTTTAAGGTGCAGATGTACTGGAACCGATACTTGGCTGCCATCGCTGCTGCGAGTTCGAGCGCATGCGCGCGTTGGCGGGGATCGACGCCGTCAAAAATCGTACTGTCGTGGATGAGGAAGTCGATGCCTAGACCTCGTTGGCGCGCAAACGCGATCAGCATGAGATCGTAGCAGAAGATCTTCATCTTGCTGATTCCCTCACTGGGACTGCCAGCAATCTCGACGTCGAAACGGAAGCCATTGTCGTCGATGTCGATCACGAGCCGCCCTGGCACCTTATAGAGCTGCTCTGAAAAATCAGAGAAGAAGCTCAGGGCCTGAGACCAGAGCGGGCGGCGCTCCTCGTAATCCAGGGTGGTGGCCCGCTTCAGCTCGACTGTCTCAACCTTGATGGTATCGGCCTTTGAGGTCATCTGGCGCAACTGCGCGATCCGCTGGGTCAGCGCATCGACCTTCAGACGTGTCGCGGCGTGGAGCTCCTGAAGTTCGGTCAACTCCTCCAAGGCGCCTTGGCCCGCCAAGGCATTGAGAAACGCAGCCCGGCGCCCGGTCAGCTCGACGACCCGGCCGGTGCGGCGCTCTACCTCAGCCTCGAGCGCCAAAATTTCGCCGGCAATGAAGTCCCGCCGGTTAGCGACAATCTTCTCGTTGAAGATACGCGCCTCGGCCAAGGTCTTCTTGACCGAACTGGGCAGGACCACGCCCGCTTCGGTGTAGAGCGCCTCCAGGCGGTCGGCCCGCGGCGCGTCCTCGGCAACCAAGGAGTCACGATAGCGCTCAAGCCTGCGATTGTCGGTGATATTAGCGTTGATAAGCCCGTGAATCTCAGTGGTCAGCACATTGGCCTGGGCTTCGATCTCGCGATACTGCGGCAGAACCTGAAAGGAAGCGAGCGCTTCGCGGTCGCGCTCCAGCTGAGTCGAGAGCCGCAGCCGCTCTGCCTCAAGCTCGCCCAATGAGGCCAATTCTCCATCGACCGCGCCGGTCTTGATCGCCTGCTTCAGGGCATCAAGGGCGTTCTTCTGGTCCTTCAACTGCTGCCAGATCGCCGCCTTCTGCCAATCAAGGCCCAACAGGAAGGCGTTGTGCACCTGGGCGTCCCAGGTCTTCTGGTTATCGAAATACTTGAACGGCGTGATGTAAGCAGCGGTTTGGTTGCGCGCGAAATAAGACAACAGGGACCGCGGCGATGGTTTATAACCTCCCTCCGCCTCGACCTCCCCCAGACCGAACAACGCCCAACCGAGGACGCTGCGCCATTTCTTCGCGTCGAACCCGGGCACGCCGTCCTTGTTGGGCACGGGCTGGATGGGCCAGCCCTCGGTCGGACCTTCGATCGCGAAGAATCCCGACATCTCGGTCGAGCGGGTCACCGCAACGTTCCGGCCGCCCAAGGTCAGTTCGACGGTGAACGCCCAGCCCCGGAGCGCTTCGATACGCAGGCCCTTGTTCGGCGACGTGTTGCTGCCCAGGCAAAAGTCGATGATCTCGATCAGGGTCGACTTTCCGAGCGCGTTGGTGGTGTCCTTATCGCCCGCCGTCGTGGAACGATCAGCCAGCACCAGGTTCAGGCCCCTGTCGAAGGCGACGGTGTGGAAGCCCCTTTGGTTCGCGCGCACGCCGCGGATCATGGCGCGGTCCGGACGAGGAAGTTGTTCTCAATATCGATCACGCCAATCAGAAAGAGCAGGTTCGATGCCAGCACGAAACGCTCGAAGGTGCCGACGTTCGGCTCCGTGCGCAGTTCGTCCCACAAGCTCGAGACAGTACGAGGACCTGTCAGGCGGGCCAGGATGGTTCCACCGACCCCCAGTAGCGCTTCGTTTTGCGCGATATGCTTGGTGGGTAAGATCATTTCTCGAACACGTCGCAGATCTCAAAAAGGTACACGAGCACGGCGATGCCGGCCGTCCGCTCGACCTGTTTCTTCAGGCCGCGTTGGGCGAAGG
>OVEP010149983.1_pt1 | contig 12483 bp, 10 predicted proteins | sample 1779801 | NCBI WGS metagenome assembly OVEP01 (sample SAMEA3914791, study PRJEB12502) | metagenome | biome: forest; material: soil | place: Canada | collected 2011-07-03 | depth 0.1 m
GCCGATTCCGACACCGGCGTCGCGGGCGATGCCTTCGAGGGGCACGGAGTCGTCGGCGGCGGCGAAGGCGGCCCGGGCGACAGCGACCAGGCTGTCGCGGTTGCGCCGCGCGTCCGCCCGGAGCGGGCGGTCGGCGCGGTCGGCGCTGCCGGTTCGGGCGGGCGGCTGGGGCGGCGAGCTCAAAGCGGAGGAACCTCCGTTAGTGTTACAGTCGACGGAGCGGAGGAACCTCCGCTTCCTGCATGGTCTCACAGGTCAGGAGCCCCGTCATGCCCGTCGGCACCCCCTCCCCCGGTATCCCCTCCCCCGATGCCACGGCCTCCGGTGCCCCGCGCCCCGGTGGCGTGGGCCTGCTGGACGGCCGCACCGTCTCCCGGGTCGGTTACGGCGCGATGCAGTTGGAGCGCCTGCGCGGCGACCGCGAGGCCGCCGTCGCGCTGCTGCGCCGCGCCGTCGAACTCGGCGTCGACCACGTCGACACCGCCCAGTTCTACGGGAACGGCCTGGTCAACGGGCTGATCCGGGAGGCGCTGCGCCCCGAGGACGGCGTCATCGTGGTCAGCAAGGTCGGCGCGGCGCCCAACCCGGGCGGCCGGATCCCGCTCCGCCCGGCGCAGCGGCCCGAGGAGCTGCGGGCGGGTGTCGAGGACAACCTCCGCAGCCTCGGCGTCGAGCGGGTCCCGGTGGTGAACCTGCGCCGACTGGACGTCGGCCCCGGGCTCCGGGCCGAGGGCGACCAGGTGGTGGACCTCGACGACCAGCTCGCGGTGATGACCGCGATGCGGGACGAGGGCAAGATCGGCGCCATCGGACTGAGCAGCGTGGGCATCGACGGGCTGCGCCGGGCGCTCCCGGTGGGCATCGCCTGCGTGCAGAACGCCTACAGCCTGGTGGCGCGCGGGGACGAGGAGATGCTCGCGCTCTGCGCCGCCGAGAACATCGCCTGGGTTCCGTACTTCCCGCTCGGCGGCGCGTTCCCCGGCCTGCCGAAGGTGACCGACGAACCGGCCGTCCAGGCTGCGGCACGGGCCCTGGGCCGCAGCACCGCGCAGGTCGGGCTGGCCTGGCTGCTCCGGCACGACCCCCGGGTGCTGCTCATCCCGGGCACCGCGGACCTCGGCCATCTTGAGGCCAACGTCGCCGCCGGCGCGATCACCCTCGACGAGGCGGTGCTCGCCGAGCTCGACGCCGTGCCGACCCGCTCGGTGGACCTGCCGCTCGGCTGAACGTCCGCACGTCCCGCGACCGACCACCCTGGAGCACCCCGTGTCGCTGAACCCCGCGCAACGGCTGCGCACCAGCGAGGAGTTGCGCGCCAACCTGCGGCTCTGCGGCGCCGCCCCGGCCCGGCTGGCCGAGCAACTGGGCTTCACCGCGGAGCGGTTGGCGGACACCCTGGAAGTGAACGACCGGTCCGACGGCCTGGTCCGGGCCCGGGGGGCGGGCCCCGTCCGCTACAGCGTGCTGACCGAGCAGGCCCGCCGGGCCGCGGCGACGTGGCTCCCGCCCGCTCCGCCCTCGTGGCCGTAGCGGGAACGGCGGGGGCGCCACCACGCGGCGGCCTGTGCTCCGAAGCGGCGCGGACGCCCGCCGGCCGTCCGCTCAATCCGGAACCTGATCCATCGAGGCAACCTGAACCCGCGAACCCCGACGTTCACGCCCTCTCTTTCGTGTCGACGTGGTCAGGAGCGTCGACGTGGTCAGCAGCACCGCACCCTTCGCCGGGCGGGTGGCGCCATTCGGGTCGGCCCGGACACGCTGATCGCGCGTTGCCGTGGGAGTCGGCTCCCCGCGTGATCGAATGGACGGGACTCGCGCGCGCCGGCACCGGGGCACATACAGGAGGATCCCGTGCGTCTTTTGATCCGTTCCCGTGCCTTTGCCGCCGCCGGTCTGCCCGTTGTCGTGGCCGGGGCGATTCTCTGGGGCCAGTGGGGCAGCGGTGGAGGTCAGGGGGCTGCCGGCCCGGCGCTGCCGCTCGCGGGAAAGACCGTCGTGCTCGATCCCGGCCACAACCCGGGCAACGTCGCGCACCCGAACGAGATCCACCAGCTGGTCGACATCGGCAACGGCCGCAAGGCCTGCAACACCACCGGCACTGCCACCAAGGCCGGCTACACCGAGGCCGCCTACAACCTTGACGTGGCCAGGCGGGCGCGGGTGATCCTGCGCGCCGAGGGCGCCACGGTGGTCCTCACCCAGGACGGTGACCGGCCCTGGGGGCCCTGTGTCACCGAGCGCGCGGCCTTCGCCAACCGCGCCCACGCGGACGCGACCGTCGCCATCCACGCGGACGGCGCCCCCGCACCGGGCTACGGCTTCCATGTGATCGTGCCCGCCGTGGTCGTGGCCGGTGCGGCGGACACCCGCCCCATCGTGGGACCCTCACGCCGGCTCGGTGTCGCGCTGAGGGCCGCATTCGGCTCCGTGACCGGGGAGGCCCACGCGACCTACCTCGGCCACGGCACCGGGCTGGTCGTCCGCGGTGACCTGGGCGGCCTCAACCTCTCCCGGGTACCCGCTGTCTTCATCGAGTGCGGCAACATGGGCAACCCGACCGACGCCCGCAAGATGACCACTGGGGCCTGGCGCGAGCTGGCCGCGACCGGGATCGCCGCAGGGGTGACTTCCTACCTGCTGCATCCGGACAGCTGAACGCACGGGCCGTGACGACGGCGATCAGGTGCTTCGCGTCGGGCAGCAGGTGCGGTCCGGGGTCCGTGGCGGGGCGGCTGCGCCGGCCAGCCGCGGCAGGACGGGGGCGAGGGCCGGTCGCTGCCAGTGGTCGGCGACCAGTCGGCTGATCCCGCCGATCCGGTCCGCCCACACAGAGCCGGCGCTGAACAGGATGGTGCCGCCGATCTGCGGCAACTGGGCGTTGAGGGTCAACTGCCGGGACAGTTCCGCCGGGTCCCCCCACGCGGCCGGTTGACGCGGGGCACCGACGCGGTAGGCTGCCTGGCCGATCCACAGCTGGGTGTCGGTGCCGCTGGTCTGGGCGGCCCACCACCGGGCCAGGGTGGCGTAGTCCGCGGCGGCTGCGCCGATGGCCCAGTACAGCTGTGGGGCAATGTAGTCGAGCCATCCGTTGCGGACCCAGGCGCGGGTGTCGGCGTACTGCCCGTCGTAGGACTGGAAGGCCTCGGTCCTCGAACCGGCCGGGTCGCTGTCGGCGTTGCGCCATACCCCGAACGGGCTGACGCCGAAGGCCGCCTCCGGACGGGCTGCCCGTACCTGGTCGCGCATCTCGCGAATCAACAGGTCGACGTTGTGCCGCCGCCAGACCGCCCTGTCGGTGAAACCGGTGCCGTGGGCGGCGAACGCCTCGTCATCGGGGAAGTCCTGGCCCGCGACAGGGTAGGGGTAGAAGTAGTCGTCGAAGTGGACGCCGTCGAGGTCGTAGCGCAGGACGGCGTCCATCATCGCCTGCTGGACGAACCGGCGTGCTTCCGGGACACCGGGGTTGTAGCAGAGCTGCCCGCCGTAGCGGACGGTCCAGTGCGGATTGCGGCGCGCGGGGTGGTCCGCTGTCAGGAGGGCGGGATCGGGTTGGATCGACACCCGGTAGGGGTTGAACCAGGCGTGGAAGGCCAGGCCTCGTTCATGGGCGGCCCGGACCATGAACGCCAGTGGGTCCCATCCGGGGTCCTGGCCCTGGACGCCGGTCAGCCACTGCGACCACGGTTCGAAGGCCGAAGGCCAGAAGGCGTCGGCGGTGGGGCGGACCTGCACGAACACCGCGTTCAGCCCGAGCGCTCGCGCGCGGTCCACCTGGGCGACGAAATCGGCCCGCACCTGCTCGGCGGGCAGCCCGGGCCGGACCGGCCAATCCGTGTTCCGCACCGATGCGATCCACACTCCGCGCAGCTCACGTCCCAGGCAGCCGGTGCCACCGCGCCGGGAGTCCCTGGCGACCGGCCGCCGCTGACCCACGTGCGCGTGGCTCGCTGCCCGGGACCGGGCCGGCGCCACCGGCCAGGCGGTACCGGTCAGCGCGGTACCGGTCAGCGCGGTACCGGTCAGCGCGGAAGCGCCCAGCAGCGCGAGGCCGGACAGGAGTGTCCGCCGCTGGGTGCGCGAACCCGACCAGTCAGGAGCCCCGGTGAGTGCGGGGCCGCTGTCAGGTCCGGGCTCCGCCGTGGGGCCATCGCCCCGGGGGCTGGAGGTCATGAAGCCCAGGATGTCGGCCGCGACGCCCGCAGGCGTGCGCCACGCCGGGCGGCAGCCGCAGCCGTTCGGGTGGCTCGGTCAGCAGGGCCACAGGAGACCGGGCGGGCGTGAGCGGACAACAGAAATCCGGCTGGCTCCGGAGATTTCCGTGACCCCGCCGCAGCCATCCGCGGTGGCGGACCCGGGGCTCACCCGACCGCGGCGGCCTCCGACCCGTCGGCCGGTTCGCCGCCGGGCGACCCGCGGGAGTTCGGGGCGAACCCGAACGCGACGTTCAGCCCGGTCGTCGTGGTCCGGCCGGGGCACAGCGCCTGTACCTGTCCGGCGGCCTCTACGCCGATGCAACTGCCCCCACCAGCCGGTTCGTCCTGCGGCGAGCCGGGCCGGGGCCGGCCGCCCGGGCAATCCTGATAGCCAGCTGGGAAAATACCGGCCTAGCTGTTGACTGCTCACGGTCAAAGTGAGTTCCTATCTACAGAGCCCGTACTCACCACCACCCCCACGTCCCACAGCACGGGTCCGGTCGATCTGACCGGTGCCCCCTGGTCGGGCGCCTCAATCCGGATCGCGACAGGCGTCGCGCACGGCACGCCGGACAGCCGCGCCCACCCGAGACACGGTCAACCCGACTGAGACCACGGCGATGCCGTGACCGGGACCGTTCCACCGGCAACCCTGCCGGTCGTCCCACGCGTACGGGTTCATCACCGCACCCCGGCGACCCGGGCTGACGCGGCGTACCCGACACCCGGGCCCCCGGGAGTCACGGGACAACGACGCACCACTCCACTGAAAGGAATCGCGTTGCGCACCAACATGCAGGACACCAGCCACAGCTGGCACCGCATCACAGCGATCGTCACCCCGATCGCGCTCGCCCTGGGCGGAATGCTCGCCCTGACCCCGACTGCGGCCGATGCGGTCACCCCCGCCAACACGGCCACGGTCCACGCGTGCCCGACCACCCCCACTCCCGGCAGGATGGCCTGCCAGGTGCTCAGGCGAACCGGCATCCACCCGATGCTGGAGAGCCACTCGCACTCGCCCGACTCGATCCCCTCGGGATACGGGTACGGGCCGTCGGACCTCCAGTCCGCCTACAACATCGCCTCGGCCGCGGCCAGCGACGGCGGCAGCGCCACCGTCGCCCTCGTCGACGCCTACGACGACCCCACGGCCGCCAGCGACCTGGCCACCTACCGGTCCGCCGCAGGCCTGCCCGCCGCCAACTTCACCAAGGTCAACCAGACCGGCGCGACCTCGCCGCTCCCGCCGGAGGCCCCGGCCGACGACGACTGGACCCTGGAGGAGTCCCTCGACCTCGACATGGTCTCGGCCACCTGCCCGAACTGCAGCATCGTGCTGGTCGAGGCGCAGGACGACTCCAGCGACGGCCTGTACATCGCGGAGAACACCGCCGCGAGCATGGCCGGCTACGTCTCCAACTCCTGGGGCGGGACCGAGGCCTCGACCGACACCTCCCTGGACTCCGAGTACTTCGACCACCCCGGCACCGTCATCACCGCCTCCGCGGGCGACTCGGGCTACGGCGTGATCTACCCGGCGACCTCGCCCTACGTGGTCTCCGTCGGCGGCACGACCCTCAACGCGGACTCCAACTCCCGCGGCTGGACCGAGACCGTCTGGGGCTCCAGCTCCGGCGGCGAGGGCAGCGGCTCCGGCTGCTCCGCCTATGAGCCCAAGCCGTCCTGGCAGACCGACACCGGCTGCTCCTACCGCACCGACAACGACGTGGCGGCCGACGCCGACCCGAACACCGGTGTCGCGGTCTACGACACCTCCAACGGCAACGGCGGCTGGAACGAGGTGGGCGGCACCAGCGCCTCCTCGCCGATGATCGCGGCCATGTACGCGCTGGCCGGCAACGCCGGCAGCGACCCGGCCGAGGACATCTACCAGAACACCGGCGACCTCTACCCGGTGACCAGCGGCGCGGACGGCTCCTGCAGCCCGAGCTACCTGTGCACCGCCGGCTCCGGCTACAACGGCCCCGCGGGCTGGGGCACCCCGGACGGACTGGGGGCCTTCAGCAGCAGCAGCGACAGTGTCGACAGCCCGGCCATGAGGCTGCGCTGAACACTGGTTTCCCCGGTCCGACCGCAAGGTCGCCCGTCTGCCCCGTCGAGCATCGACTCGACGGGGCAGACGGGCGTTCGGCCTCGCTGTCGCCGAGGACGGGACCACCCACCGGGCGGGAACACAGCGCGAGTTGGAGATTGCTCAGCGCTTGCGTGCCACGATCCGGCGGATCACTTTGCCCGACGAAGCACTGTCGTGTTCCTCGTCCACCAGCACCCGCAGGTCGGACAGGGCCTTGTTGACCAGGTCGCCATCCACAACCGCGTAGAGGCGTCCGTGCTCGTCGCGGCGGTCGCCGCCCCGGGTGACCCGCCAGCTCAGGTAGAGGGTTCCACCGGGGGCAAGGATCGCAGTGAGCCGCCGCAGCGAGGGCAGCAGCGCCGCTGGTTCCAGGTGCATGATCACCGTCTCGCACAGGACGTTGACGAAGCTCGCGTCGGCGATCCCGTCGAGCTCCGGCAGAGCGCTCTGCTCGAAAGTGATCGCCGGATAGCGCTGCCCGGCCTGGGCCAGGAGCCCGCTGGAAGGGTCGTAGCCGGTGGTGGGGAACCCGTTGTCGCTCAGCCATGCGGCGTCCCGACCACTTCCGCAGCCAATGTCCGCGGTGGGTCCGGGAGTGAAGAACTCGCGCACACGTGCCTGTAGATCGCTGGGGGCAGGCTGCTCGTCCCAGTCCTGAGCGAAGCCTCCGGCCTCGCGGTCGTAGGCTTCGATGGTTTCGCCGTCCACGGTGGGACCCTTCGCTCGTGCTGCGCCAGTTCTTCCTGGCTTCGAACGGACAACTACGCACGCGATGGCCGGCGTCGACGGTGACGACGCGGCGCCTCCGCGCAGTTCACCTTCCCCCGCAAGTATCTCGCTGTCAAGCTTCTTCACATCAAGACAATCGACGTGCCCGTGGGCCCGGCAACTCCGCGGTGACCTCCCCCGGGATGCCGCGAACCGCAGCGGGGGCCCTTGCGGGCCGATGGTGTCGACACGATTCCCGCCCCGTACCGCATCCGACCAAAGACGAGCTCGATCATGTTCGGCCGACAACGAGATCCTGCGGCCGGCCTCGGCCTCGCCGATCCACCTTGCGCCGACCCGTGACCGCTTCGCGTTTCTTCACTCATTCGAATTACGATTTACATACTTACTAACGGATACGGAACATTACCCGCGTAAGTGCCTCCACAGCCTTTTGGATGGGCCCATGTCTCAGCACGAACCGCTGTCTCCAGCCGATCAAGCTGTGGACGTCGCGCCTTACGGAGCACGGAGCGACTCCCTCCTCCGGCAGGGCGACCACGCACTCTTCGGAGTCAGCACAGGCAACAGTTACTTCAGCCGCGGGCGCCTGGCCCGCGCGATTTCCTGAGCGGCAGCGCGCTTCGACGTAGTCGACGTCGTCTACGCCGACCTGCATCTGGAAGCCATGTACGAAGCCTTCGGCTACGAGCTCGCGGACGCGCGCAGAAGCGCCGCCAAACAGCTTCGGGGCGTCCGCCGGCGGATCGAGGGCGCGCTGGAGGATGTCGGGCAGGAGGCGCAACAGGTGCGGGCCCGACCGCTGTCCGCCTTCGTGGAAGAGCCCGCCTATCAGGAGGTCCGGGCACGGGCACGGACCGCGCTGCGCACCGATGTGAAATTGCGGGCCGTCCGGGACGAGATGGCGTACCAGTACCTCTCCAACAGGCTGGGCCGCGAAGCATTCGCCACCTCCGCGCAGGTCCAGGCGGTGCATGCGTACATCGACGCCGAGCTGCCGTTCTTCGTGGACAGCCCGGGAATCCTGGGCGTCGCTTCCTCCGTCCACTGCTATCACACGGTCATGGCGCTGGGGCGGTTGCTGTTCAGCGACCGCGCCGTGGGGCTGAGACCGGCCGACAACCAGGGCTATGCCGTCGTCGCCTGCCAGGACTGACGGCTCTACCGTTCGGCCACCGTTCGGCCACCGCGAGAAGACACCCCTGACAGGAAGCAGCCCTCCATGCCATCAATGACAACTCGGTCCACCGACACCGGCATCGCCTACGCGCCCGTGGACTGGCCACTGTCCCGGCGGGGCGATGCCGTGCCCGCCGAGTGCGCGCGGCTGCGCGAAGAGAGTCCGATCGCCCGGGTGCGCACGCTCACCGGAGACGACGCCTGGCTGGTAACCAGCTACACGCTCGCCTGTCAGGTGCTGGAGGACGGCGAACGGTTCAGCCTGCGCGAGACGGCCGCCCCGGACGTGCCGCGCCAGTACGCCCTGACCATCCCGCCCGAGGTCGTCAACACCATGGGGAACGTCAACAGCGCGGGGCTCCACCAGGAAGTACTCAAAGCCTTCGGCCCCCGGTCCGGCCCGGCATCGGCCGAGTGGATGCGCGATCGGGCAAACGAACTGATCGACAGCATGGTCGACCAAGGGCCACCGGTCGATCTGCGGGAGCGGTTCGCCGAGCCCTACGCGGCGGCCATGGTCTGCGAAGTGCTCGGCCTCCCGCGCGAGGACGGGCGCCGGCTCATGTCGGGGCTGGACCTCGGCTTCGTCACCAGCCCCGACGTGTTCGACGGGTGCACTGCCAACTGGGACAAGGACTACGCCTATGTACTGCGGCACGTGCGCGCCGACCGGGATCGTCAGCGGGGCCTCATCCGGAGGCTCTGCGAACTGAGGGACGACCCGACTCGCGACGGAGGGGCCCTGACCGACGAGATGCTGGCGGCGGTCGTCACCTCCCTGTTCGGCGCAGGCGCCATGAGTACCTATGTGTTCCTGCTGCATGCCGTGCTCACTCTGGTGCGGCACCCCGAGACGATGCAACGCCTCCGTGAGCAGCCGGAGTTGATGCCGCGCGCGGTGGAGGAGCTGATGCGCTGCACGCTGTCGATCGGCGACGGGCTGCCCCGGATCGCCCTCGCCGACGCGCAGGTCGGCGATGTCCTGGTCCGTGCCGGGGAACTGGTCCTCGTCTGTGTGGAGGGGGCCAACTTCGACCCCGGCCAATTCGACGACCCCGAGCGGTTCGACATCGACCGCTCGCCCAATCCGCACCTGTCCTTCGGTGCCGGACCGCACTTCTGCCCCGCCTCGCTGATCTCCCGCGTCCACGCCGCGGAAGCACTCACCGCGCTTCTGGAGCGCCTGCCCGCGCTGCGGCTGGCCCTGCCCGCGGACCAACTGGTCTGGCGCACGGGAAACATCAAGCGCGTCCCCGAACGACTGCACGTCCTGTGGTGAAAGGGGCAGCTCCAGGGCATGCTCCTCAAGACCAGCAGAGGTCCGATCGTCAGTGGCGACTGAGATGCCATGCACGATGGTGCGGCGGTAGCGGCCCAGGGCACCCAGGCCCCACCGTTGACCGTGCACGGTGACCGTGCTCCGTGCCCCGTGCTCCGTGCTCCGTGCCCCGTGCTCCGTGCCCCGGCGACGGCTCTGCGGATTCGCGGCCGCCGTCACCGCTTGCGCGGGGCCGGGCGTCCTCCCGTAGGCGCCTCTTCAGCTCGGTGATCGTCTCGTCACGTTGGACTTCACCGGGGGTGCGGAGCACCGGTATGGCAACGCGGGTGTTCCACACACCGGGCATGCGGCCGGTACGGAGAACCTTCCGTCGGATGGTTCGACGCCGACGTCAGCGAGTTCCCGGCATAAGCCCTCCAGGGTTGCTGGAACCTGTCGGTTTCGCTTCATGGGGAAGGTTCTTCGTCTTCCCGGGGACCGGTCTCCTCCGGTGGGGCCTGCGGTGTACGTTCGCGCAGGAGCTGGAGGAACGCGCGAGCCGCCGGTGAGGCCGCAGCGGCGGTCCAGACCGCACGCACTGTTCGCGGAGGCACGCCCGGCGCAGCCACCGCGGTCACCGCGGGCATGCGCGCGGCGGTAGCGTCGGGGACCAATCCGATGCCGAGGCCGCGCCCCACGAGCTGTTCCAGCAGCGCCATGGTGTCGGCCTCGAAGGCGACGGTGCGGGTGGCGCCGGCCGCCGCGAACACCGCGTCGTTGTGTCGACGGATCCCGGAGCCGGGTGGCATGTCGACCATGTCCTCCTCAGCCAACCGGGCCGGAGTGACGCGCGCCTCCCCGGCCAGCCGATGCCCGTGCGGGACGATGGCGACCAAGTCCTCATGTGCCAGCACCCGCCCGGTCAGTCCGGCCGGGGGCCCCTCCGGGCGGGTGTCGACGAACGCGAGGTCGCAGGCGTGCTCGCGCACCTCTTGCAGCAAGTCCCGGACCAGCCTGGCGCGCAGCGTGACGTGCACAGCCGGATGCCGGTCCCGGTAGGCGGCGAGCAGGTCGGGCAGATCCACTGCGGTGAGCGGGGTGATGGTGCCGATGCTCAGCCGGCCACGTACCTCGCCGCTGGCCGCTGCCGCCTCGCAGCGGGCTCGCTCGATCGCGGCCAAGGCCTCGCGGGCCGGGCCGAGGAACGCCTCGCCGGCCGCGGTGACGCGCACCTGGCGGCTGGTGCGTTCGAACAGCCGGGTGCCCAACTCACTCTCCAACCGGGCGATCTGATGGCTGAGGGCGGACTGGACCACGAAGCAGCGGTGAGCGGCGCGGGTGAAACTGCCGGTCTCGGCGACGGCGATGGCGTAGGTGAGCTGGCGGAGTTCCATTCATCCATCGTGTTCCGCGATCGCTGGGATGACAACCATCTGTTGGATTCATCCGGGCTGGCCGGAGAGCATGAACGCAGTCCGGACCAGCGGGCACCGCGGGCGCTGTGACGCGGTCCGCGGACGGAGAACTCACGGAAGGAAACGGACATGGCCTCTTCCTCGGCTTCCTCCGCTGCGCGATCACTGTCCACCGCAGCCGCTCGCGGACCCCGTGCCGGCGGTGCCGGCGCCGACGATCCGCGTCGTGGCACGGTCGTGCTGATGTCCGCGGCCGTCGGGCTGTGCGTGGCGAGCAACTACTACGCCCAGCCGCTGCTGGTCACCATCGCCCGGGACCTGCGGCTGTCCGCCGCCTCCGCCGCGCTGGTGGTGACGGTCGCCCAGGTCGGTTACGCACTGGGGTTGGTCCTGGTACTGCCGCTGGGCGACCTCATGGAACGGCGTCGGCTGGTCTGCGGCCTGACCCTGGCCACGGCGTGCTCCCTCGCGCTGACCGCGGTCGCCCCCAACGCGGGGCTGCTGCTGGCCGGCACCGCGCTGACCGGTCTGCTGTCGGTGACCGCGCAGGTCCTGGTGCCGTTCGCCGCCGATCTGGCCACCCCGCACCGGCGCGGTCAGGTCGTGGGAACGGTCATGAGCGGACTGGTGCTGGGCATGCTGCTGGCCCGAACCGCATCCGGTGCCCTGGCCGCGGTCGGCGGCTGGCGCACGGTGTACTGGGTCGCGGCTGCCGCGATGGCCGTCCTGGCCGCCACTCTGCACCGGGCCCTGCCTCAGTACCGGGGATCCGCCGGTCTGCGCTACGGACCGTTGCTGCGCTCCACCGCGCGTCTGCTGGCCGACGAACCGGTGCTGCGGGCCCGGGCCCTGCTCGGCCTGCTGGCCTTCGCCTGTTTCAGCGCGCTGTGGACGTCGCTGGCCTTTCTGCTCTCCGGCCCCGGTTACCACTGGTCGGACAGCGAGATCGGACTGCTCGGGCTGGCCGGTGCCGCCGGCGCGATCGCCGCCCAGCTCGCCGGACGGCTGGCGGACCGTGGACGGACCACGCTGACCACACTGGTCAGCGCGCTGCTCCTGCTCGGTTCCTGGGGGCTGCTGGCCCTGGGGGCACATCAGGTGGCGGCACTGATCGCAGGCATCGTGCTGCTGGACCTGGCTCACCAAGGTGTGCACATCACCAACCAGTCGCTGATCTACGCGCTGCGCCCGGACGCACGCGGACGCATCACCTCGGCCTACATGACCTGCTACTTCGTGGGTGGGGCGATCGGCTCAGCGCTGGTCGGCGTGGTCCACGCCCACGCCGGCTGGAACGGGGTCTGCCTGCTGGGCGCGGCACTCGCCCTGCTGTTGTGCCTGGCGGCGGCGAGCACCGCCCCCGGCTTCCGAAACTGGTGGCGAGGGCAGACCCGGCTGCGGGAACTGTGGACCGTGGCGAGCGCGGGCGCCCTGGCCACCGCCGTGCTCACCCTCATCGCCCTGGCGATTCGCCTGACCCGCTGACACCCGCGGAGCCCGGCAACCCGGCGGACCCGGCCCGCCCCGAGCGTCCGCCGGGGCCCGCTGCCCCGCGCGCGGCTGATGGGCGGCCGGGCATCGAGCGGTGGCGGCGGGAGCTGGCGGCGCAGG
>OVEP010011138.1_pt1 | contig 12477 bp, 9 predicted proteins | sample 1779801 | NCBI WGS metagenome assembly OVEP01 (sample SAMEA3914791, study PRJEB12502) | metagenome | biome: forest; material: soil | place: Canada | collected 2011-07-03 | depth 0.1 m
GCGGCTCGTCGCCGAGCGCGAGGTCCAGCAGGGCGGCGTCCAGGTCCATGCCGGTGGCCAGCCGCCACAGGCGGGTGATGGCGTCCCCCGGCGGACGCGCGGCGGCCTCCATCAGCACCACCCGGTCCTCGGCGGTCAGCCGGAACTCGGCGTGGCTGATGCCGGTGCCGAACCCGACGGCCCGCAGGAACTCCGTGTTGGCCTGGAGCAGCAGCCGCTCCTGGGCCGGGCCGAGGCCCGGCGCGGGCGAGGTGTGGCCGGTCTCGGTGAAGAACGAGGTGCCGGACTCGTTGGTGTCCTTCGCCGTGACGCCCGCCCACAGCACCTCGCCGGAGCGGACCAGCGCCTCCACGGAGAACTCGCGGCCGACGATCCGCTCCTCCAGCAGCAGCAGTTCGTCGGGGCCGTAGCCGGGCAGCAGCGGGGGCAGGGCGTCCGGCCCGGCGACCGCGCGCACACCCGAACTGGACATCCGCGAGGCCGGTTTGAGGACGGCCGGGAAGGCGTTCCAGCCGTCCGCGCCGCGCGCCGGGTCCAGCAGCGTCCAACGCGGCGCCAGGGCGGGGGCGGCCAGCCGCTGGAGCACCTTGTTGCGGCAGACCCGCGCCGCGTGCGCGCCGGGCCCGGGCAGGCCGAGGGTCTGCGCGAGGGCTCCGGCGGCCTCCACGAACACCTCGCCGACGTTCAGCACCGCCCGCACCCGGCGCTCCCGCAGCCAGGGCGCGACGCCGCGCAGCAGGGTGTCCAGGGAGGTGTCGGGGACGTGCCGGAGGTCCTCGTCCCGGAGACGGGAGAGCGGGTGCCGCGGGTCGGCGCGGTGCCGGGCCAGCTCCTCGGCGGGCGTCTCCGGGCCGAAGACGAACAGCGGTACCACGCCGCGCTGTTCGGCCGCGTCCAGCAGCCGCAGGTGCTTGGCGAGCACGATCAGGTCGGTGATGACGACGACATGGCGGGAGGTGCTCATGGCTTCCCCTCGGTCGGGTGCGGGGCGCGGGCGGGCCGCGCCCCGCACGGTGCTGGCTCAGGCGGCAAGGCGCTCGGCGGTCACGGTCAGCTGGTGGACCCGGCCGCCCTCCCGGGTACGCAGGACGACCCTGGGGTCCGGGCCGTCGGGGAAGACCTGGAGGGTGCGCTCCTCGCTCCACCCGGCGAGGCGGTACTCGTGGTCGCCGAGGTGCGCCAGCGCGAAGACGCGGTCGCCGGGCAGCCGGAGCGCCATCCGGTCGCCCGCCTCGGTCAGCGTCGCCAGTTCCCGGGGCGCTTCGGCTTCGAGCGGGGTGGCGTCCTCCCACAGGTGGAAGGTGGCGGGGAGGGGGAAGCGGGTGGTGCCGAGCCGCCGGTGCTCGTCGGCGGTCTGCGGGACCTCCTGGCGGTTGAAGAGGATCTCCCCGTCGCGGAAGTACTCCTGCCAGCTCTCCGGGAAGAGGGCCGCCAGACCGGGGGTGACCAGGACGTCGATGACCAGGTGCACCCGGGGCTCGCCGCCGGTGTTCTGCACCCGGTGCGTGCGGCTGAAGTCGCCGAACCAGAACTCCCCCGGCTGCCAGCGGTGTTCGACGCCGTCGAGGACGAGTACCGCGTCCGGATTGGTCACCACCGGTACGTGCAGCCGCCCGACGCCCCAACGCGGCCCGTACTTGGGGTCGTTGTGGTCGATGCCGACGGTGTCGGGGCCGAGCGCCATGAAGCGGACGGCGTGCAGCGGGGCCGGGATCGACTCCAGCACCTCGCGGACGTACGGGATGCGGTCGAGCCACGGGGTGTCCGCGAACTCGCGCGGGCCGGGGCCGCCGGGGTCGGTGCGGTCGCCGTCGCCGCCGGGGCTGCGCAGCGCGAGGCAGCGCCAGTCGACCTCGGTGGCGGCGCCGACGCCGTCCTCGGAGTAGACGCGCTGCTGGTCCCAGGTGTGCTCGCGCACCGCGGTGAGCTCGCGCAGCAGGCGGGCGGCGTCGAAGGAGGGCCCCAGCCGGACCCCTTCGGCCGGCATCGGCGGGGTTCGCAGCAGCGAGGTGGAGGAGGGGGACATGGATACCTCATTCACGGGTCTTCACGGGTCTTCACGGGTGGGAGGGCGCGGTCGGGTGGTCCACGCGGGCACCGGCCTCAGGCGTGGGCGGCGGCGGCCGGCTCGCGGACCGCGCTGCCTTCCTGCAACTGGTGCCAGCGTTCGAGCATGAAGAGCGTCCACAGCGCGTAGCTGTGCTCGGGCCGGAACTCGCGGACGGTGGCCCGCAGCGCGTCCGGGCGGAAGTAGCCGCGGCTGAGCGAGGCCTCGGACAGCAGCGTCTCGCTGATGGGGGCGCGCAGTTCGGTGCTGAGCCAGCTCTCCAGGGGCACGGCCAGCTCCTGCTTGCGGCGCTGGAGGACCTGCTGCGGCAGGTAGCGGGCGGCGACCCGCTTGAGCGGGGCCTTCTCCTGGTCGCCGATCAGCTTGCGGGCGGCCGGGATGCGGGCCACGTAGTCGATCAGCCGGTGGTCCAGCAGCGGGCTGCGCGGTTCCACCGAGTGCGCCATGGACATCCGGTCGATCTTCACCAACTGGGCGTCGGACAGCCAGAATCCGCTGTCCACCTGCATCGCGCGGTCCAGGTCGGGCAGCGCCGGGTCGGTGCGGTCGAAGCGGGCCCGCAGGTAGTTGTGCGGATGCCCCGGGAGCTGCGCCGCGAAGCGGGCGGTGTACAGCAGGTTCTTCAGCGGGTGCGGCACGCCGTCCACCAGGACGCGTTCGTAGCGGTCGGCGAGGTCGCCGCCGCCCGCCTGGTCGCGCAGGCGCTGGTAGCGGCCGTAGCCGCAGAAGATCTCGTCGGAGCCGTCGCCGGTCAGCACCACGGTGACGTGTTCCCTGGCCAGCCTGTACATGCAGGACGCGGCGATCGCGGACGGGAAGGCGAAGGGCTCGCCCATGTGGGTGAGGATGGTGTCGACGGCCTCCCGCGCGTCCTGGGCGCCGATCCGGTACAGGTGGTGCTGGGTGCCGCAGTGCTCGGCCACCGCGCGGGCGTACGCCGACTCGTCGAAGTCGGCGTGCTCGAACCCGACCGAGAACGTGTGGATCGGCCGCCCCAGCTGCTTGGTGGCCATGGCGACCACCAGGCTGGAGTCGAGGCCGCCGCTGAGCATCGCGCCGAGCGGCACGTCCGACTCCAGCCGGTCCTGCACCGCCTGCTGCAGCAGGCCGTCGATCCGGTCGTCCAACTCGGCCGGCGGCGTCTCGGCCAGCTCGCCGGTGAACGCGAACTGCCAGTACCTGCGCCGCCGTTCGGGACGTCCCGGCTCCAGCACCAGGGTGGTTCCCGGCTCCAGTCTGCGGACCTGCCGGTAGACGGTGTGCGGGGCGGGGACGACCCGGTAGCTGAGGTACTGGTCGACCGCGACCGGGTCGACCTCCCGGGTGATGCCGGGGTGCAGCATCAGCGCGGGCAGCTCCGAGGCGAAGGCCACCCCGTCGCCGGCGTGCCTCGCGTAGAACAGCGGCTTCTTGCCGACCCGGTCGGTGGCCAGGACCAGCCGGTTGTGCCAGGTGTCGTACACGGCCACGGCGAACATGCCGTGCAGCCGCTCGACGAAGTGCTCCCCCAGCTCCTGGTACAGGTGCGGCAGCACCTGCGCGTCGCTGCCGCCGCGCACCGGGCGGCCCCGGGAGGCCAGGAAGGCGCGCAGCTCCTGGTGGTTGTAGATCTCGCCGTTGAGGACGCAGGCGACGGTGCCGTCCTCGCTGAGGACCGGTTGCGAGCCGTCGTGCAGTCCGATGACCCTCAGTCGGCACATCGCCAGGGCGGCGTCGGCGGTGGCGAAGGAGCCGGTCTCGTCCGGGCCGCGGTGCGTCATGGCGGCGCAGGCGGCGAGCGGGTAGGAGGTGTGGACGGGAGCGTCTCCCAGGGATATCGATCCGGCGATGCCGCACACGGGTCAGCCCTCCTTCAGGTCGAGTCGGCGTTTGGCGTGGCCGGACCGCAGCCCGTCCGGCCGGACGGCCCGCACCCGGACCGGTCCGACCAGGCCGGACGCGATCATCTGGGCGACGTCGGGGGCCTGCCGGTCCACGGCGGCGCGGATCGCGGCCGTCTGCTCCTCGCTGACCGCGTCCGCCACCACGCTGATGATCAGACCGTCGTCGTCGGACGCCTCGAACGGGCGGCCGGGGAGGACCTCGGCCATGATCTGGGCCAGGTCGTGGTTGCTGATCCGCTCGCCGTGCTTGAGGTCGCCGGCCAGCCGGCCGTCGACACGTTCGAACGCGTAGACCTCCCGGCCCTCGTACCGGATCCGCCGCAGCCCGGTGACCGCGTCGCCGGTCACATAGCGGACGGCGGGGAAGTAGCCGCGGCTGAGCGAAGTGAGCAGCAGCGCCCCGCTGCCCTCCTGCCGGGACGGCACCCGGTCGTTCCCGGCGACGTCGGCCAGCTCCTCGGGCGGCAGCACCTCGGGGAGGATGTGGTCGTGGAAGTGGTACAGGCCGGTCCGGGCGCAGGAGTAGCCGATGGCGCCGATCTCGATGGAGCCGAACACGTCCAGGACGTCCGCCGGACCCAGGCCGAACTGCCCGGCCACGTGGGCCCGCCAGGCGGGCGGCGCGACGTCGCCCACGACCATGACCTTCCGCGGCCGGATGTCCAGCCGCGGGCGGGCCGACAGCAGCCGGTCCAGGATCATCGGCATGGTGAAGAACACCTCGGGGTTCCAGGCGTTGAGCTTGGCGACGTGCTCGTCCACCGGCCGGGTGAAGTCGATGTCGCGGGCGTCGAAGCCGAGTTCCAGGAAGACCCGCCGCGCCGAGGCGGCGGCGTGGCCGGTGCCCAGGTCGGCGGCGGCGGTCGCGCCGGGTGCCACCGACTCGGTGAACTCCCGGAACAGCTCCCGGCGCTGGGCCACGTAGGCGTCGTCGTCGGCGGGGGAGTAGAGGATGCGCTTGCGCTGTCCGCCGGAGGTTCCCGAGGTGTGGTAGACGGAGGCGTACGGCAGTTGCGGGTGTTCGGCGGTGTAGTAGTGCGCGCCGAGCAGGTCGGCGCCGACCAGGGGGAGGTCGGACAGGTCCCGGGAGCCCAGGGCGCTCCGGCGCAGCAGCAGTTCGCGGTACCAGGGGAAGCGCTGGGCGTGGCCGGCCGCGAGGGCGGCCAGCTCCGCCCCCTGCGCGGGGGAGAGGGACAAGGTGGCGGTGGCGTGCGGCATGGCGGATGCCTTTCGTGGAGCGGGTGCGTGAGCGCGGACGGACCTCAGTTCCAGCGCTGTGTCTCGCCGAAGAAGCCCGGCACCGGGACCGCGAGGCCCTGGTCGACGGCCTGCTGGTAGAGGCGCCGCCCCACCGCGAGGTCGAGGATGCCGAGCCCGAAGGGCGAGAAGATCCGGGGCCGGTCGGCCGCCGGCGCGATCTTCCCGCGGATCAGCTGCGCGAGCGTGCCGTCGATGAAGTCGCGGTGCCCGAGCCGCTGTTCGGCCAGGTGCGGCGAGGTGTTGGCGGTCAGGCAGTGCTCGACGTCGTCGAGGACGTTCTGCGCACCGGCGACCAGCTCCGGACCGAGGTCCCGCAGCGAGATGTTGAGGACGGTCTGCCCGGCGGCGAAGGTGCCGGGCCGGGTGACCCACGGCTCGGGCGCGGTGGTGGCGAAGACGACGACGTCGGCGTCGGCCGCGGCCTCCTCGAAGGAGTCCTGCTGTTCGGCCCGGTAGCCGAGTTCGCGGATCCGCCGGGTCAGCGCGGCGGCGTAGGAGGGGTCCCGGTCGTGGACGACGAAGCGGTTCACCGACCACTCCTGCGCGGCGAAGAACTCGGCGATGTTGCGGGCGATGATCCCGGCGCCCACCAGGCAGATCCGGTCCGCGGCGCGTCCGCCGACCAGCTCCTCGGCGCCCAGGACCGCCGACGCGGCGGTGCGGGCGGCGCTGATCTGGGAGGCCTCCAGGCAGGCGTAGGGGTAGCCGGTCTCGTAGTCGTTGAGCAGCAGCGTGGCCGAGGCGCGCGGGATGTTGCGCTCGATGTTGCCGGGGTAGCTGGCGATCCACTTGATGCCGGAGACGCCGTGGTCGCCGCCGAGGTGGGCGGGCAGCGCGATGATGCGGGCGTCCGGCTTCTCCGGGAAGCGCAGGAAGTAGCTGTTCGGGTTGACCGAGTCGCCGTCGTCATGGGTGAGGTAGGCCGAACGGACCGTCCGCACCACGTCGGCGCGGGAGTCGTCGATGAGGGTGCGCAGGGCGGTGCCGCCCACCACATGGAAGTCGAACATGCGGGTTCCCTTCCTGTCTCGTTGCGGGGCTGAGGTGCTGCTCTGAGTTGCTGCTCCGGGGTGCTGCTCCGGGGCGCTGCTCCGGCCGGGTGGGTGGTCACACGGCGACGGGGCGCCGGCCGGGGTCGTCGAGGGCGTCCACGCCGAAGGTGGCGGTCACCCACACGTCGTCGTAGATGGTCCTGACGTAGCGGTCGCCCATGTCGGGGGAGAGGGCGACGACGCGCGAGCCGGCCGGGATCCGGTCGGCCATCGACTCCAGCGCGGCGAGCACGGATCCGGTGGAGCCCCCGAGCGGCAGCCCGTGTTCCCGGGCCAGGCGCCGGCACATGCGGACCGCGTCGGGCTCGTCGACCAGCACGACCTCGTCCACCTGCTCGGGCCGGACCAGTTCCGGGCGCCGGCTGGTGCCCAGGCCGGGGATGTGCCGGGGCCCGGGCGGGCCGCCGAAGGTGACCGATCCGGCGGTGTCCACCGCGACGATGGTGGTCCACGGCGAGAACATCCGGAAGTGCCGGGTGCAGCCCATGAGGGTGCCGGTGGTGCCCGCGCCGACCAGCAGGACGTCGACGTGTCCGATGTTCTTCAGGATCGAGGTGGCGGTCCTGCGGGCGTGCGCCTGGGCGTTGGCGGGGTTGGCGTACTGGTTGAGCCAGACCAGGCCCGGGTCGGCCGCGGTCATCTCGCGGATGAGGGCGATCCTGGTGCCCAGGTAGCCGCCGTTGTGGTCGCGGCTGGTGACCTCGACGACCTCGGAGCCGAGGGCGCGGATCAGGGCCAGGCTCTGCGGGGAGACGTTGGGATCGGTCACGCAGGTGAAGCGGTAGCCGCGGGAGGCGGCGATCACGGCCAGGGCGATGCCGAGGCTGCCGGAGGAGGACTCCACGATCCGGCCGCCCGGCCAGAGCACGCCCTTGCGTTCGGCGTCCTCCACCATGCCGAGCGCGGATTTGAGCTTCACCGACCCGGCCGGGTTCATCCCCTCCAGTTTGAGGAAGAGTTGACTGTCCGTCAGAATATGGTCCAGTTCGAGGAAGACGTCGTCCGTGACGATGTCGCAGGCGCGTTGGTAGATCATCGATCCTCCTGAGGACCGGTTGGCGGTAAGCACAGGACAGCGTGGCCACCCGGGCGGTGCGGGGCCGTCCGGCGGACGGCCAGGCGGCGCAGGAAGAGGGCTTCGGCCTGGGCCATGGCGGCGATCTCGCGTGGGCTGACGCTCTCGTTGGCGCCGTGGATGTTCGACGGCGGGTCCTCGACGCCGCACAGGATGATCTCGGCCTGCGGGTAGAGCGTGCGGAGGGCGGAGCACACGGCGATGGAACCGCCGGCCCCCACCTCGCTGACCGGGGCGCCGAAGGAGTCCCGCAGCGCGCCGCGCATCACCTCGTGGGCCGCCCCGCCGGTGTCGGCGAGGAAGGACGGCCCGCTGGTGACCCGCCGGATGTCGAGGTGGGCGCCCCAGGGGGTGTGCGTGCGCAGGTGCTCGGCCAGGGCCGCGTGTACCCGGGACACCTCCACACCGGGCGGGGTGCGCACGCTGACCAGCGCCTTCGCCGAGGGCAGCAGCGCCGGTACGGCGTCGTCCAGGGGCGGCGACTGCACGGCGAGGACGGTGATCGCGGGCTGGTGCCACAACCGGTCGGCGACGCTGCCGTCGCCGATGAGCTCGACGCCGTCCAGCAGCCCGGCGTCGGCGCGGAGGTCCGCCTCGGTGTAACCGGAGCGGTCGTCGACGCCCTGGCCCCGGGCCGTCCAGTCGGCGTCGGGACCGGGCACGCAGACCACGCCCCGGCTGTCGTGCAGGGTGGCCAGCAACTGGATCAGGGCGGTCAGCGCGTCCGGCACCGGCCCGCCGAACTGGCCCGAGTGCAGCGCCCCGGACAGTGTGAAGAGGGTGATCTCGACCACCGCCATGCCGCGCAGCGAGGTGGTGAGCGTCGGCAGGCCCGGGGCGACGTTCCCGGTGTCGGCGACGACGACGGCGTCCGGCGCGAGCAGCTCCGGGTGGGCGCGCAGGGTCTTCTCCAGGCTGCCGTCGCCGGGCTCCTCGCAGCCGTCGACGAGGACCACCAGGTCGAGTTCCGGGTAGGGCTCGTACGGCAGGGCCTGCTGCAGCGCGCGCAGCGCCGTCAGATGCATGACGACGTTGCCCTTGCAGTCCGCGCTGCCCCGGCCGTACCACCGCCCGCCGTGCTCGGTGAGCTCGAACGGCGGTGTGCGCCAGGCGGTTTCGTTCTGCGCGGAGACGACGTCGTAGTGCGCGTAGAGCGCCACCTGTGGCGCTCCGGGCGGTCCCGGGCGGCGGGCGTAGACGGTCTCGGGGCCCTCGTCGGTGGGGAGCAGGCGGGTCTCGGTGAAGCCGGTGTCGGCGAGCAGGCCGGCGATCCGGCGGGCGGTGCGGCGGAACTGGTCCGGGGCAGAAGCCCCGACGACCGTGCGTAGGGCGACCAGTTCGGCGAGGTCGTCGCGGGCCCTGGGCATCAGGGAGCGCACGGTCTCGGCCAGAGGAGGTGCAGGCATGGTGGTCTCCGGCGGGCGGAAGCGAGGGCGGTCGCTCTCTCCTCGGGAGAGGCGGTGGAGCCGCGACCAAACAACAAGCCAAACGTTTGGTTTGTTTCTGAAATAAGCCTAACGTTCGGTTGGTTTTGCGGGAACCCGCGCCCCTTGTGTCGTACGTCACTTCTCCGGCGGCGTCGGCGCGTCCTGGGCCGTCAGCGCGCACTCGTAGGCGATGGCGCGGTTCTGCTCCACGGTCACCCGCACCTCGTGGGCGCCCGAGTCGTAGCGGGCGTCCGCCAGCCGGGCCCGGACCAGGCAGGGGGCGTCGAACTCCACGTACCGGTGGAAGCGGTTGGTCATCGCGGTGACCAGCAGTGCCCCGGCGCCGGTGAGGCGCTGCGCGGCCTGCCTCGCCGCTTCCAGCAGGAGCATCCCGGGGACGTGGTCGGTGGGGTGGTCGAACAGGGTCGGGTGGGCCCAGTTGACCCGCAGCGGCCAGGCGCCCGCGCGCGGGTCGGTCGCCCCGGCGCCGTCCACCGGCCGCCCGAGCACCACGTCGGCCTCGACCGCCCGGCCGACCAGGTGCGGAGCCAGCGGCGCGGGCTGCTCGGGCAGGCCGGTCGGCACCTCCGCGTGGCTGCCGCGCAGCCGCCGGTAGACGGAGCCGCGCATGCAGTTGAGCGTCATCCGGCCGTGGCCGAGGGGGGATCCGCCCCGGGTGAGGCCGACCTCCATGGTCATCCCCGCGAGCCGGCTCCCGTGCAGCGTCACATCCCGGCAGTCGATGACCAGTTCCACGTCGGCCGGCCGGTCGTCCAGGCGCAGGACGTCGGGGACGAGGTCGATGCCCAGCCCGGTCATCAGCGTCGGGTGGTCCCGGGGCAGGTCGTAGAAGACATGGCTGACCAGCGAGGACGCCTGTCGGATGCTCTCGGCGGCCAGCAGCGGATCGTGCCAGCGGTCGGCGATCGGTCCGTAGAAGCCGCGCCCGCGCGACCACTGGGCTCCGACCTTGAATCGGTGCCGGTCCATGCGCACCCAGTCGTCGGTCAGTAAGACTTCGCCTATGGACCTTCGGTGGACGAGATCGCACGGCGCTGTCTGCTCGAAGGTGAGCCGTCGCGCGGGATCGCCCGCGGGCGGGGGAGTGTCGGCATCCGCGGTGAGGATGCAAGGAAGAGGGAGCTCAACCGACATGTCACGACTCCAGTCTGCGCTGCTTCCCCAAGCGGCACGCGGGCGTCCGCCGGGCACCGCATACAATACCTAACGTACGGTTTGGTTTTAAGGCAACAGATCAGGCTGTTCATCAGACTGACATGTCCCGAGAACAAGGAAGCAACAGATGACGCAGCAGCAACGAGCGATCGAGACCCGGCGGAAGCTCCTGGAGGGGGCGGCCGAAGTCTTCGACGAGCGTGGCTACTCGGCTGCGAGTATCAACGAGATCCAGGAGCGCAGCGGCATCACCAAGGGGGCGATGTACTTCCACTTCAAGTCGAAGGAGGAGATCGCGAAGGGCGTGATGACCGCGCAGACCGAGGTGCCCCTCGAAGTGCGCAGCCGCGCCGCCTCACCGATGCAGCAAGTCATCGATCTCACCCACGAGTTGGCCCACCGGCTGCGCACCGACGTGCTGTTCCGGGCGAGCATTCGGCTCACCGTGGAGCAGGGCACCTTCCAGACCAACGAGTCCGACATGTACGACTGGTGGCTGCGCATCTTCACCCGCGAACTGGCCCGCGCCCAGGGCGCCGGGGAGCTCCGCGAGGAGCTCGCCCCCGAGGACGTGGCGGCCAGCATCGTCGGCTCCTTCACCGGGATCCAGACGCTCTCCAACGTCACCTGCGCCCGCCGCGACCTGCACCAGCGCCTGGCCAACTGGTGGCAGCAGATCCTCCCCGGCATCACCACCCCGGAGGCCGCCGCCGACGCCCTGCCCGCCGGGTCGGCGAAACTCGGCCTGGCCGACCCGGGCTGACCCGGCCGGCCTGCGCGGATACTGACGGCACGTCACCGAGTGGCTGGATGGGCACCGTTGACGGGTGCGACGGCGGTGGGTTTGATGTGCTACGTGGATGATCCGCGCGATTCGGTCGCGAACTACGTGGTCACAGCCCTTGAGACGTTCGCCGGCTACGGCGGACGTGAAGCGATCGTCTCCAGCGCCGGCCGGCTGACCTACGCCGAACTGCGCCGGGACGTACCGCGACTGGCGGTCGCCCTGCGCGCACACGGCGTGGACGACCGGTCGGTGGTCGCGGTGCTGGCCGGGAACCGGCCGGAGACGATCGTCCTGCAACTCGCCGCGCACCTGATCGGCGCCCGCACGGTGTGGGTCGCCGGGTACGCGCCGGTCCGCGAACAGCGCGACTACCTGGACCGGTCCGACGCCGGGTTCCTGGTCTACGACACCGGCCGCTACCTGGACCTCGGCGCCCAGTTGGCCGACGGCGGGTGGGGCGGGACGGTGCTCTGCCTGGGCCCCGGCGGCCGGGGCCCGGACCTGCTGGCCGAGCTGCCCGACGCGGTTCCGGACCAGGCGGACCAGGGACCGCCGCCCGGCGCCCGTCCTGACTCGCTGTTCTTCACCAGCGGCACCACCGGCCGGGCGAAACTCGTCCAGCACGAACAGCGCTTCTTCCTGACACTGCTGGCCATCGGCCAGGCCTGGCTGGCCAGCGGCGCACCGACCCTCAAACACCTGGCACAGACCGGGTTCGCCCACGTCAGCGGGCAGATGACGAACCTGATGATGCTGTTCACCGGGAGCACGCTGGTGCTCGCCGAGGGCCTGGACGTCCCGGAACTGCTCCGGGTGATCGCCGAGGAGCGGATCAGCAGCACCCTGCTCACCCCGGTCCAGCTCTACGAACTGCTCGACCACCCGGCCCTGGACGGCGCCGACCTGAGCAGCCTGCTGCTGCTGAACATCGGCGGGGCCGCGCCCACCGCCGCCCGGGTGCGGCAGGCCGCCGAACGGCTCGGACCGGTGCTGCGGCTGGTCTACGGGCTCAGCGAGGCGGCCTTCGTCACCGAGTACCGGGGCGTGCTGCCGGACCCGGCCCACCCGGAACGGCTGAGCTCCTGCGGCGTCGTGTTCGCCGACTCCCGGGTGGAGATCCGCGACCAGGACGGCAAGCCCCGCGCCACCGGCGAGGTCGGCGAGGTGTGGGTCACCGGTTCGCTGCTGATGAGCGGCTACTGGGGCGAGCCGGAACTGACCCGGGAGACCCTGGTCGACGGCTGGCTGCGCACCGGCGACCTCGGCCGCCTGGACGCCGACGGCTACCTGTACGTGGTGGACCGGATCAAGGACATGATCGTGACCGGACGCGGCGCCGCCAACGTCTTCAGCCGACCGGTCGAGGAGGTGCTGGCCTCGCATCCGCTGGTGCGCGCCGCCGCCGTGGTCGGCGCACCCGACCCGGCCCTGGGGGAGGCGGTGCACGCCTACGTGGTCGCCGCGCCGGGCGCCCGGCCGGACCCGGAGGAACTGCGGGACCTGGTCTCCGCCGAGCTGCGCCCCTACTGCGCCCCGGCGGTGGTGGAGTTTGTCGACGCGCTGCCGCTCACCCCGATGGGCAAGGTCGACAAGCAGGCCCTGCGAGCCCGGCGGGCCACCCCGCTCGGCTGAGCGGGGTGGCCCGGGACGGCGGCTGACCGCAGGGGTCAGCCGCCGGCGGGGTCGACGTCGAAGCTGATCAGCGCGGCCGCCCGGGCGGCGATCACGGCGGCCTGGGCCGCGTCGTCG
>OVEP010000038.1_pt2 | contig 12465 bp, 11 predicted proteins | sample 1779801 | NCBI WGS metagenome assembly OVEP01 (sample SAMEA3914791, study PRJEB12502) | metagenome | biome: forest; material: soil | place: Canada | collected 2011-07-03 | depth 0.1 m
GGCGACCACAAGCGGCTTAGCGGTAGGGCGGTGTGTAGCAGGTCGTCGTTCAATGCAGTGCTCATTGCTGGTTATTGTCCAGTTTTCACGGTGGCGCAAGCGCGCCAGTTTCTCTTTTCGCCGTGACGAAGCTATGCTTGATTCGCTTATATACTGAGCGTGGAATAAAGTCGATTGTCGCGGTAGACAAGGAGTGAACTTATGGACCTGCCGCGGCTCGCATTATCTCGCGTCACTAAGGCTTCTTCCTTATTGGCGATACTTGCATCACGCAAAATGCACGGGTATCGGAGATGTGCATGCCCAGCTTGACCACCCGACGTTCCCTCACCGATCGCACGACGGCTGCGATTCGCGGCGTATTGGCCGGCGAGCGGCGCGGGCTTCGCTCGGCGCTGCTGTTCGCGGGACCCGCTGTGATCGCCTCCATTGCCTACATGGATCCGGGCAATTTCGCGACCAATATCCAGGCGGGTTCCCGGTTCGGCTATACGCTGCTGTGGGTCGTACTGATGGCGAACCTGATCGCGATGCTGTTTCAGGCGCTGTCTGCCAAGCTCGGCATCATCACGGGTCGCAATCTGGCCGAAATGTGCCGGGAGCAGTTGCCGCAGAAAGCCGTCTACGTCATGTGGGGGGTGAGCGAAGTCGCCGCGATGGCGACTGACCTGGCAGAATTCCTGGGCGGGGCAATCGGTCTCGCGCTGCTTTTTAAAATGCCGTTGATGGCGGGTATGGCAGTGACCGCCGTGGTGACTTACGGCATCCTGGTCTTTGAAAAAGGCGGCTTCCGGCCCATCGAAATCATCATCGGTGCGCTCGTTGCCGTGATCGCCCTGTGCTATCTGGTTGAGATGTTCATCGCGCCGGTTTCGTGGGGGCAGGCCGGGCTGCACTCGATCCTGCCTTCAATACCGAATGGCGAAGCGCTGACCATCTCGGTGGGTATTGTGGGCGCCACCGTCATGCCTCACGCAATCTATCTGCATTCCGGCCTCACGCAAGACCGGGCGCCGGCACGCAACGCGCGCGAGCACCGTGCCCTGCTGCGCTTCTCGAACCTGGAAGTCATCATTGCACTTTCCATCGCCGGCCTCGTGAACATGGCCATGGTCATGATGGCGAGTGCCGCCTTCCATGCCGGCCACAGCGACGTCGCCGAGATTGAGACGGCCTACCATATCCTGACGCCGCTGCTCGGCGCCGGCGCGGCGGCCGTGTTCCTCATCTCGTTGATCAGTTCAGGGATTTCCAGCTCGGTTGTCGGCACGATGGCCGGCCAGATGATCATGCAGGGCTTCGTCGGCTTCCGGATTCCGATCTGGGTTCGGCGCCTCGTGACCATGATCCCGGCCTTTGTGGTGGTCGGCCTCGGGGTGAATGCAACCCAGGCGCTGGTGCTCAGTCAGGTCGTGCTTTCCTTCGCCTTGCCGATCCCGATGGTGGCCCTGGTTCTGTTCACTCGCCGCAAAGACATCATGGGTGAGTTCGCCAACGGCCGGTTGACGGACATCGCCGCGATCGCCGGGACGGTGATTATCCTCGTCCTTAATCTGGTTCTGCTGCTTCAGACCTTCGGCGTCAACATCCCGGGACTGCCAGCAGGCTAAGTGGGGTCAGGAACTGCGGCGTGCGCGGTTGGAGGATTGCCGGAACTCGGAGAGGAAGTACTGCAAGCCGCCCAGTTGTTGGGCGACGTAACCGCCGCTGGCCATCGATTCCGGCGCGCGCCGGTCGCCGGTGGCCGGATACTCATCGGAGAAGTCCGCGGTACGGAACAGAATGTCCCAGATCGGGAAGACGGCGCCGTAGTTGCAGGAATTGCGGCCCGCCGCGCGCAGACCGTGATGCAGCCGGTGAAAGCGCGGCGAGACGATCAGTCTGTCGCCGAGCCAGCCGAAGGACATTTTGATGTTGGCGTGGCTCAGGCTTTCGATAAATCGCATGACGAGAAACAGCAGCGGAAATTGCAGTGGCGGAATACCGATCGCGAGGCCCACGATGCCGAACCAGAGCGCGGCAATCAGATCGTCCAGCAGATGGTTCCGGTCGTCAGACCAGAAGCTCATCTGCCGTTGAGCGTGATGCAGCGCATGCAACGCGTACCAGCTCCGGAATGAATGCGACAGGCGATGACGCCAGTAGTCCGCGCAATCCAGAATCAGCGCGTACGCGATGAACGTGATGAAGGGGTGCCCGAGCAGTGGCGGCACGAGTGTTTCCAGCGTCGGTGGGATATAGCCGTGGCTGACCACAAAACCGTTCACCACCACCTGCGCCTGGTAGAACAGCAGGAAACTGACGATCGGCAACACGCCGACGCGGTTAAGAATCGTATAGAACGCGTCGACCACCACAGCCTTGCGGTCTTCCCACTTTTCGATCGGAAAGAATGCCTCCAGCGGCCAGCAGATCGCGTACGTGACGATGACCGCGAACAACCCGTAGACGCAAATCAGCATCCAGTCGAACGAAAGCTCTTCCCACTGCATCCAGCCGAAGTGGTAGAGCACCGGCAAGACGAGATACTGATCGATTTCGCCGGCGAGCGCGTTAAACAGCCTGTCGAGGAATATAAGCATGATGTGCTTTACAAGGTTTCCGCGGTGATCAGGCCGTGCCGGCTCAATTCGGTGCTCAGGAAGATGCCGTGCGGAGAACGGCCGACGTTAATCGTTTCGTAGTTGCCGCTGGCCGGATCCAGTACCGCGACCTGCTCGCGAAAGCGCAACGTGATCCACAGCTTGCCATCCGGTGCGACGTTAATGTCGTCAGGTCCCGCCGCGTGGAACGGATAGGTGCGGCGCAGGGCAAACGTGACAGGATCGAGCGCCACCAGCGAACCGCCGATGCGGTTGGTCACGTAGAGCGTCGAGCCATCGGGCGTGAGAAACACGTTGTGTGGCCCGACGCCGGTTTTAACCCGCCGCAGTACCTCGCCGGTGACCGGGTCGACTTCGGCCACATGATCGCTGCCCATCACGCAAACGAGCACTTTGCCGTTGTGCCAAAGCACCCCGGCGGGGGTGGCGCCCACTTTCGACTTCCAGCGTATCGCCATGGTGGACAAATCGAATGACACGAGGGTGCCCGATCCCTGCATGGAGTTGAAGCTCCAGCGTGAATCCGGCGAAAAGTCGAGGTGGCTCGGCATTGAGCCGGGCGAGAAGCGCTTCGCCAGGGTCAGGTCGTCGGCGCGATAGACGTCGACATAGTCGAGCCGGAGTGCGTTGACGACGAGATACTTGTGATCCGGCGTAAAGCCGAGTTGATACGGATCGGCAATGACCTTCTGGCCGAGCGCGGTACCCGTGCGCGGATCGACGATGAACAGCGCGTTGCCGCTGGCGTCGGCGATATAGAGCTTGCTGCGGTCCGGCGACAGTGCCCAGTGACTGGGTTCGCGCAGCGTGGGCAAGGTACGGACGACCTGGTGCGTCGCCATGTCGATCACCGAGACGCTGGCCTCACCGGAATTCATCACGATGGCCAGAGACGGCGCCGCAGCAGCGGCGACGGCAGAGCGAGGCGAAATAAAGGGAGACAGACTGAGGCTCAAGGGGATGGCGAGACTACGGCCAAGCAATGCGCGACGTGAAAGCTTCATGTGAGCGTGTATTTCGGAACGGAGGGTCGCCTGTGGCGACGAGGCGAATAGTGCTTAGCTTACGCCGCTTACTATATCGCGCCATCCTTTCAATTCCGCTATCGCACTGCATGGCCGGGACGTTGATGCCGATGCAGGAATATCAGACCGCAGTCTGATTGGCTGGACTTTCCGGTGTCACATAAGCGGTCACATACCGCCCGGGCGTCGTCCCCATGACTCGCCGAAACATGTCGATAAACGCGCTGACGTTGTCGTATCCGAGTTCAAGCGCAATCGTCGTCACGGGTACGCCGTCCGCGACAAGCTCCAGCGCGCGAAGCAGGCGGGCTTGCTGACGCCATTGCGCGAACGTCAAGCCGGTCTCCGCCACAAAACGGCGGCTCAGCGTACGGGGTGCGACACCGGCCCACGCGGCCCATTGCTCGAGGTGGCGCTGATCCGAAAGATCGCTGGCCAACGCGTCAGTGATCCGGACAAGCCTTGGATCGTCGGGACGCGGCAGCCCCAGCGATTCCGCTTTCGCTGCGGCCAGTTCATCGACGATGACGCCTGCAATGCGCGCCTGCGCGGGGTCGAGCTCGACACCCGGCCAGGTCGCGGCGCGTCGCACGGCCTCGCGCAACAAGGGCGTCGTCCTGATTGCACGAGGCTCCCGAGGTAGCGACGCGCACCTTTCTTCGGCGATAAAAACGCTCCACCCTGAGAACGGGCCATACGAACGCACGGAATGGACACAATGCGGCGGAATCCAGATCGCATGTATCGCGGGAACCACCCACTGTTGCTTGTCGAGTCCGACCGAGACGAGGCCGCTCAGCGCCCCCATGAGCTGCCCGCGCGCATGGCTGTGTGACGCCGTCGCGCGCGCTTCGCTTTGCGTTAGTTCAGCCGCGGCGAGGTAGGGACCTTCCTGCGAGGTCACGAGATCGGGACGAATGAGGTATGAAGACATGGCCGGAACACCGTATGGAATGACCTTTATACCGGAGGCGGGCCGCGTTTGCACGGCTACACTGAATCCGTTCTTATCACGACCGGAGTGCAGTGCGATGCGAGCAGACCAGATTCTCCCCGACCACGTCGATCAAATTGACCTCAACGGCACGACGATCCGCAAGGGCACCGTCGCGGCTTTTCTCGCCAATGCGCGCATCTGGACCGATGAAGGCGTAAGCGATGCGGCGCGCGCGCATGCCGAGGCCGACCTCGTCGAGGGATTGCCCGCACTACGCGCCATCGGTTTCTTCGATGTGCTCGAGATCCGCGATGTTGCGCTGCGCACGTGGCTCGACACGCATTGATTGCGACCTCAGTTCGATCTTATCTCCAAGGAATTGTCATGAAAGCTGCAGTCGTCAAAGAAGCGGGCCAGCCTCCCGTTTACGGAGACTTCGATCGCCCCGATGCCCTGACTGGCCATCATCTGATCGACGTCGCCGCTTCGGCGTTAAGCCGGGTCACCCGTTCCAGGGCAGCGGGCTCGCATTATTCTTCGTCGCACGTCTTCCCGTTCGTTGCGGGCGTTGATGGCACGGGACGTCTCGAAGATGGGCAGCGGGTCTATTTCTTCGCACCGCACGCGCCGTTCGGCGCGATGGCGGAACGCACGCTTGTGCCGGAAGCCAGCTGCATTCCGCTGCCCGATGCGCTTGACGACGTCACGGCGGCCGCGATCGCGATTCCGGGCATGTCGTCGTGGGCGGCACTCACCGAGCGAGCCAGGTTCGTGTCAGGTGAAACGGTGCTGGTCAATGGTGCGACGGGCGCCTCCGGACGGCTAGCAGTCCAGATCGCGAAGTATCTCGGCGCAGGAAGAGTCATTGCAACAGGTCGCAATCCGGCCAGCCTTGAATCGCTCAAGCTTGCCGGCGCCGATGTCACGATTTCGCTGGAACAGGACGAAGGCAGTCTAAGCCGTGCCTTCGAATTGCAGTTTCGCCAGGGGGTGGACGTCGTACTGGATTACTTGTGGGGACCCAGCGCACAGTCCTTGTTGATCGCTGCGGCAAAAGCATCGGCCGAGGCGTATCCCGTCCGCTTTGTCCAGATCGGTTCGATCAGCGGTGCCGATATCGTGTTGCCGGGGGCCGTGCTGCGCGCAACCGCGATTACCTTGCTGGGCAGTGGAATCGGTAGCGTCAGTTTGCCTCGCCTCCTGCACGCGGTAAAAGAAGTGCTCAATGCGGCCGTACCCGCCGGACTTCAGATTGCGACAGAGGCCGTTCCGCTTGCGGATCTGAAGCTGCATTGGGGAAACAGCGAGAGCCCTGTTCGCACCGTCTTCACGCTCCGTTCGCGCCAATGAGTGCCGGCAACCATACGCGATAGGTCGGACGAGAAGGCTCGCCGCCGCTTCCGCGTCCAGATTCCCGAAGCAGACTACACTTGCCGTTGACAAGGCAGGCTGCCGGCCACGGTGACCGAGGGAGACAAGATGGACCTATTCATGTCGATGGAAGCGTTCGTGCGGGCGGCGGAAGCGCAGAGCTTCGCCGGTGCCGCGCGCCAGCTGGGCGTCGCCAAATCGGTGGTGACCTCGCGCGTCAAGCAGCTCGAAGACCATTTCGGCGTGCCGCTCTTTCATCGGTCGACGCGGGCGGTGCGCCTGTCGGAACTCGGCGAGACGTACTACCGTGAGTGCGCTGAGCTGGTCAACAAGGTCCACGATCTGTCCGGCCGCTCGCGCGGCGATCCGCAGGCGCTCGCCGGGACGCTCAATATCCACGTGCTGCCGGGCTTTGCGCTGGGCCATTTTTCACAAACGCTGATCGAGTTTCGCGCCGCGTATCCGCGCGTCGAGTTCGTCGTGACCGTCAATGACCGCGTGATCGATCCGGTTCAGGAAGGCTTCGATCTGGCGTTGCAGATCTATCCGCCGGCGTCGAATCTGCTGGTGGAGCGACGTCTGTTTCCCGTGCGTGGCGTCTTGTGCGCCGCGCCCGGTTATCTGAAGGAAGAGCCGCTGATCGACACGCCGCTCGACTTGCTGCGGCACGATTTTGCCCGTTACTCGTACTACCCTTGGGGCGACAAGTGGCCGTTAATGCGCGGCAACGAGTGCTTCGAAATCGCCCTGAATCCGGTGCTGAAAACCAATAGCGTGCATCTGCTGCTCGAGTTCGCGCGGGCCGGTGCGGGTGTCGTCTATCTGCCGACCATGGTCGCCGCCGCCGATCTGCTGGAGCATCGCCTTGAACGGGTCTTGCCGGAGTACGCAGCGCCACCGCTGTGGCTGTCGGCGGTCTATCCCGCCTCGCACCGCTCGACCACCAAGGTCAAGGCTTTCGTCGACTTCCTGCGCGCCCGCTATCTGCGCGAACCGCAGTGGGACAGGGCGCTCGGCATTATCCCGCCGGACGACGAGACCAAGAGCGTCGGCGAGGAATTAGCCGAAGACTGAGCGCCACCGGAGGCCGCCCCGGGTTCTCCACCAGGTAGTTCCCCTGGCGTGATTTTGAAGCACCCATGGTTCGCGTTTCCCGACCCTCAGAGCATTGCTGTTGCGCCTGCCGCCACTTAATCTTCGATCCATGCAACGCATTCGTGGATTCATAGATCAACTGGAGGATGACATGCAACAGACCTGGTTCGGCAGCCTGGACAACTATCGTAAAGGCACCATCGAAATCATCAAGGGCAAACCGGAGCATTACGCGATGTCGAACGTGTTCGACGTGGCGAGCCGCGCAGAGCCTTACGAGAAAATCGTCGTCGGCAAGAATCTCAAGTACGTGATTGAAACGCTGCGCGCGGAAGGTTCGTCGCCGTGGTTTGCTGCGTCGCACGATGAATTCGCGGTCGTGCTCGACGGCGAGATCGACGTCTATTTCATCAAACCCTCGGATGGCCCGCTGGTCGACGCGCAGACTGAAGGCAGCGTGCGGCTCGACGGCCAGCCGTTGGGCCAGTCGATGGGTTATGTGCGGCTGCGCCGCGGCCACCAGGCGCTGTTGCCCGCGGGCGCGGCTTACCGCTTCGAAGCCGTGAAGAAGGGCGTGGTGCTCGTGCAGACGATCCTCGGGCGCTATTCGGTCGAGAAGTGGGCCGACATCTGCATCCACTGATTCCCTCTACACGATCGATCCTCTCCTGGAGCCCATCATGGACAAAACCAGCACCCTGCAAAGCGTCACCGCGAGCGAGGCCGATACGGTCACCGGCTATCGCGTGTTCCGCCTCGGCGATTTCGAATTCAGCCGCGACGCCTATTTCGCCACCGTCAAATGGCCCGCCAAAGGCCAGATCCGCTCACACCAGATGCACGCCGACGATTTCCTGCGCGCCATGATGCGGGATGTGGCGTGGGGCTTCTTCTACGGCTGGGTCAATTTCGACGAAGTGATCGGCACGCGCAATCACTACGGCAAGGTCGACATGTACGCCGGCGCGTACAACGCGAGTTTCAAGGAAGCGGGCGTCGATCACATGCAGCAGTTCGATACGCCGCTGATCATGGCGACCTTCAAGGCGATCCTGAAGGACTGGGTCAACGAAGGCTTCGACCCGTTCGCCGCGCCCGAAGAAACCGGCTCCGCGTTCGGCACGAAACATGGCGACAACATCGCAGCCATCGAGCGCACGCGGATTGCCACCAAACGCATGCCGGGTCTCGAAGGCGATTCGCCGTTACGCGACGACCTGCCGGTCAACCGCCAGTTCGCCGACGTCGACCAGGACGAACCGGAGATTCACGCGGAGCCTGGTTTCGAGAACACCTTGCATGCGTTCAGCCTCTTCAAGTATCTGTCGCGCTCGGACGTGACGTGGAATCCGTCGGTCACCTCCGTGTGTCAGCAAAGCCTGTTCTGTCCGACCACCGAAGAGTTCGTGCTGCCGGTGTTCCATGGCAACGACCGCGTCGAATGGTTCCTGCAACTGTCCGACCAGATTATCTGGGACGTCGGCGACAAGGACAGCGGCGAGCCGCGGGCGCGCATCACGATGAACGCGGGCGATATCGCCGCAATGCCGGCCGATATCCGTCACAAGGGCTACTCGCAGAAGCGTTCGATGCTGCTGGTGTGGGAGAACGCCACGCCCGATCTGCCCAAGCGTTACGAAAGCGGTGAACTGCCGCCGTACCCGATCCAGATCTAACCCCCAGACATTCCCACCGATCGTCGATCGAACGGCGCCAGACCGCTGGCGCCGCGGGGAATGTCACGTCCAAAGTTTTACTTGCGCGGGACTGACATGCAAACGCAACTCTTCATCGGCGGCCGCTTCGTGCCGGCTGCAAACGGCGAAACGCTCGCCTCTCTCAATCCGCACGACAACTCGGTGATCGCCGACGTCGCCATGGCCGGACCCGTCGATGTCGACCGCGCCGTGGCGGCGGCGAAAGCGGCGTTTCCGAAGTGGAGCAATCTCGCCGCGATGGAGCGGGGGCGCTTGCTGCTCAAACTCGCCGACGCGATCGAAGCGAACGCCGATGCGCTGGCGCGCCTCGAATCGCTCGATACCGGCCACCCGATTCGCGACACTCGCAATCTCGATGTGCCGCGCACCGCGGCGACGTTTCGCTACTTCGGCGGTATGGCCGACAAGTTCGAAGGTTCGGTGATTCCGGTCGAACAGGGCTTTCTGAACTACATGACACGCGAGCCGGTCGGCATTGTCGGGCAGGTGGTGCCGTGGAATTTTCCGCTGATGTTCACGAGCTGGAAGATGGCGCCCGCGCTCGCCGCAGGCAACTGCGTGATTATGAAACCGGCCGAACTTACACCGCTCTCGAGCCTCGCCATTGCGGAACTGATGGCCGAAGTGGGTTTCCCGGAAGGTGTCGTCAATATTCTGCCGGGCCTGGGTCATGTGGCCGGCCAGTACATTGCCGAGCATCCGGAGATCAGCAAGGTCGCCTTCACGGGTTCGACGGCCGTGGGCCGCAAGATCGTGCAGGCGTCGAGCGGCAATCTGAAGAAGGTGCAGCTCGAGCTCGGCGGCAAGGGCGCGAACATCGTGTTCGGCGACGCGAATATCGACGCGGTGGTGCAAGGCTCCGCGTTCGCGATTTTCCACAACCAGGGGCAGGCGTGTATCGCCGGCTCGCGGATGATCGTGCATGAATCGATCGCCGACGAGGTGCTCGAGAAGTTCACCGCGTTGAGTCGCACGATCCGGATCGGCAATCCGCTCGATCCGCTCACCGAAATGGGTCCGCTCACTTCGCGTCAGCATCGCGACCGCGTGCTCTCGTTTGTCGACGTTGCGCGTGAACAGGGCGGTCGTGTGCTCGCAGGCGGTAAGGCGCCGGACGACGCCGCGCTGGCGAACGGCTGCTACGTCGAGCCGACCATTGTTGAAGCGAAGCCGGAGCATCGGGTGTCACAGGAAGAGGTGTTCGGCCCGTTCATGACGGTCACGACATTCCGTACCGATGAAGAGGCGCTCGCGATCGCCAACGGCACCGAGTACGGCCTCGGCGCGGGTCTCTGGACGCGCGACCTGCAGCGCGCACACCTGGTGGCTCGCGAGATTCGCGCCGGCATGGTGTGGATCAACTGTTACAAGCGCGTGAGCCCCGCGTCGCCGTTCGGCGGGGTCGGCGCGAGCGGCTATGGCCGCGAGATGGGTTTTGAAGCGATGCGCGAGTACACGCAGCCCAAGTCGGTCTGGGTCAACGTGGATGCGCAGATTCCGCCTTACTACCCGCGCTGAATTGCCATGGAACCGTTCATCTATAACGGACTGCCGTCGCGGGTGATTTTCGGCGCGGGCAGTCTCGACCAACTCGATCGTGAGATCGGTTTGCTCGGCGCTACGCGGGCGATCGTGCTGTCCACGCCGCAACAGCGTGCGCAGGCCGAAGCGCTGGCGGCAAGCCTCGGCTCGCGGGCGGCGGGCGTCTACGCCGAGGCCGTGATGCACGTGCCAGTCGAAACCGCTCGCGCGGCGCGTGACTTTGCGAGCCAGGTCGGTGCCGATTGCGCGATTGCCATAGGCGGCGGTTCGACCACGGGTCTCGGCAAGGCGATCGCGCTCGAGACATCGCTGCCGATCATCGCGATTCCGACCACGTATGCGGGCTCCGAAATGACGCCGATTTACGGCCTCACCGAGGGTGGCGTGAAGAAGACCGGTCGCGATCTGCGCGTGCTGCCGAAGACGGTGATTTACGACCCATCGCTGACCACGTCGCTGCCTCCCGCGTTGTCACTCACGAGCGGCATCAACGCGATCGCGCACGCCGCCGAGGGGCTCTACGCGCAGGACACGAATCCGATCATCGCGCTGATGGCGGAAGAGGGTATCCGTGCACTCGGCCAAGGTCTGCCTCGCGTCATGCAACAGCCCGGCGATCTTGCTGCACGTGGCGACTGCCTCTACGGCGCGTGGCTCTGCGGCGCGGTACTCGGCAGCGTCGGCATGGCGTTGCATCACAAGCTGTGTCACACGCTTGGCGGCACGTTCAATCTGCCGCACGCGGAGACGCACACGATCGTGCTGCCGCATGTGCTTGCCTATAACCGAGAAGCCGCACCCGACGCGATGAAACGCATCGCTCGCGCATTAGACGCCGACGATGCCGCGCAGGGCGTGTTCGATCTTGCCCGTGATCACTGCGCGCCCACCGCACTGAAAGACATTGGTGTGAGCGCAACCGATCTCGACGTCGCGCTCGATCTCGCGTTGAAGAACCCGTACTGGAATCCGCGGCCGGTCGAGCGAACGCCGCTACGTGCGTTGCTGGAAGCTGCTTTCGAAGGCAGACGGCCGGATTAGCGCGAACGCCCCCACTCATACAAAAAAATTCAGGAGACAACCATGAACAGCCATTCCTTCGATGCGAAGCGTCGCCGCTTCGTCACACTCGCCGCAGGCGGCGCGCTCGCCGCGTCAACGTCGGCGTTCTCGCCGCTCGTCTTCGCCGCCAGCCCGCGCACGCTGAAAATCGGCTACGTATCGCCGCAAACCGGCCCGCTCGCACCGTTCGGCGAAGCCGACCGCTTCACGATCCAGCAGATGCAGACGGTGCTGAAAAACGGCATCGTGATCGGCGGCAAAACGTACCCGGTGTCGGTCGTCGTCAAGGACAGCCAGTCGAACCCGAACCGCGCCGGCGAAGTCGCCAACGATCTGATCCTGAAGGACAAGGTCGACATCATGCTCGTCTCCGGCACGCCCGAGACCGCGAATCCCGTCAGCGATATGTGCGAGTTGAACGAGATGCCTTGCGTGTCGACGGTGGTGCCGTGGCAGCCGTGGTTCTTCGGCAGAAAGGGCGATCCGAAGAAGGGTTTCCGCTTCACCTATCACTTCTTCTGGGGACTGGAGGATGTGATCGCCGTCTACACCGGCATGTGGCAATCGGTGCAGACCAATCACAGTGTTGGCGGACTGTTCCCGAACGATGGCGACGGCAACGCCTGGGGCGACGCAAAACTCGGCTTTCCGCCCGTGCTCGCCCAAAAGGGCTTCACGCTGAAGGACCCGGGGCGTTTCCAGAGCATGACGCAGGACTTCTCCGCGCAGATTTCCTCGTTCAAGCAGGCGAACGCGCAGATCGTCACCGGTGTTGTGATTCCGCCCGACGCGAAGAACTTCCTCGTTCAGGCACGCCAGCAAGGTTTGAAGCCCAAAGTCATTTCGATCGGCAAGGCGCTGCTGTTTCCCACTTCGATCGAAGCGCTCGGCGATCTCGGCGATGGACTCTCCACCGAGGTGTGGTGGTCGCCGTCGCATCCGTTCAAGTCGTCGTTGACGGGACAAAGCGCGCGGCAAGTTGCGGACGACTACGAGCGCGTCACGTCGAAGCAATGGACGCAGCCGATCGGCTTCGCGCACGCGCTGTTCGAAATTGCCGTCGACGCGCTAAAGCGCGCGAAAGATGTCGATTCGAACGAAGCGATCCGCGA
>OVEP010012586.1_pt1 | contig 12464 bp, 20 predicted proteins | sample 1779801 | NCBI WGS metagenome assembly OVEP01 (sample SAMEA3914791, study PRJEB12502) | metagenome | biome: forest; material: soil | place: Canada | collected 2011-07-03 | depth 0.1 m
GCCCGCATCATATGGCTAACTCGATCCCAATAGGCAGGTTCGTGGGGTGCCCGCATAGGCAAGTCGAGCGCCATGCCAATGTCAGCGTCGGCGTTATAGCGTTCGATAACAACCGAGGGATCAACGAAGTCTGACTTACCCGTCAACATCTGGAATCCACCAGAGTCGATAATAGAGCTGATACCCTTAGCCTTGAAGGCCCGTTTATCATAGTTCTTACCTACCTCAGGGTTGGCCAGCACCTTCGTCAACCCCAAGTCACGGATGAACGTTGAGTTAAAGATTGGTACCACCACATCATACGGTTCATCGACCTGGATACCGCCCCGGTTGGACGTTGCTGCCTCTATAACAGTTCGTTCCAAAGTAACCCATTTCTTATGCTTGATGGCAAACTCGGTGTATTCCTTTTCGTTGGGTTGGTTTCGGACAAACAGGTGGGCGCGGGTATCTGCGTAGGCTTCAGCGCCAGCCGGGACGTAGTGTACGGTCATAAGTGCTTTAGTTCGTTAATGATGTTTTGCATACCGGAGCAATCAAGCTTCGGACAGTCTGGCGGAGTGTCGTCCCACTCGGAAAGCATCCAAGACAATTCGCTCTTGGCCACTTCGTTTGATTCGAACAGCAAATACCAAGGTACGAATTCAGGATGGGAGCATCCGGCCTTCAATACAGGAATAACCTTGTAGTGCAGGGCCTCTGCAATGCAGTAGCCGTAGTTCTCTTCCGGACTGTGGCTGACCATGATCGATGACCGGGCCAGTTCGCGGTGGTACTGTTCTTTACTGAGTCCTTCTAGGATCTCAATAACACCGGTGGCCTGTAGACGTCGAGCGTATTCAGTGATCCGCGGATCGTTAGACCTCAGGGTTTTGCGACTTGTCGTGACCACAAATTTCCAATCAGGGAATTTAGGCTGCAAGTGGGCAAACAGTTCCAGAGTGGACGTTACGTCCTTTTCTGAGTCAGTGCGATTCGTCAGCAGAACGCGTTTTTCTTTCGGTAGATCAAATTGGTGATACTCGTCGGCAAAGATCGGATTCTTTGTCACGACAATTCGATCCGCAAGATGCAGAGCATTAAGGGGTAGCAACCTGCGTTCAGTGAAGGCACGCTTGTGATACTCGGAGCCAACAAACACCTTGTCTAGGGATGCAATCCAACCTACCTCTGTGTATTGCTGGAAGTCTGCCGCGACTTCGAACGCGTCACCCTTGGTATAAGAGCCTGCGTGGAGAAAGCCCGTCAAGTTAACCTGCACGTTGTTCATCCGGGCCATCAAGCGAACGGATTCGATACCCCAAAACTCAACATCACCAAAGAAGAAGGTAGTTCCTTGGGCCACCAGTCCGTCGTTGAACAGTTTTGATAATTGCTGCAACTGGCTGAACTTGTAGTGACACGTGGAGTTTACGTCCAGGAAGGCGCCAACCTTAATATCATCCTCGACTAGCGGTTTACCGTCAATGACGATAACGTTCCAACCAGCCTTCTCGAATTCGATTGGGAAGTTCCTGCGCCACTGCTCCGTGTAGCGTTCAGTCAGGCTCTCAATGGGCACATACACCAGATCGCGTTTGGCTGTCATTTAGATCTCCACGTCGCCGTCAAAGTCAGAAGGTTTGGTGCGAATTGCTGCCGTCATTGGGAACACCACAACGTTGCGGTTGATCTCAAACTTCACCTGGTCTCCCTCCACAAGTTCGTGCACCACATCGAAGTGCATGTCACCACGATCTATTCGCAGCATTAGGTTCACGTTAGGTGGCCTATATCCAGTAACACCTGTGACGTCCAAGGTCACGGTGAAGTCCTTGAAAAACTCACCGACGAATTCATAGTCCAGAAGATTACCGTTATCTGAGATGTATACCAGATCAACCTTGTTCTTGATTGCCTGGTTACGTACCTCTACCAGAGGGGCACCGGCGTCACAGAAAATAGCAGACAGTCCCTTATACAATCCTTCGACTTCGATTCCGATCTTCATGCTTGTGCCTCTAAAATAAGATTTGATTTGGTGTCTTGGACAATCACACGACCTTGCGGTACTAAGGCCAATACCCGGTTCATCATTTCATGAGGAAGGATCTCCTGATCGCAGGCGCAACCACCGATATCGTAATCGGCCAACAGCGTTACCTTATAGGTCCAGTCACCAGCCCTGATGTAGTGGACCATATAGGTATCGTAGTCTGCACTCTGGATGTCCTCGAACAGATAATACTTGGCGTTCGAGTCCCAAAGCTGACGCTGGCTTGGATAGCACTGGTTCAGGATTTCCCGTTTCCGGTTAGACTCTGTATCACCTAACGGAACACCGTTCGCCATATCCACAGAATAGAAGTGGGTTGCAATGTTCCGGTACTGTGCGTTCAGGTTCTTATGATCCGGATGCCAATCCCGACGGGAGGGAACAAACACCTGGTCATAGATCGTCAGGTCAAGGTTCTTAAGGTCGAACACTGTGGTGAACCACAGGCGGTCGGCCGCGACCAACGCCTCCTGGCGGCGAACGTCGTCCACCTCGTAGAAATAGCAAACGGTACAGTCGTTACTCGGATTCTGCAATACCGAAAAACAACCAATCGTTTCGTCGTCAACATGAGGTGCTAAAATCAGCACTTTAGACATGGAGGTATTCCTCAGAGTAACGGATCTTGTACTTGTAGATAGCAGCCCAGACTTCAATGTCCGACCAGTCGACAAACGGATATACAAATGACAGACCGAACAGACCATTACTGGTGTAGTGCGGCATGTTGGCACGATCGATTTCCTGACCGTCGATAACCACGATAGTCGAACGACCATCGCTACGTTCGGCCTCGGCACGGCGCGTACCATCTACCTGCGTATCGTAACCCCAGTCACGCGGATTCTTATCCAGGGGAATGAACCAAATCGGACGGGTCGCGGCTTCCTCATAAATGAACTTCATCGTCATCGGATGAACCTTGTTAGGACCCTCAACCTTCGGCGTGTGAAGCGTTGGGATATTCAAGGTCAAACGGTCTGCCATCCAACGAACGAGTACCGAGTCCTTACCACCCGAGTGACCTACGTACATGCCCGGATTATGACGTGCCTCAATGATGTTGATAGCGTCATGGGTTCGGCTATCAATGTGGGACAACGTGAAGTCAAACAGACCTTGGTCGAATTGGGCAAACGGTTTAAGATTACGATCAAACATGCTGGTTCTCCGCTGGGAAAAGGTGATTGGTACTCTAGCCTGTATATTTACTAGAGTACCAAGGACAATTAGGGTCAATAACTTTTGAAGGTTCCCGCCGGAAGACCTGAGGTCAGGGCCTCTCTAGGCACGGTCATGAAGTCAGCATCGATCCGACCAAAGTAGGTCTCGACCAGGGTTTTGGCCTTGGTGACCAGTGCGCCGTTCTCGAACTGTGCGAAGTTATCCAGAATGAGCCACACATCCTGATCCGAGGTGGAGGACCATTTAGGTTCCTTGACCAGCAGGCTGACACCAAGCTCACGTGCGATAGCTCCCCACTTAGCATCGGCTGCGTACACCGAATTGGTTTGCCGTTCTACTCCGAGAAGCTTAAGGATTTCACGGAAGCATTCCGGCCGGGACATATCGCGAACTACGTTAGGCAATTCGTACTCGTCCATCAAACGGATCAACGAAGCATGGGTCTTCATACGGAAGTCATCGCTAGGTCGCTTGCCGTCTTCCTGATACTTCAAGGGTGCCAAGTAGAAGATCAAGTCATAGGACGAAAGCCACGATTTGATGTAGCCCTCCATACCCCGTACCATCGGATGGTCAGGGAAGTCGGTCGTAGCAATCGCATACAGGTCCAGAACACTTCGATCAGTGACCACAATGTCTGCGTCACCCTTGAGTTCGGCTGCGACTTCGGCGTGAACCAGATTCGAGATCATACCGAAGTGCCCACGCGGATCGGTCGGGAAGTGTTCGTCCTTCCAGCTAATCTTGCGGTCTTGGCTGCTGACCAATTCGGCCAACACATCATAGTCCTTCTTCAACCGGGCCGCGACTTCCATAGCCATCGTGGTCTTGCCGCTGCTATTGGTGCCAGTGAAGGCTACCTTAAACTTTGCCGATTTCGGTTTGTTGGTCACAGTCATTGTCAGTCCTTAAATACTGTAGTAGCACTCAGCGCCGCATTCGCCGTCTTCTGAGACTTCGATCATCAACTGGCGTTTGTCGGTAATATCACCAGTGCTAGGATCGCCGTACTCTGCGCTAATCTTTTCAGCCAGGTCGGTGGCCATCATTTCGCAGGACTTGTAGTCCAGTTCGAGACTGCCGTTGTCGTACCAGGATTCAATCTTGTTCAAGAACATGTGGAACTCGATTTCGCGGTCGTCGTGGTGGACCTCAATCTTAACCTTGAACTTGAACAGATGGCGATGCTTAAGGTTCAGGTACTTAACTTCCTCAGGAGCGCCAGGGTAGCGGTGAAAACCTTTGCGCTGAAAGGTTACCCAAATGAACTGCGAGAACGGTTGGATGCTCATGATTAATCCTTACTAATGTAGATTGCAGAGTTAGAGGGGTGCTCACTGACTTCGACTGATACAATTCGAACCCGGTCCGCCAACCCTTGATCGTTGATCCAGCCATCAGCCATATGGTAAGCAAGTTCAGCGGTGCGCTCACAGCCTGCGGCCTCAACAATGACGACCTTGGCCAGTCCGTGTTTCGTGTCTAGTTCTTCCAGAACAGAACGTTTAGGGTCATCCTCGGCCACCAGAAGTGTGTGGTCAAATTTTTCTTGTAGAACAGCCTTCAGCGGTTTCAGGGCGCCAAAGTCGGCAACCCAATTACGTGCGTCCAGTTCCTCGGCCTCGAACACAAACCGGAAGGCAAGGGCGTAACCGTGCAAAAGACTACAATGGCTATGGGTAGCACGCCATTGACGGAAACAACAGGACAGTCCAACGTCGTGTCCATATGTTTTGGTTGACTGGAAGACAGTGCGACTCATTTTGTATCCTCGGTAGGGGTCGTCATTTACCTAATCTATTTACTAAACAGGTGTGGAAAGGTAGGTTTAGGGAACCCATTTAAGAGTTCCCTAGGATTGGCATATCAGCAGATGGTTATCACACCGCAGGTATTCAAACTCAGGTCACCAGATAAGGGGGCCCCAGTGTTGGTATAGTGCGTGTGACTATCGTAGATCGTCCGAAGATTCTGGACACAGTTAGGGTTGATCTGGACGCCTACAGTAACTGGTAGGACCGGCTCGGTTTCTCGTGCAGCCGTGCAAACGAGGTCTACCCATTCCTTAAAAATCTGCGAGACGCTATCGTTAGCCTGCGGCTTCAGGTAGAATGAAAACGGCTTACCGGTTACACCGGGACTCGGTAGTCGGACGCTTTGACTAACCTTTGCAGTATGATCTTGGGTTTTAACTTTAACTTTCATTCACTTCTCCTTGTTGAACAGACGGCTAAACCAAGGACGAGCCGCCTGGGTAGATAACTCAGCTTTAGTGCGTTCGAGTTCGGCCTGTAACTCTTCGTAGGACGGTTTGCTGCTTTCCTGCGGCTGCTGCGGTTCGCTTACCGTTTCTAAAATTATGAGCTTGTCTATGTCGGCCGGCATACCAGCCGAGACCGCGGTCCCTGTTCCCTCAAGGTCAGGATTACAGTGGTGTTTAGTGGCCAACATTGCCCCACCCTGGACAAGCACATCGCCTACTGATATAAGATGCCGCTGCCATTCAAGCTGACCGTACATAGATAGCAGGTCCGAATAATGACCACAGCTACGAAGGTAGGGCAGGCGAACAATGAAGGCCAACGGTGGTACGTTCTGACCTGCATTAGTGTTCATCGCATTAAGAACAACCTCTTTAACAGAGGTAGCGTCCTCGTCGCCTTTAACAAACAGGCCATTGTGGTGCACTGATTCCTGAACACATTTAAACAAGGAAGCCACGGCTGCAAGCTGAGGTTCCCGCCTAAACCGACCTACGGACTTTTCCAAGAACGAGGGATCCCACGTATCTGATTCGTTGTGGACAGTTACGAAATGACAGTTCGAGTGGTCAACCAACTCAATCAAGCTGGACTCTAAGCTACCTGAGGCATGTCGTTGGTCCTTAAACAGGGTTACCAGGTGACTGCCCATTTCGGACTGGAAATATTGAAGTACAGTGGAACAGTCCCGATTAAGGTGACTATCAAACATTAGGTACAGCGTCCAATCAGAAGTCGTCTGGGCCATAACAGAACGCAAGGCCCTGCCTAAAAGTGTTGCCCGACCTGAGGAACGCATGAGGATGGCTACCTGCTCATTACAGGCGTTATTAATCTTCATATGAGTCCCAAGAAGTATAAAAGGAATCCCGTTTCGTTAGGGACTCACATGAAATTCAGGTTAGATACCGCTAAGGAGAACCGCAGGGAAACTACGGCGGACTATTGGCTGCAGGTAGGTAGCCAACTTAAGGGCCATGCAATCTCCCCAACGGGCAGCCATTTCATCCCCCTTCAGCAGGGACTGGTTAACGGCATTGGTGGCGTTGGTCGAGGCGCCCTTAAGAGTCGTCTCCTGTATCAGAGTTGCTTCGACAACATGTTCGAGAAGGGCGTCGTAGGTTTGGGCAGCCGTAGAATATGCCGAGTCACCAGAAAGGAACGATTCACTAATTCCTAAAGCTGAAAGCTTGCCCTGGAGCAGTGTGTCCTCTATATCACATTTCCAGAACGCCAGTTCGTCTAAGTAGGAAATAGGCGTATTCATACCACGGATGTCACCGACGGACAGCGGACGCCTACCATTAACTCGGGCCTTTCGAGTACCGTCGCCAAAGTAGGTGTTAGGTACCTGGACCTGGATTCGTCGGTCTTCGTGGAGTAGGGCACCGAGGTTTATACCTGAGGCATCGGCCCACATACGAAGCGGGATAGGAATCCCAGCCCCGGAGGCTTTCTCTAAGGAGGCAAGCGTGGGTTCAGGTTTAATTTCCTGCCAGCCCTTACCATCGTAGACCACCATCGTCGAGTCACCAGCCTGAAGTAAGTAGTCGCCTGCCCGGTACTGGTGATCTGGATCAGCCTCGTATCCACAGAAGCTAAGGCTGTGGGACCACGCTTGCATACGGTTCAGGCCGTGGTCAGTTCCTTTTATCTTGATCTTTCTCACTGCTGCTCCCATTCAAGTGCATCGTACTTACCGGTGAATACCGCCCAGGCCAACTGAAGCCGACGGAAGGGGTAAAGGCCCTGAAATCCAAGCCCACGGGCAAAATACCAACGCTTGCCATCAGGACTAATCTGGTTACACGAGTAAAGGCCTTCGGGTTTGAAGTTTTCTGCGTAGAGCAAACGAGGTACGTTCATATCAGTAATCAATAGGGTGGCTAAGTAATAGGTCACCGACTGTGGCTTCCGTCGGTAGGCCCCCGCGACTAATATCGCGAGCACTCGCAAGGGTGAGGGTCAAGGGACGTCCATACGATAACGCCAAGGTAACAAGCTGGGTACTAAATTCCTCGCCGCTGAATTGATCGTATTCGGGGTAGCGATCTAAATCCGAGTTAGGTTCAATCCACATTTTCGGCATCAGTCTAACTCTGGCATGTCCATATAGAATTCAACCTTCTGGACAATAGGAATCCCTGCCATAGAATAACGGACGTGGAATCGGAACTCGTTCGCTTGGCTAAATTTCTGCACAGTCAGTTTCGATTTCTCAACATTGATGCTACGGAGGAAGGCACCAGGCAAATAGTTCTCCAGATCGGACCACTGGAGTTCAGTGAACTTAGCAACTGGTAGTTGGCTATACGCGTACAGGGCCAGTTGCTCCAAAGTCTGGGCCATAGTCAACTCTGCGTTACCTATCGGACCTGCAATCGAATGGTGGAACTTGATATACCGCCGAACGTGCTCTTCGGAAATATAGTCCGGATTGCCGTTGTTTAGATTCCCTTCCATGAATTACGCTCCTTGATTTGATCTTCGAAATTCTTAACAGCCTTGATGCGGGAATTCAAGGCTTCAGAGGTGCCAGGATAATGTACAGCCAACCTACCAACGGTCGAATCTGCGTAAAGCACCACGTCTTTCATCAACAGGATATATTGGTCTTTCTCAGCGTCAGTCATTGTCCGGGTCCTTAGCTTAGTGAAGTGAAGTTGATCCTCCTCGACCATAATGCGTTCTATTTCAGCAACTAACCGAGGATCGTCTACGTGGTCAAGGTCATCCCTGGCCATGGTTTGTTCGTACATAGGTAAGGGATTTTTCAAGCAGGACATCCATGTCTTTGGGAAGTTTCTTACCTACCATTTTAAAAGCAAAACATTCGGCGAAGAGTTCTTTGTATGATTTACAGGCGTAATCACTGACGATAGGCTCCAGATCCTTTTTCGGTACACCACGGATGGGCCACACCCCTTTAATCTCGTCGAAGTACTCAGCCTCAAACAAGACGTCCAACTCCTTGACGGTCACCGAATGCTCACGGCTTATGTAACTAAGGATGAGCTTGAATGCAGCAGCGTTATCCTCGTCAAGTGTTGACTTGAATGCCGACGGTACGTCACCTTGGCCAAGCATCTCGTTCAACAGTTTCTCTGATTGCTCCTTCTTGATAGAACGAACAACGATAGACGTGTTGAAGGCCTTAATCCAGCCAGCATTCAACTTCTTGGAGTCCATAAGGAACTCGTAGTGAATGTGGTGTCCTACCTCATGGTGAATGACATAGGGATACTCTGTCGAAGGCATAATCTCCGGGCGTACCTGGAAGCGGTGCGGATTCTTGTCCACGTTTGAGCTTCGCTTGTACATACCAGCCCACTTCTCACCGTTGTAGGGCATAATCTCCCAAATGCAGGACAGGGGTTGGACAACAAATCCAAGCCGCTGTGCCTTGAGAGATTTATAAGCCTTATCAAAGCCACGGTCTACTGCGTCTCGTACTTCCTTCTCCGCATCATAAAACCAATACAAGGGGCCGAAGTCAGCATGGGTACGCCGTCCCTTGTATAGGGAACTTACATCATGGCCATGTACCTTACCAGGATGCGGATCGCTACCTAGGTTAACCACAAGGTCCTTGATAGGAATCTCGGCCTGGAAGTTCTTGTCCTTAATGTGCGCGTCTTTCTGTACAGTGCCGGTGACGACGCCCTTGCTCATCGACTCGGCCTTGAACAGCACGGTACGCTTATCAGAGCCTGCGACTTTACCGATAAGGTAGTCGCCTTTTTCTACTTGAATGGTCATCAATTGCTCTCGTATTTGTTTGTTTTATCCAGAACTTGCTGAAGGCGATTAATCATTGCCTGGACGTCTGCGTCCTCCCAGATAGCAAAGAGCTGGTCGTCGTCAAACATACCGTCCCTACCTCCGTTCTCGAAATCCAAGGACAAGGAAACCTCACCAGGATTTTCCTCGGCTTCCGTTAGCTTGTCATGATATTTATCACTTGAAGAAGCCTCAATGTTTTCAACGAGATCAAGATGGCAATAATCGTCGGGGCCTGAATTGCACATCTTGATGCCAAAGTCATAGAAGTAGCTAGGCTTGTACTTGGCATACACGTACTCACCACGAAGGGCAAGAAACTGTTTGCGAGTTAGAATTTTCATGCTATTCCTTTATGATGCGTACCATGAATACGTTGTCTTTAGGATTCTCATCCTGTATATGCTCTAGCCAGGAGCCTGCGTCGTCCCTGCGTTGAATAGGTCGCGACTCTACAATCCACTGTTTGCCCTTGGCCGGTATACGTACAACGTAGTAGTCACCGTCTTCCATGTTTGACCCTGAAATGAAAAAGGCCGACCGACCTCATTGGATCAGCCGGCCTTCGTACCCCATTTACTGCTGGGGCTTCGGTGCAATGTTTTGGATTAGGTTAGCCACCTGTGCCTGAACAGAAGCCGATACCTTCGGTGTACCGGGCTGTTCCTCAAACGGGGGCAACTCCTCGGCCGGCGTGTAGGCTTCCGTATTCTCTACCGTGTTACGGATAACCTCTTCCTCGGTCGGCAGCACGCCGTTGAGTTCAGCAGCTACGTCGCGGGCGATTTGCTGTTGCACTTCAACGGACAGCGCCTGCGGGACATCGATACCCAGAGCTTCTGTACCCGGCGTGCGATTCTGGATCTCTGCCGCAGCGTTGGCCTCGTCGAAAGCGTCTACGACAAGTTCCGAAGTGGGGGTCAAGTCTTCACCGAGTAGGACTGTGGCGAAGGCACGACCTGCTGCCATTTCCGGATATACGCCAAGGTAATCGGTCCAAGGAACTACTTCCGAGAAATGCGGACCAACGACTGCGATAGTGTCGACCGTGTTGTAGTCGTCATTCGGAATGAACGCTTCCTGCAGAGTTGCGATGGTCACCCCTTGGTTCAGGGCGAACAACAGGCGGTGCTTAATCATGTTGTTACCGCGATCCGGCTCCTGCGAATAGGCAACCAAGGCGGAGGCCAGTTCGTAGTCGGTAAGAGTTGCCGACTCCGGGCTAACCGAACCGAACGTGAATTGAACAACGGTCGGATGCTGCCCTTCGTCTTCAACCACGTCGTCTCCGTCAACTGCATCGAAGGTTTCATCTTCGAGCAGAGAATCTGCGAACGACTTCGGTTGCTTGTTAACCAAACCGATTTGGTTAGCGGTCAGAGGAGCAGCGCCCCCTTCAGCGGCCGCAACTGCTTCCATAGAACGGGCCACAACAGCGGCTGCGCTGGCCTCGATTTCCTCGTCCGTCTCTTCCTCTGCGTCATCTTCATTGAAGACCAGGAGGCCTTCGAGGCGGGACTCAAGCTCACCGTCTACGTTAAAGAACGAATACTGAGATGTGAATTCCTCAATCGAACGGTTGTAGATGTTGCTCTCGTCGTCCGCGTAGATGACCTGCACGGGATGCTTCTCTTGAACACGGACCGGAAGAGTCGTGTTGGTCAGGAACAGCAACTTCGCCTGACGGCCGGCCTTCTGGCCACTGTTCTTTTTCCACACCGAACCTTGGGTGAGGAGATCCATAACTTCGTTTTCCATCTTAGAACCTCATAAGGGTTGTTGGTCGTCGCGACTGCGTGTTTATTTACTAATCGCAGGAGTTGAGGCTTGAGTAGGGGCAGAAGCCGCATCCGGCGTGTTAAGGTTGAATGCCTTTACTGCCACATCAGACAGGTCGTGGTGCCTATGCCAGCAAACTGACAGAGCACTACTAAGTGTACCAATGAGGTTCAGTTCGTCCTCACCGCTCATAGGAGCTTCAGACACCAAGGTCACGGTAGGGCAGTCTTTGACCAAGGTGGGATCGATATCCACCTTCTTCTTTTCCTCTACAGCAGGCTTGGGGATATCAACTGGCGGAGGTGCAGTTACGCAAGCTGCAAGGCAGAGGACGAGCAGCGTACCAAGAAATAGGCTCTTCATTATTTTGCTCCTTGGGTAACGATAGCAGGGTCAGCCATAAGAAGCTGGTTGATGGCCTTTACCGTAGGGACGTCAACAGCACAGCTGGTTGCTGACTTGGGGTTGTCGTGGACATATTGGGTGATAATCTGAGTCTGCTTGGTCTGAACTTGGGCTTGCAGGGCAAACTCACGACCAGCAGCAACCTTCGAAGCATTCACTAGATCGGTGATTTTGTCGTTCAGGGCCTGATTGTCCTTAGACTCCTGGGCCAGCATAGCGTCGATTACCTTCTGCTTCTCGGCTACACCACGCTGGTAACCAATGTCTTCGATGTGCTCGTAGGCTTTGTGGACAGCCATTGCGAGTACGACGAGGAGAATGAGGATCAAAATCTCCTTCCAAAACTTCTTGACCAGTGTCCAGGCCAGTGTCACAAATACAGGCATGATTAACTCCGTTAGGTTAAAGGTACTTCTTTTTAATGCGGTTTATAATCCACTGAGGAGCATTGCCCGGGTCCCACAAAGTAACCTTGTCGGCCTTCAGTTGGTCCCGCTGCTCCTCGTCACTTTCAATGTCCGCGTATGGAATATAAGGCGAGCCTTTTATAGACCATAAGCGGATAGTCTTGACCTCAAACAGCCGGCGCAAATCAGGTAACGTCCCCTCAGTTGCTCGAATGCCTGCCCGGTCACCATCAAAGAACTGCACCACGGTCTCTACACCTGCAACCTCTAGTAGCCGTGCTTTGTTTTTAGACCACGATTGCGTGCCGAATATGCAGACTGCAGGTATATCATTCAGCAGTAACCGTAGGGCGTCTCGCTGTCCCTCAACTACAACCATGGTCGTTGAGCCTAACGACTTCATCATCTCTACTGCGTAGTCGAAAGGCCACAAGCCCCAGGTCTTAGACCAAGCTGATCCTGCAGAAGGCGCGAGCAGGTACGAGGATTGGTCTGGATCTTTCTTCAACCGGGCCAGAAACATTCCCTTCTGGGAACCATTAACCATTACCGGAAGGTTGATGTACTTAGTCGATCCCCAGGATTCAAACTTCTCACTGTACTTGGTGCATA
>OVEP010001358.1_pt2 | contig 12456 bp, 15 predicted proteins | sample 1779801 | NCBI WGS metagenome assembly OVEP01 (sample SAMEA3914791, study PRJEB12502) | metagenome | biome: forest; material: soil | place: Canada | collected 2011-07-03 | depth 0.1 m
GCAGCTCCCGCAGCTCCCGCAGCTCCCGCAGCTCCCGCAGCTCCCGCAGGGCGAACGTTTCCGGCTGACCGTACACGAGCAGCCCGCACCCCTCGAACTGCCGGCCGCGGTGGACGAGAATGGAGTCAGAGGCAGGACGAAGCCGCTCGGTCGGCTCCGTGCCCGGCTCTCCAGCGCTTTCGGCCCGCAGAGCCAGATCGCCAGGCCGACCGCCGAGGAGCACGCGGAGCTGACCGGGCACGGACACGGACACGGACAACACGGCGACCAGTGAACCGGCGGCCACCGATCCCGGCCACCAACGCCCAGCGGCCAATGACCAGCGATCAATGCCCAGCGACCAGTGACCCGCGACCTCGGGACGGACGCCATGACGCCGAACAGGAACCAACTCACCCCGTCGTACCCGTACCGTATGGCCGACAGCAAGCACGTGCTCCTGACCACGTACGAACCCGACGGAACGCCCCGGCAGCACGCCTGCCGGGTGATCGCGGACGGACCCGCCCTCGGCATCGTGCTGAGCACCCGCTCGCCCGAGGCCGACCGGATCCGCCGCTGCCGGGGCGTCCTGGTCGCCGCATGCGACGCCAACGGCGTCCCCACCGGTCCGAGGTGGCCCGCGAAGGCCACGATCTGCGCCGCCGAGCGGACCGTCGACTACCGCATGGCCCTCATCAACAAGTACGGACTGTCGACCATGCTCGCACTGGCGGTCCGACGCTTCAGGCGCGGCCTCGACGGCACCACCGGGGTTAGGCTCACTCTCACCGGCCAGAACTGGCCGCTGGTCAGCCCCACCTGGTTGCCCACGACCACCTACAGCCCCAACTGAACTTCCTTGGATGGCCAATGACTGAGAGCACGACGATCGGCGAGCTGGAGCGGATGATGACCGCCTTCCCGGACCTGCCGCCGGAGGCGATCGTCAAGCAGGACATCCTCCGCCAGGGCCTGGCCTTCAGCCCGGACGCGCTGCGGCTCGCGAGCGGGTACAAGCCCAAGGACTACTTCATCTTCACCTTCGACCTCGTCCCGGTCGCCGAGATGGCCGAGCACGCCGGCTTCCGCGCCCCGGAGGAGATCAAGCTGACCGGTGGCCCCTACGAACTGCGCCAGACCGTGGTCTCGACCCGCGTCGCCCCCGACAGTCCGTACCGCGTGGAACTCGTCGCGGGGAAGCTCACCCTCACCTGCGAGGGCCGATCCCTCGCCGACCTCGAATTCCCCCCGATCCCGGCCTACTACGGACAGACCCTCAGCTCGGGCCGCAAGATCAGCGAGATCGCCCCGGCCATCGAATGGGGCTACCTGGTCTACCTGACCGTCTACCGCCTCTGCCAGTACTGGGGACGCGACGAGGAATGCCGCTTCTGCGACCTCAACGAGAACTTCCGCCAGCAGCGGGCGAACGGCCGCGAGTACACCGCGGTGAAGGAGATCGACGACATCGTCGAGGCGATGGCGCACATCGACGCGCACGACACGGTGTCCAAGGCCTACACCGTCACCGGCGGCTCGATCACCCGCAAGCTGGACGGCATGCGCGAGGGCGAGTTCTACGCCCGCTTCGCCGAGGCGATCGAGTCGCGCTTCCCGGGCCGCTGGATCCCGAAGGCGGTCGTGCAGGCGCTGCCGGTGGACGAGGTCCGGATGCTGCACGAGGCCGGCTACCGGATCTACCACCCCAACTACGAGGTCTGGGACAAGGACCTGTTCAGCTGGATCTGCCCCGGCAAGGACCGCTACGTGGGGCGGGACGAGTGGATGAAGCGGATCCTGGACGCCGCGGACATCTTCGGCCCCACCCACGTGATCCCCAACTTCGTCGGCGGCGTGGAGATGGCCCAGCCGCACGGTTTCACGTCGATCGACCAGGCGATCGCCTCCACGGCGGAGGGCCTCGACTTCTTCATGAGCCGTGGCGTGGTGCCCCGGTTCACGACCTGGTGCCCCGAGCCGACCAGCGACCTCGGCCGCCAGGAAGGCCCGCCGCTGGAGTACTTCGTCAAGCTGCTCCACACCTGGCGCGACATCTTCGAGGGGCACAACCTGCCGGTTCCGCCCGGCTACGGAAAGCCCGGAGTCGGCAGCGCCGAGTTCTCGGTCAGCGCCTTCATGGACGTCATCCGCGTGGACCGGCTGTAGGCCCCGGGCCGACCCAGGACCGCGACGCACGCTCGGAAAGCGTGTTGCGGGCAACCCCTCACGAGTTCGAATCTCGTATCCTCCGCACCCGCCCGCCAGGGCAGATGAAGGGCCGGACGCCTAGCGTCCGGCCCTTCATCATCGTCGCTCACCCGTCGTTGTCCTGATTTTTGTCCACACCGGGCCGACGCAGGTGCCTGGCTCCGGCGAGGCTTGCCACTACCCGCAGCGGGCTGTCAGTTCCCCTCACTAGGGTGCGACACATGCAATCGCTGATCACCGCCGTTCGCACACACGACGATGCCGCCGCCTATCTGGCCTGGCCGGGTGACTTCGACCTCGACCGAGGCGACCACGGCGAAGAGGTGCACCTTGCCTCAGGGGCGGCGCTGGAGGGCTTTGCCGGTCACGGGGCCGGGGGCACGTACTTCTTCTGCGGTGCAGGCGGCGAGGAGCGGCCGATCCTGTTCGCGGACTCTGAAGGCCGTGCGGCTCTGGTCGCCGTCGGGCTGCCCGAGTTCCTGCGGCTGCTGTTGGTGGTGCCATGGTGGCAAGACTGCCGGACGTTCACTGCGGAGGAGAGCCGCGAGCTCGCTGCCGAGTACCTGGAGGACATGCCCGATCTCTGGGCTCGACGAGACAGGGTGGCAGCCGCCCTCGGTCTCTCTCTTCCTGCGGAGGCTGATGCGTTGGCCCGGCTGCGCGAGGCCGTCACTGTGACGGGCAGGGATTTCGTTCTGGTCTTCACGCCGGAGGACGAACCGTACGACGCACTATTCAAGGACCTGGCATGACCGTGCGGCAGTTGGTTCTGGCTCTGTCAGCCAGCGAGGAGGCGGAGCGGCTCGCCGCTGTCGCCAACCTGGTCGCACTCGGTCCTGCGGCGCTGCCCGCCCTCATGAGCGAACTGCGCGACGACGCTTCCCCGGTAACGGAGACCGCGCTGCTTTCGGCGCTGTGCAGCATCGGTGCCTCGGCCTTCGATCCGGTGCTCGGTGTCCTGCAAGGCGCGGTGCCGGGATCGCATTGGCGGGCACTGCGGGTGTTCACGCGGTTGGGAACCCCCGCGCTGGAGGGTTACCTGCGGGCGCTGGCCCACGACGATCCTTTCGTACGCCGGGCGGCGGTCATGGGCGTCAACGGCTGCGGCGAGGACGCGCTGCGCGTAGCGAACCTGCTGGTACCACTGCTGGGTGACGGTGACGAGGGGGTACGCCGGGTCGCTGTCCGCGCCTTCTGCTCGTGGGGAGCAGCCGTGGTGCCGCTGCTGCAGTCGGTGCGCCGTGACGGGCCTGGTTCGGCGCGCGGGGGTGCATTGGAGTGCCTGGCGGAGATCGGCAGCGAGGCGGCGGTCAGTGCGCGTGACCGAGCAGCGTTGGAGCGTCTTGTCCAGATCAAGCTGATGGACGACATACCAGTCCCCATCTCGTGCTGCTTTCTCTCCTGGATCGCGGTGAGCACCGGCGACCAGGCCGGCATCATGGGGATGCTGGGCCTGTCCGATGCGTATCCGGTTCCGTTCTCCGCCGGGGTCAACACCGCGGACTGTGACAGCCACGGCGGGCTCGACGACGACCCGCACGACCGGTACCGAAGAGTTTTCGTCACGCCCGAACTCGCGGGCTGGACCCTGGTGGTCGGCTCCTGGTGCGACCCCAGCGCGGCTGAGCGCGAGGCCGCAGTGCTGGAGGCGTGCGAACGCCTCAGCGCCCGGTACGGGCGTGCCCAGGCGTACTGGTATGGAGCCCAGAACGACGGATCGGCCGTCCTGGTCGCCGAGCACGGCGATACCGTACGCCGCCTCGCCTACATCCCGGGCGACGACACACAGCACCTGGAACTCGGAGCACCGCTCGCGTACGAGCAAGAGCGCCGGACCGTTCTCGGGCTGCCCGCGTTGACAGCGGCGCACCTGGAAGTTGACGAGGACGACGACGAATGGATGTGGGAACTGCTCGAAATGGCCACCAAACTGGCGGGGGAACTGAGCATCGACCCCCTGTCGATCGACGCCAGCACCCCGGCACAGGGAGTCGGCCTGCTGGCCCTCACCGAATACGGCCGCCGTCTCGGCGCCCCGTGCGGAGCGCTTCGCATGTGACAGCGTCGATCGCCTTCGTTTCCTGGATAGCTTCTTCGGTGATCACGGCAATGGTGGCGCCCTCATACGCTTTGCGGGTGACCCTTCCCGACTTCGAGGCCGACACTGCCGCTTCATGCCTACCTGATCCGCAGGTGCTGCTCCGCGACACGGACTGGCAGTCGCTGCAGCACGCGCACCCGGGCCAGTGGGACCCCCGACCGCTGCTGACCGCGCTACTGGATCCCGACCCGGTCGTACAGGCGCAAGCCCTGAACAACCTGAAGCCGGTGCGTCACCAGAACTCGACCTACGAGGCAACTGTGCCCGTGGCCCTCTACGTCGCCGGCATCCTGTCCGATCCGCGTGCTGCGTCTCCGGTACATGTCCAGACGCATCCGGGGACGGAACTGAGGCCGAGAGCGTTCCGCGCAGCCTTGCTGGACTGGCTCGGCGAAGTCGCCTATGACGCTGACGACTCGTGCGTGGAAATGGGGCGTCGCTGCGGTTTTGAGCCCTACCCGGCCCAGGAGGCCCTGCGCTCGCTACGACAGGTGTACTTTCGCGCGGTGGCGCCATTCCTCACCGACGCCGACCAGGAAGTGCGGGACGCCGCACTGATTGCAGTGGTTCCCATGGTCGAAGCCCCGGAACTCGCCCAGCATCGTGAGGCACTGATGCCGTTGCTCCACAGGCTCCTGGCGAGCAGCCAGGACCGTTGGCACCGCTCTCGGGCCGTCGACGCCTGCACAGCCTGGGGATGCCAAGCTCATCGGCGGCCTGGCACCCTCGGAGCACCGTTGCAGAACGCGGAGCCACCCTTGTGGAACGGCGGCTTCCGAGAAGACCCGCCGTTCTGATCACGGTGGCAATGTCCAGGCTGTGCTCCACTCAGAGCAGCGAGCCAAGGCTACGGCGAGGGTTGCAGTTGGGGTTGCATTCAGCCTCGTTCGCAGGGGTCCACAGGGGGTGGATGGCCTCACTCAGCGGCAGGTCAGGACGCGGATGCACCCCGCTGGACACCCGGACGAACAGCTGGAAAGCGTGTTGGGGGCAACCCTTCACGAGTTCGAATCTCGTATCCTCCGCAGGCCAGAGTGCCCGCACCGTTCCGACGGTGCGGGCCCTCTGCATTTTTGTCTCAGTTGCAGTCTCATCGGCGGCGGCGCAGCCACAGGTCACGCTGTCAGTGGCTATCGCTATGTTCCAGGCCATGACAGGCATGGACGATCAGCACGGTGCAGGAGCCGACGGCATGGGCGCCCTCTCGGACATCGTCGCTCGCGTCCGCGAATGCGCGCTCCAGGAGAGGGGCGAGCTCCCTGCTCGGGTCGGCGAGCGAGAGGTCGCCGCAGCCGAGCGCGAACTCGGCTTCCCATTGCCGCGATTGCTGGTCCGGCTGTACCAGGAGGTGGCCAACGGGGGCTTCGGTCCCGGGTACCTCCTACTGCCCCTGGTCGGCGAGGGCCGGACGGTGGTTGCCGAGTGCGGCCCTTGCGAGTACTGGCCGCACGGCATCCTGCCGATCCTGGACTGGGGCTGCGGCATGTACGCCGCGGTTGACTGCCTGGACCCCGATGCTCCGGTCCTGCTCTTCGAGCCGAACGCCGGCCCCCAAAACTGGGCGGAGGCGTGGTTCACCGACTCGCCGTCACTCGCGCAGTGGCTGAGTTCCTGGCTCGACGGCACTGGCTGGTGGGAGGAGGAGGTCATGATGGCCGAGGACGCACTCGAGCCCCAGCCCTGGCCCGAGGCCACGAAGCGGCTCGCCTCCTAGTTCAGGCAAAAAGCGTACGCTATTCTGTACGCTATGAAGACGATGAGTGCGACTGAGCTCCGCGGCAACCTCGCTGCCGCGCTCGACTCTGTCGAGAACGACGCCGAAGAACTCGTCATCACCCGGGCCGGCCATGAACCGCTGGTCGTCGTCCCCCTGGCCGAGTACGCCTCGCTCCGTGAGACCGACTACCTGCTGCGCTCCCCGGCCAACGCCGACCACCTGCGTCAGTCCCTTCGGGAGTACCAGGAAGGTCGCACCCAGAACCGTGAACTGATCGACCCCGAGGACGCCACCGAGCAGTCCGCATGAAGATCCAGTTCACCGACGGCGGCTGGACCGACTACCTCTACTGGCAGGCGAACGACCGCCGCCTACTCAAGCGCATCAACCAACTGATCGACGACATCCGCCGCAACGGCCACGAGGGCATCGGCAAACCCGAACCCCTGCGCCACGAACTCGCCGGGGCATGGTCCCGCCGGATCGACCAGGAGCACCGCCTGGTTTACGTCCTCGACGAGCAGGCCGACACGGTGTGCGTCATCGCCTGCCGCTACCACTACAGCAAGTAGCCCGTTTCGCTCCGATCGCCACGACGCGTTGGACCCGGGCGGATGTCAGCCAGTTGCAGTTCCAGTTCCAGTTGCATTCATCCCCGTCCGCGAGTGTCCGGCCAGCCCTCGTCTGGGCACTTCTCCGCAGGTCGGGACGGTGGCGTACTCAGCTGAACCCCCGGACGAACAGTTGGAAAGCGTGTTGGGGGCAACCCCTCACGGTTCGAATCTCGTATCCTCCGCAGGTCAGCGGGCCCGCACCGTTCACCGGTGCGGGCCCTCTGCGTTTCCAGTCTCAGTTTTCGTCTCATGAGACTTTCGCCGGGTCTGCTGACGAGGCCGCGTCGCGTCGCCATCGCGGCCTACGCCCCGGGTCCAACCGCTCGCGGCCCACCCACGCGGCCGCTATTTCCGGCCCGGGGACCAGCTCAGACCCCAGCCATAGGCCTTGTCCAGCGCGTCTTGGGCCCCGTTGATGTAGCGCACCTCGCGCTGGACGGACAGTTCGCCACCAGTGTGTTCAATGAGTGCGATCGCGCAGATCTTCGCCTGCCCTCCCGCGTCGTCCAGATGCACTTCGACCGGGGCCGCTCCGGGAGACACCAGGGTCACGACACCTTGAGCCTGCTCCCAGTTCGGAGTTCCCTCATAGATGAGCGCGAAGACCAGGATGCGCCGAATGGCATCGGCCTGGGACAGGTCGATGCGCATGTTCTCGCCTCCGGCCGTGGATCCGGAACGGTCATCACCGTCCAGGGAGATTACCGCCCGGCCGTTCGTGTCGCGTGCCTCGAAAGCGTTTCCGAGTGCCTGGACCACGCCCTTGGAGCCGTCGGTGAACTCCCACAGGCAGCCGAGGTCGAGATCGATGCCGACATCGGGCTGCAGAGCGGACTGGAGCTTGCCCAGCCAGCCGCGCTTGCCCTGCGGTGCGGCTGCGTCCTGTGAGCCTCTGGCGTTCCAGTTCAGATTGACCGTGAGGAGGCCGGCGTGCGCCGACTTGTCGAGGGATACCCGGGGGGAAGCCTTGGTGAGCGTCACCTTGGCCAGTGGGACCGGTGCTACCTCGTTGGGGTTACCGAAATCGCTCATTTCCTCTGCTGTCCTTCCCTTGACGGACCGTGAGGTCACCTCGCCGCAGTCGGCTGGTTGAAGCCGCATCGCAACGACTCTGGCCTGGCGACCGTTTCCGCCATGAACCGGAGGGCGTTCCGCGGGGCTCGACGGCGCATCGGGCTGCGGGGCGCTCCAGCACGGCTACGACAGCGAGGACCTGGGCACCATGTGGCAGGCCGGTTTTGACTCCATCGGATAATGGACTATACGTAACATATGACCACATTTCGGTGAGCCGGTCGCGGAGTGGTGGAGCTGCCGTCCGGCCTTTCTGGTCTCAGTCGGGATCGTGGGCCACGGACCCGGGCGCTTGGGCCAGATCCTGCTCTGCCCCGTCTCCCAGAGCCGACCGCCGAGCTTCCGACCTTCGTCGTGCGGCATCGGGTCGGCCACGTGCTGGTGGTGCTTGGCCGTCGAGGCCGAGGACCAGCTCATGATCGCCATGCCGATCCGCTCGGGACGCCGAGCAGGAGCGGGTTCGTCGAGGTGTGCATGCGCACGGATCGCGTGGCAGCGCCGAGCCGACGCCATTGCAGGCTGGATATACGGCGAGTATGGTCATCTATATGGCATCGAAGAAGGTGACAGTGACCATCCCCGAGGATCTCCTCGAAGAGATCCGCAGCGAGGCGGACGAGCGTGGTATCTCCGCCTACGTCACTGAGGCGCTGCGCGCGAAGCGGGACCGTGACCGACTCCTGGAACTCGTGCAGTGGCTCGAAGAGGAGCACGGGCCGGTCACCGAATCCGAACGCTCCGCAACCTACGACGCACTGGACGACTTGGACGCCGAGCACGAGCGCCGCCAGGCCGCTGCTGCCAGGCGAGCCGGCGAGGCCGCATGACCCCGAAGCGCGACCACGAGGCGAAGCCGCTTCGCGTCTTCGTACTGGACTGCGAGGCGCTCTCGCTCGCCGTCCGCGGGGATCGCACAATGATCGGCTGGCTCGACCTCGCGGCACGCGGAGAGGCCGACGTCGTCACCTCACCCATGACGCTGGTCGAGGCGTACGACGGCAGGACCACGGAACAGCGCTGGGACTGGGTTCTCTCCCGGGTGAAGGTCGCGGACCTGGGTAACGAGGAAGCCCGACGCGCTCGTAGACTCCTGGCCGACACCAAGTTGCACGGTCACAAGTACGCGATCGACGCCATGCTCGCTGTCGTCGCGCTCTCGCAACGAGGCCACGTCACTGTCTTCACTTCCGACGTGGACGACCTGGAGAAGCTGCTGCCGGACCGGATCGTCGTCAGGAGAGTCTGAACTCACCTGCGCAACCGATCTGCCGCTGCAGCCGAAGCCGGCTCCCAGACGCTTGGCAGTCGCTGACCGAAGGGTTGCGGTTCGGGTTGCATTCAGCCCCGTTCGCGACGGTCCATGCGAGCCATTGCCGCAGTCGGCCCTGCGGGCCGGGACCGTGGCGAACCCGCCCAACCGCCCGGACGAACAGTTGGAAAGAGTGTTGGGGGCAACCCCTCAAGAGTTCGCATCTCGTATCCTCCGCAGGTCAGCGGGCCCGCACCGTTCGCCGGTGCGGGCTCTCTGCGTTTCCGGGTTGCAGTTGCCACCGAGGCCGGCAGCCGGCGAGCGGCGTGCGCCCCACCCGGGCGCACTGCGGCTCGATTCCGGCCGTCGCCGGCCTGGTCTCCGACCGTGCTTCCGAAGGGTGATCACCCGCCCGACAAGGCTCCAGGCCAACACGCCCCGATCTCGATCGCGCACCACGTCGTCACTTCCCGACCGCGGGCCCTGGGGCGAGGCCTTCGCGCCGGCCTGGCAACGCCTCACCCGACTCCCGGTCGTCACCTGACGGCTGGTCACCACTCCGGCAGGCAAGGAAGGAGAGCAGTCCGGGACGCCCGCCGCCGACCGGACGCTGAAGGACCGAGGTCGGCCGTCCCGGGAGATGCGCCGTGAATCGAAACTGACGGGCACGCTCGAATTCCGGTGTTCTGACAGGTGCTCTCACTGCGGCCTTGGCGCCGGAGTCCGTGGACGGAGCGATGCGCACGGCACCGCGGCAGTATGGCCCGGTGAAATTCCCGGACGAAACCGGACAAAGATCGACTACTGCGGGATCATGTCGTCAAGGGCGTGTAAGGGATACTCGCCTTCGGGCGGAACCTTGGGTTCTAATGAAGTCGTTCGGTTTCCGGCCTGGAATACCGAATTTCGATGATGGTGCGGACACGCCTTTTGTCGTGTCCGCAACCTTGGAAAGGAGTGGTCATGAAGATGATCAAGGCGCTTGTGCGGAAGTTCAAGCAGGACGAGGACCTCGCCAGCTACGCGTGGGAAAACCACCTCATCTGACGCACAGTCGTCGGCGGAGAAGGCGGCCGTGCCGCCGCCTCCGCCGGCGCCGCGGAGTTCCCAGCCGGGCTGCGACGCGGCGTTCCGGCCGCTACCGGCCAGTATTTCCCCGCCTGCCGCAGGGGACGTATTTCATCGCTATGCCAGTGGAGGCGGGATTCTCGTGGAAGAAATAGCGCCGACGGCGGTGCGCGGCCTTTCCGTCGTGTACGCCCCGCGGATTCAGGACCTGCTGTCCAGGGAAGAGAAAGTCTTTCGTCTGGACGCGGCCACGGTCGGCGTCTCCGACTGCCGGCTGATGGCCGAAATCGTCGCGGCGCGTCCCTTGCTGGCAGCGGAGCGCTCGGTCTACAAGCCCGCCGCAGGAGCCGATATCCAGCACGAAAGCGCGACCCGGACGATCCGCGCGCTGGGACAGGACGTCATGGCGGGCATCCGTACTCCGCCGCCCCCGGCCCGCGGGCTCTCCGGCACCTGGCCCTACGCCGGCACCTCCTACCTGCGCCAGTGGCTCTTCTCCGCCGACCCCCTGCCGGTCTCCCTGCTGTCGAAGCGCGGCGTGACGCGCTCCGACGCGATCTCCCGGATGGTCGACCGTGCCGTCACCGTCTGGCCGGGATCCGCTGCCGGGGAAAAGAGCACCACGCTGGCCGGGCAGATCCGGGACGCTTCCGGCACCCGCAACAGGCGGCAGGCCATCGCGCTGTACCGGCGGGCGACGGCCACCCTCTGCGACGGCGTGGCCGCACTGGCCGGCAACGCCCTGTGGTTGATGAAGTCGACACGGAAACCCGAGGGTGCCCCCGCCGACGTCACCGCGGTCCTGTGGGAGACACTGCGGCTGCTCCCGCCCGCTTGGATGCTGTTCCGCAGGGGCGGGGGCGCGTTCGCCGGGCTGCACCCCGAGATCGGCGCCCAGGACCGGGTCGCGCTCTTCCCGCTGCTGATGCACCGTCACCCGGACTACTGGTCCGACCCGCTGGAGTTCCGGCCCGAGCGATGGGCCGGAGTGGCGGACCCGGAGAACACGCCCGCGTTCATGCCGTTCGGCTTCGACGGGGCCCGCTGCTGGGCCAAGCACCTGATCGTGCCGCTGGCCGAGCGTCTGGTGAAGGTCGCCCTCGACAGCCGACTCGTCATCAGCAGCCCGCCACAGGAGGCGCACATCCCGTTGCGCTCCCTGCTCTCCGTTCGGTTCGACGCGGCAATCGGGGTATGACCGGGCGCCGCGCCCTCGCGCCGCCCGCCGTTGCCGACGAGGGCGGTGCGGCCACCACACAGAACCCGCCCACGCCGCGGAGCCCGCGCACGCCCGCTGGTCGGGCGGACGCCGCCGACCGCGCATCGAACACCTTGACCACACGGGAAACACCATGGAATCGCCCACGCTGGCCGACTGGGTCGGCGACGTCGAGAGCTTCGCCGACCGCCAGTGGCAGCGCAAGCCCGCGGTCTTCACCCCGGAGGCGCTCGCCTCGCCGTTCGACCTCGACGAGCTGGACGCCGCTTTCGAGAGAGGGCTGCTGCGCACTCCCTACCTGGAGATGGTCCGCTCCAACAAGGTCGTCGTCCCACCCGATGCCTACACCACGTCACGGGTGGTCAACGGCAAGACGCACCAGGGCTTCGCCGACCGTACGAAGGTCGTCGCGCTCCTGCGCACCGGAGCGACGCTGCTCCTGCGCCACGTCGAGCAGTGGCACCGCCCGACGGGTGATCTGGTGGCGCGGCTGTCCGAGGAGCTCGACCGCTGCGTGGAGGCGTTCTTCTTCGTCACGCCCGTCGGCGGACAGGGTCTCGCGGTGCACCGTGACGACGCCGACGTGTTCGTCCTCCAGGTGGCCGGACGCAAGACTTGGTACGTTCACGACGCGCCGGCGGTGGCGGACTGGTCGCCGGGAGAGCTCCCGGACGACGAGCGCTCCTCGCGGCTCCTGAACAGCGTCCTTGCGCCGGGCAATGTGCTCTACGTCCCGCGTGGTTTCGCGCACCGCGCGGTGGGCGCCGCCGGACTGTCCGCCCACCTGTCACTGACGATCCGCGACATCTCCCTGCAGGACCTGCGGACAGCCCTGGAGCAGCGGCTGTCCGAAGGGGTGGACCTCCCGGCGCGCCCGCTGGGTGAGGCGGCGATCACCGACGCCTGCGCGGCGCTGCTCAGCCACGCCCGGGCGAAGCTGGCCACGATCGCACCGGAGGACCTGCAACTCGCCGCGCGGGCCGCCCAGGTCCGGCCACCGGTCACGACGACGCAGGCGGAGACGCTCGCCGGGACGGCCCGGAACTGGGAGACCGGCGACCCCGGCGCCGGGGTCGCCGGGTCGGCCTCCGTCGGCCGCACCTGGCGCAGGCTGCGCGAGGCGGCACGCGGAGCGCAGTGAGGGCGGACCGCTCGGGCGACGCCTACATCGTCTTGCGGGGGACGCTCACACGGGGATGATCTCGACGCCCTGCTCCAGTCCCT
>OVEP011212185.1_pt1 | contig 12430 bp, 7 predicted proteins | sample 1779801 | NCBI WGS metagenome assembly OVEP01 (sample SAMEA3914791, study PRJEB12502) | metagenome | biome: forest; material: soil | place: Canada | collected 2011-07-03 | depth 0.1 m
ACCAGATCGGCGGTGGCACCGGGGATACGCTGAGTGTCTCTGGGACGGGCGAGACGGTAAGCCTGAGCAACGGTACGATCGATGCTTTGGCCGGCAGCAATGTGACGGTGACGGGCAATAACGACGTGGTCAATCAGTCGGCTGGGGCGGTGGTTACGATCACCGGCAGCTCGGATGTGTTGAGCGGGTCCTCGGGCGATAATCTGACCCTGACGGGGTCGAATGCCAGCGTGACGCTATCCAATGCGAGCATCACCTTGGTGAGTTCACTGCAGGCGAGCGTGACTGGCAACAGCGATGTGATCGCGGGTGGCAACTCCGACAGTCTGACGCTGAGCGGTACGTCTGACACGGTGAGCTTCTCTGGCGGCAGCGTCACGTTGGGTAGTGCCAATACGGCGACTGTGACGGGCAGCAATGACCAGATAACGCTGGGCAGCGGTGACACCCTGACTTTGGGCACGGGCGTCATGGCGGCTGTGAGTGGTAATAGTGACGTCATTGCGGGCGGGACAAGTGACGTTCTGACACTGAGCGGCACGTCTGACACGGTGAGCTTCTCGAGCGGCAGCGTAACGTTGGGAAGCGGCAGCAAGGTCACAATGACCGGTAGCGCTGATCTATTGAACCTGGGTGGCGGCAGCAACGACAGTGTGAGCCTGAGTAGCGGGACGATCCTTCTTGCATCTGGCAGTACGGCATCGCTGGCGGCTAACAGCGTGACGGTGTCGGCGAGCGGTTTGTCCGTGAGCGGCAGCAATGACACCCTATCGTTGACGGGCGGTTCGCTGACCTTGGCGTCAAGCCTTAGCGTGACGCTGCAGGGTGGCAACGACCAGATTGGGCTTGGCAGCGCCGACACGCTGACGCTGGGCGCCGGCCTGACGGCGACGGTGAGCGGCACCAGCGATGTGATCGCGGGTGGGGCGAGCGAGAGCCTGACGCTGACTGGCGCATCGGACACGGTGAGCTTCGCGGGTGGAGGCATCACGCTCGGCAATGCCAGCACGGCGACGGTGACGGGCAGCGGTGATCAGATTATCGGAGGCAGCGCGGATACGCTGACGCTGGGTGGCAGCAACGGGACCGTCGGTCTGTTGAACGGCAGCCTCTCGATCGCGGCGAGCATAACGGCGACGCTCACGGGCAGCAGCGACGTTGTTTCCTTGGGAGCCAGTGCGACCATCATCGAGGAGGGGACCGCTGATACTCTGACCGCGACTAGCACCGGCAACAAAGTAACCCTGATGGCCAGCGGCGACAGTGTAACTCTGTCGAGCGGCACGGTGACGCTGGGTAATACGGATTTGGTGGCGACGGTGAGCGGCACCAGCGATGTGATCACGGGCGGCACTAGCGAAACTCTGACGCTAACTGGCATGTCGGATACGCTGAGCCTATCGAACAGCACGGTGACGCTGGGCAATGCCAGCACGGTGACGCTGACTGGCAGCAACGACCAGATAGCGCTGGGCAGCGGAGATGGCTTGACGTTGGGCGCCGGTCTCGTGACGACGGTGAGCGGCAGCAGCGGCATTATTGCCGGAGGGGTGGGCGAGAATCTTACCCTGACCGGCACGTCTGACACAGTGAGCTTCGCTGGCGGCAGTATCACGCTTGGCAATGCCAATACGGTAACGGTGACGGGTACCAGTGATCAGATTAGCGGTGGCAGCGGTGATACGTTGACGCTGAGTGGAAACAATGACACCGCAGGCCTTGTGAGCGGCAGCCTGTCGATTGCGGCGAGCATGACGGCGACGCTCAACGGAAGTAGCGACATTGTTTCTTTGGGGGCCGGTGCGGCCGTCATCGTAAGTGGTAGTTCCGACACCCTGACCGCGACCAGCACCAGCGACAAGGTTACGCTGATGACGAGCGGCGACAGTGTAACCTTGTCGGGCGGCACAGTGACGCTGGGCTCCGGTCTGACGGCGACGATGAGCGGCAACACCGATGTGATCGCGGGCGGGACGAACGACGCGCTGACGCTTAGCGGCACGTCTGATACGGTGAGCTTCTCAGGCGGCACAGTGACGTTGGGCAACGCCAGCACGGCGACGGTGACGGGCAGCGGTGATCAGATTATCGAAGGCAGCGGGGATACGCTGACGCTGAGTGGCAGCAACGGGACCGTCGGTCTGTTGAACGGCAGCCTCTCGATCGCGGCGAGCATAACGGCGACGCTCACGGGCAGCAGCGACATTGCTTCCTTGGGGGCCGGTGCTACCATCATCGAGGAGGGCACCGCTGATACTTTGACCGCGACTAGCACCAGCGATCGGGTCACGCTGATGACGAGCGGCGACAGCGTGACCTTGTCGAGCGGGACGGTGACGCTCGGCACTACAGGCTTGGTGGCGACAGTGAGCGGCACCAGCGATGTAATTACGGGCGTCACGAACGAGACTCTGACGCTGACTGGCATAACCGATACGTTGAGTTTATCGGGCAGCACGGTAAGACTGGGCAATGCAAGCACGGTGACGCTGACTGGTAGCAACGACCAGATAGCGCTCGGCAGCGGGGATAGCTTGACGCTGGGTGCAGGTCTCGTGGCGACGGTGAGCGGCACCAGCGACACTATTACCGGAGGAACGGGTGAGAATCTGACCCTCACTGGCACGTCTGACACGGTGAGCTTCGCGGGTGGAAGCATCACGCTTGGCAATGCCAGTACGATAACGGTGACGGGTACGAGTGATCAGATTAGCGGAGGCAGCGGTGATACGTTGACGCTGAGCGGGAACAACGGCACCACCAGCCTGTCGGGCGGAGGTATCTCAGTTTCGGGTAGCGTAACAGCGACCCTCTCCGGGAATAGTGACACCATTTCGCTAGGGGCCAGCGAGACTGTCATCGAGAGCGGCAACTCCAATATCCTGACCGCCAGCGGCACCAGCGACAAGGTTACGCTGATGACGAGCGGCGACGGCTTAACCTTGTCGGACGGCACAGTGACGCTAGGCTCTGGTCTGACGGCGACGGTGAGCGGCAACACCGATGTAATCGCGGGCGGGACAAACGACTCGCTAATACTGAGCGGAACATCGGATACCGTGAGCCTATCGAGCGGCACAGTGACGCTAGGCAATGCCAGCACGGTGACGCTGACAGGTAGCGCGGACACGCTGGTTCCGTTAGGTAGCAATGACAGCGCGACCGTGAACAATGGCACGGTCGGCTTTGTTGCAGGCAGCTCGGTCAGCATTACGGCCAATAGTTTCATTATGTCGGCGAATGGCGTTTCAGTGGTTGGCACCAATGACAGCCTGGCGCTGACGGGTGGAACGACGAACTTGGCTTCCGGCCTGTCGCTTACGGTCGTTGGCGGAGGAGACACGATCGTCGGTGGCACGAGCGATGCCCTGACGTTAAGCGGCTCAGGCGACAGCGTGAATTTGGGCGGCGGTACAGTCAATGTTCTGGCCGGGGGCATGGCGACGATCACGGGTAATAGCATCGTGATTGCGGGCGGCGCGTCGGACAATGTAACGGTGGTCGGTGCTTCGGACACGGTTAGCTTCTCGAGCGGCACGGTGACGCTGGGCAACGCCAGTACGGTTGTTCTGACGGGTACTTCGGATGTGTTAAGCCTGATCGGCAACAATGATAGTGCGACCCTGAGTAACGGGACGATCGCACTAGCTGCCGGGAGTACTGCGTCGTTGGCCGCGAACAGCGTGAGTTTAGCGGCGACGGGTGCTTCGGCGAGTGGTGGTAACGATACGCTGTCGTTGTCGAACGGTTCGGCGATCCTAGCGTCGAGTGTGACCGCGACGCTGACAGGCAATGGCGATCTGATCAGCGGTGGCAGCAATGACACACTGACCTTGACAGGTAGCAATGACACCGTGGCCTTGGACGACGGCACTGTCAATGTGGTGACAGGCAGTTCGGTGACCGTGAGCGGCAATAGCGATGTGATCAATGCTGCCGCTGGCGCTAGCGTATTGGTCACGGGAATATCGGATATTCTTGTCTGGAGTTCCGGCAACAACCTAATTCTCAGCGGATCGAACGAAACCGTGACTTTGCTGAGTGCCGTTCAGGCGGCAGTGACTGGTAATAGTGACCTGATAACCGGAGGCCCAGGAGATTTCGTTAACGTTAACGGAACCGCAGATACCATCTCTCTTGCCATTTCAACTGTGACGCTGGGTGATAACAGCACCGTAAACCTGACCGGCTCCGCCGATACTCTGTTCGGCGGCAGCAATGATGGCTTGTCCATTAGCAGCAATGGCAATACGGTCACTCTGTCACAGGGCGCACTCACATTTGCCGCCGGGATTACCAATTCATTGGTTGGCAATTTGGACGCCATCACCCTCGGTCCCAATGCGGTGCTCAATGAAAGCGGTTCAGGGGATAGTTTGACCGGTGGTACGGCCGATACTCTAACTCTGAGCGGAAGCGGTACGAGCGTAAATCTGTCGTACTCCACAATCGATCTAGCGGCATACACGAGTGTCGGGCTTACCGGTTCTGGCGACAGCATTGTTGGCAGAAGCGACGATATGCTTGTTCTGACCGGTAGTAACGATACCGCCAGCTTGAGCAACGGCGCGGTAGGCTTGGCTGGCAATAGCACTGTAGGTGTTACGGCGACGTCTATCACGGTAACAGCGAGCGGCCTCACGGTAAAAGGCAGCAATGATAGCCTGTCATTGTCCGGTGGCACTGTAACTATAGCGTCCGGACTGCAAATCTCGTTGACGGGGAGCAATGATATCGTCAATGGCGGTATGGGCGACACCCTGCTTCTGGCCGGCCTCGACCAGACGACCAATCTCGCGAGCGGCTCGATAATTCTAGCGAGCGCCGCCATCATAACGGTCGCCGGCAGCGGCGATCAGATCAGTGGCGGTAGCGGCGACACTTTGATGGTTTCTGGCCCGAGCGATACGGTCGGTTTGAGCCAGGGGACGATCTCAGTTCTGCTTGCCACCAACGTAACGGTGAGCGGAAGCGACGATGTGGTCGATTCAGTCTCTGGAGCGACGCTGACCCTAACGGGGGTCTCTGACGCCCTGACGGGTAGTGGCGATGCCTTAACGGTACTCGCCGGCCTGCAGGCGACCGTGACGGGTGATGATGATGTTATTACAGGCGGCAACTCCGACGTACTGACTTTGAGTGGCACGGCCGACACCTTAGCTCTCAGTGGCGGTGGCATCACCCTGGCAAGCAATAGCGATGTCGCCATCACTGGTAGCGCCGATACCTTGATGCCGACTGGTAGTAACGACATCGCTAGCTTGAGTAACGGTACCGTGGGACTGGCCATGGGCAGCCAAGTCACCGTCGGGGCGGAAAGCTATTGGGTGTCGTTGAACGAGCTTTCGATCAGCGGAACTAACGATGTTTTGATGGTGTCGAACGGTTCTATTTCGCTCGGTTCCGGAGATCAGTTGACTTTAACGGGGAGCGGTGACGCCGTTAGCCTCGGCTCTGGCGATCAGCTGAATATGATCGGTGGTGGGACTGAAACAATCATCAGCAGTGGCAGTGGTGATTCCCTGGATATCGCCGGGTCATCGAACAGCATTACATTGCTCGGAGGCGACAACGTCACCCTGAACGCTGGGGGAGCTGATAATTATGTCGCGACCAGTTTCTCGACATTGGCTATCGGTGAGAATGCTCAGGTGGTCGTGGTCGGGCAAAACGATATCGTCAATCTGGCCGGAACTGACGCGCTTAGTGTAACGGGCAGCGATAATGTTATCTCGGCGAGCGACGTGAACGACACCGTTTCACTGGCTGGAATCGGCGATAGCCTTGTCCTTAACAACGGCACGCTAATCCTTGCTGGCAACACTGAAGCGATCTTGTCCGGTAGCAATAACGTCGCTACTTTAAGCGGATCGGGAGACTCTGTCATCTTGACCGGCTCCAGCGATCAAGTGCTGGCAACTCAAACCGGCGCGGCTACGATCAACATCGATCAGGCGCCGAATGTGGCGGTGCTGTTCGGGAATAGCGTTAATGATGACCAGATTTGGTTTACCCGCAATGGCAACGATCTGTCGGTCAGTGCCATCGGCACGACCGATGAACTGACAGTCAGCAATTGGTTCTCGGGCAGTTCGAGCAATCTGGCACAGATCGAGACTTCGGGCGGGCAGATTTTGTTGGGTACGCAAGTCGATAATCTTGTCAATGCGATGGCGGGTCTGACGCCGCCAAGTCTGGGACAAACGACCCTGACGACGGCGGAGGCCAACCAATTGGAGCCGATTATCGCGGCGAATTGGACCTGACCGGCGTGCCGTCACCCTCCGCCACCCTCGACCTGGCAATTTCCCATTATCGGATGGGGGAACCCGACCTCGCCGAGAAAGTCAGCCGGCATTGTCTTTCGATAGATCAGAACAACGCCGGTGCTTGGCATCTCTTGGCTGTGATGGCCTTCGAACGCGGTGCATTCGCCGCTGCCGTCGACCTTTTTCGCAAAGCGATTCTTTTGGTGCCGAGCGACGCGATATACCTGCGCAATCTGGGTTCGGCGTTCCGCTCCGCCGGCCGTGTCGATCTAGGGATCGCCTCATGCCGGCAAGCTCTGCGTCTCGATCCCAATGACGCGGACAGCTTTGTCACCTTGGGAAACTTAGGTAAAGAACCGAGCTCGGAAGTAGACTCCATTTCCGCAACTGCGTATCGAGCAGCCCTGGTTCTGCGCCCTGATCACGACCGGAGCATGATGAACCTCGCCAACTCGATGCAGTCGGGCGGACAATTTGCCGAGGCAGAGACTCTTTATCGGCGGACATTGCGGAACAACCCGGTCAATGCCGAAGCCCACAAGAATTTAGCGGTCGCTCTCGCAGAACAAGGTCGCCTAGATGAGGCCGAGCTGGCTATTCGCACAGCCATCCGCTACCAGCCGAACGAGCCCGGTTGGCGTATGGCGCTCGGGCAAATTCTGCTGCTCGCAGGCCAGTTGAACGAAGGCTGGAAACAGTATGAGTGGCGGTGGCAGGCTAATAGCGTGGTCAATAGACCTCGCGGTTTCCCCCAGCGTCTCTGGTCGGGAGAAAATACGGCGGGTCGAGTTCTCATTCACGCTGAGCAAGGGCTTGGCGACACGTTGCAATTCTGCCGATACCTTCCTCTGGCGGGGGAAAGAGCTGAAATCGTCCTAGAAGTCCAGCGCCCGCTCGTCGGTCTATTGAACAGATTGCCAGGGGTGTCGCGTGTGGTCGCTGCAGGAGACCCCCTCCCAGACTTCGATTTCCATTGCCCCCTTCTGACTTTACCGAGAGTGATGCGGACCACTCTGGACACCATTCCTATGCAGAATCCCTATCTGGTTGCTGATCCTACTCGGGTAGCCGCCTGGAGAGAGCGCCTGTCGAATATCCAAGGCCTCCGCGTCGGCTTAGTTTGGGCGGGCGGCATCGTGACGCCACGCAATCGGCAAAGATCGATTTCACCGGACAAACTCGAAATGCTATCCGGTATTCCTGGCGTGCGGTTTATCTCGCTGCAAAAATATCAAGTAAAGGACGCCAATCGCCAATCGCCACCATCTTGCTTGAATCTCATCGATTGGACGAGCGAGCTTCAAGATTTCGATGAAACCGCTGCCTTGGTTGAGGCTCTGGATCTCGTGATCGGTGTCGACACAGCGGTGGCTCACTTAGCTGCCGGCTTGGGGAAACCGGTTTGGTTGTTGAATCGTCTTTTCCCCTGCTGGCGTTGGTTGCTCAACAGGGAGGACAGTCCTTGGTATCCTTCCCTTCGCCAGTTTCGTCAGACCACGCTGAACGATTGGGACTCAGTGCTTAATAGTGTGCGCGGCGAATTAGCTCGGCTGTCGGGAGAGACATCGCGGCTGCTCATTGGGTAGGTCGAGGTGATTAGACCGTATGTTCGCCTGATGAGGTGACGTGCGGCCCGCTCCACGACAAGCTCCTATCGAGGGTAGCGCCGGGTGGTCCGGTGCCGAGCCTTAAGCATGGGGAGCGGGCCTGATGCAGAATACCATTTATGTGGGACTGGATGTCCATAAGGCGACGTTGGCGGTTGCTACCGCGGAAGGTAAGCGTGGCGGTGAGGTGCTTGCGATGGGCAACATTCCGCACACCCCCACTCAGGTCGCCAAGCTGGCAGAGAAGCTTGGCAGGGCCGGGCCGTGGCTCTGCTTCTGTTATGAAGCAGGCCCTTGCGGCTACGACTTGTATCGGCAACTGACGGCGCTGGGACACGACTACATTGTCGTGGCGCCGTCGCTGATACCGATGAAGGCGGGAGACCGGGTAAAGACTGACCGTCGTGACGCGGTGATGTTGGCCAAGCTGCACCGTGCCGGCGTACTGACCGCGGTTTGGGTGCCGGATCGCGCCCATGAAGCGATGCGTGACCTTATCCGCGCACGTGCCACGGCGGTACAGGTCCTTGGCAAGGCACGTCAGCATCTACAGGGCTTCCTTCTGCGGCATGGGCGGGTTTTTGCCGGCAGGAGGGGATGGACGTTCGCTTATCGACGGTGGCTAATACCAATTTGCGGTGATGCTGATGCTGACTCTCGTGGGGGATTTCCAAGAGGGTCGGAATATGAGTCACTCTGGCAAACAGCTGGAGGCTTTCCATGGCAGCGCCGCTCCCCCTTCGCCCCGATTATGACGGCCCCGGTCTTCGTTCTCTTGCCCGGCAATCGAGGGACGCCGACCAGACGCGGCGAATACTGGCACTGGCGTCGATCTGCGACGGTGGCAGCCGGAGCGCGGCGGCGAAATTGGGCGGGGTCGGGCTACAAATCGTCCGGGACTGGGGCGAGCGCTTCAACGCCCTGGGACCTATGGCCTGATTGATCGCAAGGCGCCCGGACAGCCGTCGAAGCTGGATGCTACACAGCGCCAGCCTGATGGGCGAGACTTCATCCAGGCTGGAGCGAGGTCTGGATGGTCATGGCGGGAAGAGGTGGAGGCAGGCGCCGATGGATGCTGTCGGAGAAGCGACGGATTGTCGCGGAGGCATTGGCGCCGGAAGCGCGTGTCGCTGATGTGGCGCGGAAGTACGCGCTTAATCTGAACCAATTATACGCTTGGTGCCGCACTTATCGCGCGTCTTGGCCTGCGAATGCAGGCGCGATTATTCCGATTGATATTGGTGACGATGCCGTGTCGGCATCGGCTGAGATGATGACGATCCTGACGCCCGCCGGGCTTAGGGTTGAGGCGCCGCTATCGGCGGACGAGGCAGCGCTGCGCCGGCTGTTCGCGGCATTGAGGGCTTGCGGATGATCACGGTTCCGGCTGGGATCAAATGCTATCTGGTGTGCAGCCCGGTGAGCATGCGCAAAGGGATAGATGGCCTGGCCGCGGAAGTTGCGCATGTGCTGAAGATGGACCCGTTCGCCGGCCATCTGTTCTTGTTCCGCGGCAAGCGCGGTGACTATTTGAAGCTGCTGTTCTGGGACGGCACGGGGCAATGCCTGTTCGCGAAGCGACTAGAAAAAGGTCGCTTCGTCTGGCCGCCGATCGTGGATGGACGGATGCAGTTGTCGCCGGCTCAGATGGCCTTGCTGCTGGAAGGGATCGACTGGCGCAGGACGGTCAGCGCGGTGTCTCCGAGGTTGCCGTAGACCGTCTGAAAATGGCGGAAAGCCTAGGGAAGCAATAGAATTTTAAGGCTGTTTATGCTATCAACGGCCATGTCTCTCGCCCAGGCCGAAATCCCCTCCGATCCTGCTGCGTTCCACGCCTTCGCCAAGGCGTTGCAGACGGAAATCGCCCTGCGCGACGCTGAGATTTACGCCAAGACGCTGCTGATCGAGAAGATCAAGGCGCAACTGGCGGCGTTGCGCCGGGCGCGCTATGGCCGCTCGTCGGAGAAGCTAGATCGCGACATCGAACAGCTTGAGTTGATGCTGGGCGATCTTGAGGAAGGCGATGCCGAAAGCAAGGCCCGCACCCGCAAGGTCACGAGCGACGACGACGCTGCCGCGTCGGAGAACGCCGAGGAAGCGGATCAAAGAGAACGCGGAGCGGACAAAGGCCGCAAGCCGCTGCCCGAGCATCTGCCCCGCGAGGAGACGGTCCACGAAGCCGCCTGCTCCTGTCCGACCTGCGGCGGCACCAAGTTCAGCCGGATCGGCGAGGATCGTCGCGAGGTGCTGGAATATGTGCCGTCCCACTTCAAGGTGGTTGTGCATATCCGTCCCAAGCTGAGCTGCCGCGCCTGCGAGACGATCGTACAAGCGCCGATGCCGTCTCTGCCGATCGAACGCGGCCGCCCAGGTCCTGGCCTCATCGCCCATGTGTTGGTCGCCAAATATTGCGATCATCTGCCGCTTTATCGTCAAAGCGAGATCTATGCCCGCGACGGGGTCGACCTCGAACGCTCGACACTCGCCGACTGGGTCGGCGGCGCGGCCTTCCTGCTGGCACCGCTGGCCGAGGCGATCGCCCGCCATCCCCGCGCGGGATCGACGGTGCATGCCGACGACACGCCGGTTCCGGTTCTCGATCCAGGACGGGGACGAACGAAAACAGGCCGGCTCTGGGTGCTAACGCTTGACGAGCGAAGTTGGGGCTCGGCGACACCGCCGGCCGCGTATTACCGCTATGGCCCGGATCGCAAGACCGAGCAGGCCGTCGCTCTCCTTGATGGGTGCAGGGGCTTCCTCCATGCCGACGCCTATGCCGGGTTCAAGGAACTCTACAAGCCCGACGCCACGGGTGAGCCGGTCTTGACCGAGGTCGCCTGCTGGGCGCATGCCCGCCGGCAGATCTACGAGGCGCATCAGAAGACAAAATCGCCGCTGTCCGAAGAGGCGTTGGAACGCATCGCCGAACTGTTCGCCATCGAAAAGACGGTGAACGGCAAGGAACCGCCTGAACGGCTTATCGCCCGCCAGGAAAAGAGCCTGCCGCTCCTGGCAGAACTCAAGTCCTTTTATGACCAGGTACTGACCAAGATCAGCGCCAAATCATCTCTGGCCGGCGCGATCCGCTACAGCCTGACCCGCTGGGACGCGCTCTTGCGCTACACCACGGATGGGCGGCTGGAAATGACCAACAATGCTGCCAAACGGGCCATTCGGCCGCTGGCGCTCGGCCGCAAGAACTGGCTGTTCGCCGGCTCCGATACCGGTGGTGACCGCGCCGCGATGATGTACACCATCATCCAGACCGCAAAGCTCAACGATCTCGATCCCGAAGCCTATCTGCGCGACATACTGGCCAGAATCGCCGATCATCCGATCAGCAAGATCGACGAGATGCTCCCCTGGAACTGGGCGAAAAGCGCAAGCTGAATAGCCGCGGTCAAGGCCGGACGCTTACCTGGCGGCGACGGTGGAGCGTGGGCCAATCCCTGCGGTGGACGGGGTGGTGCGTTGGCGGCTCAAGGATCTGGTGCAGTGGGTCTCTGAACAATTTGCCATCTCGCCGGACGAATCGACGATGAGCCGCGAGTTGAAGGCGTGGGGTTCCGCAAGCTGTCGGCCCGTCCGCGCCACTACGCCCAGAACGTCGAAGTCCTTGAGGCTTTTAAAAAAAACTTCCCCACCGAGTTGGCAACGATCCGTTCCGCCTTGCCGCCCGGAACCGAGATAGAACTGTGGTGGCAGGATGAAGCCCGGGTCGGCCAGAAGAACAAGATCACAAGGCGCTGGGCCAAGCGAGGAACGCGTCCCGTAGCGCCACACGACCAGCGCACCAAGTCGGCCTATATCTTCGGCGCCATCTGCCCCGATCGCGGCGTCGGTGCCGCTCTCATCTTGCCTCGCTGCGATACTCAGGCCATGCAATGGCATCTCGACGAGATCTCCTCCCAAGTGGCGCCTGGCTCCCATGCCGTGCTCATGATGGACCAGGCTGGGTGGCACACCACCGACAAACTGGCGGTTCCCGCAAACATAACCATCCTGCCTCTGCCGCCTCGATCCCCGAACTCAATCCTGTCGAGAATATCTGGCAGTTCATGCGTGAAAACTGGCTCTCCAACAGGGTCTTCGAATCCTACGACCAGATCGTCGCCCTATCTTGCCATGCATGGAACCGGCTCACCGACCAGCCTTGGAAAATCATCTCCATCGGCCGTCGTCAGTGGGCTCATGAGTTCTAATCAGCGTAAATTGGTATAACATGGGGCAGCAATTTTAGAGGGGCGACATCAAGTTTGGGGCAGGTGAATTTTAGGGGCAAAATCCGGGTCTTCATCAAAGAAGGGGGCATTGGGGAAAAGCGGCTAAGATTTTAGTCGCCAAACCATGATCTCGGGAGCTCCCCCCAATGCTTGCGAACGATGTTATCACCGGGCTGCCCTATCTCAAATTTGAGGAGGTGCGGCGGAGTCGAGGATTTGAGGTTTTCTGCCGTCTTGAGCGGGCTGCACGCTGCCCGAGATGCGAGAGCGAAGAGCTTCGGCTGAAAGGCAAGAAGCTGCGATCGATCAAGGGGATCACGCACGGCAACGT
>OVEP010008937.1_pt2 | contig 12415 bp, 8 predicted proteins | sample 1779801 | NCBI WGS metagenome assembly OVEP01 (sample SAMEA3914791, study PRJEB12502) | metagenome | biome: forest; material: soil | place: Canada | collected 2011-07-03 | depth 0.1 m
GCCGCGATCGTGTCCGCGCCCTGATACAGGATTTCCTGTTCCAGCAGGTCGGCGCAGATCCCGGCCAGCTTGTCGGGATCATCGGTCCAGCGGTTGCGATACAGATAGGGCGCCTCGACCTGGAAGAAGCCGGGCACGAGCGGCTCGTACGCGCGGCGCCACATGACGTTGCCGCTTGCTGACATGCCGCCGAAATGCAGGCCGTGATAACCGTGCTTGAGCGAGAAAATCTTGGTCTTCTCGGGTTTGCCTGAGAGCTTCCAATATTGGCGCGCGAGCTTGAACGCGGTTTCGTTCGCGTCCGATCCACCGGAGCCGTACATCACGCGCGCCATCTTCTCCGGCGCGAGCATCTTGATGAGCCGGGCCGACAGCGCAATTGAAGGCGGATTCGACAGGTTGGAGAACGTGCCGTAGTACGCGAGCTGGTCCAGTTGCTCGACCATCGCGCGTTTGATCTCGGGGCGGTTGTGGCCGACGTTGACGCACCACAGGCCGGCCGTGCAGTCCAGGTAGGTCTTGCCTTCGATATCGCGAACCAGCACACCGTCGCCTTGCGCGATGATGGTCGGAGGCGTGGCTTGGGTGGCTGCGGGAGCCGTCATCGGATGCCAGATGTAGCGCGCGTTGTCGGCTACAGTGGAGGCCCGATCGGATACGGGATTGCTGAACACTTCGCTTGTCTCCGTTAATAATATATAAACAGCGTTGACATATCGTTAAAGCAGTATGGTAAACTGCCCTCTGTGTGTCAAGTCGGATTCCATCCATGAAAACCCTTGCGAAGTCTCTTGACGTGCTGGCGCAGTTCGCGAGCGCCAGTACAGATCTCGGTGTCACCGAGATCAGCCACCTCACCGGCATCGACAAAGTGATCGTCCACCGCATCCTGAAGACGTATGCGGAGTACGACTACCTGGTGCAGCACCCCACAACGCGCCGCTATCGTCTGGGCAATGCGATCCTCGCGCTCGCCGCGGCCCAGCAGCACAGCTTTCCGCCTCTTGAGGCGGCGCGGCCGCATCTGCTGCAGTTGTGGAAGGGCACCTCCGAAACGATCCATTTCACGGTTGGGCGTAAGGACGAAATGGTCGTGCTGCAGGTCTACGAGAGTCCGCTGCCCAATCGGGTGGCGGCCGATCTCGGGGAGCACGTTCCGATGTACTGCACGGCCGCCGGCAAGCAGTGGCTCGCGCACTTGCCGGAGAGCGCCATACGCGACTATCTGAAACGCGTGCCGCTCGTGTCGCGCACGCCGCAGACGATTACCGACCCCGAGTTGCTCCTCGCGGAACTCGAGCGGACGCGGGAACGTGGCTACGCACAAGACCACGCCGAATATGAAGATCACCTGCACGCGCTTGCCGCGCCAATCGTCAATAGCCGCGGCGAACTGCTCGCATGCGTTGCGCTGGCCGGTCCGGCGGCGCGGCTCACCAAACGGAGCATGACGAAACTCGCGCCGCTTCTGACCGAGCGGGCGCAGGCGATCTCTGCAGAACTCGCCCATGTATCGTCGATTGACTGATCACCCCGAATCCGGCGGGCCCGGGTAAGGAACGCGGCGAACGTTTCACCCCACGGCCTCACGGATCAACTTTCCTAAAGGAGACACCGTTGAAAACGTTCGACTATCCCCAGCCGCGCCAATACATCGCAGGGCAGTGGCGTGACGGCACGGGCGCAAGCTCGCTCACCGTGACGAATCCCGCGACCGAAGCGGTGCTGGCGACCTTCCACGCTGCGTCTGCCGACGACATCGCGCAGGCGGTCGACGCGGCCAGCAGCGCCTTCCGCGTGTGGGCGGCCGAAACGCCGCTCGCTCGCAGCAAGATCATGCGGGCGGCCGCGGAGCGATTGCGCTCGCAAACCGAGCAGGCTGCCGCGTTGCTGACGCGCGAGCAGGGCAAGCCGCTTGCCGAAGCGAAGCGCGAGATCGGGCAGGCTGCTGAAATCATCGAGTGGTTTGCGGAAGAGGGGCGACGCGCATACGGACGCGTCATTCCGAGTCGCTGGCCGGGTGTCCAGCAGACGGTGGTGCAGAAGCCGATCGGGCCGGTTGCAGCGTTCACGCCGTGGAACTTTCCGGTGATGTTGTCGGCGTGCAAACTCGCGGCGGCACTGGCGGCCGGCTGCTCGGTTGTGTTGAAGCCGGCGGAGGAAACGCCGGCCGCGGTCATGGTCCTCGTCGACGCTTTCATTGAAAGTGGCGTGCCGCGAGGCACCGTGCAGATGCTGTTAGGCAATCCGGCCGAGATATCGAGCACCTTGATTGCGTCGCCCGCGATTCGGAAGATCAGTTTCACCGGCTCCATCAACGTCGGACGGCTGCTGGGCGAGCAGGCCGGGCGGCACCTCACGCGCGTCACGCTGGAGTTGGGCGGACACGCGCCCGTGGTCATCTGCGAAGACGCCGACTTCGACAAAACGCTCGACGCGCTGGCCGGATTCAAGTTCCGCAACGCCGGACAGATCTGTGCGAATCCGTCGCGCTTCTACGTCCACCGCTCTCTGTACGCCAGGTTTGTGGAGGCATTCGCCGCGCGCGCAAGCAGTTTGCGTCTTGGCGACGGGATGGACCCGCAGACGGAAATGGGCCCGCTCGCCAGTCGTCGCCGCGTCGATCACATGACGTCGCTCGTCGACGATTCGCGTAGCGCCGGCGCACGCGTGGTCTGCGGCGGTGATCGCGTCGCACGTGCCGGCTTCTTCTTCCAGCCGACGATTCTTGCGGATGTGCCGGACACGGCACGCGTGATGACCGATGAGCCGTTTGGACCGGTCGTGCCGTTCGTTCCGTTCGATAAGCTCGACGAAGTAATCGCACGCGCCAACCACCTGCCGGTGGGCCTCGCCGCCTACGCGTTTACGACTTCGCTGCGCAATGCCGATCGCCTTGCGGACGAACTCGAGGCCGGAGCGATTGGCATTAACAGCGTGTCGCTGCTGCAACCGGAAACGCCGTTCGGCGGGATCAAAGACAGTGGCTTTGGCCGGGAGAACGGTATCGAGGGATTGCAGGACTATCTGTGCGCGAAGTTCGTCAGCCGTAGCGGGACGTAAGCGTCACAGTCGCTCACCAGCGTCACTGTCGTTAACCATTAAGGCGCGCCGATTTGCTTGACACCAAAAAGACGACATCCAATACTCGATCTATATTAGAAACAGCGTTGATATTATATCAACGTCTCTAGGAGAGTGAAGATGAGGCGTGTGTCTTGTGGGCTGGTGTGTCTTGCGGCTTCGATCGGTGTCGCTCATGCGCAGAGCAGCGTGACGCTGGCGGGCGACATTACGACGGGGATTGCCTATGTCAGCAACATGGGATCGGCTTTCAGCTGGAATCCCTATGCAAGCAACCCGGGACAAGGTCACGCCTATCGATTTCTCGATAACAATTCGACCGGCAGCCGCTTCGTCCTGAAAGGGACGGAGGACCTCGGTGGCGGCGTCGCGGCGATCTTCAATCTGGCAGACGGCTTCAAGCCATCGAACGGCGCGTTCGCGCCGGGTGCCGGTGGCCGGCTGTTCGGCTCGCAGGCCACGGTCGGTCTGCGCAGCGCCAATGTGGGTACCGTCACGTTCGGCCGCCAGTACGATCCGACCCAGGATCTCGTCGCCATGTACGCATCGGATAACGACTGGGCCGGGACCATCGGCGGTCACGTGGGCGACTCGGACAATTTCGATGGTTCGTTCCGGGTCAACAACTCGGTCAAGTACATGAGCCCCGAATGGGCAGGCTTGAGCGTGGGCGCGTTGTACGGCTTCAGTAATCAGGCCGGCGGCTTCAGCAACAACAGCGTGTGGTCCGCCGCCGCGGGCTATCACAATGGCCCGCTCGGGTTGGGTGTCGGCTATATGCGTCTGAACAATCCGGACAGTGCGACCAACCAGGCCGGCGCGGTCGGCGCGTTGAACGGGGTTGGCTCAACCGACGACTATTCGAATCCGTTCACGACAAATCCGTTCGGCGCGCTGGTCGCGAAGCAACAGATCGTCAGCGCGGGCGGCGCCTATACGATCAAGAACGCAACGATCGGTGCGACTTTTTCGGATGTTCAGTATAACTATCTAGATCAGACGAGCCTGCATCTGCAGAATTACGAGCTGAACTTCAAATACTCGCTGACGCCTTCGCTCGTGCTCGGTGCGGCCTATCTGCTGACAGACGGCAAGTTTTCAGCGACACCGGGTATGGAGAACAAGAAACCGAGGTGGAACCAGATCAATCTTGGTGCCGATTACAACCTCTCCAAACGCACCATGGTGTATCTCGTGGGTGCGCTGCAGAAGGCCAACGGGGACGCCCGCTACGCCGCGCTGCAACCGTCACTGTTTCCCTTCTCGTCCTCGAGCAAACAGTTTGTGATCACGGCGGGGATAGATCACAGGTTCTGAGGCAGTGCGCTTCGACGGCGCCTCGTCGCCGTCGTCCGCTACCTGGTTTAGTCGAAGCTGGCCGTCCGGTGAAAAGCGAACGCCTTAGCGCGTTGGACGGCCGCGATGCTACTGGCGTGCGACCGGCGTGAACCCGTAACGTGTCAGGACGTCCTGCGCCTCCGGGCTCATCAGGTACAAGGCAAGCCGGTAAGCGGCGTTTTGCGTGGTAGCGTTTTGCGGCAACTCCAGCACGGTCATGCCATAGTCTGCGGAGATGCTGAGGTTGGCCGGCAGTTCGACCTGCACCAGAGTCGAATCGGGCTTTGTCTCGTGAGAGCTGCAATAGCCGATGAAGACATCGACACGGTGGGTCGCCATAAAGTATTTCACGGGATTCTGACCCGCCGGAACCTGAGGCGCTGCTGCGCCACCCACTAGCTGCTGCGCTTTCGCTTCGAGAATCTGCTTCGCTCCGGGGCGAACTGAGTCGGCTTTCGCGAACAATTCCCATGCATAGTCACCGCCCGGGTCTGCCTTCGGTGTTGAAGTGCCGATCTTTACATTCGGATCAAGCAGTTTGTCGAGCAGATTGTCCGTTGTGAGGCCGACGTCCGGGCGGGCCTGAACACACACCCGATTCCTCGCAAAGACAACAGTGGGCGCAGCCTTTCCTTCGGCCGTCAGGCGCTGCGGGTGCGCCATATTTGCGGAAACGAAAATATCCGCCTTGGCGGAATTCTCGATCTTGTTCAGGAGAAGACCTGCCGGCCCTGTAACGAGATCAATCTTCTGGCCAGACTCCGCGGTGTATTGATGCGTGATCGTGGCGAGTGCGCCGCCCATGCTTCCAGCAGCAAAGATCGTGACAACCGCTGAGGCGGGCGCTTGCTGCGCGCACGCGATGCCCATGGTGCTGCCGAGCGCGACGGCAAGGAGGGTGCGAAAAACCATATGTCAGCCTTGTTCAGAGATTGATTTGTAGCGAAGCGCGGACGGTACGAGGCGCGCCAAGCGTGCCTGTACCGTAGTCAGAGCCGGTGTAGCCATTTTGTCCACTCGGCGTGATGTTGGCCCAGTACTGGCGGTTGGTAATATTGTCGATGGCAAGGCGCAGTGTCACTGATTTGCCGGCAATTTTCGTTCTGTAGCGCGCACCGAGATCGAAGACGGTATAGCCGTCGACATAGTCGGTGTTCGTGTAGTTGCCTGGCCGACGGCTTGCGTAGTTCATGTTGATGTTGAACCCGAGACCGGCGACGGCCGGCACGGAGTAGTCAAGCAGAGCATTGAATACGACGCGCGACAGCCCGAGGATCTGTTTATCGCTGGTAGACGCTGAGCCCGTGTCGAACAGGCGGGGATCGAGTAGCGAGATTCCCGTGAAGATGTTGAGATCTCGTGTCACCGCGCCTGTCGCGGTCAGTTCCAGTCCGCGATTAACTTGTTGACCTTGTTCAGCAAAAACGTTGTTCGGACCTACATAGGCGTACGGTCGCTCGATGCGGTAAAGGGCGGCGCCGAGCGTAACCTGGCTCACATCGACTTTGTAGCCCAGTTCCCATTCTTCGCTTCGATACGGAGCGAGGCTATCGCCCGCGTTGGCTGATCCCGCTGGGGCAATGTCCCCCTGTTGAAGGCTGTCAGCGTACGTCAGATACGCCGTCATATTATCTTGCGGCTTAAACATCAGACTCGCCGTCGGGCTGATGCCGTCCGCGTTGTACTTGCTGGTCGTCGCGCCTTGCTTGCTGTAGTTCTCAGTGTGTATCCAGCTCTGGCTTGCGGCCAGTAGCGTTGACCAGTATCGGCCGAATCCAATCGTGTCCCCGACGCTAATCGACTGCTGGACCGTGTTGGAGGACAGATATCGATTTGAGAAATCGGGCAGCGGAGGTTTCGCAAAAGACAGCGGGTCGTTGATGCTTGCACTACCGAGCGTAATCGCGCCCGTTTGATACGGCGTATACCGATTCCAGTAGAAACCCGTGGTTGACACGAAGACGTCGTGTGACAGGCCTGCAAGCTCGGTGTGGCCATTCAGCGCGATGGTGTTGCTAACGATCGTGTCCAGGCTGTACGTGGTCGTCGCGGTGGTCGTCGTATAGGCGCCGGTCTTGCTGGTGATGGTGTTGGTCGGCACGGTCGACGCACGGTCGTTCGTCTCTCTCAACACGCCGGCGCTCAAGTGCCAGTCCTTGTTGAAGTCGTGCTTCAAGGTGGCACTGAACATGTTGGTGACGTTGTCATCACCCGCCCACGATTGGCCGTAGCCCGGACGTGTAGGATCGGGCGCACTGGGAAAGGGCACATTGCGCGCCAAAGCAAACGTTCCTGGGAAGCCAGTCGACAGGTAGTGGTACGTGCTGAAATTGGTCTCAAGCGTCGTGTCCGGGGTGAAACGAACGTCGAACGCGAGGCTTGCCAATTCTCTGCGCAGGCGACTGCCCTCTACGTATCCCTCGCCGTTCTGGTTGAGCAAATTCAGCCGATACCCGAAGCGGTCGTCGTTGCCGAAGTGTCCTCCGAGGTCCAGATGTTCAGTCAAGGACTGGCGTGACTCGTAGCCGACCGTGAACTCGCGTAACGGCTCGGCGGTAGGCCGTTTGAGCACGTAGTTGAACGTGCCGGCAGGACTGGCGGGCCCGTACAGGGCGCCGGCCAGGCCATTTAGAACCTCGATCTGCTCGAATTGCTCGATCGGATAGTCCGTAGTCGCGGCGATATTCAGGCCATCAATCCGCGTGTTCTGGACAACCCCGGCTTGCATCCCTCGAGTCTGCGGGCGGATATTTTCGCCCTGAACCGTCGGGACGAAGCGAAACGCTTCCCGCACGCTCTGGAGTTGCTGATTCTCCGCGAGCGATGAGGGGACGACGGTAATTGAGTACGGCGTGTCAAGGAGATCCTTCTCGCCTAATGGTCCAACTTTCGTTCGGACGATCTGATACGACGGGTATTGAGTGGGCGATATCCCAGTGATGACCACGGGTGTGAGTTGGATTCCGTCGTCCTGAGCATGGACTGAGAATGTCGCGCCCATCCCCGCTGATACGAGGGTGAGCGCCTGAAAGGCGTTGATTGAGCGAGTCATGGAACTTGAGGTTTCTACTTTTGTGTCGTTGTATCCGCCTATATATAACGCAATGCATGGGGCATTAACAAGCAGCGGCCAGCAATAGATGGAATTTGGCCAAAACTCCGCCTGGGAAGCCTGGCGACTGAAATCAAGCCTTCAACGGCAGCCAGATTTCGAGCCCACCCATACCGCTGACCGGATCGAACTTCTCGTCATAGCGCTCGAAGTTCGGCGCATCGGCAGGCACATGTCCCGACGCCGGCAGCCATTGATTCCAGATCGTGTTCACGGTGCGCCGGATCGTCGAGATATGCTCGCGATGGCTGAAAACCGCATACCGCTGCGCGGGAATACGTACGCGGCTCAACTCGGCGGGCAGCGCCGAAAAGTCGCTGACTTCGACGCCGCACAGGTAGTCGAAATTGCCCGCATCATCCGCGTTGTAGCAAACGCCGTAAGCCACGCCGCCTACTTGCCCCGGCACCTTGCCGTAGTAGGCGCCAAAGCGCTGCCATTGCGAGGGAATGGCGGTGCTGGTGTCGCAGGTATAGCGCTCGCTCAAACCCGCAATGAGAAACGGTTTGCTGTCTTCGAAACGCGGCGGTTCGAGATGCGTGAGAAGGGTTTCGTCCATTTTGATCGGCTCCACGAGGGCAAGGTTGTCGAGGTGACCACGCGCACGCAGCGTTTCGGGTGTGAGTCCGAACTGCTCGCGAAACGCGCGCGTGAATGCTTCGTGAGAACCGTAACCGGCGTCGATGGCGACCGTCAGGATGTCGGGTGCGCCGCCGGCGAGGCGACGTGCCGCTTCGCTCAGGCGGCGCGCGCGAACGTAGCGCATCACCGATAGCCCGGTGGCCGCTTCGAAAGCACGCGCCAGGTGAAAACGCGACACGCATCCACAATTGGCGATGTCGTCGAGCGTTAGCTCGCGGGCAAAATGGCTTTCGATAAACCAGAGTGCTTTTCCAACGGGGTTCATATCGGCTCTCATGTCTGCATGAAGCCAGCATAGCCAGGCGCGATGCGGTGCATTTGATCGCGCTTGCGGTTTTGCGATTGGTTTTCCGATTAACCCTGATCGGTCGTCATGGCCGCACGCTCAAGTGGGCGAAACGTCTTCGGCCGGCGAAGTCGTGGCGAATCAGTTCGGAAACGTCGGTGCTGGTGGTCATGATCTAGCTCCTTCGTATGCTTGCTTCGTATTCGCCCCGCGCAGGTCAATAGTTTTCCGTCGCTGCCTTGTTGCCAGTGGCGCGAGGATGTTCCGATGCCGGTGTGTCGTAACCGTGTGCGTCCGCGTCCGCGTGAGCGCCGCCAGGCTGCCCCGGACGCAGCAGCAAACCGCCCAGCACACCCGCCGCCGCGGCGAAGATCGCACCGAACAGAAACGCCAGGTGATAACCGCTGTTGAGCGCCGCCGTGGCGCTCCCGGATGCCTGCATCGCGTCGCTGCGCGCGGCAGCGAGGCTCGCGAGCACGGCGAGACCGAGTGCGCCACCCATCATGAACGACGTATTGACGATGCCGGACGCGAGGCCCGAATCGCTCGGATCGACGTCGCTCATGGCGGCCAGCAGCATCGGATTGAACGCGATGCCCGCGCCGAAGCCGAGCAGGATCATGCCGGGCAGCACGTCGAGCACGAAGCTGCCATTGACTGGCGCGCGCGCAAACAGCGCGAGGCCACATGCCGCGACCAGCAGCCCGGCGGCAAGCGGAAGGCGCAGACCGAAGCGCATTACCACGCGCGCCGACAGGCCCAGCGAAAAGAACGCCATGATCAGATTGGCCGGCAGGAACGCGAGCCCGACCTGCAACGGCCGGTAGCCGAGCACGCGTTGCAGATACAACGCGGAGATGAAGAACCACGCGAACATCGCTGCCGCCCATAGCACGCCGACCACGTTGGCGATCGCGACATTGCGCAAGCGGAACAGACCGAGCGGCATCAACGGATGCTGTACGCGCGCTTCGATAACGAGAAACGCGGCCAGCAGTGCGAGCGCGGCGAACAGCAGACCCAGCGTCTGCGCCGAGGTCCAGCCGGCTTCGTTGCCGTTCACGACCGCGTACACGGCGAGCATCAGCGAAGCAGTCACCGTCACCGCGCCGGCCACGTCGAGCCGTTCGCCATGAGCATGACCGCGTGCCGACGGCAGGAGCGCGACGCACAGCGCGTAGACGGCGATGCCAATCGGCAAGTTGACGAGAAAGATCCAGTGCCAGCTCAGCAGGTTGGTCAGCAGGCCGCCAAGCAATACACCGATGCTGCCGCCACCCGCGCAGACAAAACCATAGACGCCCATCGCTTTCGCCCGTTCGCCGGTCTCGGTGAACAGATTCATGATCAGCGACAGCGAAACAGCGGAGACGACGGCGCCGCCCAAACCCTGCACGGCACGTGCGCACACCAGCAGAACTTGCGAGTTCGCCATGCCGCATGCAAGCGACGCCAGCGTGAACAGCGTGATGCCGCCGAGGAACAGCTTGCGGTGGCCGTAGAGATCGCCGAGCCGCCCGCCCAGCAGCAGGCAGCCGCCGAAGGTGAGCATGTACGCATTGACCACCCACACCAGCGAGGTCTCGGTAAAGCCGAGATCCGCGGCGATTGACGGCAAGGCAACGTTCACGATCGTCGTATCGAGCACGATCATGAGCACGCCGAGGCACAGAACGATCAGCGCCAGCCAGCGTTTGTTGCCGTGGATGGAATGGGTCATGCAGGGGCTCCTTTGCCGTGGTCAGTCGGGCGCAAGCGGATGCAAGCGAATGCCGGACGTGCCGCCGCTCGGCACGAAGTCGAAAACCCGGTCGGCAACCCGTTGATGGCAATGGGGAATTTTAGTCTAGCACCCGCGACTTTTGACCCACAACTACGAATTCCTGGGCGGCGTTGGCCGTCAATCGCCGCCCAGTAGTTCGTACTTGCCGCCGCGCTCCAACGCCCGCTGATAAGCCGGCCGCGCGTGAATGCGCTTCAGGAAATCGACTACGGCGGGAATCTGCCCCTCCATGCCACCGCGTGCGGTGGCGGCCTCGAGCGGAAAGCTCATCTGAACATCGGCCGCCGTGAAATCGTTGCCGACGAACCAACCGGTCGCGCCCAATTCCTTATTGATGTAGCCGAGGTGCAACTTCAACTGCGGATCGATAAAGCTCGATTGCAGCGTCGAAGCGATCTTGCGAGCGATCGGCTTGGCAAAGAAAGGCATGGGCGCGCTGGCAATGCGCAGGGCGACCAGTTTGAGCAGCAGCGGCGGCATTGCCGAGCCTTCCGCATAGTGCATCCAGTAGGTGTAACGCTGCCGCTCGGGCGTGCCCGCTGCGGGTGCAAAGCGGCCCTGACCGTACTTGTCGACCAGATACTCGATGATCGCGCCGGATTCGGCGAGGGTCTGGCCGTCGTCGGTAATGACGGGCGACTTGCCGAGCGGATGGACCGCGCGCAACTCGGGCGGCGCCAGCATCGTTTTCGGATCGCGCTCGTAGCGCTTGATTTCGTACGGCACGCCGAGTTCTTCGAGCAGCCACAACACGCGTTGCGAGCGGGAGTTGTTCAGATGATGGACGGTCAGCATGGGTCGAGGGACGTTGGCCTGTGGAGTGTCACATCATAGGGATGTTGTGCCGAGGTGGGGCTCTAGGAAAAAGGGACTACGTGAGCGTACGCAATTCAAAGCGTTTGAGCTTGCCCGTTTCGGTGCGCGGCAGCGCTTTGATGAAGGAGATGACGCGGGGGTATTTATACGGCGCCACGCTATTCTTCACGAAATCCTGCAGTTGCGCGACCAGTTTGTCATCCGGCATATAACCTGGGTTCAGTACCACGAAGGCCTTGACGATCTGCCCGCGCGTCTCGTCTGGTACCCCGATCACGCCGCATTCGGCCACCGCGTCGTGTTGCATCAGCACGCTTTCCACTTCCGGGCCGGAGATGTTGTAGCCGGCGGAGACGATCATGTCGTCGGCGCGAGCCTGATAAAACACGTAGCCGTCTTCGTCGAGATAGACCGAGTCGCCGGGAAGGTTCCAGCCGTCGCGCACGAACCGGGTTTGCCGGTCGTCGGCCAGATAGCGGCAGCCGGTTGGGCCGCGTACCGCCAGTTTGCCGATGGTGCCGGGCGGGACCGGTTGCATGGCATCGTCCACAGCTTGCACGACGTAGCCCGGCACCGCGCGGCCGATGGCATGCGGGCGAATCGCGTCGCCTTGCGACGAGATGAAAATGTGGATCAGTTCCGTGCCGCCAATGCCGTCGATCATGTCGATACCGCTTGCGTCCCGCCATAGGCGGCGCGTCGAATCCGGCAACGCTTCTCCTGCCGAGACCGTTTTCTTCAGGCTTGAAACGTCGTGATGCGCAATGAGCGGCGCCATTTGCCGATAGAACGTCGGCGCGGTGAACATGATCGTCGCGTTAAAGCGTTCGACGGTTTGCAGCAAGGTCTCGGGCGTGAGCCGCTCGATCAGCACTGTCGACGCACCCACGCGCAGCGGAAAGCACAGCAAACCACCGAGCCCGAATGTGAAGGCGAGCGGCGGCGTGCCACAAAACACATCGTCCGCTGAGGGTTTCAGAACATGACGCGGAAACAGATCACACATCGCGAGGACGTCGCGATGAAAGTGCATGCAGCCCTTCGGTGCACCCGTCGTGCCGCTGGTGAAGGCGATCAGGCAGACGTCGTCAGCGGCGGTGTCGCAGGCCGTGAAGTGGTCCGGTTTGTTGATCGCGAGGGTGTCGAGCGAATCGGCGGAATCATCATGAAACAGGCGTGTTTGTTTCAGGCCCGCGCAGTAGAACTCATCCTGAGGATTGTTGCAGCGTGCGAGTTCATCGGTGAGTCGTGCGTCGCATAGCGCGGCGCTGACCTGTGCCTTCTCGATGATCTGCTTGAGTTCTTTCGCACGCAGCAGCGGCATGGTGGGCACAACGACGAGGCCGGCCTTCAG
>OVEP011216645.1_pt1 | contig 12413 bp, 16 predicted proteins | sample 1779801 | NCBI WGS metagenome assembly OVEP01 (sample SAMEA3914791, study PRJEB12502) | metagenome | biome: forest; material: soil | place: Canada | collected 2011-07-03 | depth 0.1 m
GCCAGGCACGATGATCAGGCCGGTCTCCTCATGGATTTCCCGGGCAGCGGCTTGACGCGGGGACTCCCCGGGGCCGACGAGCCCACCGGGGAGCTGCCAGCGGTCCCGGTGGCGGAGGATGAGCCAGCGCCCGCTGATGTCCATGACGAGGACGGCGGCGGTCATCGGTACGCCGTCGACTGCGCCGGTCACAGCGAGTACGTCCACGGCTTCTCGCCGGCCGGGACCACGGGCGGCTTCCGCTCCGGCGCGGTGCTGCTCGCTGTGCCGCCGCTCACCTCGGTCAGGGCCTCCGCCTCATCCATGAAACGCTTCCAGCAATCCGCATGGGTGACCCCGACCAGCGGCGAGACCGGGTTGCCTGGTTCAAGGCGGGCGATCGGGCTGCCCGCCGGGTGCATGCAGTAGTCGCAGATGTGTCCCCTCGCACCGTTCATGACCGCTCCCCGGTGAGGTTGTCGATGATGGCCAGCACGTTCATCAGACTGACCCTCAGCGCACCGGCGAGCCGCGCCACCTCGAACGCCGACGCCCCAGCCAGCTCCAACTCGTGCGCGCGCTGCAGGTCGTTGCGCGCCACCCGCAACCGGAAGTCCTGCTCCGACGACAAACGGCGCACGGGGTCGACGGAGACGGCCAGCAGCGGGGTCGAAGAGTCCGCAGTTTCTGCCATACCCAGCACGGTAGGGACTGATATTGCTGCAACGTGTCGAAGTTGCTCGGAATTGCTTCCATGGGGCTTGGGTGTGCCCGGGGTTGCTTACGCGATTTCCAAGGACGCCCTGGCGCGGGCGATGAGGCGGTGTGCTTGAGGACCGTAGAACGCCGACTCGTTGAGGGTGTCCCAGATCTTGGTGAACAGCGCTACGTCTGCCGCATCGTCAAGCCACATCTCGGCGTTCCACGTCTCGGAGATCACGAGACGGTCGTCGTAGATCCAGAAGCCGTCGCCCGGAGCAATCCTCAACGGTGCCTCGAACGGGATGATCCCCAGTGACACATTCCCCAGACCGAGCAGTCCCGTGAGCCGGTCCAGCTGTCCGACCAGCACGTCAGGGCGGCAGATCAGGACCCGCAGCGCGCCCTCCCAAACCAGAGCATGGAATTCCCGGCCGGGCTCGTACAGAGCCTCCTGGCGGCGCATCCGAGCACTGACAGCAGGCTCGACGTCGCGGGGCGTCCCTCGCAGCTCCACATAGCGGGTGAGCACCGCCCGCGCATACTCAGCCGTCTGGAAGATCCCCGGGACCACGCCGAACTCGGCCCCGCGCATCACCCGGGTCCGCGAAAGCTCGACAATGCCCGCTTCCTGGCGCGCGCGGTGGCCGCTCGCCAGTTGCCGGCGCCAGGACCGGTACCGGGTCTCGAACCCGCGCAACCTGCCTTTCAGCTCGACGGCGGACTCGGGGTTGCCGACGCCGCGCGCCCACGCCTCCAGGTCTGCGAAACTCGGCGTCTGTTTGGCGTTCTCCAGCTTGGAGACCTTCGAGGGCAGCCAGCCCAATGCGTGCGCCAGGTCTCGCCCGCTCAGGCCCGCCTCGGTGCGCAGCTCACGCAGCCGCGCACCGAGGGTGATCCGGGCCTGCTGGAAATCGGTGCTCACACAGCCGAAGGTACCGCCGCGGTGAACTCATCCGCCGGAACAGCAAAGTGCAGGGCCGCATCCCGGATCCGGCAGCCCCTCAGCACCTGCTCGGGGTCCTCGGTCAGTTCCATGCCTAGGGACTGGTCACCATCGAACTGGAAGATGCCGATGGTGGCCGAGTCGAACAGCCAGAAGTCGTACTCCGGCAGCCCCTGGCGCTGCGCCTGCGCCCGGGGCAGATAGCGGATGTCTTCACCGGCCTGGACGCTGTCCGACACATCCGCGAGCAGGAACCGCTGGTAGTCGGTCGGTGGATCGTCGATCAGCCGGATGCGCCCCACCCGCTTGCCATCGGCGGCCAGTTCCCGCATCAGCACCAGCCAGGGACGTCCCGGGTCGGAGACGTCTTCCCCGCGCAGGAAGGCACGTAGTGCCTCGCTCTCCGCAGCGACGCCGTAGGCCCGCCGCGTCTCCCAGCGCCAGGCCGTGTGCTCGAAGCCATGGCGGAAGAACTCGGTGATCGCCGGACCGCTGATCAAGTCGGACACGTCGCCTACTCCTTCGGAGCGAAGCGGACCAGCAGCGAGCGCGGAATGATCACGAACGTCTCGCTCTTCTTCACGTCCTTGAGCTGGGCGAGGGCTTCGGGGTCGTTGAGGACGTCGCCCTGGACGGCCATGTGGTCCGGGTACTCGGGAGAGTCCTCGATGTCGTACAGGGTCGGGCAGTCGCCGTCCTTGGACGTGGTTCCGACGAACTTGAGCTTCACGGTGATCACCTTTCGCTCCCACCCGGCCCGGTTGCCGAGTTGCTGCGCACCGTAGCGCCGGAACCGCAGGAATCAGAAGAGGGCATCAATCCGCCGCCGCCCGCCGCCCCCGCGCTGCCTCGAAGGTCCTGGCCGAGGTCGAACAGGACCCCGACAAGGGCACGGCCTGGACACCATCGTCTCCATCGCCGAGTCGATGTACCACGAGTACAAGGAACCCCTCTACGCCGCTCCCCCGCTGCTCCAGCGCATGGTCGACGCCGGCCTCCTCGGCCGCAAGTCCAGCCGCGGCTTCTACCCGTACTGACCAGCCCCCAACGTGGTCCCCGGCGGCCCTCAGGCCGGGGACCACGCCTCAGCTAGCCCGCGAAGCGGCCGTCCTTCAACTCAGCGACGAACGCCATCCACGCGCTCGCGGTGAAACCGAGTACGGGCCCCTGCCCGTCCGCCTTGGTATCACGGACCGCAACTGTCGCGTCGCCGGTCGGGAACTCCCCAACCTCGACGCACTCGCCCTGGTCCGCGCTGGCGCTGGCCTTGTGCCAGCCAAACGCTCCCTGATCGAGCCCTTGGGTCATGAGGTGCCCTTCTTGCCATTTTGCCAACTCACTTGGTCGAGATGGCCTGGAGCAAGTATCTCCGGGTCTCATCGAGTGGGAGCGCCTGGGCTTGCAGGTGGGCGAATCGGTCAGCTCGCTCGCTCACCTGAGTGGGGTCATCGCTGAATGCGTCGCTTCCTGTGTTCTCGATGTAGGTGATGCCGCCGTCCTGGGTTCCGTCGAACGACATGACAACGAACGCGCCGCCCATGCCCGCGTGCACCCCTGCGGAGAAGGGCAGTATCTGGATGGAGATATTCGGGCGTTCGCCCAGGTTGAGAAGCTGCTGGAGCTGGCCGTCCATGACGTGGGGGCCGCCGACGCGGGTCAGGATCGCCGCTTCGCCGATGACAGCCCACAGTTCGGGCGGCCTGGGACGGTCGAGGATTTCCTTGCGGCGCTCACGAAGCGCGATGAAGCCGTCGGCGGGGAGGGTATTCGGGTTGGATGCGAAGCCGCGCCGGACGCCGATGACGGCGGCGCTGTACTCCCGGGTCTGAAGCAGTCCCGGGATGGTGAGGGGCTGCCAGGTGCGGATTCCAGTGGCGAGATCCTCAGCGTCAGCTACGTCCACGAGAGTAGGTCCAACGGTGGCGTCGTAGCTGGACCACCAACCTCGGGCGCGTGCATGTCTGGCCAGTTCAAGGAGTCGGGCGAGCAGTGCCGGGTCTTCGATCTGGTAGATCTCGGCGTACGCCTTGACGTCAGGGACGCTGACGGCAGTCTGGCCGTACTCCTGGCGGCGGAGGGAGGAAGGACCCATGCCCATCCGGTCGGCGACTTCCTCGACGCTGAGGCCGCAGGCTTCGCGAAGGCGTCTCAGTTGGCTGCCGATGAGCCGCTTGCGGATGTTCGGGACACCGTTGTAGCCAGCCCTGTCGGCATGCGGGACGGATATCCCATGCTCACCGACAGTGCACATGAGAGCCACGGTGAGCGATCATCCGTCGTGCCCGGGGAATGCCCCATGCCCGAGACCACCTCACCCTGGAGGCTCACCCATGACCGAAGCCCAGAACCTGGATGCGGACGCGGCCCCCTGCCGACCGTGGACCCTGACGCTGGAGGTCGCGCACCTCGATGGGCCGCCGTTCGACCTTGGCCAGCACAGCGAGGGCATCGAGACCGAGATCATCAGGCGCCTCGCCGACGTCGTCGTTCAGCTCGGCAGCCGCACCATCGTCCGCATCGAGACCTACATGCGCCGCACCGACCACCAGCAGCCCCTACCGCGCCACAAGGCTCCGGCTGAATACGGCGATGTCACCGCATTCTGCTGATCAACTCGCCGACCCCGGAAGCACAATGACGGACGGCCCGGGGAACTCGCTCGCAAGGGCGTCCATAACCACCTCGCCCCTCCCGCGCGGCGAGGCGATGGCAGCCAGGGGCAGCGCCCGCTGCCGGGGCGTTGGCTGGCATGCTCGTGCCACTTGGGGGCAGACCGTAGGTCACAGTGTTGGCCTGGTGGAGGGAGTGGTCATGGGCAAGATCCTGGGCAGGGAGCCGGTGCTGTGGTTGGCGCTGGCGGAGATCGCCGTGAAGTCCCTGTGTGCGCTGGTGTTCCACCTGTCGCCGGATCAGCAGTCCGTGGTGAATGCCGTGGTGGTCGCGGCCGCCGGACTGCTGGTGGCGGTGTCGACGCATGACGGTGTGTCGGGGGCGATCCTGGGCCTGGCGCAGGCGGTCATGGCGTTGGGCGTGGGCTTCGGCCTGCACTGGTCGGCCGACCAGCAGGCCATGGTGATGTCGCTGGCGTCGGCGGTGGTGTCCGCGTTCGTGCGGACCCAGGTGACGGCACCGGTTCCGTCGTCCGCGCTTCCGCGACCGGCGGCCGCGAGCAAGCCGGCGTAAGCCGGGGCGTGCTGGGCCGCCGCTCGGCGGTGGCCCAGCCCGCCCCCTCATGGCGCTTCGGGGTCGTCCCGTTCGAGGGCGACCCGCAGGTACCGCGGCTTCGCCCGCTCCCGGGCGTCGAACGCGCCCCGCAGCTCGGTCAGCACGCTCTCCGGGTACGGCGGGTCTCCCATGGTCGCGATGGTCGCGATGGATGCCATCAGCTCAACGACCTGCCGCTCGGCACGCTGCGACCGCTGGCGCGCGGCGGAGAGCCGTTCGTCGTGGCCCCCCGACTCAGACCGCCCGACACCCCGTTCGAGGAAATCTGGCCGATCGCCTTCACCTGCGTCCTGTTCCCGCTGCCCACCTGGGCCATGGGCCTGCTTTTCGGTGTCAACGGATTCCGGCTCGACTACCCGGTCCTGATCGCGGCAATGCCCGCACCACAGAACCTGTTCATTTTCGCGCAACATGACGAATTCGACGCGGAAATCCTGGAATGTCCGCCTCCCTGGTGGCCAAAACCTCGGTCCAGCATCTCCGCTGACCCACCCCGCCGCCATGTGGATGTGGTGGGTGGCTCGTCGGGGCGGAGGGTGCGGTAGCCGGGGGTGCCGTACGTGGTTGCGCGGGGTGCCGATCGGCCGAGGTCCCTGTGGACATTCGTCGGTGAATGTCGATACCGTCCCGCGGACTCACCCATTCACACCCCCCGAGCCGTCGCGCTCCCGGAGGCACGTATGTTCTCCTTGGCCACCCGTGAAAGAAGGGACGCGTGGCGAACCATATCGGGCCTCGCCCTTCCGCTTTTCGTGGCCGAGTCCCTCAATCTCGCCGTCCAGCTCGGAATTGTCGCCATCCTGGGGCGTATGGGGGGAAACGCCATGTACATACGCTCCCTGTATCAGCCTGTCAGCTTCGTCGTCCTTGCCCTGAGCGTGGGCTTCGCGGTCTGCAACCAGGTCGCTGCCGCGATCAGCAAGGGGGCCGGGCGTCCCCGGGACGTCATGTCGAACGCCGCCAGCCTGGCCAGGGTCTGGCTCGGGCTCGGCGCGGCCCTGTACCTGGTCCTCGCGATCACGGCCCCCCTGCTGACCGGTCTCCTCCATGTGGACGCCGAGCAGCGGGACACGTTCGCCTCCTTCCTGCGCTGGACCAGCGCCGCCAGTCTGCTGGCTGTCGGGGCGGAGCTCTGCGCGTCCAGCCTGCGGGGCTACGGATACGCGCGACAGGCCACCGTCCTGGCCAGCTGTACGGCGAGCGTGCGGATCGGCCTCGTGGCCGGCCTCGGGCTCGGTGCCGGCATCGGGATCGCGGCGGTGCCCATCGCCGAGGCGACAGCGGGTCTGACCGGCCTGGCCATGGGCCTGGTGCTGCTGCGCCGCACCGAGCTGTGGCATCCGCCGGCCACCCTGATCTGGCGGCGCGAGGTGTTCACGGACCTGCGCCGCATCGGTGTACCCATCGCCATGTCCCTTCTGGTGATCTCGGCGTACAACCTCGCGGTCATCGGCGTCCTCGCGCAGTACGGGCAGAACGCCGTGGCCGGGTTCACGGTCGCGTCCACGCTGCAGAACGTCGTACTGCTGCCGGGCACGGTGCTGGGTACGGCCACCGCGATCACCATCAACCAGCAGCGCGGGACCGGCGATTGGCGGCGGATACGTGCATCGATGCGCGGCGGCATCGAGGTCACCACCGTGACCTACGTGGTGATCGCGTTGCTGGTGTGGTCGGTCCACGACCCGCTGGCGCGGCTGATCGGCGGCGACGCCGGGGTGGCCGCAGCCGCGGGCAGCTATCTGGGCGCCGTGGCGCTCACCTACGCCATCCAAGGACCCGTACTCACCTCGCTGACCGTCATGGAGGAGACCGGCGGCGGCTTCCGGGCCATCGTGCTCAACGTCATCTACTTCGGCCTGATCGTCGCCGTCAGCGCCGCGGCGGCACATGCCGCCGGCAGCGTGGACGGCTTCTACGCCGCGGTGGCGTACTGCAACCTGATCGGCGTGACGGTGCCACTCATCGCCGTACGACACATACGAAACCTGTCGGCCCGGGGCAGCGCCGCTCAGACAGCCGCCGCGACCGGCTGAACCACAACGCCGGACGGCCGCGCGGTCGGGGATCACCCCGCCGACAGGGCCGGTGCGGCCGCTGCGGAGCCCGGCCGGGTCACTCCTCGGGGCCTCGGGCTTGGACGTCGAGGAGGGTGACGCAGAGCGTCGCGGTGGGGTGGTGCTGGGTGGCGGGCTGGGGGAAGGCCAGTTCGGCGCCGGGGACGCCGCCGCAGCGGATCGGGGCGTCGCCCGCGACCACGCGCAGCACCTCGAAGCGGGCGGCCCGGTCGCGGCAGTCCACCATCCGCAGGGTGCCCGGGCCGAGGTGGTGGGCGGGGTGCGCGTGGGCGGCGCAGGCGCCGGTCACCGCCTGCTGCGGCGCGGCGGGCAGGACGCCGGTGCGCCCGGCGTCCGCGTACTCGGCGGCCGAGGTCAGCAGGGCGCACGCCGCCAGACCGAGCGCCATCAGGACGGTCGCCCGGTACACCGTCCAGGTGCCGCGCTCTGGTGCGGCCATCGGCTGACCCCCGATCCGGTGAGACCTACCAAGTGTGCGGCCACAGTGCCGGGCACGCGCGGCGGCGTCAGGGCGTCCGGCGTGTCGCGAGGTCGAACAGCGTCCAGATCTCGTCGGCGTAGGCGCCGACGTCCAGGTCGGGGCGGGTCTCCAGGAGCATCGGCAGGCCCTCCACGCTGCGCTGCACCACCGAGGCCATCACCAGCGGGTCGAAGTCGCGGAACTCCCCGGCCGCCTGCCCGTCCCGCAGCAGCTTCTCCAGCGGGGACAGGATCGGCGCCTGGTCGGTCGGGTCGAACGGGAGCGCGCCGCTGGTGAACACCGCCAGCAGCGCCTTCATCCGGCTGCGGCGGGTGTCGGTGAACTCGGAACTGGCCCGCAGGTACGCCCGCAGCGCGCCCCGGGCGGTGGTCTCCCGGGCCATCCGCTCGCCGACGAACCCGCCGAGCTCGGCCAGGATCGCGCCGACGACCTCGTCGATCAGCTCCTGCTTGTCCTTGAAGTGGTAGGAGATCAGCCGGGTGCTGGACAGCTCCGCGTGCTCGGCGATCCGGGCGAAGGTGGCCGCGCCGAAGCCGTGCTGCGCGATGGTCTCGATGGCGGCGTCGATGATCTGCGCGCGCCGTGCGGCGGCGGTGAAGGACAGCCGTTCCCCGCGCTCCTCGGTTACTCCCATGAGTAAATTCTCCCGGCTGCCCGGCCGGGAGGGCAAGAGGCGCAGCTCAGCGGGCGTTTCAGTAGTTCAGGTTCGGTGGTTCAGCTGAGGCTCCACTCCTCCGGGCCGCCGCCGGTCCAGGAGACCGTCGCCGGGTCGTCCAGGTCGGCGTCGACCAGCCCGGCGCGGCGGCAGAACTCGTCGACGTCCGCCGGTTCGTAGGCGCGGCCCACCTCGTGGCCGAGGATCATCACCCGGCGGTACGGCCGCTCGTCGGCCACCAGCGGGCCGACCACCACCGGAGCAGTGCTGTCCATGTCTCCAGCCTGCGACTCGGAGCCCGGGACCGCCTCCCGGGGCCTACTCCGGCAGGGCTTCGAGCCAGGCCACGGCATCCCTCGAGTGCTTCAGAGCGCTCCCGAAGCGCACGGGATTCGCCTCGGCCAGGGTGCGGTAGTACCCGACGGCCTCGCGGATCGCGACCAGCCCCTCCCCCCGCCGACCCACCGCGCCCAGGTCGATGGACAGGTTGTACAGGGACATGGCGAGGTCGGACAGGTAGGCGTCCGGCCTGGCATTCGCCAGGACGCGGCGGATGTCGACGGCTTCGCGGCCCGCGGCCAGGCCTTCCGCTGCCAGCCCCACCGCGCCCAGGACGACGGACAGGTTGTGCAGGCACCCGGCGAGCTCGGGCAGGAGGACGCCCGGCCTGGCTTCCACCAGGGTGCGGTAGGAGCCGACGGCCTCGCGGGCCGCGGCCAGACTTTCCGCTGTCAGACCCACCGCGCACAGGTCGGCGGACAGGTTGTTCAGCGCCCCGGCGAGGTCGGACAGGTGGGCGTCCGGGTCGGCGTCCACCAGGGTGCGGTAGAGGCCGACGGCCTCGCGGACCACGGCCAGGCCCTCCGCTTGCAGGCCCAGCTCACCCAACCGGAGGGACAGGTTGTTCAGGGACGTGGCGAGGTCGGACAGGTGGACGTCCGGGTCGGCCTCGACCAGGGCGCGCCGGATCTCGACCGCCTCACGGCCCGCGACCAGGCCCTCCTCCCACTGCCCCGCCGCGCCCAACTCGACGGACAGGTTGTTCAGCGCCCCGGCGAGGTCGGACAGGTGGACGTCCGGGTCGGCCTCGACCAGGGCGCGCCGGATCTCGACCGCCTCACGGCCCGCGACCAGCCCTTCCTCCCGCCGACCCAACTCGCCCAGTCCGGCGGACAGGTTCTGCAGGGACCCGGCGAGGTCGGGCAGGTGGGCATCCGGGCCGGCGTCGGCCAGGGCGCGTCGGATGTCGACGGCCTCGCGGATCGCGGGCACCCCCTCCTCCCACCGGCCCAACGCGCCCAGCCCGGCGAACAGGTTGTTCAAGGAGGTGGCGAGGTCGGGCAGGTAGGCATCCGGACAGGCGTCCACCAGGAGGCGCCGGATCTCGACGGCCTTGTGGATCGCCGCCAACGCCTCCTCCCGCCGATCCAACGCACCCAACCGGGCGGACAGGTTGTTCAGACACGTGGCGAGGATCGGCAGGTGGACATCCGGACGCGCCTCCGCCAGGACCCGGTAATGGACGGCCGCCTCCCGAACCGCCGCCAATGCCTCCTCCCGCCGCCCCAGCTCACCCAGCCGAATGGACAAGTTGTTCAAGGACGCGGCGAGATCGGACAGATGGAGGTCCGGACTCGCCTCCGCCAGAACCCGGTAGTGGCCGACCGCCTCCCGAGCCGCCGCCAACCCTTCCTCCCACCGGCCCAACCCGCCCAACCGAACCGACACGTTGTTCAAGGAGGTGGCGAGGCTGGGCAGATGGGCGTCCGGGTCTGTCCTGGCGAGCGCGCGGTGGCGGTCGGCCAGGGCCTGGGCCAGCTGGAGGGCGGTGTCGGCGAGGCTGCGGCTGGACAGCGGAACCCCGTTGCTGAGGCTGGTGAGGTCGTCCAGATCGGTGGCGGGGTCGGTGCTGACGGCGCCGAGGGCGGCGGTCAGCGGGGCGGGGTGGTCGGTGCGGGTGGCGGTGGTGATGATCTGGGCCGCGAGCCGCTGGTGGTGACGTACGCAGAGGGCGGTCAGCTGGGTGTCGAGGCGGTTCTGGAAGACCGGGTGGGCGGCGGCTCGGCTGTAGCCGGTCAGGAGTTGGCCGGCCTGGGCGTCGTCGGCCCCGTCGAGGAGGTGGTCGGCGAGGGCCGGGTCGGCGTCCAGGACGCGGCCGATGTGGCGTTCGGCGAGGCGGTCGGGCTGGAGTGCGCCCCAGGGCAGCGGGGCGGCGGCCGGGTACAGGGCGGCTGGGTACAGGGCGGCGGGGTACGGGGCGGCCGGGTACAGGGCGGAGATCCAGGCGGTGACCGCGTCGCGTCGGTCGCGGGGCTGGTCGGCCAGGAGCGGCAGCCGCAGCCACACCGCGTCGGCGTGCTCGCGGTCGGTGGCGCCCACCAGCTGGGCGGCGGCCAGGGCCGTCTCCAGCGCGGAGACGGCCAGGCCCGGGGACAGGCCGCGGGCGGCGGCGCTGTGGTGCCAGTAGCGGCGCTCGTGTCCCAGCAGCCGGTCCTCCACCCCCTCCGCCGCTCCCCCTGGTGTCGCGCCGCTCCCGGACCGCGCCGGGCCGGGAGCGGCGGTGTCGAGCAGGTCGGCCAAGGCGGTCATGTGCAGGGTGAGGGCGTTGCCGTAGGCGTCCTGGCCCAGCCGCGCGGGCACCGGCAGGCGGTTCGCGGCACCGGGCCAGTCGTGGTCGGGCAAGCGGTCGGGCAGGCCCTGGACGTGGGCGAGGGCTGCGGCCAGGGCCTGGGTGGCGGCGCGGTAGGCGGCGGGCCGGGAGTCCGGGTCGTCCTCCAGCGGGGCCAGCGGGCGGGCGGGGGCGTCGTCCAGGTAGTCCTCAGCGAGGCTGCTCGCGGTGGTGGCCCGGCGCCACCAGTCGCCGTCGGTGCGGGCCAGCAGCAGGAGCTTGAACGGGGTGGTGCCCGGGTGCTCGGCGGCGGCCTCGACCAGGGCGGCCAGCTGTCCGGTACGGGTCTCCGCGTAGTCCAGGACCACCAGCAACGGCTTGGAGACGTCCCGCAGTTGCCGCAGCTGGTCGGCGGCGGCGTCGGGGCGCGGCCACAGCACCGCCCACTGCTCCCCGGCCAGCACCGAGGCGAGCTGGTGGGCCAGGCGGGTCTTGCCCTGCCCGCCGGGGCCGTGCAGCAGCCAGGCGCCGAACCCGGCCCGGGCGCACCACCGGGTCAGCTCGTCCAGCAGCTGCTCGCGGCCCTGGAAGGGGACGGTCTGCCGGGCGGCGTGCAGCAGCGCGGCCGGTGAGCGCACGGCGCCGTCCCGGCCGACGGGCGCGGCGGCGGGGTCGGCGAGGTGCTGCAGTTCGACCGGCTCCAGGACCGCGGGCCCGCTGCCGTGGTCGGCCAGGGCGGCGCGGAAGGCCGGGTCGTGCCGCAGGACGTACGCGGGGACGGCGTTGAGCCGCGCGTGGCCGAAGTGGGCGCGGTCCGCGCTGACCACCCCCACCAGCAGCCGGTCGCAGAACACCGCCGCACCGGACAGTCCGCCCCACGGCGAGGTACCGGGCGCGGACCACTGCGGCGGCTGCCCCACCAGGTCCAGCACGTACTGGTTGCCCACGAAGCCGCTGCCCGGGTCCAGCACACCGCGCACTTGCAGGGCCTCCACCGCCCGGCCCCGGTGCTGCGCGAGATCGGGCAGCCCCCAGGTCTGGCACTCGGCGCCGGGCCGGTCGGTGACCATCCGGCCCCAACGCACCGGGGCCACCGGCGCGTTCCACCCAGGGCCCTCGTCCGCCAGCACCAGCGCGGCGTCGTCGCGGCCACCGGCTGTGCCGCACCACACCACCACCGCGCCGAGCGCCCGGTCAGCGCCGGGGTGGAACACCTCGACCCGGCGCCCGACCGCGACCGCCGCCCGCTCGTGGCCGCCCGCCACGACATGGGCGGAGGTCAGCACCAGCCGCCCGCCCACCGCGTACCCCGACCCCGGACCACCCGGCCCGGTCACCCCGACCAGACGCGACCGCTCCACCCCGTGCCCCCTGACAGTCCGTCCCGAACACCGGCCAACCGCTGGTCAGCACCGATCAGTCGGCGATACGACCCGAGGTGTCCCCCGGCCCGGCCGGCCGGCCGGAGTCGCCGCCGACCAGCAGGTCGCCCCCGTCCGCACGGCGCGGGGCCAGTGTGAACGACACCCGGTGGGTCCGCCCGCGCGAAACACCCGCCTCGGCATCCGCCCCCACCGCCCACAGCCGGAACCCGGCCTTCGCCTTCGCGTCCGCGCGGATCTCCACCTCGAACTCCATCTCCACCGGCCCCACCGCGAAAACCAGCTCCGGATGCTCACCGCCCGCGGCCGCCGCCGAGATCAACTCGTCCCGCACCGCGGCCACCGCCTCCACCAGCGGAA
>OVEP011205039.1_pt1 | contig 12302 bp, 11 predicted proteins | sample 1779801 | NCBI WGS metagenome assembly OVEP01 (sample SAMEA3914791, study PRJEB12502) | metagenome | biome: forest; material: soil | place: Canada | collected 2011-07-03 | depth 0.1 m
GTAAGCAACTCGCCAGGACCGTGCTGGACGGTTGATTGAGGGTTTGGGTAATTTGGTGCCCACCAAATTATTGTGGGCACTAAAGTGGACAAGCCATTGAGTGGACGCGGCGTTGGCGGAGTGTACAAGCGACCGAATTTCCCGACGGAGTTCAAACGGCAACTGGTCGAACAATCACTTGAGCCAGGGGCATCGGTCGCGCTGATCGCGCGCGGCAACGACATTAACGCAAACCTGTTGTTCAAGTGGCGCCGCCAATACCTTGAGGGGGCGTACGGGCTGCCGGCGCTGCCGGAAGGTACTCCGTCGAAGCTGGTGAGTAACGCGCCGCCGTGGTTGCCGGTGAACCTCGTTGCCGAGGCAGAACTACCGGTGCCGCTGACAACGGTTAGTGCACCTGAGCCTGTCACGAACATCTGCGAAATCGAGTTCGACCGGGCACGCTTGCGGATCCGCGGTGACGTGCCCCCCGAGATGCTGCGGCTGCTGATCCGCGAGCTGTCCCGATGATCGGGTTGCCGGCGGGCACCCGCATCTGGATCGCGGCAGGCGTCACCGACATGCGCTGTGGTTTCCAGGGGCTGGCGGCGAAGGTGCAGATCGCGCTTGAGGAGAATCCCATGGATGGCAACGTCTTCATTTTCCGGGGGCGGCGCGGTGACCTGATAAAAATTCTGTGGGCCACGGAGGACGGACTCTGGCTCCTTGCGAAGCGGCTTGAACGAGGGCGTTTTATCTGGCCACAGGCTGATGGCGGCAAGGTCCATCTGACGCATGCACAGTTGTCGATGCTACTCGAGGGCATCGATTGGCGACAGCCACGTCGAACTGCGGTGCTATCGGTGTTGTAAACGCTTCGGGGCGCGCGTAAACTCCGGCGCATGACCGATGATGCTCAGCTTCCTGATGACGTCGATGCGCTCAAAGCCTTGCTGATCGAGGCTCGCGCCCAGCTTGCCGAGCGTGATATTGAGATCGAACAGCTCAAGGCGCAGATCGACAAACTCAAACGGATGCAGTTCGGGCGCAAGTCCGAGCAACTGGACCGGCAGATCGAGCGGCTTGAGACCGAACTGGAGGAGCTGACCGGTGGACGTGGAGTCGCAGATGTCCGCCGTGCCCGCGCATCGGGCACGAGCGCGCCCGCCTGTGCAACCTCCTCGAAGGAGGCGTTGCCGCCCCATCTGCCGCGCGAGGAGCACGTGCTCGAACCGGATGCGAGCTGCCCGAACTGCGGCAACGCCATGCAAGCACTCGGCGAGGACGTGTCCGAGCAACTCGCCCGTGTCGCTGCAATGTTCAGGGTGATTCGCACGATCCGGCGCAAAGCAGTCTGCACCCACTGCAATCACTTCTCGCAGCCGCCGATGCCGGGCCTGCCGATTGAGCGCAGCATCGCCCATCCGAGCCTGCTGGCCGACATCCTCGTCTCGAAGTTCGCGGATCATCAACCGCTGTACCGACAGTCGGCAATTGCCGCGCGCGACGGCGTGAAGCTCGACCCTGCCAGCATGGGGCGCTGGGTTGGCCAATGCGAGGCGCTGTGCGAGCCGTTGACCGAAGCCCTGCGTGTCTACACGATGGCAACCTTCAAGCTGCACGCGGATGACACGCCGATCCCGGTACTTGCGCCGGGTAACAGGAAGACCCGCACGGGTCGCCTGTGGGTCTACGTCCGGGACGACAGTCGTTCGGGTTCGACGGAACCGGCTGCGGTCTGGTTTGCATACTCGCCCGACCGCAAGGGCATTCATCCGCAGACTCATCTCGCCGGATTCGAGGGCATCCTGCAGGCTGACGCTTACGGTGGTTTCAACGACCTGTATGTGGGAGGCAGGATCCGTGAGGCCGCATGCTGGGATCACGCGAGACGGTACATATACGACGTTCACGTCCGTACGCCGACCGAAGCGACAAAGCATGCCATCGAGCTGATCGGTGAACTCTATGGCATCGAAGCTGACATCCGCGGCAAGCCAGCAGCCGAACGGCTGCGCGTACGACAGCAGAAGAGCCTGCCGGTGCTCACGGCCATCAAGGCGTGGATGACAGAGAAGGTCGCGACCCTGTCGGCAAAGTCCGAACTGGCCAAGGCGATCCGCTACTCGCTCAATCAATGGAATGCGCTCGTTCTGTACTGCGAAGACGGTCGCATCGAGATCAGCAACGCCCTCGCCGAAAACGCCCTGCGCTGCGTAAGCCTCGGCAGGAAGAACTTCCTGTTTGCAGGCTCCGACAGTGGAGGTGAGCGCGCCGCCGCAATGTACGGCCTGATCGGAACATGCAAGCTGAACGACATCAACCCACGCGCCTACCTGGAATACGTCCTGACTCACATCGCTGATCACAAAATCAACCGTATAGACGAACTACTGCCATGGAACGTGGCCCACAGGTTGCCCACGCAACCCATTCCTCCGTCATCCACAGTCTGATCCCCGGACGCCACCTGAGGCCAACCGTTACCCATCTGAGCGCCATCACTATCGTGCCTCATACGCGCGGAACATCGCGAACGGTCCGCCCGAGGCGCTTACTCAGAAAGCAGGCCTTGCTCCCGGAAAGCCGTTCGAGACCGATCGAGCCCCGCGCGCGTTCTATCACCGCTGTCGTACTGTGCAGTTCGTCCATCATCCGTGCTCCCCCGGCAGGGCCGTCCCTGAAAAGAAGTTCATATGCGACAACGCGACCGGCCCGATCCATGACTGGTTGACGTGTCACAAACACGTCGGCATCGCCCGTTGAGACGGCCTCAATTGGAACGCCGCTGACGACTACCTCTGGCTGGAAGGGTCAATAATAGATACGATGACGCACCGAAGCTCAAACCTCAACGCGGGATTGTCGACGGTTCCAGCGCGCCTGTCCGAAGCCGCTTCTAGGCCGGCTACTACTTCATGAGTTTGGCGTATGCACCCCAAGGCTTGTGATCGGCGAAACACGCTTGGAAGTGGACGTAGCTGGCGACCCCTTGGATTCGGCATGGGTTGGCTCGCCGCGTAGGATGATCACAAGGGAGAACTGAGACCGGCAAGCAGCTTGCTGATAGAGTTTGTCTCGCTTCAGAGGCGCCGCATCAAGGCCGATTGGCCCACGCGTCATCAAGACGGGCACCTTGTGTTCATATGGCTTGAGCAGAAATGGATATTGGACCGGAAGGCTGTTCAACAGGTCGTCACATCCAACGGCTGGTTGTGGACCGGATTCCAACTCAAAACGGCTCCATTCATCACAGTTCGACCACAACTGCACAAGAATATCGCGCCAAGGCGATGGTCGTCCGTTATCGGTCGACGGTCGCGCACGAGATGTCGTCTGCCGCTTTTCGGCCTGAGACTGCCCGTGAAGACCTTGGTAGCGCGAACGGGCTTATGGTTTGGGCTAGTCAGAAGCGCCCTCTCAGGCGTCGTCAACGCAGGTGAATATGACGTGCGGACCTTCGGTGCTAGCCGAGGCGGCTCGCCAAGCTGCGTAATCACTCATGACGCCAAGGGCTCCCGCGCATCAAGCTTAAAGAAGGCCACCGCTTCGCGCAAACCGTTTGCTTGCTGGGCCATTGACTGCGCCGCCGCAGAGGCCTGTTCGACGAGTGCGGCGTTCCGCTGGGTCATCTGGTCCATCTGGCTGACGGCCGTATCGACCTGCTCGATACCGGTACGCTGCTCTTCCGAAGCCGACGAGATTTCGCTCATGATGTCCGTCACGCGCTGCACCGACAGGACGACTTCGTCAATTGTACTGCCGGCTTCCTCAACCAACCTCGAGCCGGCCTCCACCCGGTTCACCGATTCGTCGATTAAGGCTTTGATTTCTTTGGCCGCCGTCGCACTGCGCTGGGCAAGCGTGCGCACCTCGCTTGCCACGACCGCGAATCCACGCCCTTGCTCACCGGCCCGCGCAGCTTCAACTGCTGCGTTCAGAGCAAGGATGTTGGTCTGAAACGCGATGCTCTCGATCACGCGGATAATCTCAGCAACCTTGGCCGAGCTGTCGGAGATTCCGTGCATCGTTTCTACGACGCGGCCGACCACTTCGCCGCCGCGCCGCGCGATGCTTGATGCCGTGCTCGCCATCGTCATCGCGTGTTTCGCGTTGTCCGCGTTATGACTGACCGCTGCGGTCAACTCTTCCATGCTCGAGGCTGTTTCTTCCAGAGATGCTGCCTGCTCTTCCGTGCGGCCTGACAGATCCAGGTTGCCTTGCACAATTTGAGAACTTGCGGTCGCCACCCCCTCTGCGGTTTCGCGCACTTCGGACACGATCCGCAAGAGGCTGTCGCGCATGGCCTTCAGTGATGCCATCAGACTGGTCGTGTCACCACCCCGAAGGTCGACCTTCACGCTGAGCTCACCGGAGGCAATCCGCTCGCACAAATGCGCCGCGTAGTCCGGCTCGCCGCCGAGACTCGAGCGGATACTGCGAATCAGCAATAGCATCCCGCCTGAAAGCGCACTGAGAACGATCGCAGTCAGCAACAAATCGCGCAGCAACGTCGCGTAGAACACATGGTCGATGTCATCCACATATACGCCTGTGAACACGTGCCAATCCCAGTCAGGGAGATAGCCACTGAATGCTATCTTGCGTACTGGCGGGGCGCCAGAGAACTTCGGCCACACATATTCGCTGAAGTGGTTGCCGCCCGGTGACGAGCTTTTGACAATGTCGACCGCGAGATGCGTGCCATTCGAATCAACTAGGTCCACCTGTGACTTGGATTCAATTTCTGGTTTAGCCGGATTAAGGAGGGCTATGACATTCGAGTCGTATATGCCGAAGTAGCCGCTACGGTCCACACCGTAGCGCAGCCCACGCACAGTTTCGAGCGCCTGATGCTTCGCGTCGGCAATCGAAAGAGTCTTGTCGGCAACCTTGTTCTGGTAATAGGAAATCACGCCCAGTGCGGTATCTACCTGCTGCGATAGCATGTTCTTGCGCTGCTCGAGCATATCGGATCGGCTCATCCAGGCACTCGCGACGACAAGCGCACCAAGGCCGAACCAAATTAGAGCCAGAATGCTCCACAGCTTCTGATTCAACGTCAATTGCTTCATTTATACCGGTCTCATCGATGGGGCACGTCAGTGCACGCAAATTCGCAGCAGGCACAGAAGGTACTTCTGGCTGGTCAGTTCACTTCTCGATCCCCGGGCCGCACTTCATGTTGCCGGGCACCGGCCCCGGTGATTTCTCCTTGCGCGGTGATGGTTGAGTGCGAACGTGCATCGCGAAAGGTCACTGGCTCCTGACGCTCGCGGTTCACGGTCAACGCAAACACGTCGTACCTGTTGTAATAGCCGACGACATCATGGAACTGCTTCGGCTCAACACACCGGTTGAGATCGAACTCGGCATAAGCGATGCCTTCTTCGTCTCTCACCGTGTCGCCGATTGGCGCACCGGTAGGATCGACGAACATGGACGCTGCCCGCGGCGAGTCATCAAGGACGGCTGCGGCAGCCGGATCACGAGCGGCGAGATAATCACGCATTCCGGCGTCCATGTAGCCGGCGGAAATGATGCCGAATGCCTTCGCCTCGAATGAATGGGCGCCGGCGCGCAGGCGGTTGGCTGCCACGTTGTCGAAGTTGCCCCCCGTGGACGGCCGGCGAGTCGGCCAAAGCGCCGGCCAGCTGGAAATGTGGATCTGCTCACCTTGCGCGATCAGCGAATAGCGCGCAAGCGGATTCGTATTCTCACCGCAGATAAGACCGCCAATGCGACCAATCGGCGTCTCTACGACGCGCAGTCCCGCGCCGTCGCCAGCGGCCCAAACGAGCTTTTCGTAAAACGTGGGCACGAGCTTTCGATGGTGATTGACGATGGTGCCGCGGTCGTCAATCAGCACGGTCGAATTCCACAGACACCCTACGCTCGCATGCGAGCGTTCGCTGAAACCGAGCGAAACAAACACACCACTGCGGGCCGCCTCAGCCGCGATTTCCGCGATCTCGGGGCCGTCCGCAAAGATGCTTTCTTGCACCAGCTTCTCGAACAGGTCATGGTTGTCGATCGGTGCCCATAGCGATGCCCACACCGGAAAGGCAGGGATGAAAGATTCGGGAAACGCGACAAGTTGTGCGCCATGACGACTCGCTTCGCGGATCAACGAGATCGCTTTGGCCACCGTGGCACGCTTGTTCAGAAACACCGGCGCTACGTGCGCTGCGGCCACTTTGACAATGGGAAGGTAAGACATGGTTGTGCTTTCCAGTACGTTTAATGATCGATAGCCGCGGTGGCGCCGTAACCGGTCTCCCTGCGCACGACGAGTTCAGTCCAGCGCGACGAAGCCGTCGGGTCGCGGGTAAACAGGGATACAAGGAAAACCAGCAGGAATCCAATGGGGATCGAGATAATCCCCGGATTGCGCAGACTGATCAGCGGAGCGCGAAGACCTACGATGCTGGTTGCCTCGGGCGCGATAGCGCGCGCAGTCGCAAAATCAACCACTCGTTCGGCGATGAGTGTCTGGCGCTCGGAGAAATCCTGCGTTCTGGACAGGCGCGTATCGATCGCCGCCATGCGATCAATGGCCGCCTGCCGGACGATGGCCGGGTACGTCATGTTGGGCGAAACGAGGACAAGAAAGATCGCGGCCAGCGTACCGCCGATGATGCCAACGAGCACGCCTTGCGTCGTACATCGTTTCCAGTACAGCGTCAGGACCAGCGCCGGCAGGTTGGCCGAAGCGGCCACCGCGTAACCAAGTCCCACCAGTTGTGCCACGTTCTGGCCGCGAGCGAGGATACTCACCGAAATAGCAACCACACCGACAAAGAGCGTCGCGGTCCGCGCGGCGGACACCTGCTGACGCTCGGTGGCCTGACCGCCTCGGACCGCTCCAACATACAGGTCGTGAGCGAGCGACGAAGCCGCTGCGAGCGTGAGACCGGCAACCACCGCAACGATCGTGGCGAAGGCCACTGCTGCGATAAAGGCCAGCATAAGGTCTCCACCGACGCTGTGCGGCCCGCCCGTCAATGCCTGGGCCAGGAGGGGCGCCGCGAGATTGCCGCCTTTTTCTACCGACAAGATGAGCGGAGCGCCCACAAAATAGGCGGCGGAAAAACCTATGACGACGATGCACAGGTGACAGGCGGCGATGCCCACCATCGCCCACATAACCGAGTGCCGTGCAGCCCGCGCATCCTTGACCGTGAAGAAACGCATCAGGATGTGCGGCATCGCGGCCGTCCCGAGTACCAGCGCGAGGCCGAGCGAGAGCAATTCCAGCGGCTTTTTCAGGTACAGCCCGGGTTCAAGAAACCGCCACCCGAGTTCGTCGCCGTGCAATGACGCACCTTGGGCCATGGTTGCCACATGCGCTTGCACGAACGGACTCTGCACCACCGCGCTCATGAAGGCCGGCACCCGGAACCCGAACGGCAGCCACGCAAGCACGACAAGAATGAACGACGCGCCAATCAACAGAACTGCCTTGATCACCTGAACCCAGGTTGTCGCGCGCATACCGCCGCAAGCGACATAGATGAGCATCAAGGCGCCGACGCCAATCACTGAAACGGTGTAGTCAATTCCGACTAGCGCACGAACGATGTCCGCTCCGCCGACAATCTGCGGGATCATGTAGGCCAGCACCACCACAACGTTTGATACAGCGGACACCGCTTTCGTCGAACGGAAGCCATTGCGCATCGCGAGCACGTCACCAATCGTGTAGCGCCCGAGGTTACGACACGGCTCGGCGATGAACAGCAGCACAGGGATAAAGGACGCGAAGAACCCGATCAGATAGATGACGCCGTCGAAGCCGTACAGCGCGATCAAGCCGGATGCGCCGAGGAACGCCGCCGCCGATAGATAGTCGCCTGCAATCGCGAGTCCGTTCTTCACGGGACTGATTGCCCCGCCCGCCGTATAAAAATCGCCAGCCGTCTGGTTGCGGCGGGAAGCGAACCACGTGATCAGCAACGTCGAGCCGATGACAAGGCTAAAAACGAGAAAGGTCAGCCCATGGTGAGTGATAGCAACATTGGCAACCGGCTCAGCGCTGGCGGAAGTTGCGGCAAAAATGACCGCGCTGGCGGCGCCAAATCTAAATTTAGAATGCACCGGCTTTCTCCTGCCGCGCGATGGCCGGCTGAGAGCGCAACAACGTCGCTGCTGCGTAATCGAGCGTGGCGCTGCGCCGTAGAAACGCGTACACGATAAAGCCACCGAACGGATATTGTGAAATCGCGAACAGGGTTCCCAAATTGATACCGGCTGCCAGCCTGAACTTGAAGAATTCAGGCATCCACGACATCAGCGCGGGGATGGAAAAGTAGTAGATTGCCGCCAGCAATCCAAGCGCGATAACCGTCCTGCGCCGCTTTCGTGCCAGTTGCCGGAACGGCTCGCTTCTGAATATGGAATCCCAGTCGATACCAACGTCGTTCATCGATTTCTTCCCGTCGAGTATGGGCGCAGCGTGACGCGCGGTAGGCGCAGGGTAAAGCGTGGGGCCGAGTGTAAAAGCGCCGCCGTTCCGGTGGAATTCGAAAATATTCAACGCCCTGTGCAAAAATGCACACCCTCAAGGTGCCGTACTCTCCGGAAGTCCCGAAATGAATTTGAGCCAACTTAGTTGGAGTGATTTACGCGTTTTTCTTGCCGTTGCCCGTACCGGAAACCTTTCAAAAGCAGGCCGGACCCTCGGAATCGACCACGCGACCGTCGGGCGGCGCATTTCAGCGCTGGAATACGCGCTGAAGACGCCCGTTTTCGAGCGAGACCGAGCGGGCTACCGGTTGAACGCGCAAGGCCGTGACATACTTGCGTACGTCGAAGCGATCGAAGCTAACGTGCTGGCGTTGGGCGACACGCTAAACGCCGATCCCCCGGGCCTGAGCGGCCATGTGCGGATTGCGACCATGGAAGGGATCGCGTCGCTGTATCTCAGCGAGCAGTTCGTCGAACTGAAGCGCCGGCATCCGTCGATTGCGATAGAGCTCGTCACGTCGCCGCACGACGTTCAAATCTCTCATCGGGAAGCGGACCTGTTTCTGGGGTTCTTCGAGCCGAGTGGACTCAACCTCGAAATAAAGCGGATCGGCCAATTTCCGCTGCACCTCTACGCCCACCCCGACTATCTGCGCGAATATGGTGTGCCGGAGTCGGTAGCGGATTTGCAGCGTCACCGCTTCGTCGGTTATATCCGCGATCTGATAGAGCTAGAAGCTGTCCGATGGCTCGACGATGTGATCGTCGATCCACCGATTGGGTTTTACTCAAGCAGTATGCTGGCCCAGTTGTTCGCGGCAGCCTCCGGCGCCGGTCTTGTCATGCTGCCGGCGTTCTCCAGAGCTCAACGGTTCGGACTTGTGCAAGTTCTCGAAGGGCAGATCGACGTACGTCGAGATGTCTACCTCAGCGTGCATCGATACCTTCTGCGCGTCCCCCGGATGCAAAAGGTGGCGGCGTTTCTCGCCGAGACCTTGGGGCGGGACTATCCTGTCCGCTAAAGGTGGAATGCATGGCGGTCAGCGACCGCATCTACCAGATCCTGCTTGTTCATTGCCTATTCCTCGTCGCGGTTCTGAAGCCGTCACCCTTCCCGATCGCCGGGCATCCGGGAAATGATCCTCAACTGTCGGATTTCGGTGGAGTCGAGATACGACCATCACGCCGTGGTCGATCGCGCCCCGTTCCGCATCTGTCCGAAAATTAAGGGTCAGTTGATCACAATTCTGGGCCTTCGTTTTTTAAGGCATGCAACCCGAGCGTATTTGCAAAACTCAGTGAGGATCGCGCTGGGCCCACAAGGTAGATAGCACGCTCGAAACCGTCGGCGACCCGGCGACCTCTGGCCGGCCAATGTGCTGCGGGGCTTTCGCGGACAGCGGGCGAACTCTGCCGAGGGCGCCGCGCCGAACTCTCCGCCCCATGCACCCCGGGAGATAGCCTTCCGACGCCTGCAAAACAGCATGCCCGCGTATCAGGTCCGGAGGCATGGCGAGTTTGTTAGCATCCGCGCAATTTTGTCGTTGGCTCCGTGCCGACGGACGCCTCGAAAGAACTTTTTTGCCGGGCCATTGCGCTCACAAAGAACTTACGTTTCGGCCTCATTTTCGGTCGAGTGGCGGCCGGAAGTGGCCACGTTAGCGTCGCACCTGCACCGACTGAGGCACGCCACGCAATGCGTGGCATTTTTGCATTGAAATTATTTTGCTTAAAAAAGGCCAATCGCATAAGCCAGATTTCGCGCGCCTCGGAAGCGCTTCGATAAAAAGTCCCAATTCCGCTCGCTTCATCCCGCCCCTGTCTTTCTATACGGAGGGGTCCTGCACCCGTAGGCAGTGGGGTCGATCCGCCGGATCGTTCTCAGACAAAGACAAACTCAATATTCGAAGAGGTCACTTACATGACTTGCAGCTCAACCATCACTATCGGCGGCTATCCGTTGACCGTAATGAGGCGCTCCTACAGCGTATGGCAGCACTTCACACTGGAGGACAGAATCATCCGGTCACGAAGAAAGGACCAGCGCAATCCCCACATCCAAGGCATGCCAAGGACTGAAATAGAGGCCCAGCAGCCGGAGATAGATTTCGCTTACTCCACGACTGCCGACATCCTTCGCAGGCGGCTCGGGCGTGCAAGCTTTACCCGTACGACGTTGGAGCAAGAATACCAGAGGTACTACGACGCCGCCTGCCAGTCTTCCGGGAGCGTGTTCATCGATCACAACCCAGAAACGGCCGGCGCTCGCGCCGAAGCATTCCGCGCTGCCACGCTTGATGATTGGCTTGAAGCTCTTGCGGAGACCGTCAAGTCTGGTGTGAGTCGCATTCGCCGCGGTGCTCGAGAGGTACAAGAGCCCAAGAACATTTTAGTGGACATCATCACTGGTCCCGACCAGCCGCCCACGTTGGACCTGATGGCCCATCATTGCCTTTTCGGCTTCCCGTGCAGTTCGCTCGATAACATGGCGGTCGCGTTGTTGGAGGTGACACTTGGCAACGCTGTGTGCGAGCAAGAGGTGTCTGATTTTGTTCAATACGAGGGCGATACGACATTCAATGATATGAGGCTTCGAAAGACGCGCTGTTACGAGCCGGAAGACATTTAGCACCGCTCAGGCCTTCAGTTCGCATGGCACCTGGAACCGTCAAGCGCCTGGGCAACGCTTCAATGCTTCGACCGCACGCGCTAGCTTACGGGCCGTGAAAAATCAGTGACATGCGTCAGCCAGTCGAAGATCTTTCGATAATTGCATAAAGGAAATCACATGGAATGCATCGTACATACAACTATCGGCGAGTATCCGATTATCAGTACCGTCAACCGCTACAACCGGTGGCGCTTCAGACCAGAGGAAAGGATCATCAGGTGTCGGCGAAGAGACCAGCGGAATCCGCTCGTACATGGCAAGCCCATCGACAAGCTAGACGCTGGGCTAGTAGACACGGAGTACGTTTACTCGATAACGGCCGATACTCTCCGTCGACGACTCGGTTGTGCAGGATACAACCGCGCCTCACTGGAGAAGGAGTTCTGGGAGTATTACGAAAAAGTCGTCCACTTCTCGGAACCCGGTAATCTGCACTTTACTTCCGAGTTCGCCGAAGACCATGCAAAAGCGTTCTGTAGCTCGATGCTAGACGATTGGCTGCATGCTTTGGCAGAGACTGTGAAAACTGGAACGACTCTCGCACGGCGGAATATGAGCGAATCCGAACGGCCTCGCAATCTGCTCGTCGACATCATCACTGGTCCGGACAAGCCTGCGTTCGAGGAACTTGAACCTGAACATGGTCTGTTGGGATTTCCGTGCAGTACGTTCGACAATATGGCAGTAGCGTTGCTCGAGGTCACTGATGGAAATGCATCGTGCGAGTTGGATGTAACGATGTTTGTGCTGCATCACGGTGACATCACTTTCGATGACATGCTGGGACGAAGGGACGAACTGTAAGCTCAACGTGCGCGATCGACGATCGCGCACGTTTTCATTAATTGGAATGCAGACCGAACACTGCGGTGTGACGGTAGCCCTGCAATTTAGACACCCGGCCCCAACTCTTCCTTTGAACCGCTTCATGCGCACTCGGCGCGCCTATACGCCCGCGTCGACAGGCTGCAACAGCCCTATCCTAATCTTTACGAGCAACCCGATACTGAAGTTGACCCGCGAAAACGGACGCCTATCCTTTTGAAGAGGGTGCGACACGTGTCGCCGTCAGCCGCGCGTCAAGCGGCATGTAGTTGGCGGTAAAGCTCGTTTTTGTCTTGTCGCACTTGAACGTTGACTCATTACGGTTGAAGCTGCGACCTGTTGTGCGACCAACAGTTGCCTA
>OVEP010003637.1_pt4 | contig 12289 bp, 13 predicted proteins | sample 1779801 | NCBI WGS metagenome assembly OVEP01 (sample SAMEA3914791, study PRJEB12502) | metagenome | biome: forest; material: soil | place: Canada | collected 2011-07-03 | depth 0.1 m
GGCGGTGGCGGCGGCGCGCCGCTGACCGACATTCCCGGCGAGACCCGTATCCCCGATCTGCGCATGAGCGACGCGCGCGCCACCGGCGCCGGCGTGGTGGCGGTCGGCTGTCCCAATTGCACGGCGATGCTGGAAGGCGTGGTCGGCGACCGGCCCGAGGTGCTCGACATCGCCGAATTGCTCGCCCAGGCCTTGGAGGGCTGATCATGCAGGACGCCCCCATTCCCCGCCGGAACCCGCGCCGTCCGGCCGTCCTGACCGCCGCCGGCATCAAGCGCATCACCCTGGGCCAACAGGGCGAAGGGAGCGTGATCGGCCTGGCCGCTCATTCCGAGACCGCGCCCAAGCCGATCCGCCTGACCGCGGAACCATCCTCGGCCATTCTCGCCGTCATCCACACCGATCGCGGCGCGCTGGACGGCCATGCGCGGCAGGTCGTGGCGGCGGCGGCCTTGCTGGCCGAACCATCCGACGCGGTGGTTGCGTTGGTGTTCGGCGAATTGACCGATGATCTGGCAGCGCTCGGCGCCGATCGCGTCATCGTCATTCCGGCGCCATCCTGGCGACCCGATTATGAGGTGGCCTGCCTGCGCGCGGCCATCGGCCAGGTCCGGCCGCGCCATATCCTGTTTGCCGACAATGAAGCCGGCGACGGCGATCTCGGCCGCCGATTGGCCGCCATTGAAGGCGACGCCGCCCCGCATATCAGCGAACTGGACCGCACCGGCGCGATCACGCGCCGACACGGCGGACGCCTCGCCGCCCGGCGCGCTTTGCCGAAAATCCTGCTGCTCGATCCCGACATCGTCGATGCGGACCTGCCCTTCCTCGGCCGCGCCGAAACCGCGGCACTGGCGCTGCCGGACGAGGCTGCCGGGACGCTCTCCGATCTCGGCCGCCAGACGGTGGCGGCAGCGGATCTGCCGCTGGAAGAGGCGGATTTCATCCTGTCGGCCGGCAATGGCGTGACCGACATTCCGACCTTCCTGGCCCTTGCCGACGCCTTCGGGGCGGCGGTGGGCGCCAGCCGCGTCGCGGTCGATGACGGCAAGTTTCCGCGCGCCAAGCAGATCGGGGCCACCGGCAAGACGGTCTCCGCCAGCGTCTATATGGCGATCGGCATCTCGGGGGCGATCCAGCACCTGCAGGGCATCAAGGCCTGCCGTCACGTGATCGCCATCAATTCGGACGCCAGCGCGCCGATCGCCAAGCGCGCCGATCTGACGATCGTGGCCGATGCCCGCGAGGTGATGCGCCACCTTCTGCGCGACATGACGGATCCCGGCCGCAACGACATGGAGGACGGATCGTGACTCTTCGCGTCTCCCTGCTGGTCTCCGTCGGCCGCAATCCGATCAGCGGCGCGCCGCGCGCCTGCCGCAACGACGTCGCGGCGCTGGACATCGCACGCTCCTTGCCGGGCGCGCTGACGGTGCTACATGCCGGCGACATCGGCAATCCCGGCCTGGCCGACTATCTCGCCTATGGCGCCGAGAAACTCGACGTCATTCCGACCGCCCCCGGATCCGATATCGCCGCCGCCCTGGCCGATCAACTGGGGAAAGCCGATCTGATCCTGTGCGGCAGCCGGGCAGAAGATGGCGAAGAAAGCGGCATGTTGCCTTATTTAGTGGCGGAACGCTTGAAACTGCCGGTGATCGGCCAAGCCGTCGCGCTGACGATCATCGGCAATCATGTTGAAATCACTCAATTTCTGCCTAGAGGCGCCCGCCGCCTGGTGCGGGTGGCGCTGCCGGCGGTGGTCGCCATTCATCCCCGCGCTCCAGTGAAGCCGCGCTATGCCTTCGCGCGAAAACTGGCGGGAAAGATCGTCGAATTGGCGGCCGCGGCCGGAACACAGGCCTCTCCCTGGCATATCGAGCCGGCTACCCGGGCGCCGATTAAACTCAAAGCGCATAAAAAGGAGGCAGGTCACAGTCGGATGCAGTCGGCGATCGCGCCGGTCAGCAAAGCTGGCGAAGTACTGACCGAGGGGAGCGCGGCGGAAAAAGCCCAGGCAATTCTTGCTTATTTGCGGAGACATCGGCTGACCGACCACTGAGACTTGGCGAGCACGCACAAATGGCATGAATATTGCTCATGAAGTTGGGCGGGGAGTGCCGAAATGGGGGGAACCATGAACGCTCAATTACCACTGCGCAGGCCCGACCCACCAAACGCCAGGGTATTGTCGGTGGGGGTCATCCTCGCCCACAATTTCACCTTGTCCGCCGCCTCGCTGTTTCTCGATCATTTGCGGCTGGCCGGCGACGAAGGCGATCTCAGCCGGCAGATTCGATGCCATTGGTCGATCCTGTCGAACAAGGGCAAACCGGTCCGCGCCAGCTGCGGCGTGACCTTGACCCCGAACAGCACCCTCACCGATCCGACCCAGTTCGATTATATCGCCGTGATTGGCGGACTGCTGCACACCGGGCCGCAGATCGACGACGAGACCATCGCCTATCTCAAGACCGCGTCGCAAGCCGGCGTCTCGCTGATCGGCATCTGCACCGGCAGCTTCGTCCTGGCCCGCGCCGGCCTGATGACCGGGCGGCGCTGCTGTGTCAGCTGGTATCATTACCAGGATTTCGTCGACGAATTTCCCCATCACAGCCCGGTGGCGGACCGGATGTTCGTCGTCGACGGCGACCGCATCACCTGCTCGGGCGGCGGCGGCTCCGCGGATCTGGCCACCTTCCTGATCGAACGCCATCTGGGACGCGGGGTGGCGCAGAAAGCCCGCCATGTCCTGCTGCTCGACCATGCCCGCGGCGGCAACGAAGCGCAGCCGCACCCGCCTTTGTCCGACGACCTCAGCCAGGCCATCTCGGATCCCCGCATCCGCCGCGCGCTGCTGCTGATGGAACAGCATCTGGCCGATCCGCTGCCGATCGCGGAGATCGCCGAACGCCTGCGCCTGTCGACCCGGCAGCTGGAGCGGCTGTTCCATGCGGTGACGGGCGCCCGGCCTTCGGCGGTGTATCGCGTTCTGCGGCTGCGCTATGCGCAGTGGCTGCTGGATAATACCGACCGCTCGGTGACCGATATCGCGCTGGAGGCCGGGTTTTCCGACTGCGCCCATTTCTCGCGCCAATACAAGGCGATGCTGGGGATCAACCCGACCGACGCGCGCAACGAAACCCGGCGTCTGGATGCGACGCATCCGATCTTTCGGCCCAATCCCCAGGAATTGGCCGGGGTTAGGCTGTTCAAATAGCCGTTCGGACCCTTCCTGCCCCTATGCCGCGGACTTGGCCCGATTCAGATACATCAACCCTACCAATGCAGCGATAAACACCGCTGTCGCACCGAACAGCGAGAGATGAATCCCGATTCGGCTTCCGATCAGTCCGACAAAGATCCCGCTGAACAATCTCAAACCTGAAGACGACATCCCAAACAGACCCAGCACCTTCCCGCGTATCGTATCCGGCGCCTTCATCTGCACGATGGTTTGGTTGATGCTGCTGAACGACAATTCGCAAAACCCTGCCGCAAACAGGCAGATCAGAGAAACAGGATAGCTGCGGGTCAGCGCGAAGCAGCCCAGCACCACCGCCCAGGCCAGGGCGAAGCCCATCGCCGCGGAGGGCGTCACCCGCGTGAAGCGCAGTCCGAGTTCCAGCGTAAGTCCCGCAAACAGGGCTCCGGCGGCGTCCGCGGCCAGCAGCATCGAATACACGAAGCCAGGTTCGATATTGCCCAGATCGGTGGCGAAACCCGGCATCTGGGCCTGATAGCTGTTCCCGACGAAAAACGACGCGGCGCCGGACAACAGGATCATCACGCCGAGAGTAGGCGTCCGCTTGACCACCAGAATGGTCTGCCAGATATCACTGAACCCGCGCACCCGGCGATCGGTCGATTTTTCCAGGCGCTGGGCGCGATGGTGGCAGGGCGCATTGATCAACCAGATCAACAACGGCAGGTAAAGCGCCGCATTCAGGAAAATCCCCTTTGCCGGGCCAAGCGTGGACATGATCAGGCTGCCGAGCCCCGGGCCCACCAGCACGCCGAAATAGCGCGCGGTCGCATTCAGCCGCACCGCGCTGGCCAACTTTTCGACACCGACAATGTCGTAGAGCAGCACCTGGCTCGACGTCATCCAGAACACGCCGGCCAATCCATGCAGCACGAGAAGTGCCATCGCATAAGGGATGGTCAGCGTGTCCGTCACGAAGAAGTATCCCCATCCGAGCGAGACCAGCATGAACAGGGCACCGCCGATTTGGATCAGGCGGCGCGAATCGAACCGATCGTTCAGGGCGCCCACACCGACAGAGAACAACAGATAAGGCAGCCAGTGCGAAATGACCGCGAATCCGCCCAAAGTCGGAGATTTGAATTTCTGGAAAGCGACCCAGTAGCTGATCACATGCTCGACATTGTCAGCCATCATGGTGAGGACAAACGTGCCCACAAAGAGCGGAAAGCTGGGGATGTTTAAGGCTTCGAACGCCTGATGCCTCTTTCCCGAAGTCATTTAATTTCCTGAAACCGTTTATCCTGCCACTCGTCGAGCGAACCTATAAACGAGACTCGCTCAATCGTCACTGGCGCGTTTACGGGCGACACGAATGTCCTGGTCGGTGTCGCGCAATAACGCCCATCGAGGGGCAGTTTTCCGATTTGATGCCCCAAAAAAAGCGGCCGGCTCTCTAGGGAAGAGCCGGCCGGGGAGAATCCGCTCACGGGCTAGAAATGGTAGGTAAGATCCATTCCGATGGTGCGCGGCTGATTGGTGGCGACGCGGGTCAGGGACGGCGTGACCCAGGAGAACGACGTGTTGTTGATGGTAATTCCCGCGCGCCGGTCGGTGATGTTGTTGACGAAGAAATAGGCGCTCTTCACGTCATCGGACAGACCGAGCCGGAGGTCGACCAGATCGTAAGGCGTCAGGCGTTGCTCGGTGAAGGCGATGTCGTAGACCGGCCCGACATAGCTGCTGGAAACCCGGGCGCTGAACATATAGGCGTCGTTGAATACCGGCTCCATATATTGCAGCGAGATCGTCCCGGTATATTTGGGAATATTGAGAACCGGCGCGCCCTTTTCGATGCCGGTACCGGCATCGGGCGAGGTGATGGTGGCGTCGGTATAGGTGCCGCTGGCGCTCAGCGTCAGGCCGGAAGTCAGCTTGGCCGCGATTTCCAGTTCGGGACCGTAGGACGCGGCGGTGCCGGCATTTTCCGTGATCGGATAACCGCAGGACTGCAGGATCAACTGCTGGACGCCGTTCCATTGCAGATAATAGAGGTCGCCATTGACCGACAGCCGATCGTCGAAGAACTTGGCCTTCTCGCCCACCTCATAGTCCCACACATTGTCGGGGTTGTAGGTGACCGGCTGCGAGCCGCAGAGGCTGGTCGGGCCGGGAAGATTGACGCCGCCCGGACGGAAGCCCTCCGAAATCGTGCCGTAAACCGTCAGATCCTTGCTCGGCTCGTAGGACAGGTTGAAGCGCGGCGTGACGCCGCTCGAGGTCGAGAACTCGTCCAGCTGCAGGGGAATGGCGTTCGCGTCCGGACCGCCGCCCCAGCCGTTTTCCCAGATTTCCTCGCTGGAGTTATATTTGAACCAGCGCAGTCCGACGGTCGCCTTCAAGTCCTCGGTGATCTTGTAGGAGGCCTCGCCGAACACCGCGAATTGCTGGACATGGTAAGGGGTGTTGGCGGCGAAAATGATGCCGCCGGGATTGGCCGCGGCGCCGCCGCCGGACAAATAGGCCAGTGCGGGATTTTGATTATAGGCGCCATAGAGCGAGTGCAGATCGCTGTAGAAACCGCCGAACACCCAGTCGAAGCGATTGTCGCCGGTGGAGGCGAAACGGACTTCCTCGCTGAACTGCCGGGAACGATCGGCTTCGGTATAGCCGATCGGCACGTAGAAGGCGTTGCCCATCTCGTTCTGGATCTGCTCGGAATCGTCCATGGTCTGCTTTTCTTCGCGGGTCCAGTAGGAGGTCGCCGCGGTCAGTTCAGCCGGCCCGAAATCATATTTGATGGTATTGGCCGCCAGCCTGAACACATCGCTCATCGGCTCGGCCAGGTTATAGGGCTGATAGTGCGCCTCGACGCCGCCCACGATCCCTGGATCCTGGTCATATTCGCTATAGCCGCCCATGGTGATGCGCTGGGACATGATCAGGGTGTCGATGGTCAGATTGTCGGTGGGCTTGAACAGGACGTCGACGCGCCCTCCCTCCAGCCTTTCCCAATTGGCGTTTTTCTGTTCGGATTCCACCGGCAGGCCGGAAAGATTGCCGCGCACGCAGCCATAGCCGGCCCAGCCGCAGGAATTGCCGCTTTCGAGCGGGAAGTCGCCCACGGCGATCCGGTCGATCCAGCCGGCGGTGAACACATCGGTGGCGACCAGGCGGACCGCCAGCTTGTCGGTGACGATCGGCACATTCACCATCGCATTGCCGCCGCTGTTGATACCGCCCGAACTGGGTGTCCCCGAGAGCAACCCTTCGAGGGTACCGCCGAATTTCTCGAGGTCGGGCGCGGTCGTGGTCATTTTGATGGTGCCGCCCATCGACCCCGAGCCATAGAGCGTGCCCTGCGGACCGCGCAGAACCTCGACATGGTCGAGATCGAACAAATCGGGGTCGATCACCACCTTGCCGTTCAACGACGCCGCCGGCGGCGACAGGGGCACTTCGTTGAGATAATAGCCGACCGTCGGGGCCGATCCCCCCGACGAGGCGAGACCGCGCATCTCGAGTTCGGTCTGGCCCGGGCCCGCCGAGCGCATGGAAATGCCGGGCACCTCCCGGACCACCGATTCGAGGTCGACGGTGCCCTGGGCCTGCAATTGCTCGCCGGTCAGAGCGGTGACGCTGATCGGCGTCGCCTGCACCGTCGAGGTGCGTTTTTCAGCCGTGACGACGATTTCCTGCAAGCCGCCGCTGGTCTCGGCGGGGTCGGCGGCGCGCGCGACTCCGGTAGAGAAGGCCATCAAGGCCATCAGACAGGTTGCGGACGTCGTTCGATGATAAAACCGTGCGGCCTTAACCATGGTACCCCCCAAGCGATCGAGCAGACTTGCGTTCCGGCAGCTTCCCCCTGCGCACGCGCCGTTCCAGGCATACGTGTTCCTTATGTGAAAAAACGGTATCAGTTATGCCAAAATGAGATTGAACAAATCCGTCACAATTTATCGAAAATTGCGACACGGACGAATTTGTTGATCATTCATTCAAAGCGGGGAAAGGCCGGATTTTCCGGGGGATAGGCGGGAGGAGCAGTTTCGTCCCTCTCCGCTTCATGGCTTTTTTGATGATCCGTTCAAGGCCCTTTGACGATGATTGCCTTGCCGGACTCGGTCACGATACGCCCGGCCTCCGCATGATAGGAATCGGCGGTCGGCATGCCGGTCTTAAGATAGAAGGCGATATCGAGGGCCAATTCGGTCGGCGCCTCCCATACGATCTCGTGCCCCAGATCGTCGGTCTGCGCTCCCGACGCCGCCAGCGGCCGGGTGCCATATTGCTTCCACACCCAGGCGGTGCGGGACGATTTCAGGGTGGCGATCAGCGGACGGATCGCTGACCTTGCTGGCCGTTGCCGACACGGCGAAGCCGCTGACATGCACGCCGCTGAAAAGAATATGAGGACGGCAGGGGACGCATGACTGTCCTCGAATTCGGTCATGGGTAACATCACAGACTCCTTAGCTTTTTTCGTGTATCCCCTCCTGCGTTCGCCCCCCTATCGAGCGCCCCATGTCCCATATTCGCCCCCGTCCAGCGGCCATCGAGGCGCGCTCCATCGATTACGTGCCGCACGCCGAGCGGCGCGGCCATAGCCGCGGCCTGTGGCCGATCTGGTTCGCCGGATCGACTCATCTCACCACCATGGCCGTCGGCATCATCGGAATCAGCCTGGGCGCCAGCCTGCTGTGGACGGCGCTCGCCATTCTGGCCGGCAGCGCGCTGGGCACCCTGATCATCGCAGGCCATTCGGCGCAGGGACCGCGCCTCGGTCTGCCGCAACTGATCCAGTCCCGGTCGCAATTCGGCTATTACGGGGCCTTGCTGATCTATGGCGTCGCCCTGATTTCCTATGTCGGCTACAACGCCTTCGGGCAAATTCTGGCCGGTCAGACGCTGCAGGCACTGGCCGGCGTGCCGCATCTTCCCGCCGAGCTGGGCTATTCCCTCACCGCCATGCTGATCGCCATGGTCGGGATCAGCCTGTTCAAGGTCCTGCAGCGCTGGCTGTCGGTTCTGCTGATCGCGACCTTGAGCGTCTACACGCTCGGGCTGTTCATCCTCGGTCCGGCGGTGCCCCTGCTCCTCGATGGCGGCGCCTTCAAATCGGGGCCCTTCGTCGCGCAGTTCACCGCCGCCGCGGCCTATCAGCTCAGCTGGGCGATCTATGTTTCCGACTATTCGCGCTATCTGCCGCGCAAGATCAGCGCCAAGAGCGCCTATTGGTGGACCTTCGCCGGCACCTATCTGGGCGGCAGCTGGGGCATGCTGATCGGCGCCGTCACAGTGGCCATGCTGCCGGGCGCGACCATGGCCCAGGCGCTGGTGCAGGGCGGAGACCGGCTGTGGCCGGGCTTCGGTCCGGCGTTGCTCGGACTGGCGATGGCGGGCCTCACCATGTCGGCCGCGTTGAATTTCTATGGCGGCTCACTGACCCTGCTCAGCATCGTGGACACCATCAAGCCGATGGCGCTGGGTCTCGACAAGCGAATAGCCGCCATGGCGACGGTGGCCACGGCGTCGATCACCGTCGCGCTGACCGCCTCGTCCGACTTCATCACCGGATTCTCGGTCTTCCTCTCGGTCCTGCTGCATCTGGTGGTGCCGTGGATCGCCATCACCCTGGTGGATTTCTACCTGGTGCGGCGCGGCCATTACGCCATCACCGCGATCCTCAAGCCGTCGCGCCTGTATGGCAGCTGGAATTGGCGCGGCCTGACGGCTTATGGGCTGGGTTTCGCGGCGATGATCCCCTTCATCGACACCCCGTTTTACGCCGGGCCGATCGCGCGCGCGCTGGATGGCGTCGATGTCGGCATGCTGGCCGGCATGCTGATATCGGGGACGAGCTACCGGCTGCTGTGCCGCAATCTGGACATAGCCGGCGAATGGCGGCAGATCCGCGACATCGACCACGGCCTCGACACACCCTTGTCATCGCGGATTTCGGCTTCCTGACGGAGCCCGAAGGAAACCTTCCGTCGCTCGCCGGTTTAGGTCATGTCAGCGAAGGAGGAACGCCATGACGGCTCAACACCCCCAAACGCCGGAACGGCCCAAGGAACCCGGTTTCATCGAACGGGCGATCCATGATCTCGAAGAGCATTTCGAGCGCGGCGAACATGGAGAGCATACCGGCTACGAGCGGCCCGAGGTCGAGGAGGAGGAGAAAATCGACCCGACCAAGCTCGGCGCCGAGGGTTTCCAGCGCCTCAACGACCAGCATGATCAGAAACAGGAAGAACAGCGCGAGGAACAGCGCGAGGCGGCCGCCGAGAAGCGCAAGGAGCGCGTCCAGGAGCTGACCGAGCGGCATGTCGACGACGGCCGCTGGAAAGACCTCATGCATCGCGCCTGCGAGGCGGCCAAGGCGGGCGAGGCGGAATTCGAGCTGCTGCGCTTTCCGAGCCAGCTCTGCGAGGATGGCGGCCGCGCCATCAATATCAGCGAAGAGGGCTGGCCCCGCACCTTGCGCGGCGAGCCCAAGGAACTCTATGAACGCTGGGAGGCGGATCTCAAGCCGCGGGGCTTTCGCCTGACGGCGAAGATCCTGGATTTTCCCGATGGGTTCCCGGGCGATGCGGGCCTGTTCCTGACTTGGACCTGAGGCCGCCGGCCAGCAGATGGAAGGCGACATGGCGCAGCGGGCGGGCGAGCAGGGCGAACAGAAGGAGGGCGGCGGCCAGGCTGCACAAGGCCGTCGCGTCCATCGACGCGATTCTGCTCACGAAAGAAATGAAACCCACCACATCACCCCAAAAACGACTGCTGCCACCATGCCATGGCGGGGGCAGCGGCGGAGTGATTCATCTCACAATCGAGACGCTGAAAGGTGTTAAGAAAGGTAAGGGCAGATCAGCCGTGCTTGCGCAGCACGATGACCTCGTCGTCACGCCCCATGTTCAGCATGACCCGGGCGCGCTCTTCCAGCATGTCGGGATCGAGATGGTCGGGGCGAAGCTGCTGAACGCGGCGATCGAGACGGTCGCGCTCGACCTGCAGGGCGGTGAGCGTCTCCTCGGCCTGATGGACCTCCTGATTCACGCGCCACCAGGCGAACAAGCCACGGTCGCCCTGTACGGTGTGATAGCCGAAATACACGACCGCCGTGAGCCCCAGGAAGGGGCCGATGACGTTGCGGGCGCGGCGGCGGATTTCTCTCAAGGTCGTCATGGATCGCAGTCTTCTACTACCTGATTCGGTTCCGGTGTAGAGGCGAAATCAAGTCCGCCCCCTTTTATCACAGAGGCTCAGCCCCGCAAGTCGCAGCCGAGGAAATGGCGGCCCATGTCGTGCGCCGCTTTCATCACCGAAAAACTGCCCGCCGCGGGGTCGATAACCAGGCCGCCGGGCGCGGTGGTGGCGGCGATCAACTGGCCCTGCAGCCCCACCGGCTTGGTGTGGGCGTGCGAGCCGGCCCCCTTCTCCAGCTTCTCCTGCCAGACGTCGGGAATGTTGTGCAGCGTCCAGACGCCCTTGGCGCGCACCGGCAGTTTCTGGATCACCATCAGATATTCGCAGCGCCGGCGGGTGCGATAGCCCATGCCGATGCGGCCCTTGTCCCAGGTGACCATGTCGACCACCTTGAGATCGAGCCCTTCGAGCCAGGGTGTCACCCCCTCGACGACGTGGAACTTGTCCACCCACAGCATCAGATGGCCGCGCGGCGTCAGCACGCGGGCGATCTGGCCGATGAATTGGCCGATGACCTCGCCGCTCATCTGGTCGAGCGCGGCGCGGCCCTTCTGGCGCTGCCCCTCATTGCCATAGCCCTGATAATCGAGCACGCCGCGATATTCCGGATCGAAGAAGGCCAGGGGCGCGATCTCGCTGGGCAGCCGGAACAGGAACTCGAGGCCGTTGGCCTGATTACGCTGATCGAGCAGCGGAGCCAGCTCGTCCGGCAGGGCCGAGATTTCGGGAACGCCGATGTCGGTGCGTTCGTTCGAATAGACGCTTTTCTGCACCAGACCCGCCATGACCGCCTCCTATTTTTTCCAATTAAGAATCTAGCATACGAAGAATCCGCGATTCAACAGTGGAAAACCCTATATTTGGCGATAAAATGGCTCATTACTTAACAGGGTACTAATTTTTCCAATTATGGCCAATGCCGGTCGCCCCACGCAGTTTCAAATAGCCGCGCAGCTCGGAAAGAGCTGGCGCGCCGTCGTGGAACTGGGGGAAGACAATCGGCTACCGATTCCCATCGACGCATCCCGACGGGCGCCGTGGCTCGGTCGCGGACAGATCGTGTTGGCCGAGCTCTCGGATGACGGGACCGCGACCTTGCGTCCGTACGACCCGCACGGCAAACCGATCGAGGATAAATTGGCGGAATTGGCGGAGATTGGCTCGGACGAGAGCGAGAGGCTGATGCGGGCGATCCGCACCAATTACCTCAGATTGGCGATCTATGACGGCAGAATGACGATATCAGGCGATATCAGGGCGTGCCTCGGACTACCTCCGGCGGGCGCGCTCTTCTTGTCCCTGACAGTGACGGGCGAAGAAGCGACCCTAAAAGCAAACGGCCCCCGAGAGATCTCGGAGGCCGCCAGCTTATTGGAAACTATCGGTTTATAACCCGTCACCCCCGCGCCTCAGCGCCACGGGGGATCCCCGCCTTCGCGGGGATGACGAATTACCTACCTAGCGCTTCAGCGCGGCGCGACCACCGAAAGCCGCGACCGGGCCCAGCTCCTCTTCGATGCGGATCAGCTGGTTGTACTTGGCCAGGCGATCCGAACGCGACAGCGAGCCGGTCTTGATCTGGCCGCAATTGGTGGCGACCGCCAGATCGGCGATGGTGCTGTCCTCGGTCTCGCCCGAACGATGCGACATGACGGCGCGATAGCCGGCCTTGTGGGCCATTTCGACGGCTTCCAGGGTCTCGGACAGGGTGCCGATCTGGTTGACCTTGATCAGGATGGCGTTGGCCAGGCCGCCCTTGATGCCTTCGGCCAGCCGCTCGGGGTTGGTCACGAACAGATCGTCGCCGACCAGCTGGATCTTGCCGCCCAGCGTGTCGGTCAGCAGCTTCCAGCCTTCGAAATCATCCTCGGCCATGCC
>OVEP010000428.1_pt2 | contig 12288 bp, 7 predicted proteins | sample 1779801 | NCBI WGS metagenome assembly OVEP01 (sample SAMEA3914791, study PRJEB12502) | metagenome | biome: forest; material: soil | place: Canada | collected 2011-07-03 | depth 0.1 m
TAGGGACTGTCATTCTGCAGCCCGCCCAAGCGCGGTCGTCGTTCGACGATAGTGGGACGAAATCCCAGAAGCTTCAGCCAGAGCGCGCATGACGCCCCAGCCGGTCCACCACCGATGATTACGGCATCAAAATCCGCCGGATACACATTCGCCGCTTCTTCAAGCATCGCTCGTCCAAATTCGTCCTGTGCAGTCGTTCTTTCATTATCGGTGAGGACGCCTTTAGAGATGATATCTGTGTTGATATGGTGGGATGCGCGGACCTGAGGGGTGGTGACCTGCCGTCGGAAACTTCCTCCGGCCTAAGCTAGACCGCCCTTATCCGTGAACCTGCCCCAACTGATCTTGTAACTCGCGAGATCGCGCGCGATCGGCAAAGTCATCTCGACGATGCCACCGTTGGACGCGCTATAGGCGGTCTGGCCGATCTGCCCGTCAATGGCTGTGACGGGTGCCGTGTTGACGATGACGCCCCGTTCGCCGTCGATCTCCTCCAGCGCAGCGGCCTGCGCGGCGAAATTGACCTCGATCGTCTTACGGAAAGCGTCGAGCGGATGGGGCGGCTCCTCCTTGCCGACCGTTTCCATTGCCGGAGCGACACCGGCGCAGTTGACGAGGATGCGAGCGGTGCCTTGAGCGGAATCTGGCGCATCCAGCCCGGCCGTGACGCTGGCGTCATCGGAAACACCGACGCTGGCGAAGTGGCCACCGATTTCGCTTGCCGTAGTCTTGCTGCCGTCTCATCCATGTCGAAGATTGTAACTTGAGCGCCGGCAGCGGCCAGCATCTGCGCCGTAGCCTTGCCAAGCCCGGACGTGCCGCCTGTCACAATGGCAGCGATATTTTCGATATCCATTGCCTGTTTCTTATGACCGGTGCCTGTTCCTTATGACCGGCCACTGAATTTTCACCCAGCCCATAGGTAAATTACGGCCCTTCCTTTAGCACTCAACGCGCCTCCGTCAGTTCAGCGAAGCTCAGGACCTTCGACGACGTCAAGCAGCCTTGAGAGACTCCGCAACTGCCGGATGCACGATTTTACCCTTCTCTACATTAAGTCCTTTGCGGAAACCCTGATCGGCCGCGAACGCTCCCTCGACGCCCTTCTCGGCGATAGCCACGATGTATGGTGCGGTCGCCGCGCTAAGCGCGAATGTCGATGTCAACGGGGCTGCCCCGGGCATGTTCGCCACGCAATAGTGAGTGATACCATCGATGACATAGGTCGGCTCAGCATGAGTCGTAGCCCGGCTTGTCTCAAAGCAGCCTCCCTGATCGATCGCGACGTCGACCAAAACCGCTCCCTTTTTCATGCGGCCAAGATCGGCGCGCGTCACGAGCTTCGGAGCGGCTGCGCCGGGAACCAAAACGCAACCGATCACCAAGTCTGCATCCGCGAGTGCCGAACGGATCGCATCCGGTGTTGAGAATGCGGTTTTCAATTGACCCGCGAAAATATCATCCAGCTCCTCCAAGCGCGCAGACGAAATGTCGAACAAGGTCACATCCGCCCGATGACCAAGGGCCATTGCTGCTGCATGCTTTCCCGATACTCCGCCACCGAGAATGACCACTTTCGCCGACGCGACACCCGGCACTCCACCAAGCAACATGCCGCGACCGCCAGCTGGCTTGAGCAACGCGGCGGCACCAACATCGACCGCCATCCGGCCCGCCACCTGGCTCATTGGAGCAAGGAGCGGCAATCGGCCTTTGGAATCGACAATAGTTTCGTATGCGATTGCGGTGCAGTTCGCTCTTTGAAGCCCCTCGGCTTGGACAGGGTCCGCGGCAAGGTGCAAATACGTGAAAAGGATGTGGTGCGGCTTGAGCCGCGCGATTTCAATTGACTGGGGCTCCTTGACCTTCACGATCATTTCTGCGGCTGCGAACACCGCATCGGCATCATTGAGGATCTGGGCACCTGCATCGGCATAGGCTGCGTCATCAAATGCTATTCCGGCACCAGCGCCCGTTTCAACGAAGACCTCATGGCCGCGTCGTACCAAGCTGGCGACCACGCCAGGCGTGGCCGAGACGCGAAACTCGAGAGTCTTTATTTCTTTAGGAATACCAATCTTCATCGTTCCCTCCAGCACTGGACCCTGCCCGTTGGCAGAGAGTCCGTTAATTTTCTCCGCCAACTTTCGACGGGCGCAAGCCGAAGCGACCGGCGAGTTGAGCGGCGAGTAAATAGATGACGAATGCGCCTATTACCGAGTCGCATGACGCAATTCCTGTGATTCCGATTAAATTCCTCTGGGAGGCGTATCCGAGGAGTGAGGCCCCAACCCAAGCGATAAAGGCAACAGCGCTTATCGCAGGCCGGCCGGCCAATTCTGAGGGGGAATAATTCTGCTTACTTAGAAAGAAGAAGTCTGCGGCGTAAATACCGGCGACGGGAGGAATGCTCGTGCCCAAGACGAGCAAGAATCCTACGAAATTGTCCATGATTCCCGCGGCCGCCATTAATGTCCCGGCCCCGCCCGCGATAACTGTCAGCTTCCATTTTTGCGTACCGGAAAATAGGGACGCTAGGGTCAACGAGGTCGAATACAAATTATGGGAATTCGTGCTCCACGTTGCGAAAACGAGCAGAACGAGTGCCGGAACTCCAATTCCAAGCCCGATCATGATCAGGACTAAATCGCTGCGACCTGTCGCGAGACTCGGTACCATCGAACAATAGAATACTATTGGGAATACGACGCCGAGTGAAATGGCCGCAGCGGCCATAGCTTCCCAGGTTCGTCGCGCATATCGGCACAGATCCGGAAGAAGAATTGCGCCGACAATGAAGCTGCCGACAACGAGCGAGACGGCGGTTCCGCCATCCATGGATTCACCGCGGACTTCGTGGAGTGCCTTCCACGATGTAAGACGCAGTGAAGCGATAACCGCCGTTCCGAGAAGTCCCATCATCAGCGGAACCGCGAACGTGGACAAATAGTTGAGCGCCCTAAAGCCCCACATCGAGGTTCCAATCATCAGAGCGCTCCCTACGCCACTCAGCAAAAGCGTCGGGATGTTTACGCTTAGGGTGTCATTGACAGCTGTTTGGCAGGCTCTTCCGAACAATTCGACGGTGATGCCGTACCATCCTAAAAGAGCAATCGCGATCACCGCATTGACTACGTGAGCACCTTTCCGCCCGAAGGAGAATTGAGTGATAACGTAGGTGGAAACTTTAGCTTGGGCTCCAATGTATGCAGTCATGGCTCCGATGGAACCGAGGATAGCTCCGCCTCCAAGGAACGCTCTTAGTCCTGCCGCTAACCCCAGAGCCGTGCCGATTTTCGACCCGGCAATAAAGACGGGCAACGTGATCGTGAAGCCGATGATCACCATGGCTAGCCGGAACCCACTTACGGTTCGTTCGGGCGGCACCGGTTCGAGCGCAAAATCTTCGGTCCGTTCACTTAAATCAGACATCCTCTCGCAAGCCTTTTCATATAGGGAGTGATACTGGCGACTGCTGCTCGAACTCTAAGGGGCGATAGTCCATGTTAATGTTGAAAGCGCGAGGTCCAACGACCGTAAGGGCCTCCGGAGTCCGCATAAGCTCGGGAACGCTGATGCCGACGAGCTGAACGCGCTGACCGAATTTAAGAGCATCGGACGTTATCGGCTCCCCGGTGTCCTCGTCCAAGACTGCGATGATATCAGGCGTAGAAGCGATCGCAGTGTCTCCTCGATAGGCAACGAGGAACTCATTCTGAAAGTCCACCCGCACACGATCTGAAGACTCCGTATCCCTATCAATGGTGACTTCCCCGACGCTGAACCCCCCTCGGATATTGCGCTGAACGTCCATGACTTTTCCCGAGAAGAGGACCCGTCCGGAACGTGGTTCGGCGAGCAAGGATAGTGCGTCAAAGAGTGCCTCTGTGGGCCGTTGGCCACTCAGTCGCGCGCTTCTTATCGCCCGGCCGGTGTCTAAGGCAACGGAGAGGGTGCCTCGAATTGAACGGGTTTTCGTCTCGGCACCTGTCATCGAATAGAGAGCGACATGCGCGGCACCTCCCATCTCCGACGTGATTGACCGCGCCAGGCGCTCACCCGATAGGTTAGACAGCGCGTTGATTTCTACAGAATCTCCCCGCTCACTGCATACGATCAGGGGAGACATTGACGTTCCATAGATGCCAAAGGTGACCATTTGCAATTCGGGAAAAGCTCGTCCCATACCATCCGCGTTTACGATCGGAAGGCCAAGACGGGTACCGAGGACCAAAGGTACCGTCGAATTGATGCCACCAATTTCGAGCGGGATCAGGGCATCGGCGCGCCGACCCAGCCTTTGCTCCATTTGACGAAGGGCATTCTCGAGCGCTGTAACGCTGGGGACCTTCTCGATCATCACGGTTGGGGCCCCCATGACACAGACCGAGACAATCAGTGCGTCGTCGGCGAGTTGATCGATATCGAGGATATTGGCTTGACCGCCGCGCTCGAGTTCTCGCTCTAAAATCAGGCGGCCTACATAGGGGTCACCACCCCCGCCGGCTCCCAAAAGTGCCGCTCCTCGCACAAAGTCCTCCAGGTCTTCCAATCGAATGGAAGAGAGCCCCGCTCGACTATCGGTAACTTTCTTGTCGCTCATTTTCACCTACGCGATGTTGAGTTCTGCGACGGCTTTGACGCGAAGCCTGAATGTCTGGTCCGATCCGTACCCCAATGGCACTTCCTGAACATCGATGATTTTGACGCTCTGGGGAGCACCGCCTGCATTGATCGCTTTCTCCCGAGCCTCTCGCTTTGCTTCTTCCAGAGATTTTTCGCGCCCAAGCTTAGAGTAGAGAAAAACGCGATCGCATTCCCCGCCCACTTGCGCGATTGCTGCACCAATAGCGTTGGCCTCGGCGAAACGATCCGGAATCAGCAATTCCGATACTCCCTTCAAAGGGCGCGAGACGAGGATGCTGCCGCCGCCGACCAAGATTACCGGCACATCGGCAACGCTTGTCTTCATGCGGCTGATACCCTCCTCCAACATTGCATGTATCGTGCTAACCGCTGTTTCCACGAGGGCGGCAGGTAGCTTTCCACGCACGCGTTGCGGGTCCCCCACATTCGCGTAGCCCGCAGCGACCGCAATGTCCGTTGCGGTCAACGTCTGGCCACCGAATACAAGAGCCTCCCGAGTCAATTTATACCCTACAGAGTCGGGCCCTATCTGCAGGCCTCCGTCATGGACAATGCTTCCACCACCGAGACCGATAGCAAGGACGTCAGGCATCCGAAAATTGGTTCGCACGCGCCCGATGTCGACCGGAACAGAGGACTCACGAGGAAATCCCTTGTGGAGGGCTCCAATATCCGACGTGGTGCCACCGATATCCACGACGATGGCATCTTCCAACCTGGTGAGATAAGCCGCTCCACGCATACTGTTCGTGGGCCCGGACGCGAACGTCAATACGGGATAACGTTCCACATATTCCGCGCTCATGAGGGTTCCGTCGTTCTGACTGATAAAGAACGGACAATCTAGATGCAAAGTCTTCAAGGCTAAACGAAATGCGCCGACAACATTCTTCGATAGATCAGCCAGAGAAGCGTTCATTATAGCGGCATTCTCGCGTTCAATGAGGCCGATCCGCCCAATTTCACTCGCGATAGTGATCGATGAGTCAGGATAAGCTCCGCGAATAACTTTGGATGCTCGCAATTCCATAGCGGAATTGATCGGCGAGAATATCGAGGAGATCGCAATCGACTTCACGCCTGCTTGGCGCAATTCTGCAGCTGCAGAAACTAGGCCCGCTTTATCTAAAGCGGAAATCTCTCGACCGTCCACTTCATGTCCTCCACGGAGCATGAAGATATTTTCCCCCATTACCTGCTTCAGATCGCTTGGCCACCCACTCAGCGGGGGCAAGCTCTCGCTTGCCGGCAGACCTAGTCGAATCACCCCGACTTGCGATAACCGGCTGCGTTCCACGAATGCATTCGTGAACTGCGTGGTACCGATCATGACGGAGTGGACCTGACTCGCGTCCGCGTTGCCCTTGAGCAGAACTCTCTTTATCGCGTCCACGACACCGCTAGCGATATCCGCCGTAGTCGGTGTCTTTGTGGATGCGATTACACTAGCGCCGCTCATGAGAGCCGCGTCCGTATTCGTTCCCCCAACATCCACGCCAATGCGCATAGACATTAAACTTTCTCCGATTTCGCTCCCGCAGCCACCACGGGCAGGCGGCCAATTTGTGAAGAGGATGAGCTCTCCCGATAAAGGTACGCGGAGAACGGAGAGCCACTCATCGCCGTCATGGTTAGGTCGATGCGCTCAAAGGGATAGGAAATGGAAAAACACCGAGAACCTTCCCGCATCTAAGGGGCCGCTGCGAGTCGAGAGGGGTCAGGTGATCTGGCAGCGCTTTCAAGCCACGCGCCATAGCAGACGAAGCGGATAGCGGAATTCCGGCTCCCCCGTTAGTGTCGGCTTGACTTGAAGAACGATTTTCAAGTGATGCGCCCTGGCACCCTTGGATCGAGAGTACATCTTATGGATGTATTTAATTTCAACATTGCACGCTGAAGAGCGCAGTGTCGTGCGGGGTGTGCGATAGATCCGCTGCCCCCCTCAACGACGAATAAATGAGTACTAACCGTTTTGGTTACGCAGACTAACCACCTGCGTTCTTGCTCGCGCATGCCGCCGAGGCCCAGCATTTCTTCATCTTGGCATTACATCACTGGGCATGGCGCAGTCTTAGCATGTTTCGAACCGAGCAATGTCCAGGCGTATAATTCAGGTCAATTGGAGGGGGATCAATGAAAAGAATTATGAAAAGTTGCTCGGCGCTTACTGCGATTTCGGTCGCCATGTCCTTCGCGCTCTGTCAACCAGCCCGCGCTGAGGCCGGGCCCAGCGACGGCAGCCAAGGGGCGGCGGGGGCCGATACTTCGCCGAGCGCGCAAAGCAGCACGACGAACCAGGGCACGGCTGGCGAGGGGATCGTCGAGATCGTCGTGACCGCTCGCAAGCGCGCGGAGAAGCTTCAAGACATTCCGCAGGCGATGGAAGCGCTCGATACGCAGACTATCGAAAATGCTGGCATAGAAAAAATGATCGATGTTGTCGATATGGCTCCCAACATGATCTTGCAACCATCGTTCCGAGCAGGTGTGGTCAATCTCTCTGCGCGGGGCCATTCCTCACCGCAACAAGGCGATTCTCCGATCGTCCTAAACGTCGACGGCGTCCAAGAGCCGGGACAGGACTTCATTAATCAGGACCTATTTGATATCGAACGAATTGAGGTTCTGCGAGGGCCGCAGGGTGATTTATACGGAGCTGGGGCGATCGCAGGTGCCATCAACATCGTCACTCAGAAGCCCACTAACGAATTCGCGGGCTTTGTAAAGACGGACTTCGGCAATGGCGGCGAGCAGCGCTACGTGGCGGGGATTTCCGGCCCCATCGTCGACGATAAGCTTTTGTTCCGAGTCTCTGGAATAAGTGAGCGGCGAGATGGGTACATCACCAATAGTCTAACGGGTGATCCAGTCGATTTTGTCGATGACAAAACGCTTCGCACCAGTCTCTACGGCAATTTCAATGACGTTCGTATCGACGTCCGCGCTACCTACACAGAGGGTTACGACGGGGCGTCGTATTACGAATCGTTACCGCTGATCAAAGATCCTATTCCGCAGATCGACTCGCTATTTGGTGGCCCGTTGGGACGCTTCGGAAGCAACATCAGCAACCCGACCTATGAAAATAATAGCGGCGTTCCCACGACCGAAAATCGCTACATTTTCTCAACGTCGGCTAAAATTGAAGCCGACATTGGCAGTGGAACGCTGACCTCGGTGAGCGGATACAACGACAGTCGGCAGTCAGATTTTGGTGACCTGAGCTTCCAGCCGGAACACATCCTCCTCCAAGATGTTCGCTACGATGCAAAGATCTACAACGAGGAAGTGAGGTACGCTTCGGATAGCAATCAAAGCTTCCGCTGGGTTGTCGGTGGGTTTTTTCAGCATCGCTCCATCTATAATCAGGTCATCGTTGACCTGGGCGACTTCAAGAGCGGCCCGGTGACACAGGCGGCAGCGCGTGCCTTCATCAGCGGGGTGAATACCGACGGTCGAGATGCAGTCGACAGCTCTGCCTATGGGGCGTTCTTAAACAGCAACTACGACATTACCGACAAGCTGACGTTGACGGCAGCTGTGCGGTATGACACCGAGGACATGTCCACAAAATATGTGGGCCAAAACGCAGCGTATCTTGCGTTGCCAGGTCAAAATGCGTCGACCACATTCGACGGATGGCAGCCGAAGCTGAACTTGGCCTACAAGGTGACACCCGATGTAATGGCTTATATCGACTTGGCGGAAGGGTTCCGTCCTGGTGATGCCAATCCGACTGCCGCCTACGCGGGTGGGCTGCCGCGGTTCTTGAAGGCAGAGACCTCCAAAACAGTCGAAATCGGCGAGAAGAGCCGGTTTTTCGGCGGCAAGATGACCCTAAACGCGGACTTCTTCTACAACGACATTGGCGATCGCCAGCATTACTTCTACGGCGCTTCGCTTCAAAGTATGGCGGATCTCGGCTCTGCTCATGTCTATGGTGTCGAGGCGGATGTGAATGCCCTCTTGCCCTATGGCTTCAGGTTCGATGGCTCCGTTGGCGCGATGTCGGCCAAAATGGCATCGAACTACTTAGCGAAATATACCAATTTCACGACCGGTGCCGTAGCGCTCGTGGTCGATGATAAAGGCAATACGCTTCCGGACACGCCGACGACCACCGCTACGGCAGCTCTGGAGTACAATCGAGAAATTACAGGAAATCTCAATGTCTTCGGCCGGGTCGCGTATCGCTTCGTCTCGAAAATCTATTTCGACTCGGAGAATTTAATCCCGGACGGTGGCACTAAACAGACAGTCGATCTACGAGGCGGACTGAAGGGGCCAGCTTGGGATCTTACGGGCTATGTCACGAACCTGACCGACAAGCGGTGGTTCACGAACTATGCCTATTCCGGCGGGGTCGGGAACTATTTGCCGAACCAGCCCCGAACCTTCGGCGTCGAAGCTCAGTACAAGTTCTAGTTCCACTGCGCAACAGGGCGCTCTCCGTTAAGTCAACGCTCTGTTGCGTGACCAGTCTAAAGGGGGACGATGTCCGAATTCGCTCCGCACCGTCCTCCTACTCTTCGGACGCCGAATGTCTCGCCGGAGAGTTTCCGTTCAGGCAGTCGCGAACTGAATTCCTTGATCCAGCATGCTCGGATGCCCCATATTTTTAGAAGATGGGTTGCAACGGGAATTCGATGTTTGCTGACCGGGCCCAAACTCAGAAATGCAGCGTATTCGTGGTAAAACGCGAGGCGCTCCTGGCGTCCCTCACGCGAGGAGGCGAGGAAAAATGCACTCTCGTCGTGGCACCCCCCGGCTTCGGAAAATCCATTTTTCTCGCCCAACTTCGTGAACGTCTGATTTCCTCTGGAACTCACGTGGCCTCCGTTTGTCTTGACGAGTGCGAGAACTCCGCCGAGCAGTTCGTCTCACGCTTGGTCCGTCTTTGGCGTGATGACAGCCAGGGGGCTCTCGAACTGGCTCATCTGAATGCTCTGCTTCAATCGGGTAGCGATCGTCGTGTGGCACAAATTCTGTGCTCGCTGTGGGGGCAGGGCGATGAGAAAGTTGTCGTCATCCTCGACGATTTTCAGAAGGTGGACAGTCTGCGCGTGGGCCAGTTTGTTGCCATGCTGGTCGAGAACCTTCCGCCAAATGTTCATCTCGTCATAGCTGCGCGTCGGATATGCCTGCTTCCTGTTGCCCGCCTTCGGGCCAAAGGCCTGCTGTACGAAGTCGGCGCGAGGGACCTTCGCTTGCGGGACGCGGAGGCTCGGGAGTTGCTTTCGAGTTTGGATGATGTTGGGTTGGTGAATTCAGAAGTCGGCGGATGGCCGATCCTAGTCCAATTGCTCTCCCTGGCCCGTAGACCGGAAGAGCAACGACCAAAGGCAAAGGGTCTTCTCGACCGCATTGCGGGTGATTTGGACAATTTCATTGAAACGGAAGTTCTGCCTGATATCGGGGAAGCGGCAAGGCATATGCTTTTGGAGACGGCGGCGATAGACGAGATGGAACCCGAGCTCGCCAACACCCTGAGCGGCCGCCTGGATTGCGGTTCCCTTCTTCGGGACCTCGGCGAGTCGTCGTTGTGCGTCACCGAAGTTTCGGCCACCTCGACAGTCTTCTCGAAGGAACGCGGACTATCCCGCTTCTGGCTGAACCGGTTGCGCGCGCTAAGAGGTGAGGATGGCGTAGTCGAACAAAGGCGGCGGGCGGCCGCATGGTTGTTGGAACGTGGACACATCCGAGCGGCCGCCCAGCAATTGGCGCAAATGTGCGACTATGAGGCTGTCGCTAAAATAATCGAGGATCGAGGCGCCGTCAGAATCGCTCTGGTCCATGGCTTTCCCGAGCTCACGAAATTGATTGCGCTCCTGCCGACGGAAATTCTCTGCCAATATCCACGATTGATGATCGCCCGCGCTTGGGTTTCGGCCAAAGCCGGCAATACCCAGGATGCCAGATACTGGTACGAACGAGGTGGTGAATCTGGTGCGTTGGTGCCTTGCGACCAATTTCGTAGCGAAGCTCTGTTCGTCGACAGGATGCTCTGGACGGTATTTGAACAGCACCCGACGAGTTCCGATGAGGTCAGCGAAATTGAGGGGCAATTATCGAAGGCCTCCACTGAGGATCCATGGCTCACGGGCTGGATCAATAACTTGCTGTGCATCATGCACACGCGCCGTGGTGAATTAGGTCGCGCCGAGGCTTTCGCTCAGCAGGCTCTCGAAAGTTACCGAGCCGCTGGATCGATCTATGGCGAGATTTTCATGCATCTCCATCTCGCACTGGTCGGCGTGATGAGCGGAAAGCTGCACAACGCTGCACGTGCTGCGGAATATTCTCTCGATCTGGCGGCAAGACACTTTTCCGAGGATCTTGGCCTCCTCGGCATCGTCGACTTCCTGAGGGGCCGAATCGCCTATGAGCAATATGACGTGGAGCGCGCTCGCGCGTTGCTTCAACGCGCGATGACCCGGCTGGATCACGCGGAGACTTGGGTCGAGGTATATTCCCTGGGGACATCGGCTCTCGCGAAGATCACGGCGGCGGCGGGGGATTTCGATAGCGCGACGGCTTATCTCGACATTACTCGCGTGGCCGGCGTTTCCCGTGCGATGCCCAGGCTGATCTGGTCGGTGGAGTGCTGTCGCAGCGAACTGCTCATGTTGACTGACCAAATCGCTGCGGCGCGCGAGAGCATGAGGATTGCCGATACGGTATTGCAGATTGGCGGCGGGGAGGATTGTACCACATGGTTCGAGCGTGATCGGGCCGCCCTTGTCAGATTCCGTCTTTCCCTCAGCGATAAGGATGCCTTCCGGACTCTCGAAGAGATAAAGCTGTTTGCGTTGGAGGCTCACCGTCAGGGACGCGATGTCGCCTTGGTTGAGGCGCAAATATTGATCGCTAAATATTACTTCTCGTTGGGTAACGTTGAGGCGTCGGCCTCTGCATTTCTTGAAGCGGTGAAGTTTGCAGCGCCGGAATCGATGTTTCGTCCATTTATCGAAGAAGGGGAAGCGATCACCCCAATCGTGAAAAGACTAATTCGAAACGTTGGAATTAGTGCGATCGATGGGAATTCATTGACCTTCATAATGGAGACTCTGGCCACTTTGCAGCCTGTTCCGTTCGGCCGCAGCACCGCATCCGCCGTATTTACCGAGAAAGAAGTAGATGTTCTGTCACTCCTATTGGCAAATCATTCAAACAAAGTGATTGCCCGGCGGCTAAACACATCTGAAGCCACTGTGAAATTCCATCTCATTAATATCTATCGGAAACTCGGCGTGAGCAGCCGTAGTGAGGCCAAAGCCATCGCATATGAACGACGGTTGATTGAGGCATGATTCAGCGCCAATCGCTCGCAGACATGCGGCCAGCTCCCGATGTCGAGTGCCCGAACGCGGCTGTGGTGGCGGTGGCAGGATATATCCAAATGTAATCCTCCCTGCGTTCCAGGCTCCGCCGCTCCTCCGCTTACGGGCCTTCGCTCACCCTCAGGCCCGACGCTCCCCCTCTCTGTCGCCTTCCACTCCGCTCGGATCCCATTTGGATATATCCTGAAATTTATTTCTCTCTACTAAGGGCATTCACTTAGAAGGGGGCAGAGGAACACCTGATCGACAGCGTAATTTAAGTAAATTTAGCTATAACTAATTTGTTAACTACTGTAGTGAC
>OVEP010003054.1_pt3 | contig 12269 bp, 9 predicted proteins | sample 1779801 | NCBI WGS metagenome assembly OVEP01 (sample SAMEA3914791, study PRJEB12502) | metagenome | biome: forest; material: soil | place: Canada | collected 2011-07-03 | depth 0.1 m
CGGTCTGGCCTTTCGCCTGCGCGACCGGGAGCCGCAGGCCGACGCCTTGATCGCTTCGCTGCGCGACGTTCCCGCCTGCCTGCTGGGCGGCCGGATGCCCCTGATCGTCGATCACCCGAAGGACTGGACTGATGCCGCCCTGCTTTCCCGGTTGCGGCAGGCGGGGCTCTATCTGATCGCCAACCGCGCCGAGGATAAGGGCCGCTTCATTTCCGCCGGATTCGATTCCCTGATCGATCCCGCGCCGGACGAGTGGCATTCCTGCCCGCCCTCCAACCGCACCAGCGGCCTCGATCACCTGGAGGTGCTGGCCGGGCTCAAGGATTCGGTGACCTATCTCGACCGCTTCTTCCCCTATCTGCTGTTCACCGTGTCGCGCATGATCGGACGCGAGCAGCGTGGAAAATCGCTGCCGCGCGTCTTCGCCGCTTTTCACAATTGGCTGGATCATTCCGAAGGGGGGGGCACCCATCTGGTCGCCCCAGGCGAAGCGGCGGTCGATCCGCATCTGTTCGGCCTGTTCGTCGAGAATGCCATGCTGTTCGCGCATAACCATTTTCCCGCCGACGAGCGGGCGGTGTTTCTCCAAAGCTGGAACGGCTGGTTCGACGGCAGCCAGACCGAGCCCAGCCTGCTGGATGGCGACCTGGTCTATAACGCGGTCCGCGCCGCCATCGACCGCGGCCGCTACATGATCCGCACGCGCGGGGAGAATCCCGAGGGCCTCAGCGCCGCCCTCGAGGAGCGTATCGCCTTGCTGTGCGAGGCGGCGCGCAATCTCTAGAAATCAGCCCCCATATTGCTGGAACATCGTCGCGACGGTCATCTGCTCGCGGAAGGCGGCCTGATATCTGCGGCCGACCTCGGCCCAGCTGTCTCCCTTGAGGTCGACCAGCCCGCTCCGCGCGCGGGCGCGCAGTTCAGTTTCCTCGGCGGCCAGGCGGATCATCGCCGCGGCCATCTCGTCGGTTGAATCGGGGCGGAACCACACGGCGGGGATGTCGAACCGGGCCAGGCTCTCGCGCATGATCTCGATGTCGGAAACGGCCACGGGCACGCCGAAATAGGCTGCTTCGATCGGGGGAAAGCCGAAACCTTCCTGCAGCGTGGGGAAGACCACCCCCGACGACGCTTCCAGAATGGCGCGGAACTGCCCGTCGCTGACCTTGCCGGGCAGCAGCACATCCTTGCCGACCTCCAGCTTCAGATGATCGAGCAGCGCCTTGAGATAAGCGCCGCGGTAAGTCGAGCCGTCGCCGATCTGTTCGGTCTGCCACCCGGTGAGAACCAGCGGCAGGACCATGTCGGGCCGCTCCGCCTTGACCTTGGCCAGCGCCAGAAACAGCCCCTCATGATTTTTATGCGCGTGATGGCTGGCCGGATAGACCAGATAGCGGGGCGGCAGGCCCAGCGACTCGATCGGCTCGGCGGTGAAGCCGCCCATATGTTCGGCGGCGAGATAGATCACCTCGGGCGCGCGCGGCAGCGGGCCGTAGACCCGGGACAGATGATCGGCGGTGCGCTTGGCGTCGACCACCACCTTGGCCAGCGAGCCGGACAGCCGGCGCACCAGCATGTCTTCCATCCCCATGCAGTAATAAGAGCTGACGCGTCCGGCGAGGTCGCGCTTTTCGGCCATCAGGTCCCCGAGCTCGACCGCGATCACGTCATGGACGGTGGCCACCGTGCGGATATAGCACGCGCGCGGCAGCAGGCTGCGATTGGCCCAGGGCAGCCAGGCGAGATCGATATCCTTGTAGAGCTCGGCCGGAATGTCGGAGACATGCTGCGGGCACAAAGCCCCCTCGCCATTGACCACCAGGGCGGCGTGATGCTTGACGATCGGACGGTTGACCAGCTGGATATAGCGGGTGGCCTGGGCGATCAGCGATTGATAGCCTTCCAGCGCGGTGTCGGCGCTGTAGATGGTGACGTCGACATCTTCCGGCAGGCTGTTGAGGACGTTCAGAATGAATCGTTCGACCCCGCCCCGGGGCAGCTGGTAGTCAATGACACCGAGTTTCATCAGTCCGTTCCGATACTGGCCGACAGCGACCGGGAATTTTGCCGTCCCGCCTGTTAAACATTCGTCAATGGAAACCCTCGACAATCCGCTTCGACCTTAAGGTGTGGCGATGACTCCTCTCGATATCTCGTTCGGCATCAAGACGAACCGTAAAAAGGAATGGAAGCTGGCCGCCGTGGTGGCCAGCCTGCTGGCGCAGGATGTCGGTCCCGAGCGCTCGGAAATCCTGATTACCGGCGATACCGATTTTTCCGCCATCGACGGCGAAATGGCGCGGCGCGTCACCCTGCTGCCCGATCCCGAATCCGCCGCCAATGGCCGCCTGGCCACCATGATGAACCGGCTGGCCGGGGCGGCGAAGCATCCCTGGATCTGTCTGTGCGACGACGACATCCTGTTCACCGACGGCTGGTACGAGAAGGTTTGCCGCTTCGTCGAGGCCCATCCCGAGGTCGATGTCTGCTCCTTCCCGATCCGCAATACGGACGGCTCGCGCTTCTGGGATTGGGCGATCCATGTCGACGGCGCCGGTTCGCACCTGATCGACCCGGTGGCGGCCGACCAGCGGCTCTACATCACCGGCGGCATGGTGCTGATGAAGCGCGAGGTCTGGCAGTCGCAGCGCTGGGACGAGATGCGCGGCTTCTATCAGTTCGAGGATGTCGAATGGAGCCGCCGCGTCATCGCCGCCGGCTTCACCGTCGCGCTCTGCAGCTCGGCTTTCGTCCTGCACAATGATTGGCGCTATCTGCAGGTCGGGCAGGGCGTCAAATGCCTCAAGGAGATCGGCGACGTGATCGCCGCCGCCGACCGGCCCCAGGCCAATTACGTCTATCGCCAATTCCTCGCCGAGGCCGGCAAGTCCCTCGAGCAGATCGGCTCGGCCCTGACCGAATTGCGCTGGAAGCAGCTGCCGGACATGGCCGCGGGCGGCGACCCGATGAAGCTGGCGCAGGCGATCGAGATGCTGAGCCGCATCGAGGGGGCTCTCGCCAATCTCGGCGGCGCCACCAAAAAGCTCGGCGACTATGCCGGCTGACAAGATCCTGCTGACCGGCGGCGCCGGCTATATCGGCAGCCATACCTATCTGGCGCTGCGCGCGGCGGGATATAGTCCGGTCATTCTCGACGATTTTTCCAACAGCAGCCCCGAAGTGATCGACCGGCTGGCCGACCTGTCCGGTGCCGAAATGGCGCTGGAACAGGGCGATGTCGGCGATCCGGCGTTCCTGGCCGGCGTGTTCGGGCGGCATGCGATCAAGGCGGTTACCCATTTCGCCGCCTTCAAATCGGTTGGCCAGTCGGTCGCCGATCCGCTCTCCTATTACCGCAACAATGTCGGCGGGCTGCTGGTCTTGCTGGCGGCGATGGACCGGGCCGGTTGCCGCACCCTGGTCTTCAGCAGCAGCGCGACCGTCTATGGCGCGGCGGAAACGATGCCGATCGGCGAGGATACGCCGCTGGCCCCGGTCAATCCCTATGGTCAGACCAAGGCCATCGCCGAGGACATGCTGCGGACCTTGTCGGGCGCGGATCCGCGCTGGCGTGTCGCGGCGCTGCGGTATTTCAATCCGGTCGGGGCCCATCCCAGCGGCCGCATCGGCGAGGATCCGCGGGGCGTGCCGGCCAATCTGCTGCCCTATGTCGCCCAGGTCGCCGTTGGCCGCCATCCTTTCGTGCGGATTTTCGGCGACGATTATCCGACCCCCGACGGCACCGGCGTGCGCGACTATATCCATGTCATGGATCTGGCCGAGGGTCATGTGGCGGCGCTCGACTATCTGGCGCGCGGCGGCAAGGCGTTTGCCTTCAATCTCGGTACGGGGCGGGGATACTCCGTGCGCGAGGTTGTCTCGGCTTTCGAGCGCGTCATAGGACGGCCGATTCCCTGCGAGCTGGAGCCGCGACGCGCCGGCGACGCGCCGGTCTCCTACGCCGATCCTTCCCGCGCGGCAGCCGAATTGGGCTGGCGGGCCAAGCGGGGGCTCGATCTGATGTGTGCGCACGCCTGGGGCTGGCAATCGCAAAATCCCGGTGGGTTCAGATGAGACTAATTTTCTGCCGTTGCGTCCATCATCATGGAGATTGAGCGCGCCATGTCTCTGGATCGGATGTCCCAAGCAGTCCGTCTGCATAAGGACGGCCATCTGGACGAAGCGGGAGCCTTATATGCCGCCATCCTGCAGCAGGACCCCGTCAATCTGGACGCCTTGCACTGCGCCGGGGTGCTGTTGCTGCAGACCGGGGCGCTGGAAGACGCGGCGGTCCTGTTCGTCCGCGCCGTGGAGGTGCAGCCGGACAATGCGCCGGTCCTATGTAATTTAGGTCTGGCTTTGATGAGGTTGGGGCGCGACGACGAGGCCGCCGATGCCCTGACCCGCTCTGTCACCCTGGCTTCCGAAGAGGCCAAAAGCCGAGTGCTCTTGGGGTCCCTGCTGGTAAAGCAGGGACGGCTGCATGAAGCTGAACCCCATCTGAACAAAGCCGTCGCTCTGGCCCCCGGGGATGAAGATGCCCGTACCGCCTGGGAGAATTTTCATACCCTGCAGCGCCACTTGAAGCAGCAGCAGGGAGAGCGTGTCCTGCTGCTTCCGGAGGATCTGTATCGGGACAGGCCGCTGCCGTTTAAGATGGCCATACTCGGCGCATGCATAGCCGAGCATCTCGTGACGGCGTGTCAGCGGCACGGATATGTCGCCGACCACTATTTGATGCGGTGCCCGAAGAACGACCCGGTGCCGCAGGTGCGATGGGGAAATTATGACGTCGTCGTCGTTCATCTGGCACTGAGATTCCTCATATTGCAACTGCACGAGCGCCTCGACTATTTCCTCGTCAATCACATTTCGGACGAAGAGTATGATCGCGTGCTTTCGGAGGCGAAGGCGCTGATCGAACGGAGGATCGCCGACGTAAACGAAGCCGTCGGCGATGAAGCCCAGATCTTCTATCTCTCCTTCGTGGAAACGCCCTCGACGCATCAGGGCATTCTTCTGAACAATCGGCGCAAATCGCTCTATCACTTCATACGGTCATTGAATGACAGCATGGCCGGGATGTTGGAGAACCGGCGCAACGCGCATTACATCGAGTTGAATGATCTCGTGCGGTATCACGGGGATGCGGCGGTCACGGATACCTATGAGTATCACTCCACCCATGCCTTCATCACCCATCAGCGGGGCTACGACTCGGTCTTCAAGCGTATCGTCCACGCGATGTCGGTGCTGCGCGCCGAGGCCCCCATCAAGCTGATCGTCACCGACCTCGACAACACGTTGTGGGACGGCGTTCTCGCGGATATGGATGAGGTCAATCCGGAAAGGCTTTGGGGACGTCCGCCGTTGGGATACGGGGAAGCATTGCTCGAATTCAGGCGACGGGGCGGCTTGCTCGCCATATCGAGCAAGAATGACTACGAGCCGACGGTCGAAGGCTTCAGGAAGCTTTGGGGAAAGCAGCTGAGGATCGAGGATTTCTGCTCTATCAAGATCAATTGGGAACCCAAATCGAAGGCAATCCGGGAGATCCTGCAAGAGACCAATATCCTGCCGCAGAATGTCCTGTTCATCGACGACAACCCGCGCGAGATCGAGGAAGTTACCCGGGTATTTCCCGAAATTCGGACGCTTTCGGGAGATAAGATCACCGCGTGGCGCCACGTCATCCTTTATTCACCTCAGACCCAGGTCGCCCGTATCTCGGACGAGTCCGCGACCCGAACGGAAATGATCCAGGCGAAGCGGGAGCGCGATCATTTGGCCGAGCAGATGGACCGCGACGCTTATCTGCGGTCTCTGGAACTTACGATCCAATTTGACGATATCACGACCGCCGATCACCCGAAATTTGCCCGCGCCGCGGAATTGATCAACAAGACCAACCAATTCAACACGACGGGAAAGCGCTGGAGCGAAGCGGATTTCGGTACCTATTTCTCTGCTGGCGGCCGCCTGATGATCGCCTCCGTTTCGGACAGGTTTACCGATAACGGCCTGATCGCAGTCGCGGCCCTGAAAGAGCATGAAATGTCGCAAATGGTGGTGTCCTGCCGCGTCTTCGGCCTTGGGGTTGAGGACGCGCTCGTCCATAGAATCCAGGCCAGCCGCGCCGGCGTTCCGCTGTTCATTCCGTTCGTGGCGACGGGAAAGAACAAGACCTGTGAACTTTTCCTCGAGCAGAGCGTCTTTTCGAAAGACGAGGCCGGTTTTTCCCTGGCTCGTCCCATTGGTCATCCAGACTGGGTCCGGGTGGTCGCGGCGGCGTGACAGCTGGACGGGTTTCCGCGGCTAAGCCCGTGCCGCGATCACGCCCCGTTCATAGAGGCCCTCGTTCTCGGCGGAGATTTCGAGCCTCTGTCCCCAGCTCAAGCCGCACCAGCCCCTGAGGGGGTGATGGGTCGACGTCGTGTTTCGATAAGCCGGGAGAAGCGTGCTGTAGGCCTTCGTCGGATCGATATGGCGCACCATGTAATCCCAGCCGATGATGCCATCGGGATAGCTGTCGAAGCCGAACCATGGCCGCCCTGGAACCTGGAAATCGTCGATGAAGAGGTGGCCGCGCGGAAAGGTCCGCGTCAGCAGAATCAATTCCAGACCGAGGGGTAGAGGTACGCCGCTGGCATGCGCGTCCAGCCAGAAGACCGGCCGTTCCAAGGCGGCGTGCGGCAGGTCACGGATGACCTCCAGCAAAGAGGTGGGGGACGGTGTCTTGAGGACTTCGACCTGTGGGTGAGGGGCGCAACGCCGGCGCGCGTCGGCGAGAAACGGATCATGGAGTTCGCAGCCGCGCATCGGAATGTCGGGCCTGAGCGAGGCGGCATAAGCCAGCGACACACCGCGGTTGGTGCCGGTTTCGATGAAGGCGGTGGCCGTTTCCAGTGCCGTTCCGATCGTGCCGACCAGATTGATGTCGCCATGGAAGCCGATATTCGAGGTATCTGCGGCAAAAGCCCGGAATTCCGCCGAGACCCGGTCTTTCCAGCCGGTGGCGAGGATCGGCGAAGCCACTCTTTTGGGCGCGAGGCACTGGCTCAGCATATCATCCCAAAAGGCGAAGATGCGGTCCTGGTCCGCGCAGTCCGGCAGGCGGTCATCGGCATAGACCGGCCGCTCGCGCATCCGCTGCCACGCGGCGGGATCCGAGTCGAGCGCGAGCACGGCATCCGCTAATTCCTCCATCGAACCGTAGCGCGACAGGTCGAGAAAACCTTCGGTGTCGAAGTCGAGCCCGACCAGCGGATCGCCCCAATAGATCGGCACGGCTCCGGCGATCCGCGCCTCGGGAATCTTTTCGGTCGTGTAGCCCGGCGATGAGGCGTTCTCGAACGCCACGGCGAAACGGCGGCGGCGGAAAAAATCCAGCTTGTCGGCCACCGTGCCGCCGATGGCCGGCATGTTGTTCATCGCTCGCCCGGGCGAGTCGATAGGCTTGCGGCTCGACAGGACGCGGAAGAAATCCTCGCGCGGGGTCGACCGGTTCTGGTGGATGAAGGCGCAGAAACGCTCTCCCGGCTGGCCGAGCGCCCGGTTCCGAGTCAGCAGCGTCTCTGGCGGGATTCCCACCAAGGTCAGCCGATGCACCCAGTTCGGAATGCGCATGTGACGGGGGGCATCCATGCCTCGCTGGAAGGAGATGGCATATTCGCATCGGGTCATGTCGGGCGCGACATTCTCCCCAATCAGCAGCAGGCGCGGGATGCCGCGGTCGGGCAGCAAGGGAACGGATGAGGCGCTGTCATCCTTGAAGACCGAAAAGAGATCGATGTCCGGCCTGTCATTGTCGGCCACGAAACGGTATTTCCGTTCCAGCGAGGGAAAGCGCCGATTGAGTTCGTCGACTTGAAAACCCGGCCAGAAGTAAGAGGCGGCGACACGGACTTCGATTTGCTTCACGGTCATTTGGTTTCCTTCCCGAAAGCCATGCAAGGGAGTGCCGCCGGGGCTCAGGGGGCGGAGAGTCGCGTGTGCGACAGAGCTTGTCGGATCCAACTGGTATAGGCGGCAATCGCCTCGTTACGGGCGAAGATCGCATCGGTGAACGGGCTGACCAGATCCGCCGCTTTTCTAGGCTCGGACCAGCCGATCCTGGATGGCGGGAAGTCCAGGCGCTCGTAGTCGATATGATAGAATTGCCGCAGACCGGCCAAGACGTCGGGGGTCAGGAAGCCCTCGGGGCGTATCGCCAGCCCTTCGTTGATTTTGTTCAACGCCGGTACCGTCTCGGGTTGTCCGGTCGCCGCCAGGTGACGGGAGAGGTCGTGGGGCAACTGCTCCAGTTCGCCGATGTCGTAGAGCTTGTCATAGCGGATCAGTTCGGGGAGCAGCAGGGCTGTCTGCGCCCGCCAATGAGGGTTGCAGGCAAGCGGGTCCTCCTGACCGACCACGCGGTTATAGAACTCGTCGAATTCGACATAGCGCCTCTGGTCCGCGGAGCGATAGCGTTCATAGCCCGGTTCGCAGAGGAAGATCTTATCGCGCCAGGCCGAAAAGAACCGTTCGCAGGGATCCCGGACGACGCCGAAGCGGAACCATCCTTCGCCTTGCACGATCTCGGTCAACCGTGCCGCCGGGAATGAGGTCAGCGTCGGCAGAGGAAACTGTCCGCGGTCATGAATCATCATGTCCACGCGGGTTTCGCCCAGCAGCGGGTTGAACCCGAAAGGAGGAATTCCCGCCAGTTCCCGCAGAAGATGCTTGATCGACGAGCAACCGCATTTTGGCGTCTCGATATAGAGGATGCGACGCCGCTCGTCGACATAGGAGCCGTAACCCAGCCATTCCAGAATGCGCTGGTCGCGAGGGAGTATGTCGGAAGATCCGCTCATCGGATGCCACAGATGCGCATGTCCCGCCGATAGCGGTAAGACAGCCTGCCGGTCTGGGTGACAGGCTGAGGGAAGGCGGCGCTGAAGCCCTTGCTTTTCATCAAGTTCATAAGGGATCGCGGCGACCAGCCCCATTTATGGATCTGCAATATTCCCTCGGCGCGAATTTCCGGGGGATAGCCCCAATTTCCGACACAGCCAAGGTCATATTCATCGGATCCGATCTTCGCGCCCAGCATGTGGCGGCATCGCTCGGCGTCGGGCAATTCCAGGAATAGCGCGCCGCCGGGACGCAGTACGCGGGCATATTCGGCCATCGCTTTTTCGGCGTCGTCCCGCGTCAGATGCTCGAACACGTGATTGGCCTCTATTACGTCGGCCGAGGCGTCGCCAAAATAGAGCAGCTCGATTACGTTGGAGACCATGTCGACTTTGACTTCGGTGTTGCCGTCGATATTGATCCACCCCGGCCGGTAATCGCGGCCGCATCCCAGATGCAGGCGGATCTGGCTTGTCTCGCGAAGGGCCGCGGCATCGGGCCGCTGTCGGGTATCCTCAAGAAAGTGTTCGCCGCGCTGCCGCAGCTCCTCGGGCGTGAAGCCGGATGCCCAGGACCGGCGGTCCAGGCCGTAGCTATTCTCAGCGATCGGATAGTGCCAGGTGGCCTCCCAGAAGCGGCGGCTCCAGTCGGGCCCGTAGAGGGTGCGGAAATAGTCCGAGGCGAAGCGGCCGGCGTCGCGTCGGGCTTCCTGGCTGCCGGAGGTTGAGCCGCCGAGATGCGTATAGTCGAAATCGTCGAGGTAGGCGGCGAAGTAACCGTTCAGGTACATCTTGTGGGTCAGCTCGTGGACAGCGCCCAAGCCATACTTGAAATCGGGATTGAGAAAGCCGACACGCTCGATCGCTTCACCCCTGATCAGAAAGCAAAGATAGTCGACGCTGGTCGCGGGACGCAGCCCGGTCTCGGCGGAGCGGGCGGAGGCGGGAGCGATTCCTTCTTGGCGGGTCGGCGATAACAGGCCGAGATCGGGATGCCGGTCCATATAGTCGATCATCCGGGCCACCGGGTCGTCTTCGAAATTCATGAAGACGCCGTTCATCACGACCAGGTAATAATCGTATTTCCTAGTCTGCCGCGCGACGTTCAGGGCCAGATTGTGGCCGAAACATTCGCCGCGAGAATCGTCGTCGGCGTAATAGAGAGTCGACCATTTCGACATCTTGGCAGGGGCCGTGCCCATTTCGACGACGTAGAGGTCATTGGGAAGCTTGATTCGGGCGAGTGCTTCAACTTGGCGCTCGACCAGATCGGGATCATTGCGCGAGACCAGGAGCGTGGCGATGTTCACCATGAATACGGCTCATGGCGATCGACGCGCACCAGACTATCTTTGGATACGAGACGGCGCTTCACCTCGTGGTCGAAGCCTAACGTCATGATGGTGATCGCTCCTTGGTCATTCCCGGTTACTTCGGTCGCCGATATTTTCTGGATCCTCCACGATGATAGAGAGGGAATTCTTAACCGCGTATTTACGGCGCGGGCGCCGCATCCGTACCGCGCAGCTGGCGCCGGTGCCTGAGCGCCTGTGTATCGGTCGGTTAAGGGTGAATTTACCCTGGTCAGGCCAGCGGTTCCGGCTAGGTCGAGTCAATTCCCAGCAGCGGTTCGAGCGGCTCGTCGGTGGCGAGGATCGCATAGTTGTAGAGCGTGTCGGCGACAGCCTTGTCTTCATAGATCGCGTCGTCGAGACAGCCGGGAAAGCGAAAGTAATGACGCGTCAGGGTTTGCAGCGCGTAGGGCGATAAAGCGCGCGGGGCTGAGCTTGATGGCCTGCCGTATCATCATGGTCAGGCTGCGCGAGAGGCGCCCCGCGGCGACCTCATGCTTGATCGCATGTCGCGCCGATGCGGCGCTCGCGCTCTTGGATGACGGCTATCGTTCTTTTCGTCATCTTGAGCTCTTATCCGGCCGTTCTCGGTAGCGGGCGATGATGGCGAAGCAATTCTTAACTGTGCATTTACGGGGGGGCGGGCTAAATCCCAAAACCCTGCCAGAGGAGCGATACCCGATGACCGTCAATCCGACCGAGGACATATCCGCCCTGATCGCCCGCCAAGGCGTGACGGCGGTCTCCTTCGCCCTGTTCGGGACGGTACTGCAGCGGCGCTGCCTCGGGATGGACGGGCTGTACGAGCGCACGGTGCAGCTGGCCCCGGTGCCCGAGCGGGTGAAGCGGATGCCCGACAGCTTCGTCCAGCACCGCAATCTGGCGCAGAACCGCCTGCGTATCGGCCGGCAGGACGATCGCGGCGTGACCCTGGTGTCGGGCGTCACCATCGAGACCATCTATAAATCCTTCGCCGTCCCCGCCCTCGGCCTGCCGGCCGACATCCGGCCCAGACTGATCGCCGCCGAGTTGGCCGCCGAGAAGGAGCTGGCGGTGCTCAACCCCAACGTGGCGCCCTTGATCGAGCAGGCCAGGAAGGCCGGCAGGAAGGTCGGCATCGTCGCCGAATCCCATTGGCCGACGGCGCGGATCCGCGAAATCCTGGCCGCCGCCGCGCCGGATCTCGTTTTCGATTTCATCCATAGTTCGGCCGATCCCGCCGTGATCGAGGCCGGCAGCCTGTTCGAGGCCTATCTCGCCGCCGAGGGGCTGGAACCCGGCCAGGCGGTGCATATCGGCATCGACCAGGACACGGTGGAACAGCCGATGCATGGGCTCGACCGCGGGTCCCTGCCGCCCATTCCCGATTTCCGCGAGGGCGAGGGGGGGCGCGAGATAGCCGCCGCCAAACTGATCGCCATGACCGATCGCGGCTTCGATTGGCGCCTCGATGGCGGATTTCATCTGTTGCGCGACGCCGCCCTGGCCGACATCCGCCCGATGCCGCCGCATCACAGGACGGCGGCGGCGGTGATCGGCCCGGTGATGGCCGGTTTCCAGCGTCATATCGAGCATCGCGTCGCCGACGTGTCGGGGCCGGGCCGCACGGTGAAGCTGGCGTTTCTGGCGCGCGACGGGTATCTGCCGCTGCGCTTCTGGAACGCGGTGGGCAGCAGCGAGGCCGAGTATGTCGAGGTCAACCGCCGCATCGCCCTGGTGGCCGGCTCGACCGGCGAGGGCGGGCTCGAGACCGTCCAGGGCCTGATGCAGAGCATGGATCATGTCGGGCCCGAGAGCGTCGAGGATTTCTTCAAGATCGAGCTCAACGCCAAGACGCGCGACTTCTTCGAGTCCTATCCCGACAAGCTCGCGCCCGGCGCCGATTTCGCCGCCAACATGACCAGGCTTCTGGGCAAGAAGGCGCTGTCCAAGCTGGCCGACACGCTGCGCGCCGCCCTGATCCACTACCTGACCCTGAAACTGGGGCCGCTCGACGAGATCACCGATCTGGTGCTGGCCGACATCG
>OVEP010001774.1_pt3 | contig 12104 bp, 7 predicted proteins | sample 1779801 | NCBI WGS metagenome assembly OVEP01 (sample SAMEA3914791, study PRJEB12502) | metagenome | biome: forest; material: soil | place: Canada | collected 2011-07-03 | depth 0.1 m
CCGAAATGAAGTCCGCGTTTGCGGGCCGCCTTGGCCCATTCGCCGACGATGTCGCGCTTGGGTCCCATGGCGACGGCATTCCACCGGTGTGTCTTCGAGTTCCAAAGATCGAAATTGTCGTGATGCACGCCCATGCTGACGAAGTACCTCGCGCCGGCAGCGACATATTTGTCCATCAGGGCTTCCGGGTCGAATCTGTCGGCCGTCCAGAGCGGAATGATGTCCTTGTAACCGAACTGCGAAGGATGCCCGTAGGTCTTCAGGTGATGGTCATACTGCGCGCTGCCGGGGCAGTACATGAACCGCGCATACCAATCCCCCTGCCGGGGTACGGCCTGCGGTCCCCAGTGGGCCCATATCCCGAACTTGGCGTCGCTGAACCATTCGGGAGTCTTATAGGTCTCAAGCGACTCCTTCGTCGGCTGAAAAGGCCCCGCGGCCACAGGAAGCGTGTAATCCGGGGGTGGCGCCACCGGCGTGCAGGCGCTCACACCCGATGACGGCTCCGCTTGGGCGACGCCGCTGAGGCCAAGCGCGGCGACCAGCGGCATGCCGAGGAGATTTCTTTTGCTGATATCAACCATTTTTTCCATCCCTGTCACGCCGCCGCCATCGTGCCGATCGGCGGCCTAAGCTTACCTTACTCGACGAGGTCGACGCCGTACGCGTCGAGGTGAAGCACGCCATGCCATGCCTTGCCGCTGAGAAGGCCCGTCTTGTCGCCTTCCAACGGGATATCCTTCGGAGCGCTCGTTGAGTTTACATACAAGGTCCGGCCGTTCACGATGCGCGCATAGACGCCGTCGGGCGTCTTCGGTCCCGGCTTGATCCCAAGTTGCGCGTAGAGACTGCGATACAGCGGGGCCAGGATAGCCGGATGAGCCGGTGTCGCGACATATATGGCCTGACCCTTGCCGAATCTGTTGACGGTTATGGCCGCAGGGGCGCCGTCGACGTTCGAAAAGCGCGAGATAACCTGGGCCGTCGATGGCTCCAACACCTCGTAATAGTCGATCGGGGTGGTGAATTCGGCGTCACCCACCTTGCCCTTCAACGGCGCGTTGTTGTGATAGAATTCATTGGTGCGCAAGCCGAAGACGTCCGTCAACCGTCCCGGCAGCGGCGTGTCGAACCACTAGTTATGCTCGTTCACCTTGTCGGAAAAGGCCGTCATGATGACGGTTCCGCCATTCTTGACATAGTTGCGGATATTGTCGGCCGCGGCCTGGTCCATAAGGTAGTCGCCCGCCACGACGACGAGCTTATAGGGGCTGAGATCCTCGTGCCCGATATTGATGACGGCGGTATCGATATTGTCGTTATAGACCGGCGCGAAGGCATTGTGCTCCTGGTCCATGTAGGACGTCGTAATGTACTGACGCACGGTATTGGAGGGGCTATGCGGATCGGACGCCACCGCGGTTTCGAACGAATAGTTGAAGGCCACCTGTGGCGGCGCCATCTGCGGAAAGCCCAGCGTCTCCATCTTCTTGAATTCCGACGCGATCGTGGCGAATTCGTCCAGCTTCCAGGAGGGCCTGTTGTCGTGGTCGATCAGGCCGAACAGCGCCTGTTCCTCGCCGCCGAGATGGGTGTTGTATGTCCAGGCCAGCATGGCCTGAGCGCCGTCGATGAGGCCCATATAGGCCCACATGCGCGCCCGACCCTTCGTGCCGTAATACCCGCCGCCGCCGGCGGTGAATTCATTGAACCATAGCGGTGTGGCCAGGGCGCCGCGTTCCATTTGCGCGTCAAAAGCGCTGCTGACGGGTTCGCCTGGATAGAAGCCCAGGGCGCCGTAACTGACATATTGTTTGTAGGTCGAAAGATAGTCGAAGCCCTTGCGTCCGGATTCCGGCCAGAGATTGGAAATAGCTGGCTTATCAGGGACATTCTTCTCGCGAATAGCCTCCAGATCCTTGAGATCCGTGATCGTCACATCCGACCAGTAGCGATGAAGATCCAGGAACCGCTCGAAGGGGCCCGGTCCATCACCGTATGGAAGTTGAACCTCGTCCCAGTCATCGATACGCCTCGACCATCTCTGCGTCGCCCAGGCCTTGTTCAAGGTGGGAAGATCGCCATAGCGCGCTTTCAACCAGGCAATGAAACGCTGGCGATCCGCTTCCGAATAGGACATGAACCCGTTGCCGACCTCGTTGTCGAAACCAATGGCGAATAGCGCCGGATGATGGGCGTAATGCCTGGTCAGCGTATCGGCGAAATCCTTGACGAGGCGCCGGTAATCCGGATCGCTGATGTTGTCCATATACCGCTCTGCCGGGAAGAGCTTGGTGCCGTTTTGCGCGACAAGGTCTACGCCGGGATATTTATGATGCACCCAAAGTGGCGCCGGCAGCCCCGAAATGTCGAGGATGACCTTGATGCCTGCCGCCTGCATCTGATCCATGATCGAATCGAAGTCTTTAAAGGTGTAAACACCCTCTGTCGGCTCGAAGTAGTCCCAGGATAAATCGCCCATACGGACAACCGTGAAACCGGCCTTCTTCATCAGTGCGATATCGGTGCGGATTTCAGCAGGACTACGGTCGACCGGCTGATAGCAGGTGCCGATGAACAACTGACCCTTGCCCGGCCAATTCGGATGGCCAATGGCACTCTGCGCCTGGGCCACTGAAGATGCCGCGGCGATCATCGCAACGGTGCCGATGAGTAAAGCCCTCAATTTCATTCCGGTGTCCTGCGCGTCCTATTGCCATGACGCGCGACTGGCGCGTTGGGTCTGGAGTCCTTTAGCGAAGGTAGAACGGCCGGCAAACCCCTCCGGGAAAGCGCCTCGCGCGCCCTCGGTCCGGCGTTTTCCTGTCCCAACCCATACGGCTTCTTTAGAACCGTGTCATTTCCTCGACATGGTGCCCGAGAGCGCCATGCACGACCAAAATACGCATACGTGAAATCCTTTTTCAAGGACAAAAGTAAGGCAACCGGCTATCAAGGCGCTGAACGGACGTCGAGGTTTGCGAGCGTCCAGCAAAATGGCACCCGGAGGGACCTTTGACAGACGCAATCGGAATTGGCCGTCGAACGCTCTTGATGTCGGGCGCTGCCGCCTCAACCCTGACCATGTTGCCTTTCGCCGCCCAGGCGAGGATGTCGGCGGGCCCAACGGATCCAGGCGATACCGGAGCGGCGAATACCACTGCCCTGGCGCCGCGAGAGCAGCTCCTGTTCGATTTCGACTGGAGATTCACGTTTGGCCACGGCACGGATCCGGCAAAAGACCTGGGATTTGGCTTCGGCCAGGCTGACTTCTCAAAGACCGGGCAATTCGACTTCGCCAAGGTCGGATACGACGTTTCGACGTGGCGCCATCTCAATCTGCCACACGACTGGGGCGTGGAACTGCCCTTTGTTCACGATGACGCCGGCCAGGGCGACAATCAGTCGCGATCCCATGGTTACAAGCCGCTCGGGCGACGGTATCCGCAGACCAGTGTCGGCTGGTATCGCCGCGAGTTCGACATTCCGGACGCCGATGCCGGACGCCGTATCTGGATCGAGTTTGACGGCGCGTTCCGTGATGTTCTGGTCTTCGTAAACGGTTGCTTTATCGGCCGCAGCGACAGTGGCTACGTCCCGTTTCGCTTCGACGTCACCGACTTTTTGGCGTACGGCGCAAAAAACGCCATAGCGGTGCGCGTCGACGCCAGCGCCGGTGAAGGCTGGTTCTATGAAGGCGCCGGCCTTTACCGGCATGTTTGGATGTTGAAGACGAATGCCCTTCACCTCGAACGATGGGAAAACGTCGTACGCGCAAGCCCTGACGGCGATACCGGTAGGCTCAGCCTGTCCGCGATTGCCACCAACACCTCGTCCGTCGATCGCCCGGCAACGGTCTTCTGGGATATCCTCGATCCTGATGGCAAAACCGTTACCAGGGTCGAAAGCCCCGTGCAGACCGTGCCCGCGGGCGGTTCCCTGGTCTTCCGCGGCGAGGGCCAGGTCGATCGCGCACGGGCGTGGTCGATCGAATCCCCTCATCTGTATGGCGCACACGCCACGCTCTCCTGCGCGGGCGCGACGGTAGATGGCGAGCGCGTGGACTTTGGCATTCGCAATGTCGTTTTCGACGCCGGCAAAGGCTTTTTTCTCAATGGAAAAAATCTGAAAATCCAGGGCGTTTGCAACCACCAGGATCATGCGGGCGTAGGCAGCGCGCTGCCCGACCGGCTTCAGGCTTACCGGCTGAGCGTCATGCAGGCCATGGGTTGCAACGCCATTCGCACCTCGCACAACATGCCGACACCGGAGCTGGTCGCGGCGTGCGACCGCATGGGCATGATGGTCATGTGCGAGACGCGGCAAATGAGCGCCAGCCCCGAAGGCTTGAGCCAACTCGCCAACATGGTCAAAAGATACCGCAACTCGCCGTCCGTCATCCTGTGGTCAATCGGCAATGAGGAAAACCAATTGCAGGGGCCGATGGCCGAGCAAGGCGCCAGGATCGGCGCCACGATGGTCCGCACCTGTCATGAACTGGACCCGACGCGCCTTGTTACGGCCGCCGTGAACGCCGACAACCGCAAAGGGGTTTCCAACGCCGTCGACGTCGTAGGCTTCAACTATCACCTGGATTTTCCCGATGCCTTTCATCGCGATAACCCGACCCGCCCGATCATGGCTTCGGAAACGTCAAGCGCGGTAAGCACGCGCGGCGAATATGAGACCGATTGGAAACGAAATGTCGTTGATTCGTATCACGGCACATATGAACTGCCGGAATTGTGGTGGCAGTTCTATGCCCAGAGGGAATGGGCGGCGGGCGGGTTCGCATGGACCGGCTTCGACTATCGCGGCGAACCCTCCCCCTTCGGCTGGCCGTCGGCCAATTCCAATTTCGGCATTGTCGACCTTTGCGGGTTCCCCAAGGATTACTTCTATTATTACAAGGCTTGGTGGACGCGAGCGCCTGTCCTGCACGTTTTCCCGCACTGGAATTGGCCCGGCAGGGAGGACAGCGAAATAAAGGTCTGGGTCTATAGCAACCTCGACGAAGTCGAACTCCTGGTGAATGGCAGGAGCCTCGGCCGTCAAGCCGTGCCCCCTCTCGGACACCTTGAATGGAAGGCCATTTACACGCCGGGCGCCATGGAGGCCCGCGGCTTCAAGGGCGGCAAGCGCGTCCTTACCGAGCGCCGTGAAACCACTGGAGCCCCCAAGGCCATCAGGCTAAGGGCCGATCGCGCCGCGATCAACGCCGATGGAGAGGACGTTGCCATTGTCACGGTCGACGTGCTTGACGATAAGGGCCGGGCCGTGCCGACCGCGAATAACAGGCTGGCTTTCCGTGTATCGGGACCGGGGCAGCTGATCGGCGTGGGCAATGGCAACCCGAACTGTCTTGAAAGCGACAAGGGCTCGACGCGCTCCCTGTTCAACGGCTTGGCCCAGCTCGTCGTTCAGGCCAGCAAATCGCCAGGCGATATTATCGTGGAAGCTGTCGGCATTGGCGAGGAAAAACCACTGCCGTCAAGGTTTATCATACCGGCCTTGCCCTGCGGGCCCAGAGCGTCGGTCAGCTGAGAGGTCAATGTCGGAACGGGACCGGGCCCGTGCAGTAGGCGGTGGCATGTGCCATGATTGCAACTATCACATATAAAACCTACTTTCCTATGTGGAATCTGACGACAAGATGGTCACCTCAAGGTAAGGCTCTACTCGAGCGCCCGTGCGGCGCCCGTCGTTCGTCTTCCGGCCGGACGTCAATAAGCGTTCACTCCCTTACGCGCTTATTCCCTGGCCCTTCCAATTGTCATGCGACATGGAAGGGCTTTTTTTGCCCCTTGAATGGTTCGCCAGCAAGCCGTGCACACAGGGGCTGGCTCGCTGCGCTTCGACGGCGAGAGGGACGAATGGCAGGTCCCGAAGCGGCTGATTTCGCGGGCCGCAATACATCAATTCTGGACCGGCAGCGAGGGGATGCGCATCGCAACTGAGGCGTGCGAACCGCCAGGCTCACTTGACGATTTCGCCTTGGGCGCGCTGGCGGGCAAGAAAATCGCTGTGCGATAGCAGGGCGCCCGCCCCATTGCGGACGATCATTTTCATGCGCCGGAGCGTGTCCCTGATCTCACCCTCGGGAATGGCGTCGGCCTGCGGGTCATGGCCTTTGGGCCACAGTCCCTGCCCAAGCATGACCGCCACCCAGCTCGTCTCCCTGAAAAGTTCGCCAGGCTCCAGGATAGTACGTCCGAGATTGGCAAATATCTCCATTCGACTGGCCAGGCTATCTGGCACCGGCATTTCGCGGACCTGGCGCCAAAACGGCGTGTCGTCGCGTTGGGTTTGCTTGTAATGCAGGATGACGAAGTCCCGCACCGCCTCGTATTCGGCCGCCATAAGCCGGTTATAGAGGTCGGTCTCCGCCTGGACGAAGCCGCGGGCCGGAAAAAGCGACATCAGGGTTGCGATCCCTCGCTGCACCAGATGTATGCTGGTCGACTCCAGGGGCTCGACGAAGCCCGACGCCAAACCCAGCGCAACGACGTTTTTATGCCAGGACAATCGTCGTCGCCCGGTGACAAACCGAAGCCGGCGCGGCGATCCGGCCAAGGGCGTATCAAGATTTGCCAGCAGATCGGCTTCGGCGTCATCGTCGCTGATAAACGCGCTGCAATAAACATGACCGTTGCCGACGCGATGCTGCAACGGAATGCGCCATCGCCAGCCCGCCGCGCCGGCTGTGGATCGGGTAAACGGCATCGGCTGTTGAAAGGCCTCGCTCGGTGCCGCCACGGCACGGTTCATCGGCAGCCATGCGACCAATCGATATATCCTGTCTGAAGGGCGTCTTCGATCAACAGGCCGCGAAAGCCGGAACAATCGATATAAAGATCGGCCTGCAGCCCCCCGCCATCTGCGAGTTGCAAAGTATCGACAAATCCCGTTTCGCCAACCAGACTGACGCCCGTGATCCTTGAATCGATGTGCTGAACGCCCTGGGTGACGGATAGCTCTTTCAACACCGCCGCGTAGAGCGTGGCGTCAAAGTGCAGCGCGTAGGACATCTTGCTCAATATGTTTCGCCGGTCGTCGGACGGACGGCCAAACTTCCCCGCATAGGCGGCAACCGTCGGCAACGAATAGTCGGCGAGCGCGCCCTCCCGGGTTCTCAACCAGTGATGATGAAATTGAATACCGCCAAGATCGGAACCGCAAGTGCCGAAGGGATGGAAGTAGCGATCGCCGACCGCGCCCCAGTTAACGAACTCGATCCCCAACTTGTACGTTGCCTGCGTCCTGCGGACCAGTTCATCCTCGTCAAGCCCGAGGAGCGCGTTCAACTGGAGGATGGGCGGGATTGTCGCCTCTCCTACCCCGACCGTGCCGATTTCGGATGAATCGACGACGGTCACTCTCAGCTGTTCCGGCGCGAAAGCGCCCGACAAAACGGCCGCCGCCATCCATCCGGCCGTCCCCCCACCTACGATGATAACGTTGTTTACGGCTTGGTTCGGCATCTTATGAGCGGTTGTGAAGGAAGGGTGTAGCGAAAGAGCGCCTCTGATCGGTATACCCAAATGCCCGCGTATCCAATGGCTACGCGGGCATTCACGATAGACCGAAATGATCGATTGCGCGGGGCAGACAAGGGGGTCCGCCCCTTGCGTCGTCAATACTTAAAGCGAACACGAGCCGAAACCCGGCGATCGTTCATCTGGTAGTTGCGCAGATAGATGGTCGATCCCTGGTAGCTCTTTTCAATCGTATCCGTCAGGTTCTGACCGTCGATTGTGAAAGAGACATGATCGTTAAGATCGTAGCTGACCGAAGCGTCGAGTGAACCGTAGGCACGGAAGTAAATCGGCAGGGTCGCGGCGCCCACCTCATTGGTGGAGTCAAGATATTTGTCGCGCCAATTGTAGGCGATGCGCCCGTTCCAACCATACTTGTCGTACAGCAGCATGAGATTGTAGCTGTTTTTCGACAGGTCGATCAAAGGCACCTTGACCTGGGTCTGAGAACCGATTTGGCCCGAAGCCAACACGCCGGCATTACTGTCGGCCAGGGTATAGTTGGCGGAGATCCCCAGACCCGACAAGGCGCCGGGGAGGAAGTCGAAGAACCTTTGCCCACCAATTTCAAACCCGTTGACGCTGCCCTTGGTGACATTGGTCACGGTGCTTACGTTAAACTGGACGGCGCCGACGTTCGGGACGTTCTCGGTCGTCAGGAAGGAGCGGGTATCGATAATGTCCTTCAGCGACTTGTTGAAGAGGTCGATGAAGACATAGCCGGTCTGGGAGAAATACCATTCAAGGGAGCCGTCGTACGAGGTCACGTGCTCCGGTTTCAGGTTAGGATTGCCGGAAACCGATCCCGTGCCCTGATAGGGATTGTTCACGGCATCATAAGGGGCGTTCGGATTGACCGGTGTCGGTGTCGCGCTGCTGCCCGTATAGGTGGGCGACAGATTGTAACTCGGATTGATCTGGCTGAAGTCTGGGCGATAGATGTTCTGCGACACGGCAAAGCGGGCCTGAACCGTCGGAGAGAGATGAAGTCTCAGGTTCAGGCTCGGCAACAGGTCGGCGTACTTGTGCCCGCCGTCAAACGGCGCCGTGACAGATGCGCTGGTCGGATTCGTGCCGCCGGCCGTGCGATAGCTGAGCACTTCAAAACCGTCGCCGGTTTCTTCGGTCTTGACGTAACGCATGCCGAAGTTGCCGTCGAAGCTCAACTGATAGTCACCGAGCCTTATCCCGTGAAGGTCGGACCCGAATGTGGTGCGCAGATAAAGGGCGGTATCCTCCTCCTGCTCGGTGCTGGTTGTGGCCTGCGTCGGATCGTCAAGATTGCCGAATCCGATCGTTTGCCCGCTGATCGCCTTGACGTCAGCAAAGGCGGTCGCCGGATTCAGGGCGTCCGCCAGCTTCCATTCCCACACAGGACCGAAGACAGAATTGCCGGCTTCACCGCGCAGCAGCGTGGACTGGCCGGGATTCAACTCGACAAAATTCATGTCGTTTGAAATCTTGTAGCAGCCGGACGCACTTGACCAGTTGGCACAAGTGCTCCCAATCGCCTGCCAATTATTGATATTGGTGTCGCGATTGATCGCCGTCTTGCGGCTATAACGCACGCCGCCGCTAAACTGATGGAAGAAACCGTTGTCGAAATCCCAGGTCAGATCGGCCTTGAATGCGTCATCAGTCGCGGTATTTTCGGTCCGGTCGGGCTGGATCGCTTCGAAGCCATAATTGTTCGGATTGCTGAAGAAATCAGGATTATCCGAACCTTGCACCGGGAACTTCCCAGAGTTGTTGAACGTATAGTCATATGTCTCGTTGAAGAGGCCGGCGACGCCGTTCGTCGACGTATAGGGCGCGATCGTCAGGTTGACCGAGTCCTGATCGACCTTCGCGTCGAGATGCTCATAATCCAAAGCCAGATGCAGATTGGAGCGTAGCGCCCACTTCATGCCCGTAGTGAATTCCGTCGTACGCGTCGCCCGGCGGCTGGCATAGGTCACGTCGGAGCCCGCGGGATTGGAGAGCGCGCCGGCGACGGCGACGCCATCATCCACTGTGAAAGGGCCGACCGGCGCCGCGCCCGAGTCCGTCGCGAAGAAGGACACGCCCGTGTCGTGGAAGCGATAGCTTGTGTTAAAAATCTCGGCGTACAACTCCATGTCGTCGTTCGGGCGCCATTGCAGGACGACGTTCTGGCTGCGGCGCATCCGGTCGCCCTCCGCCACGTTGAAACCACCCCCCTGTTGCACTTGAACATCGCTGTTCGGGTAGCCCTGAACGGTCGAACTGTCAGTCGTAGCGCCATTGGCAGCCTGAACTGGACCGTGATAGATGTAGGGTTCGACCTGGTCCAGATCCTGGCGGAAATAGGACGTCTGGTACGACGCATTGACCAGGAACCCGATTTCCCCGATCTGGGTCGACCAGCGATTGCTATACAGCGCGGAGTAGTTCTCCCCCGTCTTCTTGTCGAGATCGTAGTCCGTGGCCGAGGCGGTCGCCGAAATAAGTTGACCCTTGGCGTCGAACGGCATGCGCGTGACGAGATTGATCGTGCCGCCCAACGAGCCCTCGATCAAATCCGATGATGGGTTCTTATAGACGTCGAGCCGCGAAAGAAGGTCGGGGCCGATTTCATCGAACGACAAACCGACTCCGCCATTGGCGGTAAAGATATCGTGGCCGTTGAGCTCGGTTCGAACCTCGGTCAAGCCGCGGATCGCAACGACACTGCCGTCACCGAGATTACGCTGGATCTGGATCCCCGATATCCGCTGCAACGACTCGGCGACGTCCGCATCCGGGAAGCGCCCGATGTCCTGCGCAGTGATTGAATCAACAATCTGATCCGAATTTTTCTTGATGGCTTCAGCGGTCGCGAGACTTTTCCGCAGGCCTGTGACCACGACGACGGTGTTCGACGAATTGTCCGTGCCGGACGGCGCAGAGGTGCCCGAGGGTTGCGTCTGGGCTGTATCCGAGGTCTGCGCGTAAGCCCCGGTCCCCGTCAGCAACGTCGTCGCCAAGGCAACGACGGACACGCTCGCCAATGAACGCGATGTCAACTTCATTTTTCCTCTCCCGATGTGCGCCACCTCTTAATCGAAGGTTCGGCTGCTGACGACAGCGTTATCATATGTGAACATGATTTTCACGAAATAAATCATATGCGCACGGACCGGCAAATTTATGTGACAAATTCGTCACGCGATACGCCAGTCAAAAGAGGCGGATAAAATTAAAATTCGCACTCAATAATTATATAAAAAGTCACACCTATAATTATCGATACTAATGAATGTAAATTTATGAAATATACACCCCAATATTCGACATATCATGATTTATATTCGCACTTAATAAGCACTATTAGATCGCAATTTGTCGGATATTGACTAATATTGCTATTTTGTCGCGAGATAAATACTAAAATACATAGCCGTATATTTGGAAATTGATATGTCAGAGATATCGCAATTGCAATGCGGCCCCGGGCTTAAAGCCAGGGTTCTGGCGGCTGCAACTCAGCTCCACATGAAAAACAATTTTATAGGCACGCGACGTGTGCCAAATTGTCGAAACGCAGTCCGCTCCGATCCGCGGCCACTTGTTTTCAGTTCTGAGTGAGGTTCGTCAACACCGGCGACGAGAGCATGCCCGATCAGGCCGATCGGGAAAATTGCTCCAGGTCTTTGCTTTGTCGCACGTCTTATCCGAACCGAAGGCCGGCGAAGCCATGGGCGGGGTGCCGCCTATCTTGACCCCATCGCACCTGGACTTGCCGCAGCCAGTTCCTCGGAGATACGCTTCGCCGTTTGCCCGAGGATATCCTGCGTGTCATCAAGCGACACGGATTGGGTGCCGTCTATTCGGCGCAAGAAAGGGACGGTCAGGGCCGCAGCGACGTCCCCGTGAATGTCGAAAATCGGGTAGCTTATGTCCGTAACCCCAAGCGTGCGGGCGCTTTCCATGCGCTCGTAGCCTCGCTGCCTAACGGCATGCAGCAGGGCCGCAAATCGATCGTCTCCGTTTTCACTCGCTGTCTGAGCCCCTCTCAACGATGAGGCAAAGGCAAGGAGGACATGCCCCGAGCAACTCGTCTCAAGATCGATTTCAGAGCCTATGCGAACGTGAAATCCGGTCGGCCCGGGATTCTGCAAGCGCGCCGTTATCAGGCCCTTGTCGGCGTTGCGTATGACCAGGTGGCATGACTGATCCGTGGCAGCGCACAGTTCCCGCATATAAGGCATCGCCAGGGCCGAAAGTTCTTCGGCAGGCGTCGCCCTGAATGCGAGGGCGAGCACCATAGGTGTCACACGATAGCGGTCGCCGGACGACTTGCGAAGCCATCCTCTGCGCTCCATGACGATGATTATCCGGAAAATCTCACTGACCGAAAGACCGAGTCCCGCTGCAATTTCCGAAGCGGTCATGCCTCTTTGTTCAGTCGCCAGCAATTCAATCACGTTGAAGCCCTTTTCAAGGGCCGGCGCCGAATAGGCGGTCTTGGCTCGGGTCTCCTCGGTCATCGCATACTCTTTCTCATCGCATGCTCTGACTAGGTAGTAATGGCCGATTTGGCAAGTTGGCAGATTTTGGCCGAACGCCGCG
>OVEP010011612.1_pt1 | contig 12064 bp, 11 predicted proteins | sample 1779801 | NCBI WGS metagenome assembly OVEP01 (sample SAMEA3914791, study PRJEB12502) | metagenome | biome: forest; material: soil | place: Canada | collected 2011-07-03 | depth 0.1 m
GATGATATTGATCACGCCGGCGATGGCGTCCGCCCCGTACAGCGAGGAGGCTCCGTCCTTCAGCACCTCGATATGATCCATCATCGAGGGCGGAATGACATTCAGATCGACGTTCCCGCCGCTCGACGAGATCAGCCGCATCCCGTCGATCAGAACGAGCGTGCGCTGGGCCCCGAGATTGCGAAGCCCGACGATGGACGTCCCGCCGCCACCGTTGTTCGATGCTTCACTGGCGCCGCCGTTGAAATCGACCGACGGATTATGGGCCAAGATATCTTCGAGCGAAGTGGTCTTGGACAGCAGGATGTCGTCTTGACTGATCACCGTGGTCGGCGCGGCGTCGGCGCTTGCCCCCCCCGGGATGCGGGAGCCTGTGACCACGACCTCCTGGACGGCCGCGACCGGAGGCGCGGCCTGGGCGAAGGCCTGCGGAGCCAGGGCCGCGAAACCGATCGTGGATAGCAGGCCCGATCGCCATTGGCGTCGAGAAGAATAGAATCGCACGTTTAGCTTCCCCCAAGGCGTCTTGAATCAGCTTCGAAGCGCGTCCCTGAGGTGGGCGACCAGCACCTTGGGCTCGAAGGGTTTGCGCAGCAGGCAAACCGCGCCCGCCTTCACCGCCTCAAGACGAACCTGGCGATCGAACCCGGATGTGATCATGATCAATGGGAGACTGAGATTGCGCTCAGTCATCCAGAGTTTGACCTCATCCCCCCTTAACCCGGGGGCCCTTACGTCGATGATCGCAGCCACCGCTGGACCCAGATCCGGACAGGCAAGCAACGCCTCAACGGAAGGGAACAGGACAGCGTTGTATCCAAGCGACTCGACGAGGCTCCCCAGGGCCGCCCGAACGCCTTCGTCTCTATCGGCTATGGCGATCAACGGACCTGACAACAAAACCCTTCGCGTCCTCGCCCCGACGGAAATCCCGCCTGGGCACGCGAAGACCGCTTGGCTCGCACGCCCCCCCTGAGGGCGTAAGTCATCCATAGGTATGAGAACGACGCGTCGAGGAGCTCAGTGCCGAGGCGTAGCTTCCCCGAGACTTGCGGCAATCCACACGAGCAAGTTGATCGCGTCGAACGGCTTCTCGATATAAGCTTCTGCTCCACAAGCCTTCGCTTCGGCGCGCTTCCGCTCGTCCACCTCCGCCGTCATCACGATCACCGCCACGTTCGCGTGCCGCTTCTTCACGATTTTCAGCAGGTCGATGCCCGTCATCCCAGGCATGTTGATATCTGTTACGATACAGTCCACACGCGTCGAACTCGCCATGGCCAGCAGTTCGCCGGCAGAGGCGAAGGCTCGGCTGCGGTAACCCGCCGATCGCATCAGATCGCATAGAGACGCACGCAACGCGCCATCATCATCGACAATCCAGATGATGGGGGTTGTCACGAGTCGGTACCCACGACCCGACGGGGCGTCGAGCTCACCAGGGCGTCAGGCCGCGCGGCCTCCGAAGCTCGGGAGAGAAACGAGTGCTGAAGGCGCGGATGAACCGCCATGACGAGGCCTCGGCACCGCCGTCGCCTCCGCACCCGGGGGTCGACCTCACAGCGCTATCGCAATCCTGCGCTGCCAAGTTCGGCAACTCAACTCTACGCTCGTCTAGTGCCGCTCCATACCAAGGTGTTAAGCGGCCGCGAGCGGTGGCGTATCATCGCCCGACTTCCCAGATTCCGCCGATCTGCTGCGCCAGCATCGCGTCCACAAACGGCGCCCTCCCCTTAAGGGCGACTTCGCGGCCTTTTTCATCGCTCAGGGGAAAACGCGCGCAAGCCATGTATCCACCCCGCTCGACCACAAAGGCCTCCCCGGCCAAGCTGTGCGCCAGCATCGAGGCGATCCGCGGCACGCCCTTGGCGGCGACCGGCGTTTGGCGGCTGTCGCACACGCTCAATTGCAGTGTGGTCGCGTCTCCACGCAGGTCGACCCAAACCGTGCCGCCTTCGTTTGCAAGGCTGTGCTTCAGTACATTGGTGACAAGCTCCACCACAAGCAACGCGATGTGGAGGGATTGACGTCCGGTCAAGCGGACATCGTCCATCCGCACCCACGGGTAGACGTCATCCCGGCCGTAGGTCCGAACCAGCTCGACACAGATGCGCCGGCACCGATCCTCCAATGGCTCCTCTTCGAACGGGAGAGCCAGCAACCGGTGCAACGCGGAGAGCGCCTGCACCCGGTGATTGAGGTCTGTCAGCAGTTCGCTCGTCGATTTCAAGCAGCCCAGCCGCTCCGCCTTCGCCAATACATTGGATATGATTTGGAACGTATTGAAGAGCCGATGATTGAGTTCCTTAATAAGCAACTATTCGTCATTGCTGATCATTATGGTGGCCATTGCACTCTCCATCGGCCACCTGTCCTATGGCGAAGGAGTCGGCCCACGCTGACAACCATGAGGATTATTTGCCTTGACAGCAATTCTTCGTCGGCATGAGGCGATCTAACGCTAAAGTATGATGCAGATCCTTGGGCGGGCGGTCATACCTCCAATCGGTTTTAACCGTCTGAGGCGTTAAGCGCAGCTGTCGACCTGTCTACAGGTGTTATTTGGCTCAAACTCCCGTTCAATTGCACGGAGCCGATCCGCCAGACACCTTCGAACCGGACCACGGCTGGTCGCCCCGGGCTATCCCGCGGCGGCCACATTTCTGCGGTCCTACGGGAGACCTGGATGCGCATCGGCGTCGCGGAAGCTTACGTTCCGCTAGAGATTTCGATGGCCAATGCAGGCCTGACCAGCGTGTCCAAACCCTTTCCAACCATCATGGATTGTGCTCGGGAAGGAGATAGCCCGGGAACCGCGCGCGACATCGCCGCCGCGCCGATGAGAGCCCCCGCCACCTCGCAGACGCAGGCGTTACGCCCGTCACCGGCCGCTCCTGACACCGGAGCGGCATCGTGACATCCGCCGCACCGATGCCCCCTGTCCGAAAACGCCTCGGCGAACTCGGATGGCGGGTCGCCGCCGTGACCGCCGCCGTGGCGATACTGTTCGCTATCGCAACCCACTGGTCTCGCTGGGAGGGCCGCGCCGGCTGGCAGACCACCGACGACGCCTATCTTCAGGCCGACACCACGCCCATCGCGGCCAAGGTCGCAGGCTATGTTAGCGCCGTGTTTGTCGAGGATTTCGAAAGGGTTCACCCCAGCCAGGCGCTCGTTCAGATCGTCGATGACGACTACCGAGCCAACGTGGATCAGGCACAGGCAGCCGTGGCCGCGGCGCAGGCCCAGGCCGACGGCTATAATGCACAGTTGAAACTACAGCAGGCCAACATCCAGGCCGCCAACGCGGTGGTGACGGCCACGACAGCCGATCTTGACCAGAACGGCCGCGACTTGGCGCGCCAGCAACGCCTGCTCGCGACGGGCTCCTCATCGGCGGAGGCTTCCGAGAAGCTGCAAACCACCCGAGCTCAACTCCTCGCCCAATTGACTCAAAATCGGGCCCAAGCCGACGCCGCGACACGGCAAATCGCCGTGCTCGCGGCCCAGGAAGCGCAGGCAAGAGCCAACGTCTCGACACAAAACGCCGCGCTGCACCTGGCGCGGATCAATCTCGGCTACACACGCATCACAGCGCCGCAGGCTGGCGTCCTTGGCGTGCGCCAAGTGCGTGTCGGCCAATTCGTCCCCGTCGGCGGCCAGGTCACGACCCTGACACCGCTCCCTCATGTCTGGGTGATCGCCAATTTCAAAGAGACGCAGCTGACCCACATGGCGGCGGGACAGGCGGCGTGGGTATCTGTCGACGCCTACCCGGGTGTTCCGCTCCACGGGCACGTGATCGCCTTCTCGCCAGGCTCCGGGGCCCAGTTCTCGCTCCTGCCGCCCGACAACGCCACCGGCAACTTCACGAAGGTCGTGCAGCGCGTGGCGGTGAAGATATCCATCGACGATGCCGGCGCGTTGACCGACCGCCTGCGGCCAGGCCTGTCTGTCGTCGCTAATGTGGACTCTGTGGCGAAGGTGCGACCTTGACCAGCGCCGAGGCCCCGCCTGCGGAAACGCCTGCATTGGCCACCCCGATCCCATGGGCGGGCCTGCTGGCGGTGCTCATGGGGACCTTCATCTCGACGCTGAACGGCCGGCTCTCCAGCTTGGGGATCGCCGATATCCGCGGCGCCATGCACGCGGGCTTCGACGAGGGGGCCTGGATCACCACGGCCCAAACCGCCGCGCAGATGATGATCGCCCCTGTCGCCATCTGGCTCGGCAGCGCCTTCGGACCGCGTCGCATCCTGCTCGCCGCGGCGAGCACCGTCATAGCGACGTCGACCCTGATCCCGCTCTCACCGACCCTCGGCGTTTTCCTCGTGCTGCAGTTCACAAACGGCGTCGCAACCGGCTTCTTCGTTCCGTTGACATTGAGTTTCATCTTACGAAACACAGCACCGCGTTACTGGGCGTATGGGGTGGCCATCTACGCGCTCAACCTTGAACTCTCGTTGAATATCTCCGCGTCGCTGGAGGGTTGGTACGCTGACCATCTCTCCTGGAAGTGGATTTTTTGGCAGAACGTTCCGCTTGCCGTCATCATGGCCGCATGTCTGCATTTCGGAATACCGAAGGATAAGCCAAATCCGGCCCGCCCGGCTCCAGATCTGTTCGGTTTCGCGAGCGGGGGAGTTAGCCTGGCGCTGATCTACGCCGCGCTCGATCAGGGCAATCGCCTCGATTGGCTGAACTCTGGCCTTGTGGTTGGGCTTCTGGCTTCCGGCGGACTGCTGTTTGTCGCCTTCCTGCTGCACGAATGCCGGACCACGACGCCAAGCGTTCACCTGCGGGTCGCCCTCGCCGCGCCGCTACCGGGCCTTCTGCTCCTGATCGCCTTCCTACGGCTGACCATTCTATCGAGCAGCTACCTGGTGCCCCAGTTTTTGCAGATCGTACGAGGCTATCGCGCCCTTGAGATCGGCCACGCATTGTTATGGATCGCGGCTCCCCAACTCATCCTCTGCCCCATGGCCGCCGTTCTATTACGCCGTCTCGATGCGAGGCTTATCTCCTGCATCGGCTTCTTCTTTATCGCCATCGCATGTTTACTCGTCTCCCACACCTTGACCCCAGCCTGGAGCTCCCGCCAGTTTCTGCCATCACAGCTTTTGCAGGCCGTCGGCCAGAGCTTCGCCTTGTCGGGAGTCCTGTTCCTGGCTGTGCTCCATCTGCGCCCGGACGAGGCGCTCACCTTCGGCGGCGCGATCCAAGTGGCCCGGTTAATGGGCGGCCAACTCGGGTCGGCCTTCATCACCACCTTCGCGCGGGTTCGCTCCCAGACCGCCTCCAACCTGATCGGCTCCCACCTCAACCCGGGCGATCCAGACCTAATCAACCGCCTCGCTGCCTATGGCGCGCTCCGCGGTCCGGACACGGGCCTGTCCGCCACCCGGGCGCTTGGCACGCTCGCCGGCGTGGTCCGCAGTGCGTCGGCCACCCAGGGCGTGATCGACGCCTTTGTGGTGGTGGCGGCGCTCACCGCGCTGGCTCTCCTTGTCACCGCACTGCAGGCCCCAGCGCCTAACGGCCCAGCCTCGCATCGCCCGTTCACGTGGCTTGGCCGTTCGCGAGACCCGGCGTGAGTTCGCTCCGGCTCCTGGCGGCCGTCGCCGTGGCGAGCGGGTTGTGCGGTTGCGTCGTCGGCCCGACGTATCGTGCCCCATCGCCGCCCCCCGGCGCAGTCGCCGCCTATGGCGCGGCCGACCCCGCGCTCGAGACATCCGACGAACCCGTCGATTCCTGGTGGCGGCTCTACGATGACCCGCAGTTGGACGGATTGATCCAGACGGCGATCGTCGCCAATACCGACTTACGCGCCGCTGGGGCCAATCTGGAGGCCGCGCGCGCCATCTTCGACGCCGCGCGTTCGGAACGCTCCCCGTCAACCACGTTCGAAGCGGGCGGAGTTTACGGTCGCGACGCGACGACCGACGAAATTCTCGAACTAGGCGGCGCCCGGCCCGCCACGACATGGCTGTTCGACGATATCTTCAGCGCCTCCTATGAACTCGACCTGTTCGGCCGCATCCACCGCCTGGTTGAGGCCTCCAAGGCGGACGAGGCTGCCGCAGTCGCGCTGCGAGACACCGTCCAGGTCGCCGTCGTGGGAGAAGTCGCGCGAACCTACGTCGAAATCTGCACCCTGGGCGAGCAGATCGATGTGGCGCAGCACTCCGTCGACGTCGCCACACACGAAGCAAAAATCACCGCCGACCGCAACGAAGCCGGGGCCAACTCGCGCTTCGACGTAGTGCGGACCCAGGCCCTCGAAGCGCGCGCGCAAGCCGCCCTCCCCGCCCTTGAGGGGCAGCGCGTGGCCACCCTCCTGGAACTAACCGCCCTGATCGGTCGAACGCCCGCGCTGGCCCCGAAAGACGTCATGGGATGTCGCGTTCAGCCACACCTGGCGGGTCGGATCGCAGTTGGAAATGGCGCAGGGCTTCTCAAGCGGCGACCAGATGTACGGGCCGCGGAACGTCGCCTCGCTGCGGCGACCGCTCGCATCGGCGTGGCTACCGCTGATCTCTACCCTCGCATCACCCTCAGCGGATTTTATGGCGGCGCCGCCACCGACATTTCCGCCCTCGGTACGAATCCGGGACTGGCCTGGGGCGTGGGGCCTGCGATCCAATGGGCCTTTCCCAATCAACTCGGACCTAGGGCGAAGGTCCGGGAGGCCCGCGCCGATGCGGCGACCGCGCTTGCGCAGTTCGATGGCGTCGTGCTCAAGGCCTTGAAGGAAACCGAGCAGGCGCTGAGCCTTTACGCCGCCGAGCTTAGACAGCGCGACGCCTTGCGGCTGTCAAAGGCTAAGGCCCACGAAGCCTACGGGCTGGCCCATGAAGCCTTCCTCGCCGGATCCCTAAGCACGCTGGACCTCCTCACGACAGAGGACGCGCTAATCCAGGCCGACGCAGCGGTCGCACGCTCCGACGCCGCCGTCGCCCATGACGAGGTCGCTCTGTTCAGAGCGCTTGGGGGGAGCTGGCGATCAGCATTTCCGTCGAGCGCTCAGAACGCCTTGGAGGCGCCGCGGGGACGGAGCCATCCTTGATGCTGATCATGCGCCGGCATCGAAACGTTGGTCAAAGGTAACGCCGGTCGATTTCGCAGACGCCCGGACCATCGCTGTGCTGGCTGGGCGTCGCGATCGACTTCCATCATTCGCCGTGGAACGTGGCCTCTGGCGGCGGCTTTACGGCCTCGACCGCTGCGGACGCCTCACGAAGAACCTGTTGGACCTGCCGCGTCTCGAACAAGGGCATGGAAAGCTCGTAGAGGCTGGTCATCGCCGGTCCACGGCCCTCGAGCGCCCAGTTGCGAAGGAAGGCCTTGGTAGCCGCAGGGCCCGACGTTCTGGACCAGCCGAAACTCCCGGGTCACGGGAAGCAGTGCGACAGTCTGGCCCGTCAATCACCTAAAGGTGTGAGCCCAATCTATCTCTCAGTTCAATGGCTCCCCCTGTAGGGCGTTTGTAATTTAGCTGAGCCGCTCCGGCGATCGGAGTCATCTCGGGCCCACGACTAATAATGGAAGCATTTCGCTTGCCCCCCGCCCCACCGCCAATGCGCGGCCCGGACATGGCGCATAGGCGCGAACGTCAGACAGATTCCAGTCGATCATCAGGTCTGTTCGCAACCTGCATCTCGATCATCTCAGCCTTCGGAGCGGCAATTCCCACGCACACTGCTCGCAGGGGAACGCAACTTCACTGGCGCGATGGGCGGCCGGCATGAATAGCGCCTCCAAGCGAGACGTGCTGGTCGGCTTGGCCGCGCTCGGCCTGTCCGGCGTGGGCTCGGGAACGGCCCACGCAGCCCAGTCTGCCGCCCCCTCCAAATCCATCGTCCTTTCGGGCGCAAACGTCCTCTACGAGGTGGTGGCGAGGCCGACTCAGATCCTGGACCCCCAAGGGGAGCTTCTGGGCGAGATGTTCTCCTTTTCATACCTGGGACGAGCCGGAGGCGGTTCGCAGCGCCCGGTCCTGTTCATCTACAATGGCGGCCCCGGCTCGAGTTCCGTCTGGCTGCATCTTGGCGTGTTTGGTCCCAAGAGCCTGGTCCTCGACGCCGAGGTCAATCCTTCGCCGGCGCCGCCATACCGCCTTCGCCCCAATCCGGATTGTCTGCTGGACATCGCCGATCTGGTCTTCGTCGATCCCGTCGGGACCGGCTTCAGCCGGCTGGCGGGAAAAGGCGGCCAGGACGATTTCTTCGGTGTGGACGCCGATGCGATCGCCTTTGCACGGTTCATCGAGGCCTGGCTCACCGAGCACGATCGCTGGGACTCGCCGAAAATCTTGGTGGGCGAAAGCTACGGCACCCAGCGCTCGGCTGTGCTCACGCGAATGCTGATGGGCGGCCCGACCTATGGCGGCGCCCTGCACGCGATCACGATCGATGGGGTGGTCCTGCTCGGGACGACCCTGGAATCACCCGACCATGGGGACGCCGACCGCAACGCAGCGGTCCTGCTGCCAAATATGGCGGCCACCGCTTGGTATCACCAGCGCATTGACCGCAAGGGCCGCTCGCTCGAAGCCTTTGTCGAAGACGCAGAGCATTTCGCGAACACGACCTTCGTAGAGGGCCTCTTCGCCGGCGCCTGGGGCGCCGAAGCCGACCGTCGTCGTTTGGCCGAGCAACTCTCCGGCTTCGTGGGTCTGGCGCCCGAGGCCTTGCTAGCGTCGAACTTCAGGCTGGGAGGTCCCGCCTACGCCAAGATGCTGCTGAGCGAGACCCACCTCGAGACCGGGCTCTATGACAGCCGCTACACCCTCGCCGCGACAACCGCGCCGGAGGATCCGGTGGGCGACGATCCGGCCATGGCCCAGTACACCCCGATCTTCGTGGGCGCCTGGCATGATTATCTGACACGTGACCTGCAGATCCAGCGTCCGCAGCCCTACGGCGCCATCCAGTGGGCCGGCGTGAATTCGCGCTGGACACGAACGCGCAACGGCGTGGCCGACGGCCAAAGTTTTGCGGTGGATCTTGCCCTGGCCTGCCGCCGCAACCCAAAGCTCCGTATCTTCGTGGGGTCTGGCTACTACGATCTGGTCACCCCATTCGCCGACGCCGAACTGTCGCTTCGAACGGCTGGCGTTCCGCGCGAGCGCGTCGAGCTCAAGCGCTACGCCTCCGGGCACATGATCTATCTGGGCGGCACGGCGCCGGCCTTCGCGCGGGATCTGCGCCGGTTCGTGTCCGAGGTCGCACGATGACCCTAGGCCTCGCGCCCTGGCGACCCGCTCGCCCGTCGAAACAGTCCAACCCTCTACGTCCCGGGAGCGTCCCGCCCATGCCGTCCTTGAGAGCCGCCACAGCCGCCGCCGCCCTCGCCGTTCTATCCGGCGCGGCGGGCCTGACGCACGCGGAGCCGTCCGCCACCGCCGATAATCCCTGGAAGGCGATGGCGAAAGGCGACCTGGCGTTCGCTGAGGCCTACGTCCGCGACCAATACATCTCGATCGTCTACCCTGCCCCCGGGCCGGTGCTTGCGCGTCTGGCCGCGGCCAAGGCGGTTGCGGAGGCCGACGCCGAAAAGGTCGACAGCTTCGGCGGCTACAACGCCGTGCTGCAGCGCTTCGTACACGCGATGGACGACGAACACGTGGGCATCCGCCCCTATCTGGTCCAGAGCAACCTGCGCTGGCCCGGCTTTCTGCTCGCCTATCAGGGTCGCCGCTATATCACCGCCGCAGCGGCGGCGCCGGGCGCCCCGGCGAACGGGAGCGAAGTCACCTCCTGCGACGGCCGCCCGATGAACCAATGGGTGGACGAGCTGGCGATGTTCGAGGGCGGTCACCGAGGCCTGGAGTCCACCAAGGCGCGCGTGGCCAACCTGCTCCTGGTGGACAAGGCCAATCCGTTCTTCGACCTGCCCAAGCATTGCGTGATCGGCAACATGGACACCCCCCTGGCCTGGCAGGACCTGCCCCTGGCCAAGGAACTCTCCGCGCTCGGCGACCTCGCCGTGCATGAGCACCGAGAGACCAGCATCGCCCCGTTCGGACGCAACAGCGCCTGGGTCCGATTGGGCATCTTTCAAACCGAGACGGATGCGGAAACCCAGCAGTTTCGCGACGTGATCACCAGGGCCCCCAGCCTGAGGTCCAGGGATGTCATCGTCCTGGATGTGCGCGGCAATGGCGGCGGCCCCTACAACTGGTTCATGGCCTTCCTCAGGAGCCTCTACGGCGACGCCTACGCCGACTACTATGCGCGGGCGCGGGTGGTGATCGAGCCCGTCTACCGCGCGACCCCGGAGACCCGGGCCTATCTGATGAGCGACGACGCGCCCGGCGCCGGGCCGGCCATCCCGCCTGACCCGCAGACGGAAAGCGGCCCCTCCGCCCCGCCATTCGGCGAGGCGCTGGCGACGGCCATCGCCCATCACGAGCCAATCTACAAGTCGCCCCATGTAACCCCGCCCAAGCCCACGGCCACGCCGCAGCGCCTGACCAACGCCAAGGTCTATGTGCTAACCGACTACGGCTGCGGCAGCGCCTGCATCGCCTTCGCCGACGAGATGCGCCTGTTTCCCGGCGTGACCCAGATCGGGCTGGAGACCTTTGTCGACAATCGGACTGGCACGCCGCTGGCGCACCCGCTACCGAGTGGAAACGGCCGCATCTCGGTTCCCATCCTCACTCGCGACAAGCGCGAGCGCGGCGACGCGGAACCGGTCCGGCCGCTCTACGAGTTCGAGGGGAACATCGCAGACGACGCGGCCGTCCGCGATTGGATTATCCACACGGTGCTACCGCGAGACGGCGTCAAGTCGTTCTGAAAGCCGCCCTTCCCGCTGGTTCTCAGAGGAGCAACCCCAATGCACGCGATCCAATACGAAGCCTTCGGCGGCCCGGAGGTGTTGAAGTATGTGGACCTGCCGCGGCCAATACCCGGCGAGGGCGAGGTGCTCGTTGAAGCGGCGGCGATCGGCGTCAACTTCCCAGACATCCGCGAGCGTCTCGGCGTCTACAATCGCGCCGAGACGCGCGTCGGGGGCGTGACCCTTCCCCAAATCGGTGGCCTTCAGGTGGTGGGGCGCGTGGTCGAGATCGGCCCGAACGCCGCCCCCTCGCTCAAGGGCCGCAAGGTGATGGCGCTCATGAAAAAGGGCGCCTACGCCCAGTTGGTCGTCGCAAAGACCTCCATGCTGGTGGTCCTGGAAGACGGCGACGACGATGCAGCGATGGCCAGCCTTCCCTGCCAGGGGGCCACTGCATACCTATGCCTGCAGGCATCCACCACCCTGCGCCCCGGCGAAAGCCTCTTGGTGCACGGCGCCGCCGGCGGCGTTGGGAGCCTGGCGGTTCAGATCGCAAAGGCGCTGGGCGCGGGCTCGGTGATCGGCTCGGCAAGCACCGAGGAGCGGAGAGCCTTCGTCCGCAACCTGGGCGCTGACCACGCCATCGCCTATGACCGGTCCGATTGGACCCAGCAGGTACTGGACCTGACCGAGGGGCGCGGCGTCGACGTTGTCCTAGAATCGATCGGCGGCGAAGTTTTCGAACAAAACTTCGACGCCCTGGCGACTTTCGGCCGGTGCGTCATCTTCGGGTCCACCCAGGGGCCGGGCGCACCCGTCGCCCCGCGTCGGCTGATGACCAAGTCCCAGGCCTTGATCGGCTTCTATCTCCCGGTGTTCTACCAGCGACCAGACCTGATCCGCCAGGCGCTGAGCTTCCTGGCCGACGGCGTACGCACGGGGGCGATAAAGGCGAATGTCGCGAAGGTCCTGCCCCTGAGCCAGACCGCCGAGGCTCATCGCCTCCTAGAGGCGCGCGAGGCGCAGGGCGTGATTGTCCTGGACCCGGCCGCCTGATCAGTTCCGACCGTCCGGATCGACGCCCTCGACGATCCGGACGTCACGCTCCGCGCCATCCCCAAGAGCGGCCAGCGCCTCCTGGTAGAGCGGCGTGCGGTAAGCTGAGCGCGCCTGCTCGAAGGAGGCGAACTCGACGAGGACGGTTCGCTCGCGTACGCCGGCCTCGTGAACCTCGATTGCGCCATTGCGCGAAAGAAACCGGCCGCCCGCCGCGATGATG
>OVEP010056949.1_pt1 | contig 12060 bp, 10 predicted proteins | sample 1779801 | NCBI WGS metagenome assembly OVEP01 (sample SAMEA3914791, study PRJEB12502) | metagenome | biome: forest; material: soil | place: Canada | collected 2011-07-03 | depth 0.1 m
AATCGACGGGCAGGATCTGCGCGACGTGGCCCAGCGCTCCCTGCGCGCCGCCATCGGCATCGTCCCGCAGGACACGGTGCTGTTCAACGACACGGTCTATTACAACATCGCCTATGGCCGCCCCGGCTCGCCCAAGGAAGCGGTCGAGCATGCCGCGCAGATGGCGCGCATCCACGACTTCGTCACCGCCCTGCCGCAGGGCTATGAAACCAAGGTCGGCGAGCGCGGCCTGAAATTGTCCGGCGGCGAGAAACAGCGCGTCGCCATCGCCCGCACGATCCTGAAGGCGCCCTCGATCCTGCTGTTCGACGAGGCGACCTCGGCGCTCGACACCCACACCGAGCGCGAGATCCAGCAGTCCCTGCGCGAAGTCTCGCGCAACCGCACCACCCTGGTGATCGCGCACCGCCTGTCGACCGTGGTCGATGCCGACGAGATCATCGTGCTGGAGGCCGGCCAGATCGTCGAGCGCGGGCGCCATGGGGATTTGCTGGCTGCCGATGGGACTTATGCGGCGATGTGGCGCCGCCAGCAGGAAGCGGCGCATCTGCGCGAGGAATTGGCGTTGGCGGAGGTGTAGGCCCGACCGACAGGACCGTTGCCGCTTCGGTCATCTCGCGCGAAATCCGCAATGGAATGCTCTTCATCCCTGAAGGCCCGACAGGCCATGACCGACGCACCGAGAACGAACGGCCTCAAGGGCGTCGCCCTTCGTCGCGCGCCGAGAGAACCTCCCCGACGGTGATGCTCGGCGCCTGGCGCTGAAAACCCTTGATCAGGGAGACCGCGGCGGCGATCTCCTCTCGCCGCCGGTCATGCTCGGGTACGAGACGGGCGATCGGACGCCCATGGCGCGTTATGACAAAGGTCTCTCCTCGTTCGACTGCGTCCAGGAGTCGATGCAGAAGGGTCTTGGCTTCGGAGGCGGCAATCTCACGCATTATTTTCGACTCGTCATTTCGGCCAGCTGAAAATAAGGAAACTTGTCTCGCTCCCCAAGGACTTTACACATCCGCTTCCCCCTGGCGCCGCCAGCAGGAAACGGCGCATCTGCGAAGAATTGGCGTTGGCGGAGTGTAAGCTGTAACGGTCGTCACTGCGTCGGTGCGATGCCTAGATATAATCGCGCCTGTCATTGATATGTCATAATCTGATATCTGAAAGTGTTGCCTGCCATTGGGAATGGGCTTCGCCGCGATGAAGGGGAGTTCTCGCGGCGTCAGGGCAACCGAGGACGGGCAACAAAGCCAACCCGTTGCACGAGTATTGTTTGTTCGAATGAATACGCTATCGATATCCGCCGATTGGCCCGGGAAAGAGGCCGAATCGCTGCTCTGGCTCGCCAGCTTTCCGCGATCGGGAAATACCTTCACTCGCATCCTCCTGGCCAACTACTTCGCCGGCGACGACGCGCCGTACGACATCAACAAACTCGCCGATTTCATTCCCGTGGACACGAACGACGAACTCTGGAGAGCCTTCTCGAGCGACGTCCCCGCCCCCACTCTGAGCACGTGGGAGCACAGCTGGAAGGCCAGGCCTGACTTTATCCGGCACTACCGGAAAACGCTCACGCCCTCCAAATTCCCAGGTTTGAAAACGCATACGGCCAACATGAATGTGGGGGACCGAAGCGGCTTCGACTTCAGGAACAGCGACCGGGCAATCTACATTGTCCGTCACCCGCTCGACGTCCTTCTCAGTTTGTCCGACTACAATAGCTGGGACATAGACAACGCCATCCAAATGATGACCATGAGCGGAATGGCCATATTCAGCGAGCATCACGGCGGAGCCATGGAAGTGCGGGGATCTTGGACCGAGCATGCTTCGAGCTGGCTGAAGGCACCGCCCTGTCCGCTCCTCCTGGTTCGCTACGAGGATCTTCACGGTGAGCCGGCGCGGGTCTTGCGGGAAATTCTGATCTTCCTCGGCACCGCCGTCGATCCGGATCGCGTCAATCGGGCGGCGGAAGCGTCCCGTTTCGAAAAGGTGCGAGACCAGGAAACCTCAAACAGGTTTTCGGAAGCCCCCGACACGATGAGAGGCGGCGCCTTTTTCCGAAAAGGCAAAGCCCTCCAGTGGCTTAACTCGTTAACGCCAGACCAGGCCTATCGCCTCGCCGACGCCTGCGAACCGCTCATGAGCAAGCTCGGCTACACCCACCCGCGCGACGTCTATTTCGACGGCCGTAACGCCTTGCAGCCGGTCAATCTGCGCGCCTAGAACTTAAAGCCGGATTCCACCAGCAGCTTGTGGAATTCGCGCAGATGCTTCTCGGCCTGGCTCTTATCGGGGATCGAGGACAAGAATTTTTCCTCGAAATTGGCCTGGCGGAGATGGCCCAAAACGCGCTTGTGCGCCATCTCCAGCGCCCGCCCCTTGATCAGCACGCCCGAGGCGCAGAACTTGACCAGCCGCAACGCGCGAAACGCCAGCGGATCCTCGGGCCTGTCGATCTTCTCGATCACGCCGCTCTGCTCGAGATATTCCACCAGCACATTGTCCGTGGCGGCGGCCAGGTCGGCGCGCAATTTGTCGGGCAGGATCTTGCTGGCGTGGATCGCCTTGTTGCAGCGGGTCAGCGCCCCCATGCGGTCGGGCGGCGACAGGCGCGAGGGCACCCAATCCTCGATGCCGCCACGATCCTCTGCATAGCGGGCCAGCTTGCGGGTGATCTGCTCGCCGAACAACTCCGCGGTCTTGGCCGCACCGAGCAGGTTCATAAGATAGATTAACGCCCGGGCGCGGCCACCCATTTCCAGCGACAGATCGTCGATGGCGTTCTGCAGGCCGGCCTGACCACCGACGCTCTGCTGACGCACGAAGCGATGGGTCAGCGCCTCGGCCATCGCCGGGCCGCCGGTCACGCCCTCATGAGTGATCAGCCGGTTGGCCAGCTTGAGGAACGCTTCGAATTCCTGGGCCGGCTCGTTGCGCGACAAGGGATTGGCGCTGCGTAATTCGCGGGAGACCCGGGTGAACAGGGATTCCTGCGTCTCGGGGAGCTTGCCGGCGCCCAAAAGACGGTTAAGGGTCGCGAAGCTTTCGCTGCCGCCCTTCGCCTCGTTGGCCTTGCCGCCGGCCAGGTCGCACATCTGTCCCAGCGCCGCGGCCAGATTGGTCTGAAATCCGAGCAGATCCTGGATCGCTTCGGCCGGAATCAGCAGATCGGCGACCAGCCCGTCGAGCAGCGCCATATGCTTGTCCGCGCCCTCTTCCGCCGCCCAGAACAGAACCTTGTCGAGCTTGGCGGTCCAGCCGCGCTTGTCGAGCAGCATCGCCGAAATCAGCACCCGGGCCTGGTAATCGGCATCCTCGCCCGACTTGCCGGCCTGGGCCATCACCTCGGCCAGGGTCAGGGCCTTGGGCGCCTTCTCGGGCTCAGCCTTGCGGGCGCGGTTCCACAGCTGTTCCCACGAGCGGTGCAGGAAGTCGCGGCGGACCTTGCCTTCCTCGCCGCCCTGAGGGGCCTGCAGCCGCGAGATCTGGTCGACCGCGTTCATCAGCAGCGAGCCCTTGTCGGCCAGCCGCTTCATTTCGCGGGCATTGTGCAGAAGCTCTGTCGGGGTCAGGAAAGCTTCGTCGAGATAGGCGCGGAACAGCCGGCCAATGGTCTGGCGCGAGGACAGACCAAAGGCGTCGGACACTTCCGTGCAGATCGGCGCGTCGCCCACCGTCGAGGTGGAAATCTCGGCCTTCTGCGCCGCCTTGGTCTTCTCGAGCAACACCTTTTCGGAATGCATCCCGTCCTGGCGCGCGAAATCGCGCACCACCCGCACGGCGGTGTAATTGCTCTTGCTGAGCAGATTGTCGGCGAACTCGATCGCGGCCCCTTCCTCGGTCACGACCTGGTTGAGGACCCAGCGCTTGTCCTGCAGAACCTGAACCTCGAAGGATGTCGATTTGGGCTTCATCGAGCCCTCTCGTCGAGTTTCCAGCCCAGACGGACCACTTCACGCTTGGCCGGGGGATGACCGCCGATGGCGGCGCGGCGCAGCCAGCGCGCGGCGATTTCCTCGTTCCGTTCGACACCGGTGCCGCTGGCCAGCATCAGCGCATAATTGAACGCCGCCTCGGCCTTGCCCTGCTCGGCGGCGCGTCGATAAAGGCGCGCGGCCTCGGCCGGATCCGCCTCGATGCCGATCCCCTGGCGCAGCATGTTGGCGAGGTTGAACTGGGCGTCGGCGTCGCCATTGTCGGCGGCGTCGCGGTAATGCTCGACCGCCTGCCCCTGGTCCTTCTGCACGCCGCTGCCGGCCTCATAGAGGGCGCCCAAGGCGAAATGCGCCGCCGCGTCGCCCTGGTTGGCCGCGGCCTGGAACCATTTAACCGCCACCGTCGGATTGGGAACACCGCCGCGGCCGGCGCGGATCATGTTGCCGAGATTGAACTGGGCGCGGGCGTCGCCCTGCCGCGCCGCCTTGAGATACCAGACCTTGGCCTCGGCCTCGTTCACGGGCACGCCCATGCCGAGATCATAGACCATGCCGAGCGCGCATTCCCCCAAGGCCGAGCCGAGATCGGCCGCCTTGCGGTACCATTTCATCGCTTCCGGATAATCGGGCGTTTTCCCATCTCCGTCGCCTTTGCGGTACCGGTCGCCCAGCGCCACCATCGCATCGGCCTCGCCGCCCTTGGCCGCCGCCAGTAGCGATTCGGTGCTTTCCTCGAACCCGCCATCGAGCGGATCGTCGATGATGTCGGGCGGCGGCAATCCGACGATCTCGACGGGCGGGGCCGGCGCCGCGGGCGTGTTTGCTCCGCCCAGCAGGGCCGCGGCCTCGTCATTGCCCTGCTCCGCCGCCAGTTTCAGCCATTTTTGCGCCTGCGGCGGGTCCTCCTTGAGCAGGGCCCGCCCGACCATGAATTGCGCGAATGCGTCGCCCTTCTCCGCGAGGAGCCGGGTATTGGTGAGCATATCCACTTTCTTGGCCATGGCCGGTCTCGTCGGAGAGAAGAAGGTACGAATTATGAGGAGGAGTGCGGTGCAATCGCAATTTCAAAAAAGAGAGCGCCCTCAACTATCTACGGTATCCCCTCTTATCGAGACCGCGCCGGCCCGAGTTGAAAGAGCTCCCGATTCGTATTACATTTAATTCGTCACGTAATACAGAGGCCGAGATGCCGCTTCCCGTTCAATCTATCCGAGCCTCCGCGGAGCATCGCCCCATCCTGCAAGCGGTGGCCGACTTGCTGCGCCAAGGCGAGGAAGCGGCACTTTTGCGGCTGCTCTGCGACATATCCGCGCGGTCTATCGGGCCGTTTCGCGACGAAGAAGCGGCAATCGCTTTCCTTCGCGATCGCCTGGTGACCGCCCTGCGCCCTCGCATGGTATGGCTCTTCGGCAGCCGAGGCCGGGGGGATAATCGACTCGACAGCGATTTCGACCTGCTTGTCGTTCTGCCCGACGACTTGCCGCCCAAGAGCTACAGCCATAGATCGGCCGCCGCGCCACTCTCCGCCTGCGGCCTGCCGGTCGACGTCATTCCATGCTCGATGAGCGATTTTCTGGAAAACCGGGACAATCCGGAAACCCTGATCGGACGGGCCGCGAGCGAGGGCAAGCTGCTCTATCAGGACAGAACCTGTCGCATGGGAACGTCCGGCGCCCCATGAAGATCGCCGTTGAAAGCTTCATCCGCCTCGCCAGGGAGGATCTCGCCGTCGCCAGGAAATTGGCGGCCGATCATCCGAGACACGCGGCCTTCAATATCGAACAAGCGGCCGAGAAGCTGCTGAAGGCTGTTTTGTCGTCCGAGGGCATCCCGTTCAACGCCGGCCACCAGCTCGGGGCCCTTGCCGCTCTTCTTCCCGCGACTCATCTTTGGCGCGCGGATCTCGCCACCTTCGATGAGTTCACGAGCTACGCTACCGCGTTGAGATATCCTACCGGCGGCGGCCGCATGCCTCAGGAGCCGGAAGAGGACGAGTTGCTGGAAGGCCTGGGCCGTGTCGCCGCCCTGGTCGATGACATTGAGGATTGGTGCCGGGAGGCATCATAAAACATCCATGCGATTACGGAGCCCGACTCCACAATTGCAAGGATAGGGCCCCGGGCCCTTCTAGGAGCGAGCAATGCGCGTGACCGTCAAAGAGGGGGCCATAGCGCCGCCGCCCGGATTCCGTCCGCGGTGATGGAGGCGGGGAATTTCTGCATCGACGATACGGTCGATGTTCGAGCCGAAGACGGCAAGATCATCGAACCGGTATGCGAGACGGACTACGACCTCGACCAATTGCTCGACCGCATTACCCCAGAAAACTTGCACGGGCCGATCGACTTCGAGGATCCAATTGGCAAAGAGGCGCGCAGCTAGCCGTGACGCCCCCCTATCTGTTCCGTAAAAATCTTTCTTCTGTGTGGCCACAGTATTGTGAAATCTACGCAGGAAGGGCGATATGGCGCTCAATATTCACGATAGGTAAGTGGACCGGCTAGACGCCGAATTAGCCGGGGCGCGCCTCACATCGAGCAGCGCGCCGCGACCCGGAGCGGACTTTTCCGACACGAACATCGCGGCCGCGTAAATTTTCGACCAGGAGTTTCCACTGTCCCCCTCCGTTCCCTTTTCGATCGAGCAAACCTTCGCCTCGGGTCTCGCCCATCACCAGGCCGGGCGCATGAGCGAGGCGGAACCGGCCTATCGCCGGCTGCTGGCTTACGATCCCGCGCATGTCCAGGCCCTGCATCTGCGCGGCGTCCTGCTGCATCAGCTCGGCCGGCAGACTGTCGCCATTCCCTGGATCCTGCGCGCCCTCTCCCTCGCTCCGGGGGAAGGATCCTTCTGGTCAAATCTGGGCGACGCCCTGAGGTCGAACAACAGGATCGAGGATGCCATATGTGCGCTGAAACAGGCATTGATCCTGTCGCCGGGACAGGTAAGCCCTTGGCATAATCTCGGGCTTAGCCTGCTCCATATGGGCGGGAAGGAGGAAGGGGCGCGGCTGCTGAAACGCGCTCTCCATATCGATCCGACCTCAGCCGCGCTCCACTACACCCTGGCCACGGAAACCCGGCTGACCGATCCGGGGGATCGCAGGCTCGCGGCAATGGAATCTCTGGCAGAACGGTTGCCGGAGACAGCGGCGCCGGATCTGGCCAATCTTCATTTCGCTCTTGGCGTCAGCTACAAGGATCTCGGCGACGCGGACCGATCGCTGGAGCATTTCATCCGCGCCAACCAATTCAAAAGACGCATGGCGGGGTATGACGAAGGCCGGGTCTTCGCCCTGTTCGACGCGATCGAGACCGCCTTCCCGCCGGAACGCTTCAGCGACGTGCCGCCGGCTTCGGCATCCTCGACGGGCCCGATTCTGGTCGTCGGCATGCCGCGTTCGGGGACCAGTCTGGTCGAACAGATCCTGGCCAGCCATAGCGCCGTCTTCGGCGCCGGCGAACTCACCCTGTTGGAGCAGACGCTTATCGAGGTGTTTCCGGCCTGCGGAGGACGGCCTGCTGCCCTGGCGGCTCTGTCCGCCACTGAGTTGCGCCGAGCGGGCGACGTCTACCGGGCCCAGCTGCAAGCCTTGGCCGGCATAGGGTATTCGCGCGTCGTCGACAAGCTGCCTCTGAATTTCCTTCATTGCGGGCTGGTCGCCCTGATGATGCCGGACGCGCGGATCGTGCATGTACGCCGCGACCCGGTCGACACCTGCCTCTCCTGCTTCTCGACTCAATTCGCCGGAGGCCACGCTTATGCGCAGGATCTCGGCGATCTGGGGCGATTTTATCGGCGCTATCGCCAGCTCATGGCGCATTGGCACCGCGTGCTACCACCCGGCGTGATGATCGAGATTAGTTATGAAAAGATCGTCGCCGATCTCGAAGGTGAGATGCGGCCCGTATTCGACATGTGCGGCCTCGCGTGGGAAGAGGGATGCCTCGATTTCCATCGCACCCGCCGGGCCGTCATTACAGCCAGCCTGTCGCAGGTGCGTCGGCCGCTCTATCAGAGCCCGACGCGGGCGTGGCGGCCCAGCAACGCTCTCTTGAAGCCGTTGCTGGGCGCCCTCGAAGATTAAGCCTTAGCGCAAGGGGCAGCGATGTAGTTTCCCCGGCCAGCGAGACTGCAGACTCGTCATTGCATTGACCCGCCGCCGGCTTCAACCATTTCAGCGTCTGCGGCTGGCCTTCCTTGAGGACTCTCCCCGATCATAAATTGCACGAACGCAACGCCCGTCTCCGCCGGGAGCTGAGTTGGTCTGCATATCCTTTTTCTTCGTCGCAATTGACGCTCACCAAGAGGGAATAGGCGAATTGGACGAAAGGAATCCTACTATGCCCGGACATAGGAGGGCTGCAGCTTTTAAAAGCCCTTCCCCCACCGTAACAAGTCGCGCTGGATTCATGCGCTTTTTACGATATTGACTAATTAAATATTCTACTAATAATTACACTCAAACTCGCTTTCCAATGGGGATCTCAAGCCATGGCTGTATCCACATTTCAGCAGACCGACTCCGCAACGCAACCCTTGACGGCCTGGGCCGCCGATCTCGACGGCAATGTGATGGTGCTGACACGGCTTGGCGACATGTTCGCGCCGCATCAGCAGGCGACACCCAACATGACGGCGGCGCTCGATCCCGGCCATGTTTTCAATGGTACGGCGCTGACCGAAGTGGCAGCACAAACCACGGGAACGATCACCGCCCCGGTCAGCAATCCGCGCATCGACCGACTGGTAATCAATCAGTTCAGCGGCACGATCTCGGTGGTTACAGGCACGGAGGCATCCAGCCCGACCCCGCCAACGATCCCCACAGGATCATTGCCGGTGGCACAAATCCTGTTGCAGACCAGCACGACCACTATCACCAACAACATGATCACAGACGAACGGGATTTCTCCCTACTCGGCGGCGGCATCACCAACGTCACCGCTGGCACCGGCCTTACCGGCGGCGGCGCCTCGGGCAGCGTGACGATCAGCTTGTCGGTGCCGGTTTCGGTAGCTTATGGCGGTACCGGCGCTACTTCCGCTGGCCCCACCGCCGCCAACAATATCGGCGCATTGGCCAGCGCCAACAATCTGTCTGACCTGAGCGATGCGCCCACCGCACGCACCAATCTCGGCCTTGGGAGCGCCGCCACTAAAAACGCCTCGGGTAGCGGCCCAACTGTAGCTTCGATCTCAGGCGCGGTGGCGGTAGGGCATCTCGCGATCTTCGCCGACACGGCAGGAACGTTGCAAGATGGCGGCATCCCCCTCATCGCCCTGAGCGGGACCTACATCAATAGCTCGGGTAACGTCTCGCCCGGCCTCTATTATGTAGACACCACCTCAGGACCGATCACTCTAACGGTCAGTTCGACCCTGGCCGGCGGCTACACTTTCGTCGATGCGGGTAATTACTGGGGCGTCAACAATTTGACGATTAATGGCAACGGCAATTCCATCGGCAACATCCCCAGCAATCTTGCAGGCACCTTCCTCGCCAATGTTTCCGACTACCAATTCTCGATGGTCGCCGAAGCGACTTACTGGAGGCTCGTCTAATGCCCAAACTTTCGGATTTCGTTCCCGCTTCTCCCTCCGGTGTTCAGGTAGTAGCGAACACAGTGCCCTTGCCGGGTTTTCTTGGATATTTCGGCTCGGGGTCGTGGCAGGTGTTTCAGGCCAACGGAACCTTCACTGTTCCCAATAACGTCTCTGAGATCAGAGTACGAGTGGTTGGAGCAGGTGGGGGTGGGGCTCAAGTCAGCGGAACGCGCCTATTAGCAAGCGGTGGAGGCGGAGGCGGATATGCACACGGTGTCTTCTCCGCGTCACCCGGGGCTACCTTTGCTGTAACGGTTGGAGTGGGCGGAACCGGAGGCACATCACCAACAGCAGGCGGGAGCTCCTCATTCGGCACATCTATTTCGGCGACGGGTGGAGCCGCCGGTAGCGCTTTAGCGAGTAGTGGTCCCGCAGCCCCTGGCGGAGTGGGAACAGGAGGAACATTTCAGGCGAGCGGAGGTGCTTCGGCCGCTGCAGGAGGCGCTTTCGCCGCAACGGGAGGTGGTGGAGCAGGGTCTCAAATGGGCAATGGAGGAACATCCTCCATGGGCGGAGGAGGTGTCGGAGAAGGCAATTCGTTGGGTTATGGAGGCGGGAGCCCATTTGGATTCCCTAACCCTCAGAGCCTTCTTCTTGGCGCTGCCGACTGCATTGGCAATTGTGCTCCGGAGAGCACATCAGGCTCAATCAACCCTATAAACGCGATAATTCGATTTCCCTTCGATGGCTTTACAGGCGGTGGAGGCGGAGGCGGCAGTTCCAGTGGAGTGGGAACAGGAGGGATTGGTGGAGGCGGAGGAGGGTCTTATTCAGCTGGAATAGGAGGAGGTGCCGGGGGCGTTGGCGGCGGCGGGGGCGCGAGCGCCGGAAACGGAGGCATTGGAGCTGGGGGAGGAGCGATAAATGTGGGCTCCTCCGATTTAGGGGCCGGCGGACCGGGTCTGGTGGTGGTCGAATGGTAAAGGCATCGAACTCCCCTAAGCCCGCACCGTCACGTCGAAGGACGGCCTGCTCCCTGCAAAATATAGAGGTTCTGAGGATTACAACAGGGCTGGCAGATAAATCCTTCTTCGAAGAATTGAGCGGTGAACAGGAATAATCACCCAATATGATCAAAGGGCTGAGTGCGACAATCTTATCGCACCCCACCTTCGACAATCGACTTACCAATAGATGGACGGCCTCGCTGTCCGGTAGAGAGGTGATCTCCGCTACGGACACCATCACCATGGCGGAGAAGTTAGATCACACGTCAGCGCAGCGCCTTATAATGCGCGATCAGTCCATTGGTCGAACTGTCGTGGCTGGTCACTGCCGCGCCGCCAGCCAACTCCGGCAGAATCGCCCCGGCCAGCTTCTTACCGAGTTCGACGCCCCACTGGTCGTAGCTGTTGATCTGCCAGATCACGCCCTGAACGAAGATCTTGTGCTCATAGAGCGCGATCAGACGGCCCAGGGTGCGCGGATCCAGCTCGCGATAGAGAATCGAGTTGGTCGGACGGTTGCCGGTGAAGACACGATGCGGCACGGCCGCTTCCAGCTTCTCGCCGGTGAACCCGGCGGCTGACAATTCGGCGCGGGCCTCGTCGGCGGTGCGGCCCTTCATCAGCGCCTCGGTCTGGGCGAAGAAATTGGCCAGCAGCATCGCCTGATGGTCACCGATGGGGTTCCGGCTCTTCGCGGCGGCGATGAAGTCGCACGGGATGATGCGTGGGCCCTGATGGATCAGCTGATAGAAAGCATGCTGGCCGTTGGTGCCCGGCTCGCCGAACAGGATCGGGCCAGTGCCGTAATCGACCGGCTTGCCATCACGGGTCACGCCCTTGCCATTGCTCTCCATGTCGGCCTGCTGCAGATAGGCGGCCAGGCGATGCAGATATTGATCGTATGGCAGCACCGCATAGGTGTCAGCCTCGAAGAAATCGACATACCAGATTCCGAGCAGCGCCAGGATCACCGGCAGGTTCTTGTCCAACGGCGCGGTGCGGAAATGCTCGTCCATTTCATGCGCGCCGGCCAGCAATTCCTCGAAGCGCTCATACCCGACGGCCAGCGCGATCGACAGGCCGATCGCCGACCACAGGGAATAGCGGCCGCCGACCCAATCCCAGAAGGCGAACATGTTCTTGGTGTCGATGCCGAACTCGCCCACCGCGCGGGCATTGGTGGAGAGTGCGACGAAATGCTTGGCGACCGCGTCGTCGCCCAGATCCTTGACCAGCCAGGCGCGCGCGGAGCGGGCATTGGCCAAGGTCTCTTGGGTGGTGAAGGTCTTGGAAGCGACGATGAAGAGCGTCGTTTCAGGACGGCACTTCTTCAGCACGGCATGCAGGTGGCTGGCGTCGACATTAGACACGAAGTGGCTGGAGATGCCGGGGACGCGATAAGGCGCCAGCGCCTCGACCGCCATCAGCGGGCCGAGATCGGAGCCGCCGATGCCGATATTGACGATATCGGTGATCTTGTCGCCCGTGGCACCCTTCCAGGCACCCGAATGCACCGCATCGGAGAATTCCTTCATCTGGGCGAGAACGCCCTCGACCAGCGGCATCAC
>OVEP010002302.1_pt2 | contig 12053 bp, 12 predicted proteins | sample 1779801 | NCBI WGS metagenome assembly OVEP01 (sample SAMEA3914791, study PRJEB12502) | metagenome | biome: forest; material: soil | place: Canada | collected 2011-07-03 | depth 0.1 m
GCCTCGGCCGCCTGGTGCGGCGTGATCGGCGCCAACTCCGGTATCTACAGCCGGTTCCTGGACCAGGACGCCGCCAGGGAGATGTTCCCGGGGCCCGACCTGATCATGGCCGGCCTGCTGCAGCCGTCCGGCCGGGCCGAGCGCGTGCCCGGGGGCTACCGGCTCAGCGGGCGCTGGCCGTTCGGCAGCGGGGTCGCCCACAGCGACTGGGTGACCTCCGGCGCGTTCGTCTACCAGGACGGCGAGCCCTACGCCAGCCCGGACGGCAGCAACCCGCACGAGTCCCGCCAGTTCGTGGTGGACCGCGACCAGGTCGGCCTGGTCGACAACTGGCACACCACCGGCCTGTGCGGCAGCGGGAGTTGCGACTACACGATCACCGACGTGTTCGTGCCCGAGGAGCACAGCTACACCTTCGACACCGTGCACGGCCGCCCCAGCCCGCTGGCGCAGCCGGACGCGTTCACCCGCAGCATGTGCGGGGTGCCGCTGGGGGTGGCCCGGGCGGCGCTGGACCACGCCCGCGGCATCGCGCTCACCCGGATCGACCGGATGACCGGCGTCGCCTGGTCCGACAGCTTCCGGGTCCAGGTCACCCTGGCCGAGTGCGAGGCGGACTACAACGCCACCCGTGAGGGCGTCTACGCCAGTATGACCCGCCAGTGGGAGGTCCTGGCCGCCGGCGGCACCCTGGACGACCTGACGCCGGACGAGCGGGCCGCCTCGCCGCTCGCCTGGGTGCACTCCTTCCGCACCTCGCGCTCCATCGTCAACCGGCTCTACGACCTGCTCCAGACCTGGTCCATCAACCGCAGTTCGCCGATGGACCGCTGGCTGCGCGACACCACGACCATGTGCCAGCACCTGATCGCGCAGGACCGCATCCTCCAGTCGGCCGGTGCCTACCTGGTCGGTGGAAAGCCCGAATTCGGCATCGCCCTTGGCATCGTCTAGCCCGACAGGAATCCCGATGAGCAGTCGTCTTGTCCTTCTGGTCAACCCCAACAAGGTGCATCCGCCGATCGCGCCCTACGCGCTCGACGTGCTCACCACCGCGCTGGAAGCGGCCGACTTCGAGGTCGAGGTACTCGACCTCACCTTCCACCGCGAGGACTGGAAGTCCTATCTCACCGAGTACTTCGCGCTGCGCAGCCCGATGCTGGTCGGTGTCACGGTCCGCAACACCGACACGGTCTACGCCTTCGAGCAGCGGCCGTTCATCGGCGAACACAAGGAGATCATCACCGAGATCAGGCGGCTGACCGACGCGCCGATCATCGGCGGCGGCATCGGCTTCTCCACCATGCCCTTCGCCCTGGTGGACTACTTCGGCATTGAGTACGGCGTCAAGGGCCCCGGCGAGCGGATCATCTGCGACCTGGCCGACGCGCTGTGCACGGGTCGCGACCCGGCCACGGTGCCCGGCCTGATCCGCAGCACCGCCGAGGGCGTCCTCCGGGTGCCCCCGGCGGTGCTGACCACGCGGCACGGGCGCACGCTGCCGACGCTGCCCGGCGGGCAGTTCGAGCACCGGGTGTGGCAGGTGGACAGCACCGCCAGCTACGTGCGCCGCTCCGGGACCCCGTACAAGGTCGACAACCTGCAGTACTACCAGCGCGGCGGCCTGGGCAGCATCCTCACCAAGAACGGCTGCTCCTACCGCTGCACCCACTGCGTGGAGCCGGACGCCAAGGGCACCAGCTTCGGCCGCCGCGACGTCTCCGCCGTGGTCGACGAGATGCAGTCACTGGCCGCTCAGGGCATCCTCGACCAGCACACCACGGACAGCGAGTTCAACCTCTCGATCAACCACGCGAAGCAGGTGCTGCGGGAGGTCGTCCGCCGCAAGCACGCCGACGCGGACAATCCGCTGAACCAGCTGCGGCTCTGGGTCTACTGCCAACCCAGCCCGTTCGACGAGGAGTTCGCCGAGCTGCTGGCCGCCGCCGGGTGCCGGGGCGTGAACGTCGGCTCCGACCACGTGCGTCCGGACATGCTGCGCGGCTGGAAGGTCTCCGAGAAGGGCACCACCTACTACGACTTCGCCGACACCGAGCGGCTGGTCCGGCTCTGCCACCAGCACGGCATCCTGACCATGGTCGAGGCGCTGTTCGGGATGCCCGGCGAGACGCCGGAGAGCATGCGCGCGTGCGTGGACGCGTTCATGGCGCTGGACGCCACGGTGACCGGCTTCTCGCTGGGGCTGCGGCTGTTCCCGTACACGCCGATGGGCATCGCCATGGCCGAGCAGTGCGACTCGGTCCGCACGGTGCCCGGGCTGCGGTCCGACGGCGCCACCGGGCCGATCGTGCTGAAGCCGCTGGCCGCGTGCTCCGGACCGGTGGAGTACGAGCGGCAGTTCATGTTCGACGAGCAGGGCAACTTCCGCCTGGTCTGCTACTTCTCGCCGGACCTGCTGGCGGACCCGGCCATGGCGGCCGACCCGTCCGAGCGGTGGAGCGGTTCGGTGGACCTGCTGTGGGACCTGATCGATCCCAGCGACTACCACCGGGTGATGCTGCCGACGCTGACCGGCTCCGGCGAGAGCGACAACAACTACGCGGACAACCCCTTCCTGACCAGTCTCAGCGGGCTGGGCTACACCGGCGCGTTCTGGTCGCACTGGCGCAGCCGCGAGGCGATCCAGCGTGAGGCGAGCCGGATCGGCGTGGCCGGGTCGACCGGCGCCTGAGCCCGGCCGGCAGTCGGTCGGTCGGTCGATCAGTCGATCAGTCGATCAGTCGGAGGATGCCTTGCGACCTGTCCGGCCGGGGTTCTCCCGCGCTGGGTCCGGCAGGTGCGGCAGGGCATCTTCCATGTGCGAAACGGTTTAGATATCACGCGCTGTTCCCGCACCGCCGCAACGGCGACTGTGGGTCACTGAATATTGATTCGAGGGCCCTGGGATATCGGGGTCATGACAACTCGTCAACCGACAGTGACGTGACCACCGCAAAGCACTGACTCCTGCCCTCTAGCCATTTCACATACGCTTATATTAACCTCGCCTCAGTTCAGCTCAGTTCAATTCACGCGCGCAGGCATTTGGACACCTGGGTCAGGAACGGGGGTCTCCACCTGTTTCAGGAGTCACCAGCACCACGCGGAGGGGGGACACCGCCTGACGACCCGCGAGACGGGCGTCGGCGGTACGCGCGGCGACACCCCGGCACCGGCTTCGGCACCGCCCCATCGGAACGGCGGCGAACGGGGCCCTTCGAGGCGCAGGACCTCTTCGCGCAGTTCGGCGGCGTCCGCACGGACCCGGCCCAGATCTGACGCCACGTCAGTCGGCGTCCCGGTCGGCCGTCCTCCGTGCCCGGGCGCCCAACGGACCGCACTACTTGAACGACCCGGCTGGAGGATCTCCTTTCTTGAGGGGCAGATGAACCGAATTGAGAGCAGCAGTGGGTTACCTTGGCCATTGCCGTCACACGTCGATGTGCGGCGAGACGCCAGCGGCCGTCGTCTCAACGACGAACTCACCTCCGTGCGCCCTGCCCCCGCTCCGCTCACCGTCCTGCTTGCGGACGCCCAGCCCGCGATTCGCCACGGTGTCCGTTCCATGCTCGAACACTTCGGAGACATATCGGTTGTCGGTGAAGCCTCAACAACTGGCGAGGTACTGACGGAGACATCCCGGTACCGACCCGATGTGCTCGTGGTCGACCCGTTGATGGACGGGGCGGCCGGCATGCAGGTGATCACCCAGGTGCTGCGGCTCATCCCGGCGACGGGCGTGCTGGTCTTCAGTTCGGACGACGACGACAAGGCCATCACCTCGGCCTTCCACGCCGGTGCCCGGGGCTACCTGATCAAGAAGGCGGGGGCGGACCAGATCCTGCGCGGGATCCAGGCCGTGGCGGCCGGTGAGGGGATCGTGGACCGCTCGATCGCCAGCCGGCTGAGCGACCTGATCCGGCCCGCGACCGTGCCCGACTACTACCCGTTTCCGCAGCTCACCGACCGGGAGCGGGAGGTGATCGAGCGCATCGCCGCGGGCAAGTCGAACAGCGCGATCGCCCGCGAGCTCGCGCTGGCTTCCAAGACCATCAGCAACCGCATCTCGACGATCTTCGGCAAGCTCGGGGTGGCCGACCGCGCGCAGGCGATCGTGCTGGCCCGGGACGCGGGCCTGGGCAGCGGCTGACAGAGCGCCGGAGGCCTGCGGGGATTCCTGCGGGCCGCAGGGAGATTCCCAGCCGGACGGGAAGAGTTCCCCTGTCGACAGGGCGCGGCCCGCACCTAGCCTGATGGCTGTCGCACGGCCGCCCAAACGAAGGATGTCGATCGGAGTGGGACGTTGACCGACCAACCGCCTCCTGGCGTGACCATTCGCGCGCAGGAGTCCGAGGACCTGACCCGGGCCCACGGCCTGGACCTCAAGCTGCTCCAGCCGTGGACCGGGGTGGACACACCGTTCCGCGGCGCCTGGTGCGTGCTGCGCCCCGGTGACGTCACCGAGGGCCACGCCCACCGCGAGCGGGAGATCTTCATCGCCATGTCCGGCCGGGCCGAGGTGGTCACCGCCGACCAGCGGCAGCCGCTCGTGGCCGGGGACCTGGCGACCATCGGGCCCGGGGTGGACCACAGCCTCGTCAACCCGTACGACGAGGACTTCGCGTACTACGCCATCTGGTGGGACCGGGTGATGGCGGCGGAGTTCCTCGGCCTGGAGCCCGGGACGGAGCCGGGCGCGTGATCGACTACAACGGGCGACGGTTCCGCAAGCCGGACGGCGACGTCGACACCGTCGCCGTCTACCACCAGCAGGACGACCTCGTCTGGGGCGAGGTCGCCGGGGGCGCGGTGCGGCGCGGCTGGACCGCCGGCACCCGGTTACCGGACGGCACCCTCTCCATGGGGTACACCATCGTCTTCGCCTCCGGCGAGGTGGTCTGCGGGCATACGGTGAACACGCCCGAGCTGACCGCGGACGGCCGGGTGCGACTGCACGAGGTGTGGGAGCGCTACGGCCCGCACGCCGCGACCGGGACCTCCTGCATCGAAGAGGAAGTGACGCTGTGACGCGTGACTCCGCTCAAGCCGGCGCCGCTCGACCCGACGCCGGGCGGCCGGTGTCCGAGGCGGACTGGGGCCGTCTGGAGGGGAGCGTGACCGGGCGGCTGCTGCGCCCCGGGGAGGCCGGGTTCGACTCCTCCAGCGCGCCCTACAACAGGCGGTTCACCCGGACCGCGCCCGCCCGGGTGCTGGCCGTGGCCGACGTCGCCGACGTGCGGCGCGCGGTCGAGTGGGCGCGCGAGGTGGGCGCCCCCATCGTCCCGCGCGGCGGGGGGCACAGCTACGCCGGCTTCTCCGTCAACAGCGGCCTGGTGGTCGACCTCAGGGCCCTCGGCACGGTGACCGTCGACGGTTCCACCGGCCTGGTCACGGCGGCGGGCGGCGCGCTGATGGCCGACGTCTACGCCGCGATCGCGCCGCACGGGATCGCGTTCGCGCTCGGCAACGGCGCGTCGGTGGGCATCGCCGGACTGGCCCTCGGCGGCGGCTCCGCCGCCACCTCGCGCAAGCTCGGACTGACCGCCGACGCCCTGGTCAGCACCACCCTGGTGACCGCCGACGGGCAGCTGCTGACCTGCGACGCCCAGCGGAACCCGGACCTGTTCTGGGCCTGCCGGGGCGGCGGCGGGGGCAACTTCGGCATCAACACCTCGTTCACCTTCCAGGCCTCCCCGGTCGCCGACGCCTCCACCTTCCTGCTGCTGTGGGAGGGGGCGCACGCGCACAAGGTGTTCGCGGTGCTCCAGGAGGTCATGCGGCAGGCCCCGGACGAGTTGTCGATCCGGCTCGGCATCAACGCCGCCGAGGGCTCCGGGGTGACCGTGTCGGCGATCGGCCTGCACCTGGGGCCGGCCCGTGAACTGCGCGAACTGCTGGACCCCGTCCTGTCGTTGGCCCGCCCGTTCCGCGAGGACATCGCCGACCGGGGCTTCCGGGAGGCCATGGACTACCTGCTGCACGAGACCTCCGGTGGGGCGTTCGCGGTGAAGACCGGCTTCGCCACCGAGCCGCTGCCGCCCGAGGCCGTCGCCGCCGCCCTCGACCTGCTGGAACGCCGACCGGGCAGCGCCAACCCGGACGGCGGCGGGCTGGCCCTGTTCGGCTGGGGCGGCGCGATCAACCGGGTCGACCCGGCAGCCACCGCTTTCGTCCACCGGAACGCCAACTACCTGGTCAGCCTGGACACTTCATGGGGCGAGCAGGACAGCCCGGCCACCGTCGAGGCCAACCTCCGCTGGCTGGCCGAACTGCGGCGGACGGTGGCGCCGTACCTGGACGAGGGCTCCTACCTGAACTTCACCGACCCCGACCTGACGGACTGGCGCGCCGCCTACTACGGCGCCAACTACCCACGCCTGCTGGCGGTCAAGCAGCGGGTCGACCCGGACCGGCTGTTCGCCTTCGCCCAGGGCATCGGCAGCTGAACCCCCCGAGCCTGAACCCCCGCAACCGGCCCCGATTCGGAAGGAACCACACTCGTGTCCCCGGACATCACCCGTACGGCCCGCCCACGCCACTACCTGATGTGCCGTCCGACGCACTTCACCGTGGACTACTCCATCAACCCGTGGATGGACCCGACCAAGCCGACGGACACCGACAACGCGATAGCGCAGTGGGAGCAGTTGCACGCGCTGTTCCTGGAGCTCGGCCACACCGTCGAGGTGATCGAACCGGTACCCGGACTGCCGGACATGGTGTTCGCGGCCAACGGCGCGACCGTGGTGGACGGCAGGGCGCTGGTCGCCCGCTTCCGCCACCAGCAGCGCCAGGACGAGGCCCCCGCCTACGTCGAGTGGTTCCGGTCCAGGGGCTACCAGGTGGTGCACCAGGCCGAGTTCACCAACGAGGGCGAGGGCGACTACCTGGTCGTCGGCGAACGCATCCTGGCCGGGACCGGCTTCCGCACCGACCGCCGGGCGCATGCCGAGGCGGAGCGGGTGCTGGGGCGACCGGTGGTCACCCTGGAACTGGTCGACCCGCGCTACTACCACCTGGACACCGCGCTCGCCGTGCTCAGCGAGACCGAGATCATGTACCACCCCGGCGCGTTCTCGGCCGAGAGCCGCCGGACGCTCCAGCAGCTCTACCCGGAGGCCGTGCTGGCCACCCCCGAGGACGCCGCCGTGTTCGGCATGAACGCCGTCTCCGACGGCCGCCGGGTGGTGCTGCCGGAGGCCGCCGTGGACCTCGCCGAGCGGCTGCGCGCGCGGGGGTTCGAGCCGATCGGCATCGACGTCTCCGAGATGCTCAAGGCCGGCGGCAGCGTCAAGTGCTGCACCCTGGAGTTGCGTCCGCCCCGCGGCTGATCCGGGGCTGGGTGAGCGGGTCGACGGAGTGCCGGAAGCGGTGCCGGTACTCCGTCGGCGTGGTGTTGAGTTTCCGGCGGAACGCCCGGACCAGGGTGTCGACAGTGCCGAAACCGCAGATCGAGACGATGCGTTCGAGGGAGTCGTCGGTCGCCTCCAACCGGTTGCGTGCCATCTCGACCCGTGCGGCCTCGATGTAGGCCGCCGGGGTCATCCCGAGTTCGGTCCGGAAGATCCGGGTGAGCTGCCGTTCGCCGATGTGGGCGTGCCGGGCGAGGTCGGCGATGGTGAGCCGGCCGGCGATGTTCCGGGTGACGTAGTGGCGCAGGTCGTCCATCCGCCTGGTGGTCGGGGTGGTCTCGATCGGGACGCTGAACTGGCTCTGGCCGCTGGGGCGTTTCAGGTACATCACCAGCTGGCGGGCGACCGCCATGGCGGCGGCCTCGCCGAAGTCGTCGGCGACCAGGGCCAGCGACAGGTCCAGGCAGGCGGTGATGCCCGCGCCGGTCCACACGTCGCCCTCGCGGATGAAGATCGGGTCGGCGTCGACGACCACCGCCGGGAAGTCCGCGGCGAGCTGCTGGGCGGTCGACCAGTGCGTGGTGGCCCGCTTGCCGTCCAACAGCCCGGCGGCGGCCAGGAGATGGGCGCCCACGCAGACGGAGGCGGTGCGCCGGGCCCGCCCGGCGAGCACCCTCACCCAGGCGACCACGGCCGGGTCGGTGCGGGCGTACACGTGGCGCTGCTCGTCCGAGTCGACCGCGCCGGGGACCACCAGGGTGTCGATGACACGCCCGGACACCGCCTGGAAGGTCGCGTCCGGCAGGATCCGGACCCCGGCCGAGGTGGTCACCGGTTCCATCGTCTCGGCGGCCAGGACCACCTGGTAGCCGGTCTCCTGGCGCATCTCGCGCTGCAGCAGCGCGAACACCTCGGGCGGCCCGGTGACGTCGATCAGGTCGACCCCGTCGAACAGCATGATGACGATGAGCCGCCGGAGCGCGTTCACCTGGCCTTCGTCCATCTGCGTGGGCGTCCCTCGAATGTCCGGATCTGCGGGTCGGATGACATTGCCGTCAGTCCCGCTGGATCCTAGCGTGAGTCCCGGCCGCCGCGAGCCGGCCTGATTCCCGCGAGACACCCCGAGCAACCCCGAGCAACCCCGAACATCCCGAGAAGGGGCAACCATGCCTTCCACCACCCTGCGCGAACTCAACGGCTTCGACCAGACCCCGGCGTCCCCGGCCGCCGCCACGCTGATTCTGATCGACTATCAGAACACCTACACCCGTGGCGTGATGGAGCTCGACGGCTGGGACGCCGCGCTGGACGCCGGCGCCGAGCTGCTGGCCCGGGCCCGGGCCGCCGGGTCGAAGGTGATCCACGTGATCAACGACGGCGGCGAGGGCACGCCGTACGACATCCGGGCCGAGATCGGCCGGATCCACCCCCGGGTCGCCCCGGTCGACGGCGAGCCGGTCGTGGTGAAGCAGGTCCCCAACGCCTTCCTCGACACCGGCCTGGGCGAGCTGGTCGACGCCGCCGGCGCCAAGGACGTCATCATCGCCGGCTTCATGACCCACATGTGCGTCGCGTTCACCGCCCAGGGCGCGTTCCTGCGCGGCAACCGGCCCACCGTGGTCGCCGACGCCTCCGCCACCCGGTCCCTGCGGACCGCCGTGGCCGAGGTCTCCGCCCAGCAGGTGCACCACAGCGCGCTGGCGACGATCGAGGACCTGTACGGCGTCGTGGTGCCGTCGGCCTCGGCCCTCAGCTGAGCCGCTCCCGGTACCGGCCGGGATGACCCCGCCGCGGCGGACGCCACGCTCCCAGAGGCGTGGCGTCCGCCGTGGTGGAACGGACTCCCGCCACCAATCCGCAGCTCATTCCCAAGGGGGGAAGACCCGAAATGGTCACCCGCAGAACCATCCTCGGCAGCACCGCCGCAGCCGGCGCGGCGGCGCTCCTGGTCGGCGTCCCGAACGCCGCCGACGCCGACCCGACTCCCGCGCCCACGTCCGCGCCGACGCCCCCGCCCACAGCGGTCGGCGCCGGCCAGGTGCTCCAGGCGCAGGCCGCGATCCGCGCGGTCGACACCGTCATGCAGCAGAACTACGACACGCTGAAGGCCGGCCTCACCACTCATCTGAGCCCGGTCGTGGTCGTCTTCAACGACGCCCAGGGGGGCCTGTACACGCTGGTCGACAGCGGTCAGCAGCAGTCGGTGCACCCGGCCGGGGTGGTCTTCGAGATGGCGAAGGCGATCGCGCACACGCCGCTCGGCATCTTCACCGTCATCGCCCCCTACCTGAGCAACCAGGTACCGGCGTGGCACAGCACCGACATTGACCCGCACGACCTGGCGATGGTCGCCTTCGACGGACCGGGCACCGGCTGGATACAGCCGCTCCAGGCCTTCTCGGCGACCCTCGCCACCGCCCGGCAGCAGCTCGCGGCGGCGCAGCTGCCGGCCGCCCTGCAGACGTCCTGCGCCAACATCATCGACGGCGCGCAGCAGTTCATCGCGCAGGCGGTACTGAGCCAGTACGTCGACATGAAGACCTTCGAGACCTACGCGGGCGGTGTGTACGAGGACATCCGCACCAACATGTACTACGCGTCCGAGGCGCAGATCAGCGGCGTCACGGCGCTGCTGAACCAGTGGCGCGACCAGCTCGGCCCGACCGCCTGGAGCGAGCTGTACGTCGTGGTCCTGGAGATCTGGACCACCTCCGTCAAGAACCAGAACTCCATCATCATCAAGCCGCTGATGGACCCGGCCCAGGCGGACAGCCACCTGATCGACCTGACCACCGCCGAGACCCCGGCCGACCCGGTCGCCACCGCACTGGACAACCTCGCCCGGATCGTGCAGGACAACATCGCCGCCGAGATGGTCTTCTGCACCGACCAGACCCTGGCCGACGCCCTGAAGGGCCCGGAGGACCTGCTCTCCGAGGAGATCCTGCAACTGCTCGGCGGCAGCACGGCCACACCGACGCCCACACCCACGCCCACGGCCGTCGCCGCAGCGGCGGTCGCCGCCACCGGCGGCCAGGCCGTCTGCCCGTACCAGGGCAGGGCGGCGCGCGGCTGAGCCCCGCCCGCCAGCCGACTCGACAGCGCGGGCCGGGCCCGCGCTGTCGACGTCGCCCCGGTGGACCGGCCTACGGTCGGCGGTCAAGCGTGGCGCTGAACAGGGACCAGCCCTCGGGCCAGTCGCCGAGCGCCGAGCCCGCGTTGATGTGCCCCTTGCGGCCGACGTTCACCAGCGCGGCGCCGAACTGCTCGGCGCGGGCGGTCGCGTGCTCCAGCGAGCCGTAGGGGTCGTCCTCGCTGGCGACCACGACCGCCGGGAAGGGCAGCCGGACGGGCCTGGCGGGGGCGAAACCCACCGCCGCCGCCGGGAACCCGGGGCCCTGGACGTCCGGCGGGGCGACCAGGAACGCGCCGGTCACCGACGCGTCCTGGTGCTCGGCGGCCCACTCCGCCAGCAGCGTGCAGCCGAGGCTGTGGGCGATGATCACCTTGGGGCCCTCGATCGCCCGCAGGGCGTCGCCGAACTCCCGCACCCAGGTGTCGCGGTCGGGCGCGTCCCAGGAGCTGTGCTCGACCCAGACGCTGTCGGCGAGCCGGTCGCGCCAGAGCGACTGCCAGTGGCCGGGGCCGGAGTTGTCGATACCGGCGAGGAAGACGTGCGTGGTGGCTGCCATGGTTCAGACCTCGTACCCGACGCCGACGCCGACGCCGTCGAAGCGATAATTGCGGAGCGTACACCCCGCACCGGGGCGCCCCCCGCGGCCCGGTCGGGGCGAAACCGCGCCGGAGCGGCGGCGTGGGGAGCGGCGGAACCGGGCGGCGCACGGACTGGCAGACTTCACCGGGTGAGTTCACTGGTAAAGCACACGGCACGTGACCTGCGATGGCACAACCGCTCGGCCCTGCTCACACACCTCTATGTCCAGGGCCCCACCAGTCGCAACAAACTGAGCCGGGTGTTCGGGCTCAGTTCCGCGACGGTGAGCAACGTCGTCTCCGACCTGATCGCCGACGGCCTGGTCGAGGACGCCGGGCTGGAGAGCTCCGACGGCGGCAGGCCGCGCTCGGTGCTGCGGGTGCGTTCCCGGTACGGGCAGGTCGTCGGCGTCGACATCGGCGAGACCCACATCCGTACCGGCCTGTTCGACTGGTCGCTGACCCTGGTCGCTGCCTGGGAGCACCCCATCGCCGACACCAGGCTCGACCCGTACGAGGTGGCCCGGCTGGTCATCCAGGGGGTCACCGAGGTCACCGCCCGGGCGGGTCTGGACCCGGACACGCTGCTGGGTGTCGGCGTCGGCGTGCCCGGCGCGGTCCGGTCGGCCCCGGGGGCGCCGGACCGGCTGCTGGTCCACGCGCCCACGCTCGGCTGGTCCGGCGTGCGACTCGGCGACATGCTGCGGGCGGGCATCAACGCCCCGCTGGCCATCGACAACTGCGCGCGCACCCTCGGCCAGGCCGAGATGTGGCTGGGCGTCGGCCGGCACGCCCGACGGGCGGTGGTCGCCCTGATCGGGGTCGGCGTCGGCGCGGCCCTCACCCCCGGATCCATGGCCGGTCCACCCGCGTCGGACGCGTCGACCATCGAGTGGGGCCACACCGTCATCCAGGCCGGCGGAGTGCGCTGCCGCTGCGGCTCGCACGGCTGCCTGGAGGCGTACGCCGGGGCCGAGGCGATCCTGC